>Ga0105044_10010195_pt1 | contig 12836 bp, 9 predicted proteins | sample MAT01_FD_78092 | JGI IMG/M metagenome (GOLD analysis project Ga0105044, IMG submission 78092) | Freshwater microbial communities from Lake Fryxell liftoff mats and glacier meltwater in Antarctica - MAT-01 | ecosystem: Environmental > Aquatic > Freshwater > Ice > Liftoff microbial mat | place...
AGGCAGCAACGACCGCGTCGCAGATCGCCGCGGCGAGCAACTCGTCACCCGGCCGCGCCCCGGGGGCGACGCACCACAACGCCACGACCTCGCCCTTGACCGGGTGCGGCAGGCCGACCGCCGCGGCCATCGTCACCCCGTCGACGGCGACCGCGGCCGACTCGAGCTCGGCCGGGCCGATCCGCTTGCCCGCGATGTTCAGTGTGTCGTCGCTGCGGCCGTGCAGATACCAGAACCCGTCGTCGTCGACCTCGGCCCAGTCGCCGTGACACCACATACCCGCATAGCGCGACCAGTAGGTCTCGAGGTAGCGATCCGGATCACCCCACAGGCCGCGGGTCATCCCCGGCCACGCGTCTCGGACCACGAGCTCACCCACGGCGGCCGACCCGCGAACCGGCGCCCCATCGGCGTCGACGACGTCGACAGCCACGCCGAGCGCGGGGCCACCGACGGAGCACGGCTTGCACCCCTGCAGCAGGTTCACCGACAGGAGGCACGCCCCGACCTCGGTCCCACCCGAGAGGTTGATGATCGGACGGCTGGACTCGCCGACCGTCTCGAACAGCCACCACCACGGATCGGCGTTCCACGGCTCGCCGGTCGAGGCGAACGCTCGCAGCGTGCCGAGATCATGGCCGGCGACGTACTCGTCGCCCCTGCCGGCGAGCGCGCGCACGAGCGTCGGCGACACGCCGAGGAGCGTGAGCCGGTGCCGCTCGACGAGCGACCACAGGCGTGAGGGATCCGGCCAGTCGGGCGCTCCGTCGTAGGTGACCAGCGTCGCCCCGTTCGCCAGGGTCGCGACCGTGATCCACGGCCCCATGATCCAGCCCATGTCGGTCAGCCAGCTCGCTCGGTCACCGGGCTGAAGGTCGCACTGGAACGCACCTTCCTGCGCGAGCTTCACGGTGAGACCCCCGTGCACGTGCACCGCGCCCTTGGGACGACCGGTCGTGCCCGACGTGTAGGCGAGGAGCACCGGGTCCTCCGCACCGCTGCGATGCGGCCCGACGGGCGTCACGGTCGCGGCGCGCAGCACCGCGACGTCGGCGACCTCGACCGTGACACCTGCGGAAGCCGCGTCGGCCACCGCTTGCGCCGCGACGCTCGCGAGCTCGACCGCGCGTCCCCGCCGGGTGGTCGTCGCGGTCGTCACGAGGATGCGACATCGGCCGTCGACGAGGCGGGCCGCCACTGCCCCGGCGCCGAACCCCGAGAAGATCGGCACCGCGATGGCTCCCAGCCGCGCGACAGCGAGAAACATCGCGGCCGCGTCGGCGAGACCCAGCAGGAGTGCCACGGTGTCGCCCGGGCGCACCCCTCGGGACGCCAGCGCGCCCGCGAGCGAGGCGACGTCGTCGCGCAGCTCGGCGAACGTGCGCTCGACGACGGTGCCGTCCTCGGCCTCGGCCACGAGCGCGCTCCGGTCGGCGTGCCCGGGATCGTCGGCCCACCGGTCGAGGCACGCGGCGGACAGGTTGATCGAGCCGTCGTCGAACCACGTCGTCCAGGGCACGCCACGCGCGCGGTCACGCACGCGTGAGTAGGGAACCATGAACGGGATGCCGAGGAATCCGACGACGGCGTCCCAGAACCAATCCGGCTCCGCGGTGGAACGGGCGACCAGCTCGTCGTAGGTCGCGACGCCATGCTGGCCCATGAATCGAGCGGTCTGCGATCGGGCCCGATCGCGCGCCGTCGGTTGCCACGCGAGCGCGGTCATCTCAGAAGACGACCGGGTACGTACCCCAGTAGCCGCGGGTGTTGTCCGGATCGAGCCGGGGCGGATCTTCCGGATCGGGTCGACCGCCCGCCGCGAGCACCGCGCCGGTGGCGACGGCCACGAGCCCGTGGAGGTGGTCCTCTCCGGAGGCGTGGCCCGCCGCGTCGACACCCGCGGCGAGATCCTGGCCGATGCACGCATGCATGCCCAGGCCGAAGCTGAGTCCCCACGCGGCGACTCCGGGCGGCAACTCGCGGTCGGGCTCGAAGGCTCCCGCCCGATCGCCGAACACGACGGGGTCGCGATTCACCGCCATGAGATCGATCACCACCTTGTCGCCCTCGGCCACATGGGTGCCGGTGCTGAGGTCGAGATCGCCCAGGGCCCACCGCATGGCGACCGGGCTCGAAGGCTGGAGGCGGATCGTCTCGTGCACGCACCGCTGGAGGAACGCAGGATCGGAGCGAGCCCGCTCGAGTCTGGCGGGGTCGGTCTCGGCGAGGCGAAACACGTTGTGCAGCGTGCGCACGAACGCCGTCGCCGACGTGTGCGCCCCGGCCAGCAGGAAGAAGCACGTCTCGCGCAACACGACGTCGGACGGCAGCTCGAGGTTGTCCTGGTTGCGCACCAGGATCGTGAGCACGTCACGCGGCAGATCCTCTTCCGCGATCTCGCCGGCTTCGCACCGGGCGAGCGCGTCGCGGCGGGTCGCGACCGAGGGCTGGAGGAACTCGGCGTCGAAGCCCTCGAGCGCAGCGGCCACCTCGGCCCGCTTGGCGTCCCGGTCCCCTGTGTAGTCGCCCAGGGTCGCGCCCTGGATGAACAGCATCAGGTACGAGTAGAGGTGGAAGGTCTCCTCGGGCGTACCCTTCGGCCGGTCGACGCCCGCCGCGAGCGCGGCGAGGTTCATCATCATCTGATGACTCAGGCTGACCAACTCGGCTCGCCCGTCGGCGACGTACGGCGCGAGCGTCTCATCGACGACCGGTGGGAAGAGCTCTCGCTCGTAGCGCGTGTGGGTGTCCTTGCGGAACAGCCGGTTCTCGAGTCGCCGTCGGGCCCGGTGCTCGTCGCCGTGGAGGTTGACGAGCACGTCGGCCATCACCACCTCGCCGGCGTCGTAGAGCGCCTGGCGCAGATCTTTCTGCCGGTAGACCTCCCGGGCCGCCTCGTACGTGGCGATGGTGGTCACGTTCGGCTCGCTCATGCATGGCTCCCTGTGGTCCAGGCGGCGGCTCGGCGCAGGATCGTGCGGTGCGTCGGGTGGCCGACCGACTCGACACCGTGTCCGAGCAGGTCGGTGACCACATGTCCGTCGCCGACGGTGCGCGCCCACAGCAGCGGATGGGCGCGGCCGTCTCGCGTGGTGGTGAGCAGCGGCTCGAAGTCGTCGGCTTCGTCGAGGCCGCCGTAGACCTCGTCGACGATCCGGAACGGATCGATGCCGACGGTGATCGGATGCCGGCGACCGGCGTCGGTGACCTCGACGTCGACCTCCCCGACCGGGGGATGCGACGATCGATCCCAGTTCCACGACGCGCCGGTGAGCGCGTGCCAGTGGGCCTCGGCATCGAAGCAGATCACAGCCGTATGGAGGGCGAGCAGGCCTCCGCCGCCGCGCACGAACGTCTCGATCAGCTCACCGTCGTCGGGGGCGAGCGTGAACGCGAACGCGTCGCGCTGATCCGCGTAGCGGTCGGCTTCCATCCGCCAACGAAGTGCGTTGACGGTGAGGAGGTTCCATCGTTGGGTCAGATCAACGGCGGCGGCGCGGAGGTGTGCGAGGGCGTCAGCTGGTTCGGTGACGATCGTCGTGTCGATCGTCACGCCGTCGCCGTCACCGTCGCCGTCGCCGTCGCCGTCACCGTCGGCGGTGGCGAGCACGGCCGCGATCGTCGCCGATGTCGCGTCGAAGTCGTGGACCGGTCCTCCCGACAGCAGCAGGTTGCGGATCACGGGCCGGCCGTCGCATCGTCGGCGCCGACCGAGTCGACCGACCGGGGCCGGGGCAGGGTGCCGATCACGCTCATCGTGACCCCACCGTCGACCAGCAGCTCGACCCCGTTGACGTAAGCAGCACGGTCGGAGAGGAGGAACAAGACCACGTCGGCGACTTCGTCGGCGGTGCCGAGACGGCCGAGCGGGACCCGCGCCGATCGTCGGGCGCGCATCTCGGGATCGGCGTAGATCGGCTCCGACATGCCGGCGTCGATGAGACCGGGAGCAACCGCATTGACGCGGATGCCCCGGGAACCCCATTCCAGCGCCATCTGTTGGGTGAGGAGAGCGATGCCGGCCTTGGTGGCCCCGTAGGCGCCCGCATTCGGCCCCGGGGCGACACCGTTCATCGAGGTGACCGTCACGATCGCGCCGGGCCGGCCGGCTGCGATCATTCGGCGTGCCGCGGCCCGCGCCGTGATGTACGTACCGGTGAGGTTGACGTCGACAACGGCGCGCCAGTCGCCAACGGCCAGGTCGAGCAGCGGACCGAAGCGCACGACGCCCGCGCTGCACACGAGCGCATCGGGCGCGGGGGCACCGGTCGCGCGCCCCAACTCGTCGAAGGCCGCGTCGACGGCGGCCTCGTCGCGCGTGTCGGCCGTGAGCGCGACAGCACCCGCGCCCACCTCGGCCGCGATGCGATCGGCGGCGGACCCGTCGAGATCGAGGACCCCGACGCGCCAACCGGCCGCGCCGGCCGCCGCCGCGATCGCCGCGCCGAGTCCGTTGCCGGCGCCCGTGACCACCACGGTCCCGGGCGCGGTCGGGTGCGCACTGCTCACGGGTGTGCAATCTCCCAGGTGAGCTGACGTTCGGACCACAGACCGACCTTCTCACCCGGCAGGATCGCCCGTTCGGGCCACGGCCGATCGAGGTCGACGGCGCGACCGCGCGAGAATACGTGTCGCAACCGCGATCGGTCGCCGAGGATCGTGACATCGACCGACGGATCGCCGTCGACGACGAGAAGATCGGCCGCGGCGCCGGTTGCCACCACGCCGATCGAGCCCTCGGGTCGACGGAGCGCCAGCGCGCCGTTGCGGGTCGCGCAGGTGATCGCCTCGAGCGGGGTCAGGCCCAGCGCGTCGACGAAGATCTCGAGCTCGCGCGCGTGCCAGTGCCCGTACGGCGTGAGCGAGAAGCCGCTCTCGGATCCGCACAGAAGACGGACCCCGGCATCGTGGGCCCGGCGCAGCATCATCGCCGTGGCGGCGATCTCCCCGCGGAACAGATCGACCTGCGTGGTCATCGCCCCGACCTTGGCACCGTGATCAGCCAGGTTCGCGAGGAAGGTGAACGTCGGCGCGATCGCCGCACCGGATTCCACGACTGCGTCGAGCGCAGGCTCGTCGAGGAAGCTGGCGTGGAAGATCAGGTCGACGCCCGCTTCGGCCGCGAGCCGCGTCGACTCGGCATTGCGGCAGTGCGCGACCGTCGGCGTCTCGAGCGCGTGGGCAGTGTCGGTGACGGCCCGCAACTCGTCGAGCGACCAGACAGTGAGCTCGCCGGCCCGGTTGGGCAGCGACCCGGTCACGAGGATCTTGATCCAGTCGGCGCCGTACTTCACCTGCTGGCGCGTGGTGCGCACCATCTCGCTCCGGTCGCGCATCACGTGGGCGTACCCCGCGATGCCTTCGTCGGGGATGAGCCGACCCGCCGTTCCACCCGCGGCGGTGAGGAGCGCGTTCATGCCGGCCGCCATCCGGGGCCCCTCCACGAGCCCGGCCTCGATCCCGTCGCGCAGCGCGGGGCCGAGGTCGGAGATGCCGTCGGGGTCGAGGAAACCGGTGACGCCGGCGCGCAGCAGCTTCGGCACGTTGAACGCCGCGACCAGCATCGCCGTCGACGGATCGCGGTGGAAGAAGAGCTCGTCGTTGCTCGAAGGCTCGCCGAAGGTCATGTGGCAGTGGGAGTCGATGAGCCCCGGCATCACGGTGTGACCACCGACGTCGATCGTGACGGTGTCGGCTGTGGCGATCGCCGACGGGCCGACCGCGACGATGCGGTCGCCGTCGATGAGCACATCGGTGTCGGGTCGGGGCGCGGCACCGGTGCCGTCGATGACGGTCCCGCCGCTGAGCAGCACCCCTCCCGATGTCGCCGATGTCGTCGATGTCGCCGCGGATGTCGCGGCGGATGTCGCCGATGTCGCCACTGTCGCCTCCCGACTCACTCCCCGCGTGGCCGGAGCGTCAGCGCCGGCAGCGCATGTGACCGCCGGTTACTTTACGCTGTTCACCGTGGCCCCGAAGCGGACACCGCCCCTGAACCGAGTCGCCGTGGTCCAGGCTGCCCGCGACCTCATCGCGGCCGACGGGCTCGAGGGCTTGTCGGTGCGCCGCGTCGCCGCGGCCCTCTCGGTCAGCGCCCCGGCGCTCTACGCCTACGTCGACAACAAGCACGACCTGCTCCGAGCAGTCGCCGAGCTGGAGTTCGAGGATCTCGTTGCGCGATTCGAAGCTGTCCGATCTCCGGATCCCGTCGATCGCGTCCGGGGCCACATCCGCGCCTACGTCGAGCACGCGCGCTCGGACCCGGCCCTCTTCGAGGTGATGTTCCTCTTCCGGCCCGGTTGGGCCGGCCAGCCTGCGGTCGAGGAGTTACCGGCCGCCTCGAAGGGGTTCGCGATCGCCTCGGGCGCGATCGAGGAGGCGATGGCGGCCGGCGCGCTCCGCGACGACGACCCGTTCCTGGTTGCGATCGCGCTCTGGGCCGTGGCGCACGGCACCGCGAGCGTCCTCCTCGCCGGCATCAACCTCGGCGCCGAGTTCGAGGCGCGCATCATCGACACCGTGATCGACAACCTGCTGCGCGGCCTCGCCGCGCCACTCGACTGAACCACTCTCCCCGCGCGGATTCTTGCGCAGCAACCGTCAATTCGAACCCTCGACGAAACCGGTGTCGCACTCCTCGGCCACCGCGCGGATGGCCGGGTGGAGCTCCTCGGGAACCGACGCCATGCGCTCGTCGCTGAGCTCGTCGGAGAAGCGCAGGCGTTCGGCATCGGCGAGCTCGTGACGAGCGGGCATCCACGCCGAGTGCAGCACGAGCGGGATGCATTCCTTGTTGGTGCCGACGAGCGTGGCCACCGGCCCGGCCGAGACCGTGGCGGCGTCGAACACGTCGACGCGGAAGCCGTTGTCGTTGCACACCGGCTGCACGACGTAGCCGTCGTGGCCGCCCGGCCGGCCACCGGTGTAGCTCCCGGCGGGTGCTCCCCGAGGCACGAACGTCGGAGAGGTGACGTGGTCGTGCAAGTCGGCGTAGTCCCAGCGCGCCTTCAGCTCCATGCTCCCGCGTGCGAACGAGCAGAGCGCGCCCGGGGTCTCCTCACGGACCCGGGCGAGGTCGATGCGGCCCTCGTACAGGCGGGCGGCACGTTGGCTGATGTTGCCCGGACGGCACCCCTGGTAGGTGACGTGGTGGAGCGTGGGCGCAGACATGCCCTCCGTGCTCCAGTCCATGGCGGAGAGTTGGAGGTTGAAGGTCCAGTCCTGCTTGAAGAGCCCCTGCTCGAGGATCTTGCCCGAGTCCGGATCGAAGACCACCTCGGTGATGGTCTCGGGGGCCATGCCCATGTTGTACAAGCCGACGGCGTCGGGATCGACGGGGTTGCCGTTCACATCGAGGTCGTCGGGACGCAGGTAGAGGCCGAGGTCCATGAGGTCCATGCCCTCCCACACCACCGAGATGCCGTCGGTGTCGTCCCACCGGGCGTAGTAGTGCCCCGCCGGCGGCGACATCGTGAAGCACACCGGACTGACCGGAGTACCCGACGCGAGCCCGTCGAGCTGGTCCTTGCGGATCAGCCAGACCGGCACCTCCTCGTCGACGGTGAGGCTGCGCTCACCGCCCATGATCTCCGCGGGGTCGGCCTTGAAGTTGCCAGAGTCGCAGAGGATGATCCAGTCGCGGGTCTGGCTGACGGTGTGGATCGAGCCGCCGAACGACACCCCCTCGAGTGGCCAGTGCCGGACCTGCGTGCCGTCGTGGCGGTCGTAGCGGACCACCGAGGGCCGCATTCCAAAGGTCGGCTCCATCACGAACTCGAGCTTCACCGTCCACATGCAGTCACGGTCGGGATCGGCGACAGGGTGCGCAGTCGAGAAGAGGAAGGGCAGCACCCCTTTCATCTCCATCGAGTTGCCGCCCCACGTGTCGACGTGGCCGACCTCGGCGACGAACTCGAGGGTGTCGGGGTCCAGCTCGACCGGCCGCCCCGCATCCCAAGTCGTGTAGAGCCGGTCGCCCCAGGGCAACGGCGCCGTGTTCGACGAGTTGGCGGGACCGAACGGCGACACGTAGCCGGTGAGCCCGGGCGCGAACTGGCCCGGGTCGCGGTCGAAGAGGCGCTTGCCCGGTGTCTGGATCGAACGGGTCTGCCAGGCGAAGCGTCCGGGGCCGGCGCCGCGGGCTCCGGCCTCCAGCGACAGCCGACAGATCGAGCCCCAGTCGAAGATGGCGTACGGGAGCGTTCCGCTGTTCTGGACGCTCGAGAAGACGACCTCACCGCCGATGTCGGCGGGCCAGGTTCCCGACACGAGCTCGAGCTCGAAGTCGACCTGCGGAGCGGTCGTGAGCGTTCGCGGAGTCGGCACGGAGTTCCCCCATCGGCTTGATCGCGCTACCGTGTGAACAGTGTTCACCAACGTAGCGCGGCGCAGTCCCGCCGCCACCGAGGGCTCCAGCCCGAGCGGCGGCGGGTACCGCGAGGAGACGCAATGGACGTGACGCTGGAGCGGAACATCCGCGATCGGATCGACACCGAGAAGGCCAGAACCACACCTCCGCCCGAAGCGGTGCCCGTCCCTCCGATCCCGACCACTCGCTACACCGACCCCGCGTTCTTCCGACTCGAGCGCGAACGCATCTTCGCCCGGACGTGGCTGTTCGCCGGCCACGAGTCGGAATGGCCCGAGCCCGGCTCCTACCGGCAGTTCACGCGATCGGGCGCACCCATCGTGGTCGTTCGCGGCGACGACGGGATCCTGCGGGCGTTCTACAACGCGTGCCGCCATCGTGGCGCTCCCGTGACCCGTGAGGAGTGCGGAACGGCCCGCCGACTGACGTGCCAGTACCACTCGTGGTCGTACGGGACCGACGGTGTGCTGAAGGCGGTGCCCGACTCCCGGAGCTTCGTCGGCCTCGACACCGGAGATCTCGGCCTCGTGCCGGTGGCGTGTGAGACCTGGGACGGCTGGGTGTTCGTCAACGAGGACTGCAGCGCCGGTCCGCTGGTGAACTTCCTGGGGCCGATCAGCGACCAGATGACGGAGCTCGACGGGCCGTCGATGCGCCTCGTGGGCACCCGGGTGCATCACCTCGCGTGCAACTGGAAGTTGATGGTCGACGCGTTCTTGGAGGTGTACCACGTCCGTACGGTGCATCCCGACAACGCGGCGTTGCTCTACGACGACCAGTCCGCCACGGTGGCCATGCTGCCGAACGGCCACAGTCGCTTGACGGTGGAGAAGCGCGAGGAGCTGCGTGACTTCCCGATGGTCTCGCCCGAGTTCGACAACCCGTCGGTCGGTCTCCTCTGGCGCCAGACCTCGACCTCCTACGGGATCTTCCCCAATCTCGTCGTGCCGATGGACACCGGCGCGTTCACGTTCCTGTGCATGTGGCCCGTCGACGGCGAGACCACTGAGCTCGAGTTGCGGTGGTACGCGCCGGCCTGGCCCGGCGACGACGTACCATCCGACCACGTGGAGCGGATGGCCCTGTTCGAGACCGTCATGGCCCAGGACACCGCCAACATGGCGCCCATCCAGGCCTCGGTGTCGTCGCCGGGAGCACGCCCGTTCCGGATCGGCTGGCACGAACGCCTGATCCACCACTTCGAGCGGGCCGTCGACCTCGCCATCGGTGGCGATGCGCTGCCGGCCGGAACCGGGGTGTCCGACGCCCTGGACCGGTTCGTCGAGCCCGCCTGAGGCCCGCCGCCGGGCGCGTCGGGTACCGTGGTAAACACTGTTAAGTACGATCGTCGAACCCGCACGACACGGATTCTCCGCCTCGAATCCGGGACCGGGAGCCAAGCCATGCCCACCACGTCAGCACCCACCACCCACGTCACCAACGCCGCGAACCAGCCCGACCTCCGAGGCAACCTCGCGCCGGTCGGCGACGAGCTCGACGCCGAACGCTGTGCCGTCACCGGCGAGATCCCCGAGCGGCTGCGCGGAAGCTTCGTCCGCAACGGACCCAACCCGATGTTCGAGCCGCTCGGCAGCTACCACATGTTCGACGGTGACGGGATGCTCCACGGCATCACCTTCGACGACGACGGCGTGTCGTACCGGAACCGTTGGATCCGGTCGCGTGGCCTGAGCGCCGAGATGACGCACGGCGGCGGGATCTACCCGGGGTTGGGTGCGGTCCTCGACTTCCCCGACCGCGCGCTCACCGGCGACGCCGGCCCGGTCAAGAACCCGGCCAACACCCACATCATCCGCCACGCCGGGCGCTACCTCGCGCTGTGGGAGGGCGGCCTGCCGACCGAGGTCAGCGGCTCGCTCGAGACCATCGGCGAGTACGACTTCGACGGCCGGCTCGAGGGCTCGATGACCGCGCACCCGCGCCTCGACCCCCGTACCGGCGAGATGTGCTTCTTCGCCTACTCGCTGTTCGCGCCCTTCCTCCGCTACTACGTCGTCGACGCCGACGGCGGGTTGGTGCACAGCGTCGCGATCGATCTTCCGGCACCGGTGATGATGCACGACTTCGTGATCACCGAGGAGCACGCGGTGTTCCTCGACTCGCCGATCGTGTTCAACATGGAGAGCCTGGGTGAGGGGCCGATGGTGAGCTGGCGGCCGGAGAACGGCACCCGCATCGGCGTGATGCCCCGAATGGGCTCGGCCGAAGACCTCACGTGGTACGAGATCGATCCCGGCCACGTGCAGCACTTCTGGAACGGCTGGGCGAACGGTGACCGCATCGAGTTCTCGGGCTCGCGCTTCGATGCCCCCGACTTCGGCATCGATCCCCACGCCCCCCTCGACCAGTCCACCGCGAGCCCCGTCGGCGGGCGCCCGACGCGCTACTGGGTCGACCTCGCCACGGGGACCGCCGGGTCGGAGCAGTTCGACGACCTGATGGGCGACTTCAACCGCATCAACGACGACTACAACGGCGTACGCACCCGGTACCTCTACATGGCGGCGTTCGTGAGCGACGGCCGCCCGATCGGCGACTTCGACACCATCGTGAAGTACGACGAGCGCACCGGTGTGCGCACGGAATGGTTTGCGGGCAAAAGCGCCCACGTCGGCGAGAGCGTGTTCGCTCCCGATCCCGACGGTCGGAGCGAAGACGACGGCTGGCTGGTCAACGCGGTGTACGACGACGCGCGAGATGCGACCGAGGTCGTCGTGCTCGATGCCCGTGACGTCGCGCACGGCCCCGTCGCAAGGGTCCAACTTCCCCGGCGTATCCCGTTCGGGTTCCACGCGAACTGGTTCCCCCGTGGAGACGCCTCTCTCTCGGACGGCGGCGCATGAGTGTCCGATGGATCGTCTCGGCGTTCCTGGCCGTCGCGGCCGCGGCTGCGATCGCGGGCTGTGGTGGTGGTGGTGACGACGCATCCGATCGCTCCGAGGGTGCAACGAGCACGCCGGGTGGGCATCTGGCCGGGCGCTACGCGCACTACGACGTCGTCGCTTACCAGGGCGAGCTCTTGAAGACGCTGATCATCAGCTACGGCTTCACCGACCTCACGGTCGAGGACGGCGAGCTCATGGCGAAGGAGTCCTTCTGCCACGCGGATCAGGAGACGGACCAGCCGATCGAGACGTCGATCTCCGACGAGGCGACCCAGGCGATCAAGCCGCGGAAGGTCGCCGTCGAGGTGAGCACGAAAGACGGCCGGACCCGCTTCTTCCGGCCCGAGACGCCGACCGGGATCGGCATCGACCTGGAGGATCCTGCCAACGACGTGCTCCCCGACGATCCGAACGACCCGCGCATCGCCGACGACGACAACGACGGCAACCCCGGGATCACCGTGCGCATCAAGGTCACCGACAGCATCCAGGGCGAGCTCTACATCGCCCGCCGGGAACGGTTCGCGTACGACGTCGCCGAACAAGCCGACCGCTCGCTCACCGGAACGGTCGAAGATCACTCCGAACAGCTGATCCTCGGCGCCACCGACCCGATCTTCATCACGAAGGACACCTGGAAGCAGGTTCCGGATCGGGCCAAGAGCCCCATCATCCTGAAGCCCGTCGCCAAGAACTGGGACTGCACGCGCCTGATGGCGGAGCGCGACAACCTGTTCCCACCGGCACCCGTCGTCGACTGGTGAGTGTGCGCCGACTGATGGACATGCGCCGACTGATGGACATCGCCCGCGCGTGAGTGGATCGGATGCGGCCGACGGCGCCGACGTCGTGCTCAGCTCCCACGACGACGTCCATCACGCGTTCCGGTCCCGGTCCCTGCGCCAGGCGCTGTACGACGAGGGTGGCGTGGTGATGGCCGACTGCTTGTTGACCCTGCACGGCGACGCGCATCGCACCCGACGCCGGCTCGAGAACCGACTGTTCCGACGGGAGATGTTCACCCGCTGGGAGCGGGAGGAGCTGGGCGCGACCATCGACGCGATCCTCGTTCCCGCCATCGATACCGGAGAGGGCGACCTCATCCCCCTCGGATACCGGATCACGATGAACCTGACCGCACTCGTCGCCGGCATCGACTGCCCGACCGGAACCACCGACGAAACCGACCACCTCTACGGCTTCGTCCGCACGTTCAGCGAAGGGGCGACCCTCGTACACTCGACCCGTGACCACGCGGTCGTGCGGGCCGAGGTGCAGGAAGCTCTGGAGCAATTCGATCGAGCGTTCCTGGAGCCGTCGATCCGTCGGCGCCGACGCGCACTCGAGGCCGCTCGGGCGGACCCGTCGGCCGACGGCCTCGTCCCGCGTGACGTGCTCACCACGCTCCTGCAGTACGGCGACGACCTCACCTTGACCCACGAGATCATCCGGCGCGAGGTCGCGTTCTACCTCCAGGCCGGGTCACACTCGACGGCCAACGCGTTCACCCACACCGCCGACGAGCTCTTCGGGTGGATCGTGTCGCATCCAGGACGCGGACG
>Ga0105044_10010202_pt1 | contig 12830 bp, 10 predicted proteins | sample MAT01_FD_78092 | JGI IMG/M metagenome (GOLD analysis project Ga0105044, IMG submission 78092) | Freshwater microbial communities from Lake Fryxell liftoff mats and glacier meltwater in Antarctica - MAT-01 | ecosystem: Environmental > Aquatic > Freshwater > Ice > Liftoff microbial mat | place...
GCGTACCGGAAGCCTTTCTGGAGCTGAACAGGAAGGCCTATAATGTCGGATTTGATAAGGCAATGGGGTTTCTCAAGTAAGAGCCTCTTGCAAAACTACTGCGGGCCTGTTCTGCTTCGTTGCCGCTCACTCGGAAGCTCAACGAACATAAGGTACGCCTCGCTCCCTCGCTTGCTTGCGCCTTGCATAACTGTCTCCTCATGACATTTTGCAAGAGGCTCGTAAGACAGCAATTTAAGAACTTTGATTTTTGTATTACAAAAGCGGCCAGCTTTCAGCGGCCGTTTTTTACAATTTGAAGTAGTTCCTTCGGTTTTGATGTTGTCTGGATATTGCCTGTGCAGTATACTTTGAAAACTTGGAGTCAAGGCTGTTGAACAGCTGTTCGTATTCTTTTTTTAAAGGTGATAATCAGAGATGGGGCATATATTAACAGTCCGCGATTGGCAGAAAAAATTTGCCTTCTATGCAGCAAGCCTTCTCAGGCAGGGAAACTTTGTCGATGCAGGTTTTGTGGCTTCAATCCTGTTTGAAAAGTATATTGAGAATGAGCTGAAGCTCAATGCCCTTGAAATGCCTTCTAACTGCGATTTTGTCTTGCACGCCATTGATCTTCTTTCAAAAAAAGATTCTAAAAAATATAACGCAAACAATTTCCACATCCTGAGAAAAATACGTGATCGTCATATTGTTTTAACCGATGAAACTGTAGAGCTTATCACCACTAGAGCAGAGCGTGAAAGAGTCAAGGCGGAAATTGCCCGGCTGGTAACGTTTGTATGGCAGGAGCTGGATCGGGAAAAATTCATTAGATATAGAGCCATCGGTGCCATACCTCTGCTGGATGCAGATAATGCCGTTATGAAAGCGCGCGAGTATTTTCAGGAGGAAGAGACTGATTTTACCGGTATACCGAACAGATTTGAAAAAAGTGATTTCAATGACCTCAGTCTTTTGCGTCAGCATCTTTTGAATCTTGCTAATCACCTGAGAAAGCTGTTTCTCACCGCTTATCGCAACCTGGAGGTTGACGTAGTAGGGAAAATAGACAGTTCATCTGCCTATGCCTGGATGGTTATAAACTTGATCCGACCAGGCCAGGGGCTGCTGATCGATCATGTTCACTATGCATTTGCTTCGGTTTTGGCAACTCCGCTTGAATTGCGTATATTTATTGATTTCGGCAGCGAAGCATATATGTCAAGAGGCGACTGGTACAGCTTTGTTGAGACTGACGTCTTCCGCAATTTTGTACTTAAACACAATGGATTGCAGATCTTTGATACGGAATGGTACAGTTTTGTCACTGGACGACAAGAGGCTGTGGAAGTAATTTCAGGTGTGGATTTTACAGGACGGATTGAAGAGGCAAAAAGGCTGCTGTCAGAATATCAGGAGCAGAGGAAAGTTATTCCATGGGGTAGGCTGCTGCCCGGATTTATTATTGGTCGCGGGCGTATAAGCTATGACGAAATCAGCCGCAATCTGGAAAAAATTGTCCGTTTATACTATAAATTTGAAAAGTACCGCCGAGATGTATTGAAAAGAAAAAACACGCTGGACTGGGTTCCGAAAAGCGTCTGATATATCACTTACAATGTGAATTCACCCTACATAAGAAGTATTTTCCTGATTGCTTCACTTACGCGTGGAAAAAGAGATCCATATCAAACCCAATACGCCTTATCACATTACCAGTGTTGTAAATAATCTTCTGCCGCTGTTTTCTCATCCGCAGGTTGTACGTCTCATAATGGACAGCTGGATATATCAAAGACAGCATAACGGAATGAAGCTTTACGGTTATGTCATTATGGAGGAGCATCTGCATTTCATGGCCAGTGCAGAGCAGCCGGATCAATGTCTGTCAGGCTTTATGGAGCAGACAGCAAGACAGATTCTTAACTATCTTGAAGATCAGCAGCTTGAGCGGTTTTTAATGCGATTGGCCTGTAATGAGGCAGACATGCAAAGGCGGTTTGGATTTTGGCAGAAACCACCGGAAATTGAAGAGATTGTCAATGTTGAAATGATGCGTAGAACACTTGACTATATCCACATCAATCCGGTCAAGCGGGGGTATGTTGATCGCGCCGAACACTGGCGTTATTCCAGTGCAAAGAATTATGCCGGAGAAGTCGGGCTTATAGAGGTCAATTTTTTTGAGTAGTACTCAGCAGTGGCCGGTTAGCTTTTTGCAGCCTTTGTCCCTCCCCCTTCCAAGGGGGAGGGACAAAGGGGGATGGGGTAGATTTTCGGATTTGCAGCAGCTAAAACCCATCCCCACCCTAACCCTCCCCTTGAAAGGGAGGGGATTTTAGACCAATGCAATTACCAAACCGGACAACGCTGAGTAGTACTGATAAATAATATTTTCATACTGAAGAAAAAACATTACAGATTGGCTGTTTAAATGATAATTTGTGAGCTGCAGGGGATATGAACCAACTGGAGTAGCTGATATTGAATTTGTCGCCAAAACAAAAACAGTTCAATACCGCCATGGAGCTCTTTAATTCCAAGAGTGTCTACAAGTCGTTTGGGACTTTAGTATCGGTAATCAATATATCGCTGCAGATTTATCTCATTTACGCCATACTCCCATTTTCAATAGATCCAGTTTTTCAGCTTGTTTCGTTTCTGGCGGCTTATCTGCTGACAGATTTTATTAATGGCCTGGTCCATATGTACATGGACAACAACGAAAACTATGAGAGTCAGGCCGGACCGCTGATCGCGAATTTCCACATGCATCACAAGATTCCTCAGTACCGGAAACACAATCTGTTTGTTGTATATTTCAATGAAACCGGATCAAAGATCTGGCTGATAGGATACCTGCTGGTTGTGGTCTTGTTGCTACATTATTCCTCTGTCTCTCCTGTTGTAATCCATATTCTGGTCTACGTAGGCATTCTCTCTTCCGTGGCAGAGGTTTCCCATTATCTTTGTCATACGTCCACCTCACAGCTGGTAGTATTTTTTGGGGATATTGGGCTACTGTTGTCAAAGCGGCATCACGCCAGTCACCATCTGAATGACAACAATGGTTATGCTTTTCTGAACGGATTTACCGACCCGCCGCTGGACCTGATCGCGAAAAAGTTCTGCAAGGGATATAAAAACCACACCGATCTGCATTTTGCCTGCTATGAAGTGCAGGATACTGAAAGTCGCTAGCAATATGAACTAACTCAAGGGGGCCAAAAATGCTAAAAAAACTTGTAGAAGCAAATCGCAGCTACCGCCGTTTTTATCAGGATGTGCCGATTGCCAGAGAAACACTGGTAGAACTGATTGAGCTGGCTCGCTTATCCTCTACCGGAGCCAACCTGCAGCCGCTCAAATATATTGTTTCTGTTGATCCGGTTCGTAATGCCCTTATTTATCCCAGTCTGAAATGGGCCGGTTATCTGAAAGAGTGGGATGGCCCACCTGAAGGGGAACGTCCGGCCGGGTATGTTACAATATTGCTGGACCATGCGATCAGCAAAAAAACGCTTTGTGATCAGGGTATTGCAGCGCAAAGCATTCTTTTGGGAGCGGTTGAGCGCGGCCTAGGCGGTTGCATGATCGGAAACATAGACAGGGAAGAGCTGTGCAAAACACTAAATATTGGAGAGCAGTTTGAAGTGCTCCTGGTAATCGCACTGGGAAAACCTAAAGAGGTCGTAAAGCTGGTACCGCTGGGTCAGGATGGTGACGTGAAATATTATCGTGACGCAGAAGAAGTTCATAATGTACCCAAGCGTAGTCTGAGTGATCTGATTATTGAGCCATAGTCACTGCAGAATGTAGATTTAACCTTGTTAAGAAAGGAGTTAGATCAATGGTTGAAGCTGTTTCATTCTGGCTTGATAACAAAATGTCCTCAGGAATCAAGGTTGCTGAAGCCGGTAACCAGGCACTGGTATCCTATCGCGATAAGTTCTATATCGTGGAAAAGGGATCGGCCCTGATGAAGGGGAGTAAGCCACTGCACTATTCAAAATCCTCCATCCCAACAAACTGGCGAAAAGTGATGGCGGGAAAAACCGTACATGATTCCGCTTTTAATCCTCCTGAGGACGATAATATGCCGATTGCTACTGCCACCAAAAAGGAGCGGACAAAAGTGAAAAAGATAGAGACTGCCGTATCTGAAATTACTGAATCAGCACCACTTGAGGTTGTGTCAGTTCAGCCGGAGGTAATGGTGACCGTTAAATCCAACCTTGCTCCAGAGCCAAAGCCGGTCAGAAGTGTGAAAAAAATAGAGGCCAGACCTGTTGCTCAGCCAACTGTTGTTACCGCCTGCCCATACTGCAGCCACAAACATGATGTTCTGCTTGATAAGGGCAAAAATAGTAAAGCTTTTTTGATGAGCTGTAACAGGTGCAGCAAAGAGTTTGCCGTAAGATTTATGCCGGTCACAGTCTATCAGGCGCAGGTTGCAGCTTTTTCTTAAATGTCCGTATCTCGACAATTACCAAGCCGCTCAGGCCGTTAAAACGGCGGGGCGGCTTTTTTTATAAACCGTTTTTTTGACACAGCCAAACTATACAAACCATATTTGCCTGCTAAAATATAATTAAAGATAAAATTAACCAGTGTCCTGTTAGCTTTTTGCAGCCTTTGTCCCTCCCCCTTCCAAGGGGGAGGTTAGGAGTGGGATGGGGTGGATTTTCAGGTTTGTAGCAGCTAAAACCCATCCCCACCCAAACCCTCCCCTTGAAAGGGAGGAGATTTTAGACCAATGCAATTACCAAACCGCACAACGCTGGATAAAATTATAAATTTGGACAGATTATGTGCTTATTTGGAGATGGCAATGTCGCTTAATAAGAGGACATATTTTTTATTAATACTGTTTTTTTCCGTTTTTATTTCTGCTACTTATGCTTTTGCCGATGATAAAAAACATGTGCTGATTCTCAACTCATATCACCAGGGCTTCAAATGGACGGATGAAGTAACAAAAGGAGCTATTGAAAGCATTACTTCCAAGAGGAGTGACATCCGTTTTTATGTGGAGTACATGGGCACCAAATGGGTTTTTGACAAGCAGTATTTTGAAAAACTGCAGGATATTTACAAAACTAAATTTAAAACTATCCGCTTCGATGCAATTATTGCATCTGACAATGATGCTTTTGATTTCCTTAGAAAATACCGCAACGAAACTTTTGGTGAGATACCGGTTGTCTTTTGTGGAGTCAATTGGTTTAAAAGTGAAGATCTTTCAGGGCAGACCTTTTACACCGGGGTCAACGAAGATGCAGACATTGTAACCAACCTGGACCTGATGCTGAAGCTGCATCCTGCGGTCAAAAATATCTATATGGTTGTGGATCTGACAACCACAGGGCAGATTGTTTACCAAAAAGTAAAAGAACTGATTCCCAGGTATATGAACAGGGTGAAAATTCACATCCTGGATGACCTTGAAATCCCGCAGATCATAAAGACAGTTTCAGAGTTGTCAGAAGATAGTCTCGTTTTTCTGACGATCTTTCAGAAAGACAAATCAGGTGCCTTTGTTGAGTATAGTGAGATCGCTGGAATGCTTTCAAAAAACAGCCGGGTACCGGTTTACGGGTTGTGGGATTTTTATCTTGGCTCAGGTATTGTTGGTGGGATGTTGACTAGTGGACATGCACAGGGAAGCAGTGCCGGAACGCTTGTTTTGCGCATCCTTAATGGTGAGGTTGCTGATTTAATCCCGGTAACAATGGAGAGTCCCAACAGATACCGGTTCGACTTTGTGCAGATGGAACGTTTCGGCATCAAGCAGAGCCAGCTCCCTTCCGGTAGCAGCGTTATCAATGAACCTCCATCATTTTATGAGGTCAATAAAGGGTTTGTATGGGGGTTGATTGCCGGTGTTGTGATGTTGACTGTGTCAATTGTCATATTGATGATAAATACACATAGAAGAACACTTGCCGAAGATGCTTTCCACAACAGCGAAAAAAGATATAGCACCCTGGTGGATAACCTTGCTCTTGGGATTTTCCGTAATGATGGTTTGCCTGGAGGCAAGTTTTTGCAGGCAAACCCCGCTATGGTTAAAATGTTCGGTTATGAATCTACCGCTGATTTCCTTTCAATCTCTGTCGATTCTCTATATCAGGACCCGGAAGAAAGAAAAGCTGTGCTTGAAGAGGTTACAACTAGAGGATTTGTTAAAGATAAAGAAGTTTTGATGAAGAAAAATGATGGCGAATCGGTCTGGGTGTCAATTAATTCAAATGCAAAATTTGATAATGCCGGCCGACTGGTATGGATTGACGGACTTTTTGAAGATATAACAAACAAAAAACATTTAGAACTGCAGCTGCAACAGTCCCAAAAAATGGAGGCGATCGGAACACTTGCCGGAGGAGTTGCCCATGATTTTAACAATATCCTGACGGCAATCATCGGTTATGGCAATCTCCTCAAGATGAAGTTTGGAACAAATGAAACAGTAATGAACTATGTTACTCCCATGCTGTACGCATCCGAGAAAGCAACCCAACTGACCAAAAGTTTGCTTGCTTTCAGTCGAAAGCAGACCATCATTTTGAAAAAGACCAATATCAATGATATCGTCGACGGTATGTCAAAATTGCTCTTGCGGGTAATCGTCGATGATATTCAGCTGAATATAAAGATTTACGGTGATAAATTGATAGTGGAGGCTGACTCTGGTCAGCTGGAACAGGTGTTGTTAAATCTGGTTACAAATGCCAGGGATGCCATGCCCAAGGGTGGATTGATCAGTATAGAGACCAGTCGGATTTCAGTCGGTAGAAGGTTTATGATCAAACACGACGCTCTGCCGCCTGGAGAATATGCGGCAATCTTTGTTTCCGATACAGGCACCGGTATGTCGGAAACTACACAACTGCGTATTTTTGAGCCTTTTTTTAGTACAAAAGATGTTGGAAAAGGGACCGGGTTAGGGTTGTCGATTGTCTATGGCATTATCAAACAGCATAAAGGTGATATTGGCGTTTATAGTGAAATTGGTACCGGCACTACTTTTAAGATCTATTTACCACTGGTTCATGGTGAAGAAGATGAAAAAGTTGTGGAAGATGATTCACCAGTTGTTGGTGGGACTGAAGTAATATTAGTGGCAGATGATGATGAACAGGTCAGAATGCTTATTTTAGAAGTACTGGAAGCCGGAGGTTATAAAGTATTGGTTGCATCTGACGGAGATGAGGCAATTGCTAAATTCAAGGAAAATGCCGATTCGATCGATCTGGCATTGCTTGATGTGGTTATGGCCAAAAAGAACGGTAAAGAGGTCTTTGATTTGATTCACCCGATACGGCCGGACTTGAAGGTACTATTTATGAGCGGTTACACGGCGGACATTATTAATCAGAAAGGGGTGCTGGATGACAAAATCGAATTTGTCTCAAAACCACTTTCACCAGATGTCTTGCTGAAAAAAGTCCGGCAGGTTTTATCAAAAACCGTTTAAGCCGTTTTTTTTCTCCTCAATTTTAAAGGCCGGAGCACCTGTTTGTCCAAGAGCTTCGGCCTTTAAAGTTTAAAACCTGGTTATTTAAACCTACAAACGACATTTGAACCGTCGAACACGCCGCCAAAAGTAGGCGCTTCTAAGCGATGAACGCCGAGAAAACCCAGCGTTGTCCGGTTTGGTAATTGCATTGGCCTAAAATCCCTCTCTTTCAAGGGGAGGGTTAGGGTGGGGATGGCCTTTCAGGTAAAACCATGAGTACTTCCAAACTTTTGATTTATCGGCGTGCATCCGCCTTTATCGGCGGTTAACTGCTTTTTTAAGGTTAAATGATTATTTCTTTTTCTTGTCGGCCTTGGCATCTGACTTGGCTTCAATGCTGGCTGCTTTCATGCTGTACATGATAGTGACCTTGCTGCCAACTTTGAGGTCGCCGGTTACTTTTGAATCCTTGTCTCTGGCGATTTCCCACTTTTCCTTTCCCTTCTGTACAACAATCAAGTCATCTTTTAGTTCCAGAACTGGACCGGTGACCTGATAGGTTTTTGCAGGTCCGGCAAAAGCGGTAGATGCGACAAGCATTGCCAATCCGGTTAAAGCAGCAGCTAGTTTCATTTTGACCTCCAGATATTTTTATGATTTACTGTGAGATATGATATGCATTATATGACTGATGTCAAGTTCTGTTTGCAATATTTAATATGAAACTTCAATAGGGGTTGCTATGGATTTCAATATATTTCAGATCATTATTCCGTTGGTATTCTTGGCTGCTGTTTTCGGTCTTGGCTATTATCAGAAAAGCAGGAAAACCGCGAAAAAAGGGCTACAGCTGGTCGTCTCCAACAATGAAGTAAAAACCACTTCGGACACTGATGGCAAGCCGTTTGAAAGACACCTGCAGGCGGTAAAAGCCTCAAACAGGCAGAAATAGTCAGAGCAATTTTTCCATTACATAGTCATCCATCACATAGCCGTTTCCAATATCAAAAGCGGCTTCCTCCCGCACGGTAAACCCGGCCTTTTTGTAGAATACGATAGAATCAACATTTTGTTTGTTGACTTGCAGCATCAGCACCGCAAGTCCCAGTTTACGAGCCTGATCCTCCACTTGGTTTAACATCATGAAACCCAGACCTTTTCCACGGCATTCTTCCAAAAGATAAAGCTGTTCCAGTTTCATCTCTGACGGTGCGGCTGTAATTGAATAGCTGCAATACCCGACAGCGGTTTCACCAAGCTTCAACAGGTTTAACCAGCGATCGTCGGAATTCAGGTAGCTGCGAAGATTCTCCGGTGTGTAGCGTCCGGAAAGCATGTACATGATCTGGGCCATACTGATAATTTTTGCATAGTGTTCCCGCCAGATTTTCTCGCCCAATTGGGCCAGGGTCTCAAAATCTGCTTCGGTAATTGCTTCAAGTCGTGCATCGGTAGGGATTGTCATTTATAGACTCCTTACTTTTAGTTGTATGTTTGTGGCAATGTCAATGAGGCCCCATCTGAGTTATAGAAAAAAGATCAATCAGTTGAAGTAACAGCGCAATACTATGGTGGGCTTCTTCAAATATCAATATCTTTATTATGTAAGGCTCTTGCAAAACTACAGCGTGCCCGGTCTGCTACGTTACCATTCAATCGGAAGTTCAACGTACATTGGGATACACTTCGCTTCCTCGTTCGCTTACTGGTCTATTCACGACATTTTGCAAGAGCCTCATGTAATTATAGTTTTGATGGTTTTAGGTGCTCTTCGTTTAAAGTCGTGGTGCAAACAATTTTTAATTAGTAAAAGTATTTATCCCTATTGTCATTGGCTGATTTTGGGTTTATAAAAAATGAGTATGTTATTCAACAATCACACAGGAGGAAGCCATGATCGATATTTTGCGTAAACGTCGCAGTGTCCGTAAGTTCACCGAAGATGAAGTTGCACCGGAAACCGTTGATCTGTTGATTGAAGCGCTGCTGCGCGCACCTTCGTCGCGTGGTAATAATCCCTGGGAATTTGTGATTGTGGATGATCGTGATCTCCTGCTTGACCTTTCAAGGGCCAAACAGCACGGTTCCGAGTTTATACATAATGCCCCTCTGGCAATAGTCGTCTGTGCCGACAGCACCAAAAGCGATGTGTGGGTGGAGGATTGCACAATAGCTGCAATAATTGTCCAGTTGACCGCCTTGACTCTTGGCCTGGGCAGTTGCTGGGCTCAGATCAGAAACCGCCAACACGATGATGAGTTGACTGCGGAAGAGTTTGTGCGTCACATGCTGGAACTGCCGGAAAACATTGTGGTCGAATCGATAATCGGTATCGGTTATCCGGCGGAAAACCCGCCACCAGTTTCTGCCAACAAACTGCAGTACGAGAAGATCAGGCGTAATGGATGGAGTGGCTGATTGTTTTTTCAAAACAATTGATGTCTGAATCAAATGAATCCGAATCAGGTTGAGTGGTAGAAAAACAAATAAGCTGTTTGGAGGGGAAATGTCCGCGAGCGTGAAAGACCTGAACAAGGTCAAGGTAACCGTGAATGGCAGGGAGATGGAGATTGCGGGCGGGATAACCATCCTGCAGTCTTTGTTGCAGGAAAAGATCCATATCCCGCATCTTTGTTATGATATCCGCCTGCCGAAATCCACCGGTAACTGTGGTCTTTGTGTAGTTGAGCTGGGCAAGGGTGAGCGTGATGTGAAGGCTTGCCAAACGCCGGTGCAGGAAGGGATGGTAATTACAACCACCAGTCCCAAGCTGGAGGCTTATCGCAAGATTCGGCTGGAACAGCTGCTCAGCGATCATAATGCTGACTGCGAAGCTCCCTGTGTCATGACTTGTCCCGCCAATATTGATATACAATCATATCTGACTCAAGTGGAACGAGGTAATTTTCAGGCCGCACTGCGAGTCATCAAAGACATGAACCCTTTCCCTGGTGCCTGTGGCCGTGTCTGTCCACATGCTTGTGAATCCAAGTGTCGCCGTAGTCTGGTGGATCAGCCAGTTGCCATTAATCATGTAAAACGTTTTGTTGCTGACCGGGATATGCAAGAAGGAACACCATGGATACCCCGCAAGGCAGATGTAACTGGTAAAAAAATAGCAGTTGTAGGTGCCGGTCCTTCCGGCCTCACGGCTGCCTATTTCAGTGCTGTCAAGGGCCATGACGTAACCGTTTTTGAGCGCCAGCCACTTCCAGGCGGCATGATGCGATACGGTATTCCGGAGTACCGCTTGCCGAAAGAACAGCTGGATCGCGAAATAGACATTATTCGACAACTGGGGGTGAAGATCCAGACCAATAAGAGTCTGGGAATTCAGTTGCGTCTGGAGGATCTGCAGGCAAATTTTGATGCCGTATATCTTTCCATCGGTTCCTGGCGGCCGACACCATTGCAGATTGAAGGCGAAAACCTGAAAGGTGTCTGGCTTGGCATCAATTACCTGGAGCAGGTGACAGCCGGTGCCGAGATTGATTTGGGAAAAACAGTGGTGGTTCTCGGTGGCGGAAACACGGCCATTGACTGCAGTCGCACCGCTCTGCGCAAGGGGGCTGGAAAGGTGATTCTGGCTTATCGCCGGACGCGTGAGGAGATGCCTGCCGAGCCGTACGAGGTGGAAGAGGCACTGCATGAGGGGGTGCAGATGGATTTTCTGTCTTCTCCGGTGCGGATTACGCGGGATGGCGATAAAATGCAGCTGCATTGCATCCGCATGGAACTGGGTGAGCCGGATCGCTCCGGTCGGCGCAGGCCAATGCCGGTTGAGGGCAGCGATTTTGTAATTGAAGCTGATACCATCATCGGGGCCATTGGCCAGAGCACAAATACCCAGTTTTTGTATAATGACCTGCCGGTGAATCTGAACAAATATGGTGATATCGAGATCAATGGCCGCACCATGCAATGTTCCACAGATAAGGTTTTTGCCGGTGGTGATTGTGTTACCGGGCCGGCAACGGTTATTCAGGCGGTGGCTGCCGGGCGCAATGCGGCCATGTCCATGGATGATTACCTGGTTAAAGGCTTTTGTCCGGGCAGCAAAGAGGATTATTCCTGCAGCCGTGGCTCACTGGAAGATCTGCCGCGTTATGAGTTTGAACAGATGCCCCGTTTTAGTCGTGCTGTCATGCCTGCTCTGGTCATGGAAAAACGTATCGGTGGTTTTGCCGAAGTTGAAACCGGATTGTCGGAAGAGGCAGCCCGTGCGGAAGCAGCACGTTGTCTGCATTGTGGCTGTATGGAGCGTTTTTCCTGTGATCTACGTCGCGAAGCAACGGCCCACGATGTTGTGCACCGGCCTCACATCGGAGAATTGCCCTATATCCCCATAGTAAAAGACCATGCCCTGATTATTCGCGATCACAACAAGTGTATCTCCTGTGGCCGCTGCGTGGCTGCCTGTGCTGAAATAGAAGGTCCGGATGTGCTTAACTTTTATATCAAGAGCGGCAAAATGCTGGTCGGAACCAAGAGCGGTCTGCCTTTGAACAGTACCGATTGTGTCAGTTGCGGCCAGTGCGCCAATGCCTGTCCTTGCGGTGCTCTGGATTACCGTCGCGATCGGGGCGATGTTTTCAAGGCTATTCACGATCCTTCAAAATTTGTGGTCGGTTTTGTGGCCCCGGCTGTCAGGAGTGTTATTTCCGAGCATTTTGGTATTCCGTTTGACAAGGCTTCCGCCTTTATCGCCGGCATGTTGAGAAAGCTTGGTTTTGACAAGGTGTTTGACTTTGTTTTTGCAGCAGACCTGACAATTGTGGAAGAGACAACCGAGTTTTTGGGGCGTTTTACCGGGGGTGGAGTTATTCCTCATTTTACATCCTGCTGTCCGGGGTGGGTTAATTTCGTAGAAAAACGTTATCCGGACCTGATCCCGCACCTGTCTTCCTGCAAGTCACCACAGCAGATGACCGGGGCCACAGTGAAAAACCACTATTCACAATGGGCGGGTATTGATCGGGAAAAACTTTACACAGTCTCTTTTGTGCCCTGTGTGGCAAAAAAAGATGAGGCTGCCAGACCGGAAATGTCCACGGATGGTATACGTGATGTGGATGCGGTCCTGACGACCACCGAGCTGATTGAGATGTTCCGTTTGGCCAGGCTGGATGTTGCAGATATCGGTTTTGAGGAGTTTGATGAACCGTACCGACAAGTAACAGGTGCCGGTGTTCTTTTCGGTGCTTCCGGAGGCGTGGCCGAGGCTTCCTTGCGTATGGCGGTGGAGAAGGTGACTGGAAAGATTCGTCCGGACCAGCTTGACTTTACAGAGGTGCGCGGTTTTAAGGGGATTAAGGAATCAACTGTTGACATGGATGGCACCAAAGTCAGGGTGGCTGTTATCAGCGGTCTGCATCGGGCCGAACCTATTTTA
>Ga0105044_10010203_pt1 | contig 12829 bp, 11 predicted proteins | sample MAT01_FD_78092 | JGI IMG/M metagenome (GOLD analysis project Ga0105044, IMG submission 78092) | Freshwater microbial communities from Lake Fryxell liftoff mats and glacier meltwater in Antarctica - MAT-01 | ecosystem: Environmental > Aquatic > Freshwater > Ice > Liftoff microbial mat | place...
CCGCAACACGGGAGACAGGGACTTTCAGTCCCTGGCGCAAGCGATCTTGCCATGTCATATGCGGATGGGACGGTTATTGACATGGCTCAAAATCCTTAAGTTGGTGTATATGGAGCAACCTATGAGTCGCCCCTACAATTTTTGATGTTATTTGAGGGATAGGCACAAACAGACGCCCCCCTATTGGTGAAATCCCGGCAAATCATACGACGCTTGTGACACGCCATCGACAGTCACGGACAGCGACTGCCCATCCGCGCCCACAAATTCCAGGCGCAGCGCATAATCGCCCCTGGGGAAATCACCCGCATCGCTGTCACCAATAATCTTGAGGCTGGTGATCATCGTCTCGCCCTCATCCCACAGCGGAGCGCGATAGCAGCCGTATGGATTGGGCGCGATGCAGGTGTCCATCGTATACACCACCTTGCCCGTTGCGACCTCGACAAAACTCAGCCGCAGCGTCATCTCCTGGGTGGGCCGCTTGATGACGCGAAAAGCAAGATCGGCGAAGATGGTATTGCCGAACTGCCCATTGCTGACGGCATAGTCCGTCCATGCGACCACGCCACCATAGTCAACCTGATGAGGAAGGGGAGTCAGATAGGTCAGCGCAGGCGTTTCGCGGGCCTCAAGATGAATCTCATACACCTCGTAGCGGAAGATGCCATCGTCATATGACAGATTGTGATACATCAGGTCTTTGCGCCCCAACGCTGCCACAATCTGATTCTGCTCCGTCGCAAGATGCTCATCCTGATAGCGCCATTCGGGCTGCGTGCCATAAATATAATGCGTGGCTCCGGCCAGCTCATCCAGGCGTGTCGGTACGGTATTACTGATGATCGTCAGTTCGGGATAGAAGAATTGCAGGCGCTGTTCGCCCGGTGCAATGATGACGGGAATCCGTCCATTATCGCGTTTGTAAGCTTCAAACGTATCGCGCAGCAGCATCATCTCTGGCACATGCTCGCGGTAGCGGGCGCTGTCATCGGGATAGCGATCCACCCACAGCCAATCCTGATCGCGGGCGGCGTCGGTGATGGTTGATGTGATCCCCGCTATCGCCAGAAAAATCACAACAGCCCCGATAAATATGATACGCCAGCGCTGCGAAACGCTCTTTGGGATAAGGCGTGCATCAACCGTTTTGTCCAGCGTTTTCAATTCTTCCATCGGCCACAGCAGCCCCAACAGCGCCGCGAGAGGCAGCAGCATCAGCGGCACAATCGCAAAGGACAGGCGGTAGTGATAGCTGTACGAGAAAAACCACGTCATGAAATACGGCAGCGCCAGCAGCAGTGCCGCACCAATCGTGGCCCATCTGGATCGAGCATCTGATGAGAGCGAAAACCAGCGGTAGAGCAGCAGCCCCGCCAGCAGCAGCCCACCTATCCCGATCAGCACACCCTCGGCCAGGCTGATGTAGCTCAGCGGCGGATCGACGCGCAGCGGCGCATACCAGGGCATCGATGGCACGGCCCCCAGCGTAATGAGCGCTGTGCCAATGCCCAGAATCAAAGTTTCGCGCTGGGGCCGCCGCCAGATCAGGTTTGCGATTAGCAGCACGAGCAGCCCCACCAGCAGCCATCCGAGCAGATCGCCGCTGCGCGTGGCTTTGGTCAGCCAGCTCGATGGAGGGAAATCAACGGCATGATGCCCCAATAGAAGATTCCGCACATACCACAGCCCGCCCAACGGCGCACACGCCACTCCCGTATAGACCGCGATCATGAAGCGCCGCCTGAACACAGGCCATTGAGACTCCGTAGGGGCAAGGCATGCCTTGCCCTTTTCCTGCACAATCGTTCTTACAAATTCGACCAGCACCAGCAGCCCGACGCCCCACACAAACGCGCCTGCGGTGGGCTTCGTCCAGAGGGCGATGCCGAGCACAAGCCCCGCCGTGAGCGCTGCCCGCCGATTGGTCGTCTCAGCGGCCTCGCGCCACGCCTGCAAGAAAAAAGCGACGAACAACGTGACAAGAAAGGCCAGCGGAATCTCCAGATCGCCAATCTGCGCCCAGGCCCCCACATGCGGATACAGGCCCCACAGCGCCGCCAATACCCAGCCCGCCCGCCGCCCAAACAGGCCGCGTCCGAGCAGATACGCTGCAAGGATGCCGCCGATATGCAAAAAGGGAATCGTCATGCGGGCCGCATGGTCGTTGATGCCAAACAGAATTTGCGCCGAGGCATATTGCAGCGATATGAACGGCGGATAGTAGCCAATCGTCGTTGGGATCAGGCCCTTGAGCGCATACAGTCGTCCCTGATAGCCATACACCCACAGCGTATCGTAGCCGGTGAACGGCCAATACGCGGTTGTGATCCAGCGCAAAAAGACCGCGATCACCAACAGACATAGCAGCAGGCCAACGAGAGTTTTATCGCTGTTCCGTAGGGGCGCAATATAGTGCGCCCTTGCCTCTAAAGGCGTGGGCCATTTGCGCCATACGCCGCCCCACAGCGCCAGGGCCATCACGCCGCAGCCGATGAGCATGGGTGCGGGCGTCATCAACGGTGTGTTGAGCGCCGCCCCAAGCGTCCCCAGGACGAACAGCCACAGCGTCAGCAGGGCCGGGGCAAACGCGATTGCCAGCGCCCCCACCGCCGCCCGATCCGACCACTGGCGGCGCGGCAGCACGAACAGCGCGGCAGGAAGACCGAGCAGCCCATACACCAGCGCAAACCAGAGCAGGCCCGGCAGCGACTCAGTGATCCAATAGAGCGAACCATTCATACCCGCACATCAATTCCTGGATGATATCAAAGAGAATCTGTCGGGGTCTGGCGCACCGCACCCTGCCGCTGTTTCGCCACCGCCCGCACGATCACCATCACGCCTACGCCGAGAAACACGGCGATTGCAGGATACAACGGCAGATAATAGCGCTGCCATTCCAGCGGCGTGGTGACAGCGGCGGCAAGCCCGGCCAAACCCAACCACAGCGCGACCCATGCGCCCATCGCAGGCAGTGGCGTCGGCACAGCCGCGTCTACATCGGCCTGCGCTGCCCGCTCTAATTCGATCCCCTCAGAGGCTGATCTGGCAACGATCTCTTTGCGTCCAATCTTGAAATTTGTTTGTTCAGGTTCGGCGGGTCTGACCATGACACTATCCGGATTGATGAGCGCCCGCACACAGGCCATGACGCCTACAGCAACCAACCCGATCACAACCAGCGCCCCCGCCACACTGCCACCAATGCTCACACCCTGTAAACCCGACTGCTCATAGGCCGCGATTTGAGCGCCGATCAGCTCTTTCCAATTGGCGACCTCATAATACTGCGCTGGCACGATGAACCCCTGTCGCAGCAGACCCGCAAGACGTTCGCCTGTACTGGCATAGCCGCCAAAGGTCTCGCTCTGGCCCGCCAACAGCACCGAGCGCAGATGCATCACCTCACCTAAGCGCCTGATGGGATCGCTCCACCATGCCGGATTGAGCGCCAGAAACATGCCAATCAGGACGGTGATCATCAGGGGCACGCCAACGGCATGGATGCGCCAGAGGCGACGTTTGGCAAGCAAGGGCGCAAAGAGCACCGCCCCAAACACTGCCGCCACATAAAACAGCGCCGTGTGTTTAGACGCAAGCGCGAGGCCAAGCGTTCCCCCCAGAAACACGTAGCCTGAAAGCGGCACAGAACGAAGCGCCCGTCTGTGGTTGCCAAACGGAATCGGCCACGTCCCCTGAATACGCCAGCACATCCCAACCGCGATATACAGACTCAGCAGGCCAAACAGGAGCCAACTGCTCTCCATCATCGCCCGCCGCCCATTGAGGAGTAGCGCCGGATTGAGCGTGAAATAGGCTGCCGCGATCAGGGCCGCGATTGGCCCGCCAATGCGCCGCGTCAGGCCATAGAGCGACAGCATCGCCCCCACCAGCAAGAGACTGGAGAGCAGGCGGGCACGATTCAACTGGAGCGTCGTTGGGAGGCGGCCTGTTTCTAGGTTATAGCCCCAGCCCGCGCCCCAATCCCATTGCTCATTGATAGGTTCAAACGGCTGACGAGTCTTGGGATGCATGGCAAAAAACCCATAGACATAACGGGCGACTGTGCCATTGAGCAGGCGCAAATCCTGTTCTGTGGCGGCTGTCGAGCTGATCGTCTCTGGCGCATCCGAATAGGAAATATGCTCCATCTGATTGTTCAGGAGGTAGGACATGTCGCGGGTGGTGTAGAGAATCGTCGATTCATCGCCATGAAACGGCACGCGGTTTGCTCCTGCCAAAATATACAGCGCGAGGCCGATGAGGGTCATAATTTCAGCAACCAGGAATGCGCCTCCGATGACACATGATCTCATAAAAGAGTCTTGTCGCGGGGCGTTTGTCGGTCTTTGCGTCATATCCAATATAGGTGAATTCAATCTATGCTCTCCCGTGAGAAAACAACAAGGGGGCCATGATATATCACGGCCCCCTCAAAAATCACCCCTTTTGTGGAATGTGTCTGTGTCTTTAGAAAAGCTGGATTTAATCCCCGATCACCACCAGCAGCGCCCCCTTCTCGACGGTCTGCCCTTTATTGACGGCGATTTGCGTCACTGTGCCTGTACGCGGCGCTTTGAGTTCGTTCTGCATCTTCATCGATTCGAGGATGACGAGCGTCTGGCCTTCTGTCACCGTATCGCCCACCTCTGCGCGAATCTCAACGATCAGGCCCGGCATCGGCGAATTGACCTCGCCCGAATTGAGCTTGATGCCGCCCTTGCGATTGATCATCAGCAGGGCGCGTTCATCCAGCACCTGCCCATCGTAGAGCCGCCCGCCGAGCATAATCTCGTATTGATCCGAACTGGTCTCATCAATGACGATTTCCAGCGAGCGGTTGTCTTTGATGATCGAGTACAGCGAATTGCGAAGTTCGAGGAAATCGACCTCATGCAGCACGCCGTTCACCAGCAGGCGTCCCTCCCCAACGATCTCGATTTCGTACTGCTTTTTGTTGATGATGGTAATGTACTTCATTTTCTCAAACGCTCCCAGCGCGATGTCCACTTCCAGTTGCTCGTATCGCGTTTGGGCGGGGCCACCACCTGCGCGGCCAACTGGCGCTGGCGATGGGCAAAGAGCGTCATGGCAATCGCGGCGGTTTCGAGATCGGTATCGCTTGGCGGCTGCTCATTCGTGTTGATGTTGAAGCGATCTTCCACGAAGCGCGTATCAAACTGGCCCGCAATGAAGCGCGTGCTGTTCATCAGGCTGACGTGGAACGGGATATTGTGCTTCACACCCATGATGATGAACTCGGACAGTGCCCGCTTCATCCGCAGCAGGGCCTCCTGGCGATTCTCCCCGACGGTGATGAGTTTGGCGATCATGCTGTCATAGTACGGCGTGATCTCCCACCCGGCATAGATGCCACTGTCCACGCGCACGCCCGGCCCTTTGGGGGTGACGGTGGTCGTAATCGTGCCTGTGGATGGGATGAAGTTGTTATAGGGGTCTTCGGCATTCACGCGGCATTCGATGGCCCAGCCTTTCGGCTCTTGCAGGCTCTCGGTTGGCCCCATGCGCCGCCCACGCGCAATACGGATCTGCTCTTTGACCAGATCAAGGCCCGTCACCAGCTCCGTCACGGGATGTTCCACCTGCAAGCGGGTGTTCATCTCCATGAAGTAGAAATTTTTGTCCTTATCGACGAGGCATTCAATCGTCCCCGCATTGACATAATTCACCGAACGCGCCGCCGCAATCGCCATATCGCCCATGCGCTGGCGCAGATCGGGGTCCATGAAGGGACTGGGCGCTTCTTCGACCAATTTCTGGTTGCGGCGCTGGATGCTGCATTCGCGTTCGCCCAAGTGGATGGTATTGCCATGATGATCGGCCAGAATCTGGAACTCGATATGGCGTGCGCCGACGAGCATCTTTTCCAGATAGACTTCGCCGTTGCCAAAGGCGCTCTCGGCCTCGCGGTGCGCCGATTCAAGGCCCATCGGCAGGTCTTCGGGCTTCATGACCGCCCGCATCCCCTTGCCGCCGCCGCCTGCTGCCGCCTTCACCATCACCGGGAAGCCGATTTTATGCGCCGCCGCGATCAGTTCTTCGTCGCTCAAGCCCGGCTCTGTGCCAGGGATCAACGGCACGCCGCTGCGCTTCACCGCCTGCCGCGCCGACTGCTTATCGCCCATTGTGGCAATGGCATCCGGCGACGGGCCGATGAAGATCAGGCCGGCATCGCGCACCATCGCGGCAAATTCGGCATTCTCCGCCAGAAAGCCGTAGCCGGGGTGGATGGCATCGGCCCCGGTTTTGCGGGCGACATCGATGATGGTCTCTTTTTTGAGATAGCTGTCACGCGGCGGCGGCGGGCCGATATGCACCGCTTCGTCGGCGTAGCGCACATGCAGCGCTTTACGATCTGCATCCGAGTAGACCGCGACGGTATCAATGCCCAGATCGCGGCAGGCGCGAATGACGCGCACCGCAATTTCGCCGCGATTGGCGATGAGAATCTTTTGAATATTGCGTGGTTCACGAGTTGGCATCATATGTCCCTTCCCCTAAAGCGGGATATTCCCGTGCTTCTTGGGCGGGTTCTCGTCGCGCTTGTTTTGCAGCACTTGCAGCGCGTTAATCAGGCGTGGGCGCGTCTGTGATGGCTCAATCACATCATCGACAAAGCCGCGTGCTGCTGCAATGTACGGATGCGCGAACTTTTTACGATATTCCGCTGCGAGTTCAGCTTTCTTGGCAACAGGATCAGCCGCCTCAGCCAGCTCACGCCGATTGATGATCTCCACTGCGCCCTCCGGCCCCATGACCGCGATTTCCGCCGTCGGCCATGCCAGATTGAGATCGCCGCGAGTGTGCTTGCTGCTCATGACGCAGTACGCGCCGCCGTAGGCTTTGCGCGTGGTCACGGTCAGCTTGGGGACTGTCGCTTCGCAGTAGGCAAACAGCAGTTTGGCCCCGCTGCGAATGATGCCATGATGCTCCTGCTCTGTCCCCGGCATATAGCCCGGCACATCGACAAAGGTCACAAGCGGCACATTGAAGGCGTCACAGGTACGGATGAAGCGGGCGGCTTTTTCGCTGGCATTGATATCCAGCACGCCCGCCAGCACCATCGGCTGATTCGCCACCACACCGATGCTGTTGCCGCCGAGACGTGCAAATCCGATGACGATATTGGCGGCGTAGTCTTCCTGTATCTCAAAGAAGTGTCCATCATCCACGATGCGCGTGATGACCTCTTTGATATCGTAGGGCTTATTAGAATTATCCGGGATCAGTGTGTTCAACGTGGGATCGGTGCGCAGCGGGTCATCACGGGTCGGGATAACAGGCGCATCTTCCATGTTGTTCTGTGGCAGATAGCTCAACAACTCGCGCACAAGCAGCAGCGCCTGTGTTTCATCGCGCCCGACCATATGGCAGACGCCGCTCTTGGTGGCATGGACGTGTGCGCCGCCCAATTCTTCGGCGGTGACATCTTCGTTCAAGACCTGTTTCACCACGTTCGGGCCAGTGATGAACATATAGCTGGTGTTTTCGACCATGATGACAAAATCGGTCAGCGCCGGACTGTAAACTGCGCCGCCCGCGCATGGCCCCATAATGACGCTGATCTGCGGGATGACGCCACTTGCCATCGTGTTGCGTAGGAAAATCTCGGCATAGCCCGCCAGACTCTCGACGCCTTCCTGGATGCGTGCGCCGCCGCTGTCATTCAGGCCGATGAGTGGTGCGCCCGTCTTCATCGCCATGCCCATGACCTTGAGGATTTTATGGGCGTGGGCTTCGCTCAGGCTGCCCCCCAGGACGGTGAAGTCCTGCGAATAGACATACACAAGGCGGCCATCGATAGTCCCCCAACCCGTAACAACGCTGTCACCGGGGAACTTTTGTTTATCAAGGCCAAAATTGGTCGAACGATGCTCAACAAAGGCATCGAGTTCGCGGAAGCTGCCCGGATCAAGCAGGATATCCAGGCGTTCATAGGCGGTATGCCGCCCTTTGGAGCGGTGTGTTTTCACACGCTCTTCGCCGCCCCCGGCATGGCTCGCCGCACGGCGAGCGTGAAGTTCATCAACTTTTGGATTCACCTTGTATTCCTATCCCTGAATTGCTGCGCGTGCGTCCCCACAGGATCGCACCCGTTATACCAATCACACCCAGCAGGAGTCCCCACAACAGGCCTCGGCCCCGATCATAATCTGCACGGGCTGTTAAGAGCACACGCAGTAGACTATACGCTGCGAAGCCCCATAGTATGCCAACGGCTTGCGGGCTTGCCCAGGGCGAACGCCGCCACAACCGCATGAGCGCCGCGCCGCTCACGAGCATCCAGGCCAGCGCCAGCACAACTTGTATCAATGGCGAGGCTTGGACAGCCTGCATGAGTATATCCGCTTGTGATAACACCGTCATCACGGATGTGATTTGGTGCAAAGCAAGCAAAATCAGAAGAAGCGCGAGGAGGCACATGGAATCATTGCTCAAATTTTTCATTTTGCAGAGCATACCATGTTCTCTTGCTTGTATAATGAGAGCAGATCAGCCAAAGAGTTTGACATGTTGACTTCGCCTCTGACGACCTCTCTTAAAACATTTCTCTCTGCGTTCTCCGAGCACGAAGGAGAAGAATGGATCAGTGGCGAATGGATGGCCCGTATACGCGGCGGTTTTCTGCACAGTCTGATCATCAAGCGCCTGTTTGTGCTGCTGCTGGCATTGGAACAGCAGGGACTTGGCGAGGTCTATCAGGAGACCGCCTTTGTCGTCACCCCGCCCGCTCAGTGCGTCAAAGGCTCTCGCATCCCGGATGTGATGTACACCAAAATGGAGCGTCTGACCAGCTATCGCCAGAACACCCCTGATCTCGCTATTGAGGTGATTTCTCCCAACGATCAATATGTCGATGTTGTGAAAAAGGCGGATCTCTATCTTCAGGATGGGGTTCAGCGCGTGTGGTTGGTTGAGCCGCAAAGCCAGATCATCACGGTACAATCCGCAGGCAGCACACAGCAGATTTATCGTGTGGGCGATACGCTGACAGAAGATGGGCTTCTGCCTGGGCTAGGAACTGCACTGAGAGCTTTGTTCGATGATTGAGCCATTAATAGTCTTTTATAATGCTGACCTACCGACATGTTGCGCCCTCACATAAACACCTACTTTCACATCTTATGATCAAAAATTATTAATATATTACTGCTCTAACTGTAATAAAAATGATTGACAAAATTATGCAATTACTTTACAGTGAAGTGCAAGAAATTCAGTAAATCATGGATTTTGAGCAACCATTGCCTATTATTTTGGGAGTATATAAACGCACAGCTACAAATCTATGATTATCATATTTATGATCCTGATGTTTGGATCATTTGGAGTTAAAGCTCAGGAAACCCGGACAATAGATCTCAGCAAAATTACATGGACATATACCTTGCATGGTGAGCCTATTAGTCCTGAGAACATTCTGAAACTCTACAACGTTGGTACACCATTTCACTGTGCTGAGATCACTGGAAAAAATCAGTTTGCGTGTTTTGACACTGTTGATGAATCTATTGAATTTGCTTTAAACCAAGTTTCGGCTATTCGCAGTATTCAGCAAAGTTGTGGTACAGGTCACTGGACTTACTATTTCAACACTGGCTGGAATACAGTTAGTCATGTTCTGAATAATGGTCAAAGTAACAACAATCACGCTGGGATATGGTCTGCACTTACCACCTGTACAGCAAACGCGACGACTATATGGAAGTTAGCAAACCAAGGTGGTGGTGTCTCGTTTACATATACGAATAGCCAATGGGCTTTGATTGGATTCCCATTTGGTGGGGGTGGTGGAAAATCAAGTAAGGTTGATTAAGCCTCATATGAATAAATCAAATATCTGTAGAGTACTAATCCAAACACAATCACTCTACAGATATTCGTCAGCCAGATATTAAATGAGGTTGAACATGAAAACAAACAAAGAAGCAATTCGCAAGCCTTTGCTCCTGAGTGCATTAGTGGTCATAGCATTGCTGTTTGCGGTCAGTATTACTCTTACCACAACATACCATTACTACGGTGAGTATTTGTCTCACCAAGCATTACAGGATCGATACGAAAACAACAATGCGCTCCATTGTGTGCAAGCATCTTCCGTGTTGGGAATTGCTCACAGCTTTGAGTGCTTCGATACTATTGCTGAAGCAGATGCATTTGCAATGTCAATACGGTAAATTAGAGTAACGAATGGTCATTCAAATCTTCTACACTACCGTCTTAGGCCGATACTCACCAAAGACCGCCCGCAGCGTGTGGCAAATCTCCCCCAAAGTCACATCAGAATCGACAGCCTCAACCATCAGCGGCATCAGATTGTCTGTGCCGCGTGCCGCCTGCATCAGTTGATCGCGCAGGGAACTGGCCCGTTCGTTATCGCGCCGCGCCCGTAATGCCGCCAACCGCTGATGCGCTGCCGCTTCAATCGCGGGATCAACGCGCAAAAGCTCCGGCTTGATCTCGTCTTTGGCGACAAACTCATTCACGCCGACAATGACGGTTTCTTTGGATTGGACGGCCCGTTGATGAGCATAGGCCGCATCCTGAATCTCCAGATTGATATAGCCCTCGTCAATCGCGGCCAGCGCCCCGCCCATCTCATCAATGCGCGTAAGATAATCCTGCGCCTGCTGCACAATCGAGGCCGTGAGCGCCTCCACCGCATAGCTCCCCGCCATCGGATCGACGGTATCAGCCACGCCGCTCTCATGCGCGATGATCTGCTGCGTGCGGAGCGCCACCTGTACCGCTTTTTGCGTCGGCAGCGCGAGGGCTTCGTCCATGCTGTTAGTATGCAGCGACTGCGTGCCACCCATGACGGCGGCTAAGGCTTGCAGCGCCACACGCACGATATTGTTCTCCGGCTGCTGGGCCGTGAGCGTGCTGCCACCCGTCTGCGTATGAAAACGCAGCATCAGTGAGCGCGGGTCTTGCGCCTTGAAACGCTCACGCATGATAGTGGCCCATAATTGCCGCGCCGCCCGAAATTTGGCAATTTCTTCGAGGAAGTTATTGTGGGCATTGAAGAAGAACGACAACTGCGGTGCAAACTCATCCACGCTCAGGCCCGCTTTGAGCGCGGCTTCGACATAGGCGATGCCATTTGCCAGCGTAAATGCCACCTCCTGCACCGCCGTGCTGCCCGCCTCGCGGATGTGATAGCCGCTGATGCTGATGGTATTCCAGCCGGGGACATGATCCTTGCAGTAGGCAAAAATATCCGTGATCAGGCGCATCGACGCGGCAGGTGGGTAAATATACGTGCCGCGTGCGATGTACTCTTTCAAAATATCGTTCTGCACCGTACCGCGCACCCTGTCGGCGCTCACACCCTGGCGTCTGGCCGCCGCCAGATACATCGCCAGCAGCACCGACGCCGGTGCGTTGATCGTCATGCTGGTCGAGACCTGATCGAGCGGAATCTGATCGAACAGCATCAGCATATCGTCCAGGCTGGAGATGCTCACGCCGACCTTGCCCACCTCGCCCGCCGCCATCGCGTCATCGGCGTCATAGCCAATTTGCGTCGGCAGATCGAACGCGACGGACAGGCCGCTCTGCCCCTGGGCCAGCAAAAAGCGGTAGCGCTGATTCGATTCCTCCGCCGTGCCAAATCCGGCATACTGGCGCATCGTCCAGAAGCGGCTGCGATACATGCTCGGCTGCACGCCGCGTGTGTAGGGATACTCGCCCGGATAGCCCAGTTCCGCCGCAAAATCAGCAGGCAGGTCGTCCGCCGTATACAGGCGCTTGACGGGCGTCCCCGATGAGGTGGTAAATTCGTCTTTGCGTTCCGGGGAGCGGCGCAGCGCCTTGTCCAGCGTCTCACGCTCCCAACGCTGTGTCTCGTCAGAAGGTGCTGTCATGCCCCCTCCTCATTGGTGGTGAAGACGCGGGCTGGAACCTGAATGCCCTCAAAATTTTTGAAAGTCAGATTGAAAAAGCTGAGATTCAACATGCGTTTGACGCGCTCAAACAAGCCCACGTAGCTGCCCGCCTGCGCTGTGAGAGTCTCCAGGGCCAGCGTCTGGATCAGGCGGCGAATCGCATCCGCATCGCCTTCAATTTCCACAAACGGGCCGTAGGGCAGCTCATCCAGCACGATTTCCGCGCCATCCAGTTCATAGGTCGTGCGGTATTTTTCATACACCAGATACGAGCTGAAGCCGAGTTTGCCCAGGATGGCCTCCATCGTGTCAAAATCGCTCACATCGACCTCCCATTCAGGGCGCTGGGTGATGTTGTCCTCGACCTTGCCCGATTCTTTGTAGGTCAGGCGCACGCGGCTGTCTTGGCGCAGGCGCAGCACAATGCCTTTGTCGCTCAGGCTGTGCGTCTCGTTCTCATAGCGCACGTTGCGCTCAAAGATGCGCGGGGCGGTGCAGACCGCGCCTGCCTCTTCCAGCCGTTTCTGAATTGCTGCCAGATCGGGCGCGTAAAATTTTACTTCCGTCTCGTAAGGGGTTTCCATCGGTCACGTCTCTCTGGGTATCAATCGGGTATAGAACCTGAGTTTTGGGTAGGTTTTTTAACGTATGTTGTGCTCTTGACCCTCACCCCAACCCCTCTCCCACTTCGCGGTAGAGGGGCTTTTCACCCCACTCCCCGCCTCGCCCCTTGTGGGAGAGGGGTTGGGGTGAGGGCAGCGGCGCTATCCAAAACTGAGGTTATGGAGACATATCATAGCCTATGCCCCTAAGAAGCCGTTTTATAATGGAATTTGTAATCTCAAAACAGGGTCATCATGCTGTTTTTGAGCCATCGTCTTGATCGTAACGCCCTGTTTGGTCTTTTGTAGGGGCAC
>Ga0105044_10010206_pt1 | contig 12829 bp, 16 predicted proteins | sample MAT01_FD_78092 | JGI IMG/M metagenome (GOLD analysis project Ga0105044, IMG submission 78092) | Freshwater microbial communities from Lake Fryxell liftoff mats and glacier meltwater in Antarctica - MAT-01 | ecosystem: Environmental > Aquatic > Freshwater > Ice > Liftoff microbial mat | place...
AGTATTACTTGTATCATCCGATATAAGCATAGAACCATCTGCCAGCACTGCTATACCAACAGGCCTTCCATGCACTTTACTGGCGGCAAGGTCTGATACAAAGCCAGTTAAAAAATCTTCAGGTGGTCCGGAAGGTTTGCCATTTTCAAAAGGAATAAAAATTACTTTATAGCCAGAAATTACGGAACGGTTCCAGGAACCGTGTTGAGTAATAAAAGCCCCATTCCGGTACCTGGCGGGAAATTTATTGCTTCTGTAAAACAATAAGCCCAGTGATGCAGTATGCGAACCTAAGGCAACATCCGGCACAATCACACTTTCAATCGGGTCGGGACTTTGCTTATTGGCCAACCGTGGGTCTTTATGCTGCCCGTAATAAAAAAACGGCCAACCATAAAACCCGCCTTCTTTTACACTTGTTAAATAATCAGGAACTAATTCATCACCTAATTCATCCCTTTCATTAACTGCTGTCCATAAAGTGTTAGTGCCGGGTGCCCAATCCATACCCACAGGATTTCGTAAACCATGTGCTATAATTATTTCACCGCTGCCATCAATATTTACTTCGAGAATAGCGGCCCGTCTTATTTCATTAGCCAATCCGTTTTCTGCTACATTAGATCCTGACCCTACGGCAATATAAATTTTGTCTTTTTTGTCGTTGGTAATAATATTTCTTGTCCAGTGCCGGTTATGTTCGCCTGCAGGTAACGATACGATTTTTTTCCCCTCACCTTTAAGCATTGTATCGCCTGTAGCATAATTATACATCATTAGTCCATCTGTATTACCAATGTAAAAATGGTTGCCGAGAATCAGCATTCCAAATGGCTGGTTTAAATCTTCTTTAAACGTAAATCTTTTTTCAGGGATACCATTTTTGTCAGCATCCCTTATAAGTGTAATACGGTTTCGGCTTTCACCTATATGCTGTGTTTTTATTTTACGGGAAAGTTTAGCCCCTATTTTAAGTATCCCTTTCAAGATAGTATTTGATTCAGCAATAAAAATATCGCCGTTGTCTGCTACATATATCCAGCGGGGATGATCAAATCCCTCTAAAAATTTTGTAACCGTAAAACCCACCGGAGCCACCGGCATTTCACCTTCTTTCCAGCCGATAACCTGGCTGAAATTTTTAGCAGAGCCGGTGGCATAAGGAGGCGGTAATGTATCGGCCCGGTAACCACTCGTTTTTACTGAACCTTTGTAAGACCCTGTATTAATCTTTTTTGAATTGCAGGATACAACAAGTAATAAAACAAGTACAAACCCAACATTTTTTAATAACATATTTTAAATTTAGTAAGCTGAAAATTATTTTTTCTTTTTTCCGGCACCTTCAAACCTTTTTCTTTTGCTTCCGAAATTGTAATAGCCACAGCCTGCTTCCGTTTTCTAACTTTATCACCCGAGCTGCTTTTTAGTTTTTATTCTTTAAACTCATGCATTATTTTGCCAATTTTTTTGCTGCGGCTGTTGAATATTTTTTTGCTATGTGTTGGATATTTTATGTGTAATCCTTGACAAAATTGGTGCCAGCCGGTAAAACTATCGGTAGTCCGTTAAGCTGTGTAAATCAGTCACCCCGTTTAAGCAGGAACTTTATATTATTTTACACAATTTAATTACCGTCCGGCAGCTGTTTCATTAATTGCTTCACTAATCTTAATTTTATCAACTAATCAATCACAGCATGGAGACAACTACACAATTTGACCTGATAGTAAAGATGACCCTAACTGCCTGGGATGCACAAAATGGTTACCTGAACAAATTATTAGATGAGTTAACAGAGGAACAATTGATGCAAGAGATTTCTCCCGGCAGAAACAGTGGTATTTACCTGCTAGGGCATTTGGTGGCCGTAAGCGATGCCATGCTTCCTTTGTTAGGTTTTGGCAATCGTTTATTTCCTGCACTGGAACAGGCTTTTCTCACAACGCCGGATAAAGCAGGACAGGAGATGCCTGCCATTGCTGAGCTAAAAGAAAACCTTGCAGCAGTCAATGCAAAACTGAAAGAACATTTCACTGCCACGTCTTCATCTCAATGGTTGGGAAAACATAATTCGGTATCAGCAGAAGATTTTGCAAAAGAACCTCACCGCAATAAATTAAATATCATCATCAGCCGTACTAACCATATGGCCAATCATATCGGACAGATGTTGATGTTGAAATAATTTTGCCCCAACAGGTGTTTAACAAGAGTAGCAGGATGCAACGCAGCAGGCACCCCGCCTAAACCTTGGCATGTGTTACTAAAAAAGCAGCACGCCGTGGTTGGTGTAGTCAGCTATGAACTTGCCGAAGAGTCGAAATGCCGTTCATCAAGTGCTATGTGCAATATCAAAAATAGTTAACCCCTTAATTACAATCATTGGAGGAGTGGCTTTCCGAAAATGCAAATCGTATTTCACTGAATTAATAACATTTCCTATCATACAATTACGCTTAAACTTATTGGATGAAACAACAACAATTCACTATTGCTGACAGCCTTTTCAATTTTTTCCTTTTCACAGGACAGTGCAACAGCTACCAAGCCTGAAAAGTTTATTTCCAACCGCAGTATTAGAATTGATAATAAACCTATCAGCTATACTGCTACAGCCGAAATGCTTATTTTGAATAACGATAAAGAGTAACCCATCGGTTCCTTTCAGCCCGGGCGGGTTATTACGTTTTCTTTTTTAAGTAAACTTATGCTGTGAGGCCCTCTGCCATGAAAAATTTGCCATTTTGCTGAATAAGCCATTGTAGTATATTGTAGTATTGTAGCCGACCATCAATCCATTCTTATGAAACATCTTATATCCGCCGTTGCGGCGATTTGTTTTCCCATCATTATTTTTTGCCAGGATATTACCGGCCTTTGGTCAGGAACTATGGCAAACGATTCTTCTAAACAATCTTTGACTTATGAGGTTTTTATAGGCAAAGACAAAGGAAAGTACAGCGGCTATTCACAAACTTGTTTTCTTGTAGATGGAGAAAAATACAATGTTATCAAGAAAATCAAGGTAAATTTTGCAAAGGATGGTAAGTTAATATTACTGGATGCAGCATTGGTGCAAAACAATTATCCTTCCCTTGATAAAAATGTAAAACAATTAAATGTACTGGATCTTGTAAACAATACCACTGAATCCAGTTTAGATGGCCTTTTTGTTACCAATCTTACAAAATCTTACGCCGAGGTTACAGGACACATCAATTTGAAAAGGACAAGTACCTTCGCTGAAAGCAGCCTGATGCGGTATTTACATAAGGGCAGCGACGCTAATGACATTACTGTTGCAAAATAAAAGTATGCGGATGCAGGTATTTTATAAAAAAGAATGCAATTTCTGTGTTGATTTTATTTTTTACTCAAACCGTTTTTCGCCTTGGCAGGTGTTCTTAAAAAAAAGGAACGACATTGGTGTTGAGTGGAGGTAATGTTTGCAAGCAAAAGCACCAGCAATAGAACGGTTAGGAAAACTTCCCTCCGCCCTGACAGATGTCCGTAATAAAAATGAAATGACCCGATGTCGCTCTACTTACCAGAGGGGTTTCTTACCCGAAGGTTTAATACCACCCTTTCTATGACTGGATAAAGGAATAGTATGATTATCATAACTACTTACGGCTGCCCGCTGTATGGTCTTTTTATCTAAGCCCGGAGCCATAATATTTACAGGAACTACTAAAGGGCTTTTTTCTTCAACAGGGGGGATGTTGTTTTCCGTTTGTTCAACGACCGGTGTATCTGTGGTGTATTTTATTTCTTCTGTTATTGGTATGTCACTAATTATTTTTTTAGGGGCTGCTTTTTTTGGCTTAGCTATTTTGGTTGCATGGATAACAGTCTTTGCAACGGAACTGGTTTTCTTTTTCGCTACAACCGCTTTCTTAACCGGGGTACTTTTTCTAACCGTAGATTTCTTTTTCGGCGCTGCCTTTTTCTTAACTGCAATATTTTTTTTAGTAGCGGCTTTCTTCTTTACAGGCACTTTTAATCCCTTTTGTTTGGCTTCTGAAATGCCAATTGCAATGGCCTGCTTACGTTTAGTTACTTTATCACCCGAACTGCTTTTCAGTTTGCCTTCTTTAAATTCATGCATCACTTTACCGATCTTCTTTGTTGCGGCTGTTGAATATTTTTTTGACATATGTATAATGATTTATGTGTAAGCGTTGTCAAAATTGATGCCAACGGTAATTAAAGCTATCTGCCGCCTCTTAGTATCAGTATCAGCATAATCAGGAAGCCGGAACTGGATATTATTTTTCTCAACTTGATTGCGGGTTTTCATGGCATTGTTTTAGCGACATAATGAATATGGAAAAAAATATTACCAAGTCAACTCTGTCAGGAGATATTCATGATAGCAGGAAGGAAGCAAAAAAATTGCAACAGGAAGAAAAGGACATTGCCAACGAAGAGTCGGACGTAAGCCCGGAAGAAAAGCAATTGCTTGAAAAGTCAGCAACAAGTATGGGTAACGAAGATGCTGAAACTCTTGCAGGAGCTACATTGGATAATACAGATGATGACGGCGACCCTTTGAATGAACAAAGTGATTTATCTGGTGAAGACCTTGATATTCCGGGTGCAGAATATGACGATGCTGAAGAAGAAACGGGAGGAGAGGATGAAGAAAATAACAGCTATAGTTTGGGTGCTGATAAGGATGATTGAGTGATTAACAGGCAGATTGTAGTTTAATACTGTTTCTATATACCTCATAATCGGTAAAAAAATACCCAATTGTTGATACCGGTTATTTTTAGTAACCCTGTTATTATATGTGTTTGATAAAATATTAAAAAATGAAATATTTATTACTTTTTTCGGTGTCAGTCTTCGGTTTTTGTTGCAGCCCTAAACTTTCCCCCGATGCCGGCTGGTATCGTCAACATTGGGTAGTGGTTGAAATGAAAGGGGTGCCGGTACAGCAAAGTGGTGGCCGCAGAGATGCCTATATTAATTTTGAAGTGGGTGAAAAAAAATTTAATGGCAATGGCGGATGCAATCAGTTTAATGGTAATTATAGCCTGAACAATAGAAATATCACTTTCAGTGAGGTGACCAGAACAAAGATGAGTTGTGAAGATATCGAATTTGAAAATACATTTCTTTCAGTATTGGGTACAGTCAACCGGTATGAAATAGCCGGTTCAGATATCTATTTAAAAAGAAAGAATGAAATACTGCTGATTCTGCGGGCAAAATAAATAACAGAATAATGATTAAAATCATTACCTCCATCCATTTCCAACCTTAACTTTATACAATATGATAACACATCACGAAAATGAAAAAACAGTAGTGCTGAGTATATTTAATGAAACAATGGAAGCCAGGCTGGCTCAGGATAAATTGGCCACAGCAGGAATAGAATCCTTTCTGCAGGATGAAAACGTAATGGGTTTAAACCCATTAGGAGGCATCGAACTGAAAGTATTTTCGAACGACCTGGCAAAAGCAAAGGAACTACTCGCTACGCTGTAAAAAGACAATTTATAGTATTTGCACTAACCCATCGGAAAATGTGGGTTATCTTTATCTTATTACTTGCAATTTTTTAACCACTTTTATCTCTTAAATCTTGAAGAATCTAACCGGTTATTTTCTGTTAGCCACATTTATAAGCTTTGGAATTAGTTTTTCAGCCTGCACAGAAAACGAAAAGAAAAATAAGGAAGTACGGCAACCTTTTCAATACAAAGAGTTTAAAGATTCACTGTTGCGTAACGATACGGGTAAAACAAACGATGCCAGTAATATTTTTGACGAAAAAACTTTTATACCCGGAAAGGATTCACTGAGTTTTATGCTGGTACGAATGGATACGCAATGGCGGCGGGAAGCGGCATTAATGGCACAATTGGATACGCTTAAAAAAGGAATAAAAAAAGTACCTGGATTTACGACGGAAGAAAAGTTAATAATCAATGAGAATATAAAAATAGTTGACTCATTTCTGTTAAGCATGGATTCGACTCCTGTAAACAGTTGCACCGGTAAAGATTGCATGCTTTATGTTGCCATTGATAAATCCACACAGACTTTATACCTCTACCTGCTTGGCGAACTGAAGGATACTTTCAAAGTCTCAACAGGCAAGGGAAAGAAATACGAAACACCTGAGCTTGATCTTCGTCCGGCAGGTCCTGTACTCACTAAATACACTTCCCGAAAATTTCCTGGTGGCAATTATCAGGGACTTGGTAATATGCCGTATGCCGTTTTTTTGCGGGGGGGATATGCTATCCATGGCACCACAGCAGGTAATTTTTCTAAACTGGGTACAAAGGCATCGCATGGTTGCATCCGTCTTCATCCTGACAATGCTAAAGTGTTTAATGCACTGGTAAAAACCATTGGCCTTGCTAATACCTGGGTTAGTATAAAAGACTCACTCCCTGATTTGCAACCCGCCTCAGCACCACAGGTTATTAAATCTAAATAAAACTACCCTGTAAAATGTCCCCGTATTTTCACTTCCAAATAATACAGTATGGAACTTGGCGTAGGCATGTTTGGCGATAATCATTATGATGCAAATGGTAAACCACAATCACCTCAACAGCGGTTACAGGAATTAATAGAAGAAATAAAACTGATGGATGAAGTGGGCCTTGATTTCTATGGCATAGGTGAGCATCATCGTCCCGACTATGCCGTATCCACTCCCGAAATTATTTTAGCTGCTGCTGCTACGGTTACCAAAAACATCAAACTCGGCAGTGCTGTATCGGTATTAAGCTCAGCCGACCCGGTAAAACTGTATCAAAGCTTTGCTACTATTGACCTGCTGAGTAACGGCAGGGCAGAGTTAGTAGCAGGCCGTGGAAGTTTTATAGAATCTTATCCGTTGTATGGATACAACCTGGAAGATTATGATGAACTCTTTGAGGAAAAACTAAACCTCTTATTAAAAATAAACAACGAGAACCCAATAACCTGGAAAGGAAAATTCAGACCTGCATTAAATAAGCAAGAGATATTACCCCGTGCAGTCAACAATCATCTCAATATATGGATTGCCGTAGGGGGTACACCGGAATCGGTGTTAAGAGCAGGTACTCATGGTGTGCCGGTGATTTTCGCCATTATAGGCGGCAACCCGGTACAGTTTAAACCCTTGTTTGAGTATTATAAAGAAGTCTATCAGCATTACAAACATGATATGAGTAAGTTCCAGGTGGGTGTGCACATGCATGCTTTCTTTGGGGACGACAGTCAAAAAACAGCGGATGAATATTATCCTGTTTACTCCACACAGATGGACAGGGTAGGGCAGAGCCGTGGATGGCCGCCATATCAGCAGCAGCAATATGTAGCTGGCAGAAGCAGCAAGGGGCATTTGATAATTGGTGATGCTAATGAAGCCATTGATAAAGTACTGCACATGCAGGAACTTTTTGGCCTTACCCGTTTCTCCGCACATATGGATGTGGGTGGGCCATCGCATTCATCATTGATGAAATCAATCGAGATTTATGGAACTACAATTGCTCCTAAAGTAAGAGAGGCATTGAAAAATAATGAATAGAAGTCTTTAGTTTCTCTTTCGCCTTGCAGGTTCTTATAAAATGATGCAGGGTTTTTAATCTTTATTCATATAATAAAAATGCTTTCAATCTCAGCGAACTTTTAGAACAATAGTGTTACCTTACAAGACATGAATGCAGGTTTCAAACAAAAAACTGATGAAGAATGACCCCGGCAAGTTTAAGCTTCCACTTAAACGAAAAGGGATTGCCCCGGTTGAATATTTATACCGGGTGTCTGCATTGCGACTGGTTCTTTTTGGCATATTGGCTTATTTTCTGATTGCCTGTTTATTTTCAGTAATTGAATATGTGCTAAAAAGTCCCCTTACTTATTTTAAAGGAACTCCAGGGCCATTATCCTTTTGGGATTTAATCTATTTTAATTTTACTACCATTCTTACCGTCGGCTATGGAGATTATTCTCCTTCAGGCTATGTCAGGATACTGTCTATTATCGAAGCATTTATAGGGGTAGGCTTATATAGCTTTTTTGTTGCGGTGCTAACAGTTAAATCACTATTTCCAAAGAAGCATAGCATTGTTTTCTCAAAATACGGTTACTATAGCCTGGCGGAGAAAAAATTTCTGATTATTTTTCTTAATACAGCGAAAGAGAATATTGCCAATGCCGAAATCTGTTCCTATTTCAAACTGGGTGCCGATTGGGAAATACTCCCGTCTGGGAAAACACCTTTTATTACAAAATCTGTTCAGACATTTTTCGTAACAAATGAGTATGCCCCGGAAGAACTCAAAGAAAAATTACATCCCTACGATTGCCTGCGGGTTGGTATAAGTGGAGGAATAGGAATGGCAAATTATTCAACGTCTGTTGAGTATGGAACAGATGACATAATTGTTATTGAGAGCCGGGAGGTGCTGAGAAAGTATGAGGGCTTTTGGAAGGTTGATGAACGTATCAAATCTTCTGAATTTAAAAATCACTTTCACTACCGGCCTGCAGGTTCAAATAGCCTGAAAGAATATTTCGGAAAATAAAAAATAATTTTCTTTGGTGTGCGGAGATTAAAAAATCGAAAGGACAACCTGTTATATAAATGTATACTATCGGAAAAGCTCCATTAACATAGGGTAGTGAGTTTGTAGTCCGGTAAGAAAAATTACTGAATTATATTATGACCGTATTTTTTTGCACTTTTTTGTATATGGATTAATTGATGCAATAGCCTGGCATTTTACCAAGTTGAATTATCTTAGTTTTGTTTTAAGCATAGACCTATACCAGCCCTTTTCTTTTTCAGAAAGGGGCCTAGCAGCATAATTTATATTGGATTAATAAACTGGAAATTTACCAGGATGAACAACTCGTAACTGGCTGTTCTCTGTTTCAGGCAAAACTTACTTCCCGTATATAAGCAAAAATAAAATTATTATTGCCTGATTCGGTATTTAAAGTTGCTCTATAAAACATTTTGGAAGCTGATGTGGAAAATGATAAAAGGTAATACAGAAAATGCATTGATACAGTTGCCCTTCAAAGGCGAATACAATTTTCAACCCGGTGAAATTTTCACCACTCCCGTTCAATGCAATGCAAAGACAATCTATACATTGATTGTGAAGGTTATCAAAGGCATCTCTCCTAAACGAGTATGTACTATGCAGGAAATTGGTCTTGCTATGATAAATGCTGTATCAAAAGGCTATCCGAAACAAATTTCGGAAATAGCAGACATCAAACTATTAATAAAAGAGCCATGATAAATTTTTCACCAAAACTATTTTGTATTAAAAAGATCATCTTATTTTATAAATACCTGGGTGCATACATCATCAACGCCATAAAAGAATTGGGTGATTTTTCTTAACGGAGAACCGATAGCTATCGGGTCCGGCCACTAAATTCATTAAACAGTAATGATGGCTTACAACATCTCTAAACGGAAAGCTTCTGTAAATTACCCAATAGTCCAAATACTTTCAACAACCAGATTACAACAATAATTACTACAACTGCATTGAGAATTCTTTTGATGGAGCTTTGCATGGGGATATAAGAATTAATAAGCCAGAGTACAACTCCGACAACAATCAACACTCCGATAATAGTTAGAACGGGCATAATATTAGGTTTTGAGTTTAAATAATTGATTTAAGTAAACAAAGGTCATACCACATAGTAGAGTGAGTGATAACTGGCTTTTTCGGGATATGCGAAAAGGATTGGCTGCGATTTTGAGGCAGAATTTCCCCGATGAGGTATTTTTATGGGTAGTGGCGGTTAAACTATCAGACCACAAAAATAATTTTTTTAAAGGCGATTCGATAGCTATAGGGTTCGACCATTACATTTATTATGCTGAGAAAGGGTGCTGGTTGAGACGTTGTATTCGATTTTTTTGTATGGGGACTTATCAAGGAAGAAAGCCAGATGTTATTACAGGAAAAGTAAGAAATTTCAGATGAATGTTTTGTATGAAAGCTAAGAGGATAAAGAAATACTGCTATTTTTTACAAAGTCGTTGAATTCAGCCGTATTATCAAAGAATAGAGTGGTGCCGGATACAGATTTATCCTTGCTGTCATATCCAAAACTAATTGTCACCCAAGAACCTTTATAGCATTTGCAAGTAGGAATAGTGCAGCCATTTTCTACAGATGTTGAAATACCCTTCTTAAGATTTACACTTCCACTTCCTTTTATTAGCCCTTTGGTGCTGACATTTTTATGTGTCCAATTTTTGATGGTCATGCTTTAAAATATTACATTTTTCAAAAAAAATTAGCGACTGCTTTTGTCGGTCCACCATGAGAAGTTATCAGATAAAATTATTTCATTCTTCTCGTAGTGAAGTGTTGTTTTCATAGGTATTGTTTTGTACTGTAAACTATATTTGTCTGCCAGGCGGCGGATTTCTGGAGTATCATCGTATGTTAACATAAATTTCCCTTTTAGTTGCGCAGTAAACTCAAATAGTTTTTCATGGTCTATATCAAAATGTGTATAAAGGCGTTTTCCGGCAATAGTGTAAGGTGGGTCAATAAAAAAATACGCTTCTTCGTTATTCAGATTTTGTTTTAAGGTGTCAAAAGCATCGCCGGTAACAAAATTAATTTTGTCTTTTACAAAGCCAATAGCAATTATTCTGTCATGCAAAGTTTTTGGATACCAACGGGAAGTAATTCCTTTTCCGTTTTCACCATTTTTAATCATTCCAGAACCTTTGGCAAGTATTCCACCATGAAAAACCCTGTTTTTCAGAATTGTACAAAATGCTACATCTTGTAGCTGTTTGTCAGGATTATCTAACTCAGCTTTTACGTTTGTATGTGTTAATTCGTAAGAAAGTATTTTGTCGGCAAGCCATTTATTTTTTCCATACAATATAATCTTCCAAACAGCGGCAATTTCTTCATCCATTTCAACCATTGTAATATGGGTGGCTAATTTTTCAAACGCTGCTGTTAAACTTACAATGCCACCGCCAGCAAAGGGTTCAATTAATTCGATAACTGATTTATTTTCTTGTTTTAACCATTGGCGAACAGTTGGAATAAGCCATGTCTTACCACCAGGATAACGGAATGGACTCCTTTGGGGTACTGATGCTACATTGACAACACTTTGGTCGATGTTTTTTTCAGCAATTTCAAACATAGTCATTTGGTTTTTCATTCTACAACTATGTTTTCAGGGTTATCAATATCGGACTTTCCTGCTCTTTTAGCATCAAGTTTCTTCTGTAGCAGTTCGGTAAAATCTGAAATAGAACCTGCTTCAAACTTTGCAATTTGTTCTAACGCACTTGCAAATTTGGTATAAACAACCCTTTGTAATTTTAGTGATAGATTTTGGTTGAGTTTGTCAGATAAAAGGTCGTAAAGAAAAAAAGCAAAGTCGGATTCTGCTTTGTCAAACTCGGGAAGTGTTGGTAATGTATTATAAAAGCTCGTCTGTAAAGCCACAACCTGTTTCTTATTCCATTGCTTCAATATTGAACCCTTGGCAATTATTTGCGGAATAAGCCTTTTTCTTGATGAAGAGAGATAATCAGGCTTAGGATATTTGAAAGCTTGTGTCCAGTTGAAATCTGGAGTTGGGGTTTCTAAAAATGCTGTAAATGGGCCCGTAAGATTTCCTGAAATATAAACTGCCTGAACTTCAAGAGAGCCAAAATCTACAACACGGCCTTTGTTATCATAAGAAACTAAAACGTAATCAATATTGCCCGCAGACTTACCATGTCTGTCCTTTAGCCTTACTTCTCCAACATGTGTCCATGCTGCTTTGTCTTCAAAAATGAAGCTTGCGGCATCACTTATAATTTGCCAATCTTCTCGAAACCGGATAGGGCAAATAATAACAGGCTTGTCTTTATGGTTCAGGCTACAAACACCTAATGGAAACTCAATACTGTTTTTTGTACAATTTGAAACGATATTGTTAAATGGACAAAGCTTGTTTTCCCGATACCGCTTTGCCCTTTCGGTTTCATTATTTACAGGAAAGCCAAAAACTTCAGCTAATGGTTGCTCTTCTATTTTATCATTGCCCATCTTTCAAAATTAGCAAATATTGTTGTCTGACTATCTAAAATAGACAGTTCACAGATTTTCGGAAGTATACAGATACAGAATAGTTTCTTAAAGTATTAGAAAATGCTGAATAGCGAACAGAACCCCGAACGGAGCGTCGCAACAAAAGCTCAATCAAGGCACAAAAGCCTGCCTCTATATAAATTCCGGCAGGTAAACTGGCTAAACAATCCCCGAATTCCTGCTTCTTCGGAATGACAAAGACCCTGTTTATGCTGGTGATTCCTCGCCTAAAACCGCTACCTTTGCCCACTTGAAAAATCTAAAAAAGTAATCCTCCTTTAGGGGATAGGGGCACATGAAGAACATCCGAAATTTTTGCATCATCGCACATATTGACCATGGCAAATCTACCCTGGCTGACCGCCTGCTGCAAAGCACCGGCACCATCAGCGACCGGGATATGGTGGACCAGGTACTCGACGACATGGACCTGGAAAGAGAGAAAGGCATTACCATTAAAAGCCATGCCATCCAGATTAACTATAAACACACTGACGGGCAGGAATACATCCTCAACCTGATTGATACTCCCGGCCATGTGGACTTTAGCTACGAGGTGAGCCGGGCACTAGCTGCCTGCGAGGGCTGCCTGCTATTAGTGGATGCTACACAGGGAATACAAGCCCAGACTATCAGCAATTTATACCTTGCAATTGATAATGACCTTGAGATTATTCCCATTGTCAATAAAATTGATATGGACGGGGCAATGATAGAAG
>Ga0105044_10010207_pt1 | contig 12828 bp, 14 predicted proteins | sample MAT01_FD_78092 | JGI IMG/M metagenome (GOLD analysis project Ga0105044, IMG submission 78092) | Freshwater microbial communities from Lake Fryxell liftoff mats and glacier meltwater in Antarctica - MAT-01 | ecosystem: Environmental > Aquatic > Freshwater > Ice > Liftoff microbial mat | place...
AAGTCAAAAAATCGGAGGCGATGTGACGTAAGTCAAACTCGCGAAGGTGTCGTTTCCCGTCGCCAAAATGTCGTCCGATGTCGTGTCGATGTCGTGCCGATGTCGCATGACGTCGTGTCTCGGTCGCTTCCCGTCGCGAAAGTGTCGGCACTGAAATCAAATTGCGAAACGATGTTTTTCGACGTAACTCACGACATCTGTTGATGATACCACAAATGGGCCGCAAACGAATCGGAAATTTTCGATCAAAATTTGCCATTTTGGCAGTCTGAAAACGAAAAAAGACCCCAAAACACAGTTTTTGAGCCTCTATCATTCGGACTTACGTCAATTATGAGAGGCGAAAATCGGACGGAACTGGGGATACCATCGACCACACATTACACATCACGCGCCAGTAGATACAATTCGCGGGAAGGAGATTCCGCCATGGCTGCGCGACCGATCGTCGGTATTCCGATGCAGACGCAAAGCGCATCCGATGCGTTCTGGGTAATGCGGAAGCAGTACATCGACGCGCTCCGGAATGCCGGTGCGATCCCGTGGATCATCCCGCTCCTTTCCGACGATCCCGATACGCTTCGCGAGATTTTCGACCGGCTCGATGGCCTGTTTCTAGCGGGCGGTGCGGATGTCAGCCCGGCGCGATACGGCGAAGCCGCGAAGCCGTACCTCGGTGCGACCGATCCCGAGCGCGATGCGGTGGAAACGGCACTCGTCCGGATGTCGCTCGATGCCCGGCGGCCGATCTTCGCGGTCTGCCGGGGGCTGCAATTGCTGAACGTGGCGTGTGACGGATCGCTGCACCAGGACATTCGCGCAGAGGTGCCCGCCGCAATCAAACACGATTATTTCGCTGCCGATTTGCACGTTCGCACTGCGTGCGTTCACGACATTGCAGTGAAAGCGGGCACGCGAATTGCCGACATTTTCGGCACGGGTTCACTATCCGTAAACAGTATGCACCATCAGGCGATCAAGGAACTCGCGCCGAACCTGATCGCGTCGGCGTTCGCCCCCGATGGCATCATCGAGGCAGTCGAAGCGAAGGCGTCGTTCGCAATCGGCGTGCAGTGGCACCCGGAAGAACTCGCCGCCACGGACCCCGTGATGCGACGATTGTTCGCGGCGTTCACCGCCGCTGCGACGGAAGGAATGGGGCCGTGATCGACGACGCGATTGGGGCCTACCACGACATCATTTCCAGTGGGCAGACTGCCGCGAACACGCACGAAGCGTTGATGACCGCGCTGACGCAACGCAACCTCTGCTTCGGCTCCCGCCCGATCTGCTCGGTACTTCGCCCGCGATTCCTTACCCCGTTCCAAAGCGAATATCTCCAGTCGCGTACGTCCATTCTCTCACGTGCTTTCCGCAAAATGCACGACCGGGCGATGCGCGATGGGCCATTCCTGAAGCAGTTCGGCGTCCACGATTGGGAAGTTGAACTCTTCGGCCACGAACCCGGTTACGACTCGCCAAGCCCCATTGCACGGTTCGATGGGTTCTTCAGCCGTGAAGGGCGATTGCAGTTCGTCGAACTCAATTCGCAGTCCCCCGCCGGCGCGGGTTACACTGATGCACTCGCCACTGTGTTCGCAGAATTGCCAGCGTTTCAAGAGTTTCAGCAATCGTACACCGTGACGCCGCTGCCGTGTTTGGGCGAACTAACGGCGGCACTCCTCGGCTGTTACCGCCAGTGGAGCGGTAACGGCGAACCGCCGCGGATCGCGATTGTCGACTGGACGAACGTGCCCACGCAGGCCGAGTTCGTACTGTTCGCGGAGGCATTGCAGGCACAAGGTTTCGAGACGTGCATCGCCGACCCGCGCAAACTCGATTACTACAACGGCACACTGCGCGCAAACGGACGACGGGTGAATCTGGTATACAGGCGAATCTTGTTGCGCGACCTCATCGACGAATGTGGCTTGAACCACCCGCTCATTCGCGCCGTACGCGAGGGGGCTGCGTGTATGGTCAACCCGTTTCGCTGCAAAGTCCTCGGCAAGAAAGCCGCGTTCGCCGTCGCGACTGACGACCGCAACGCGGTAATGTTTTCCGCTGAAGAACGGGAAGCGATCCGCGAGCATATCCCGTGGACGCGGATCGTTGCCGACCGAATTACGATGCACGACGGGCTGCACGTCGATCTCCTGCCGTACATCGTCGACAACAAGGATCGCCTCGTTTTGAAGCCGAATAACGCGCATGGCGGTAAGCAGATCGTCCTCGGCTGGAATACCGACACTGCGACCTGGGCGAAGTGTCTGAGCCTTGCGCAAAGCGAAGGCCACGTCGTACAAGAGCGAGTCGATGTGGCTACCGAACCGTACCCGTCGTTCGATACGGGCCGGTTGAACATCCACGAACGCTGGGTCGATACGAACCCGTTCGTGGCGAATGGTCACGCCTTCGGTGGCTGCCTGACGCGGCTATCAACCGAGCCTCTTGTCAACGTCCTCACCGGTGGCGGCGTCGTGCCGACGTTCGTCGTCGCGAAGCGGGTTTAGATGCTCTCATAATTGACGTAAGTCCGAATTGTGCAGTGTCCAAAACCGGTTTTTCGGGTGTTTTTCGGGTTTCAGACTGCCAAAATGTCAATTTTTGATCGCAAATTTCCGATTTGTTTGCGGACGGGTTGCCGCATCTTGAGCTTGTTTCGTGAGTTACGTCGAAAAACATCGTTTCGCAATTTGATTTCAGTGCCGACAGTTTGGCGACCTGAAGCGACCGCGGCACGACGTCAGGCGACCGCGGCACGACATCGACACGACATCAGACGACATTTTGGCGACACGAAACGACACCTTCGCGAGTTTGACTTACGTCACATCGCCTCCGATTTTTTGACTTTGCGATTTCGTGTGGGTGCGCGACAAACTCAAAATATTCGCGAAAACTTTTCGCGAATTGGTTTGACAGCCGTAGAAGCGAGTGGATATCCTGATGAACGTTCCACTCACTCCCGAGTGAACCGATGTTCGATCGCTTTCGCAAGCCGGCCCGCAAACCGCAGCCGTATCGGCTCCACCTCACGCCGCTCGAGGTGCGCGATGTGCCCGCAACGGGCACGTTGAGATGCTGCCGTCGAACCCTGACGACACCGAGGCGACCATCACCAGTTCGCTGGTCGTCGGCACAGCCATCGTTGATGCGAGCGCCGTTAATGATGCCATCGCGGTCGCGATCAGCAGCGACGTCATTGAATTGCAACTCGAAGACCTCTCCGGCATGCCGGGCGCAACCGCCGATTACGACTACAACGATCATTCGTGGAGCCTGAATGTCACGCAGGGTTGCGGCAATGGCTCGGGAAGCAGCTCAGATTTTGGAAGCGGCAGTGGCTCGGGAGTTTGGTGAGTAATATAAATATCACAATGAGCGATTCGCCATTCCTGCAAAGTACCGAATCGATGACAATAACCTTTGGTGGGGTGATCAAGCCGGTCGACTACTTTGCTGTCAGAATCGATTTCGAACTCTACTTCGCAGTGAGAACGAATGAATCGTCACTGGCCTCGGAAAAAGTCTATACCCAGCGAGGTAAATCGAGGTGGGATTTTGACGGTTTCGGCAGTGTTGATAATCTAGGTAGTTACGAGCAAACAGGTGATTTCGATGCGAACTATCAGCCCATTTGCGATCGCTTTGGCATTCTGCTTTTCCGTGTTTTATTCCGCACGGTTATCGAGTGCCGCCGAGAAACCTGTCATTTCGTTGGTGCGAGCTAAGGTGTTGACTGTCGGCAAAAGCATGCCGGTTGGTAACGTCTCGGCGACTGTGGAAATCACACATGTATATACTGGTGATATGGGATTGAAAGGGACGACGTTTACAGACTACTACAATATTGGGGGTTTCACGAGTTCGAATGCTGCGATAGTCGAGTTCAAAGTGGATGACGTCGGGTTGTGGTCGCTGAAGCCAATCGGAAGTGATTTCGTCCCTTGTTACGACAGCCTGATGCCATTTCGATCTCGTACGCTCAAATCGGACCCAGATGACATTCGCTACGATCATCACCTGACATTGGCGGGCGAGATTGAAAAAATCGACAAAGCGAAACCCGAGGATCGCACGTCCCTGCTACGCGAGTTGCTGACGCATCGCACGCCCGAAGTGTCCGCCTGGTCGGTTCGTAAACTGGCAGTAACCGACACGGATCCCGCCAGGAGAGTTTTGAACGAACTGGCTGACAAACCAGATATCGACCAGCCCATTGCCGGTCAGATTGCACTGGACCAGGTTCTCTACAAAAGCAAGAAGAAAAACTGGTACGAGTCCAAAGTTCGCAAGGCATTGTTACGGTCGTGGGTGGACGGGAAACCTAACGATTTCGATGCGCACTCGATCCTGCAACGGATCAGTAGTGCCTCGCAGGGTGGCGAACTGCCCGAGAAATACTTCGCCGAACTCGCGCAGGCCGCTGCTGAGAACAACAATTGGCCGCGTGCGGCTCGGTTGGATGCGATTTCTTGTGTCGGGCGGATCGCCGGCCGCAGTCCGTACGAGGAATCGACCCACATGTGGCTCTTCACGTACGTTCAGAAAAACGAAGACATCGCGTTTCGCCGCGCGGCAGCCTTCGCGATGTATTATATGACGCTGAACCCCGTCCACATCAAGGCTGTGGAAGCACACCTCACGACCGAGCCGAACAAGGAAATCGTCCAGACGCTGCGAGCCGCCATCAAGGAAGCCAAACAGCCGAAGAAGCCGTGATCTGTATGCCGCATTCCTTTGGCGTCACAAATCGTTCGAGCGTTTGCTCGAACGATTGGGAACAAAACTCGCATCAAAAGTCGCTGAGCACTTCGCCACCGTTGCGGGTGGAGAGTGCGCGCCACTGGATAAGGTCGATGCTGTCGCGTACGAAACGCACGCTGCCATCGCAGAGGAGCAGGTTCACGCCGCCGGTGTGGGCGCTGCGTGCAGCGGTCAGACCCTTGTTGTTGAAACCGTTGCCGCAGTCCCAGTTTTTAGAATTGGGCGTGTAGTAGTGGTTGTAAAGCACACTGCCGTAGTGCCCGTCGATCCACTTGGCCGACCGCAGTCCGGACCAGGCCCCGCCACTCGCGGACTCGCACGCGGCGGGAGTCGTATCCGCCGCCCCGGGAACGACGTAGCGCTCGCGCCGGTAATCGCCCGGAGCAGACCCAGTGGAGGTCGCCCCGTTACCGAGTAGCGTTTCGGAAAAGGCGACAGTGTTGGAACTCCCGTCCGTCATCGTTTCCACACGACCAGGCCTATCGGTAAAGACTCCATCCCCGATCGAGACATTGCCGAATTGAACCGTTCCGGAGCCGACGCAAGCGAGATAGTTCGTTGCCCCATAAGCCGATCCTTGGACGCGCGGGGACACGGAATCGCTCGGGCAAAGCAACAGCTTGATCAACATTTTCGATGGTGCGTTCGGGCTGCTGTTATCGTTGGGGTTGGTTCCGGTCCCGAAAAAGTCGAGCGGCGGCTGGGTGAAATCGAGCAGCTTCGCCAGGTTGTCCTGCTCGATGTGAGGGAGCAGGCGCGCGATCGGCGAAAAGACGAACGGGAAAGCTTTACGAGCCGGCGGAAACTCGTTCAGCGATGAGTGGTGATTGTGCATCGCCAAACCGAGTTGCTTGAGGTTATTCGTGCAGGACAATCGCGCCGCGGCCTCGCGCACCTTCTGTACGGCGGGCAGCAGCAGGCCGATGAGGATGGCGATAATCGCGATCACGACCAGCAGTTCGATGAGCGTAAAACCCTTGCGGGGAAGAATTTTCATGGGTGAAACTCCGAGTGTGTGTTGAAGTGTCTGTGTGGAATCAGTCGGCGCAGCAGGGGCACTTTTCGGGTATGAACAGCGTGAGCGTGGCGGTGTATTGCGTCGAATCGTAGCCGTCGCCTTTTTCGTCTTTTGTCTGGCGTGCGGCAATCAAGTAGTACGTGCCCATCTTGGGTGTGAACGTCGCTTTGCCGTCCTTGTCGGTCGTGCGTTCGTGGTCGGCATCGGTGCCTTCCTTCAGGGTCGCACCGCGCGGAATGAAGCTCACTTTCACACCTTCCAGCGGCTTGCCATCGAACAGCAGTTGCACGCGAATGGCCTTGCCGGGGCCTGCTTCGAGCACGGGGTTCGTCGTCGGCACGAGTTCGATCCGGTGCCCGAGCCGCTTGTCGAAACCGGGCATTTCCTTCGGCAGTTTGTCGAGCGAATCGCCGACACCGAACAGCGTCTTCGCACTGCGGTATGCGCGGATCGGCTTACCGTGGTTCACGACTTTGTCGAACGTCTGCGCGGCGATGTAAATGCCTGGCGCACCCGGCACGAACTTCGCCGTGTGAAAGCCTTCTTTCGGGGCGTAACCGAGATCGATCAGGCTCGGTTTCAGGTCGTATTTCTTGCCGTCTGGGGCGAAGACATCGAACGACTGGATCTGGTCGGCCGACAATTTCGACGCGAGTTTGAAGTCGCGGTGTTCGTTGCCGTGGTTGCCGAGCATGAGGTCGATATGGATCGCATCGCCGGTGCGAATGAGGTTCGTGTTCGGCTGCACCCAGGTATCGTGGGCGAGCGCGAATCCGCAACCGACGCACGCCAATAGGGCGAGCGTGAGAGCGCAACGCTTCATCGGAAATATCCTTGCGAAAAATGTATGGAGACACGGCGAACCGAACGCACTGCGCATCTGGATGATGGCGCAAGGCTCGGTACGCGACGATTCACAAACGGGATTTAGGCGATGCGTGGCGGAGGTGTTGGCGGGCGAGTTGCGGTGACGATGGTATGGCGGTCATACGCGACGAGGAACGCACCCGATACGGCTGCGACAACCGGTTGCGTGGTGAACGTCGGCACGACGGCGGCTTCGAGCGTGAACAGTGTGGCGGGGCTATCGCCGCGGCACTTTTGCGCGAAGAAGCCCACGACCCAAATGACGGGCTCTGGGTTCGATTCGTGTAGCGGGCAGCACGTCTTCTTTTTGGCCGCAATCGGGCGATACGGCTTGCGAGTTTCCACGAGTGGGCGAACGTGCGCAGGTGGCTCGATACCGTTGACGTCGGCCCATTCGAGCTTTTCTTCGAGCGTGAAACAACAGCAATCGCCCTTCCAACACAAATCGGAACTCGCGCAACCGCACGGGCGGAACTGGCAGGGATACGGTGTGGAAGCATCCGATGTGCGGCGAACGAACGGCAACGGAATCCCAAACGCAACGATGAGATGGCCGACAATTGTCAGCATCGCAGTCGCGTCGCGCAGGCGACTCAGCGTGAGGCCGTGCCGTTTCCCCATGAGCGAATCGATTTCTCCGAAGTGGGCAGGACTACACGAATCCTATTATGTAACCCGCAGTTCGACCAACGGTTTCGCCGAAGCCTTTCCTGATTCTTTCTGGATTAAAACGTCAAATTTACCAAAAATGCGTCGCGTACCGATTCTGTGTGTTAGATTGCATTGGACTCAAATCTTGTAATATCTGCGACATCAGTGAGGGATCAACGTGAGACGGGGCATCCGTTTACGCGGCGTCAGTGCGCCGATCAAAGGCAGAGTCTGGCACTCGGAAACGCTCTTGCGCTCCGGGCGGTTGGCTACGCTGGAAATCGTGCTCGACGATAGCTCCGTCAGCCGGAAACATGCCGAAGTGCGCCTTGCGAACGACGGGCAATCGTGGACCGTCGTCGATCTCAACAGCACGAACGGCACGTACGTCAACGGTAACCGCGTTACGACCGACTCCGAACCGCTGCTGAAACAACGCGACATCATTCAGTTCGGCAAAGTCGCATTTTCCGTTGAAATGAGCGAAAGCAGCGTCGAAGGTTCGCCTTCGGATCAGATGATTCTGGCCGCCAGCCTTTCGCTGCCCACACAGCTCAACAGCCGCATCACCAACTTTCGCGATCTCCGCGGCAATAACCCTAATTTGCCCACCGACGATCGGCTGATCGCGCTCATGCAGGCAGGGCACCACCTCGTTCACTTGCAAAGCGAAGACCAACTCCTCGATTCGATCCTGAACGACATGGTCAGCGTGCTCGATGCCCAACGCGGCGCGATCGTGTTGGCCGAAGGCGAAGGCCCCGAACCGAAGTTGCGGCTGCGTTCGCTATCGGTCGGCCCCCGCGAACCGTCGAGCCGGTTTCCGTTCAGCAAACGGCTCACCCAGCAAGCGTACGCTGCGGGTCAGTCGATGCTGTTCAAGAATCTCGAAGACAACGACGAGATGAAGAACAACCACAGCATCGCCGACGGCGCAATGGGTTCGGTTCTGTGCGTAATGCTGCGGACACCGCGGCGAAAGCTCGGCGTGCTGCACCTCGATCGGCGCATTTTGGCCCCGCCGTTCACCGAAGCCGACCTGAAACTCGCCGACGCAATGGCCGCGCACGTCTCGGCGGGCATCGAATGTTCGCTGCTGTTACGGGCGCAACGCGACTTGTTCCTGAAGACGATCACGACGCTTGCGGACATGGTCGAACTCCGCGACAAATACACCGGCGGCCACACGCGCCGCGTCACGGCATATGCCACGATGCTCGGCGAAAAGATGGACTTGCCCGAAGACCAGATGGAACGCATCCGCATCGGCACGCCGCTCCACGACATCGGTAAGATCGGCATTAGCGATGCGATTTTGCAGAAGCCCGGTCGGTTGACGGCGAAAGAATTCGCCGAGATGCAAACGCACACGACGCTCGGTGCACAGTATCTCGGTGGCATCCCCGAACTCGCGCCGATCATCCCGATCGTGCGCAACCACCACGAGCGCTGGGATGGCACCGGCTACCCGGATCGCCTCGCCGGCGAGCAAATCCCGCTTCTCGCCCGCATCGTCGCCGTCTGCGATGCCTTCGATGCGATCACGTCGGATCGACCGTACCACGAGAATCAGAAGGGCAAGCCCCCCGAGTACGGCTTCGCCGAAATCGCCCGCCAAAAGGGCCGCCAGTTCGACCCGCAATGTGCAACTGCATTCCTCGACATCCGCGACGACATTTTGCGTGTGATGTGCAATCTGATCCCCGGACTTTCCAGCCGCTTTAACAACGACAACGACAACGGCCCCGTCACCTGGACCGGCGGCACCGCCATCGAAGTCACTCCTCCCCCCGTCCATCCCGGCGACTCCATGTCCGATTTCAACGTCTTGAACTGATTCGAAGTCTTCGGGGTGTTGAAGAGAACCGCGGAATGTTTACCCGACGTAGACGCCGCCGCGGTAGTTGGGTGGGAATGCCATGAAACTGCGGGCGATGCCGCCGCGATCGTTGAACACGCGGACCTGCGAGACGCCATCGCCACCGCCGACGAGCAGTTCCGCACGCCCATCGCCGTTGAGGTCGCGAACCGCCACCGGTACGCCACCCGGTTCGGTCGAGGTGAACCCGAAGGCGTTCACGAGGCGATTCTTTAAGTTCGCCCCGCTAAACACCGACACCGTGGCGCGAGTTCCGAGCGTGCGGCCGACTGCGATGTCGGCTTTGCCGTCGCCGTTCATATCGCCTGCCCGAACGAACACCCCGCCCGTATCGCCCGAATTGCCGACGCGAAGATCGGTCGTCGTATAACCGTATCGGCTAAACGACGTGTCGCCCCATTTCGCTTGCGTCGTGAAGATCTTCACGATCGGCTGGGCCCCTTTACCGGGTGCGGCAATCACATCGCCGATGCCGTCGCCATTCACATCGCCGACCGCCACGCGAACGCCACCGGTAAAATTGATGTCGTAGGCGAAGAAATTGGCCGACGCAACGGGAGCGGCCACATTCAGGTCTTGCCCGCGGAAAATCTTGATCTGAGGGCGGTTACCCGTGCCCGCACCGACGACGAGGTCGGCACGGCCATCGCCGGTGACATCGCCGACCGCAACGAACGCCCCACCGCGTGAGGTCGTCGAGAATGCGGAGAAATCGGCAATCACGCTGTAATCGCGACCGTCGTAGATTTTAACGCGCCCGCCACCGTTCGTCGTCGCCACGACGACATCATCGACCCCGTCGCCGGTGAGGTCGCCGCTGGCGACGTTCAAGCCACCGGTGTAGGCCCGGTCGAATGGCGTGATCGTGGTGAGAAGACCGTTGCTACTGGCGGAATAGACGCTGACGATTGCGGTTTGGCCCGGCCCCGATGCCACCGCGAACTGTTTCGGGTGCAGTGCGGGTGCGACCGCGACCGTGTCGGTAACAATGACCGGCGGGAGTTCGATACCCGCGAGTTGCGTGGGCACGTCGCGACTTTCGAGCCGTTCGACGCCGATGCGTGCGGAATTTTGCGTAGAGAAGATGCGGACCATGGGACAGCCTCCGAATCGCGTCCTGCGGCGGTCGATCGATAACGATCGTCCGTTCGGATCGGGTGGGTTATGACGCAACAGGAACTCGCACCGCCATCGAACTTGCGCGAAGATTCCCCGGTTCGCGCCCTGCCCTTTGGGCGACCGGTTTCATACACTTGTCGAATACGCAAAGTTTCGCACGAAATTCAGGAGAAGTGAAATGGGTAATCCCGCCGGCATGCGTCGCAAGAAGCGCGAAAAACGCCGCGCCAAGTTCGAGGCCCGCCTCGGCGTCCTGGCATACATGCCAAAAGCGATCCAGGAAGAGATCAAAAAAGAAATGGCCAAGGAAGAGAAGAAGTAGCTCGGCCGCGGAGGGCAAGCGGCGATGGAGCCGCGCGACCTGCGGCAGAAGGGCACCGGGGCTGCACAATGAGCCTGACCAGTTTCCTCGACATGCCGGATGTCACAGCGAAGGTTAAGCTTCTACGCCCCAAGCTATCACGCAAACTCAGCGCACCGCTGAAAATTAAACCGCGTAGTAATCGCTACATGCTGGTTGGCACAGCTTTCGACTATCTTCTGCGCTTTGAACTTCAGCGTCGTGCGCCCCATGCCATTTCAAAACGCTGGGTCGCCGAATATGCACCAGACATCTGCCAGCCTACACAGCGGCGCACCGAACCGTTCGGCGGCAGAAACAAGAGGTTGCCATGAACTCGATCCTCGTCATTCACCCGTACAAGTACGACGGCATCTGGGTCTTCGACGATGCTCGCGTCGGGTTGGTACAAGAGCCGTTCGTCGCAGGGGCGGACACGATCATCGACAGGATGGTGGAACACATTCCGGATGCCGGGGACGGCGTATCCATTCTGTTTTCGGGAACACCCTTTCCGGGTAGCCAGCATGAGCTTGCATGGCGACGTGAGGAGTCGGGTGGCAACTGGTACTTCGCCCCTGAGTACGCGATCGAGGGCTGGTTGTGCCCGGCACTCTTCAAGTATTTTGAGGCCGCCCCGGATCGCATCTTCGTCCAGGTCAAGCCCAAGATCGCTACCAGTTCATAGCCCACTGCCGCATGGTGATGTATCGGATCGCGATGCGATTTTCGCGCGAGTTCACGCCCTCCGCTTCGCTCCGAAGACTGCGCGGCGCGGCTAAACGAATCCATAACCACCACGGCTATGCGAAATTCGGCTCGGCGTCGAGATCGTCGGCCGCGAACTCGCCGAGTTTCCACTTCTCGACTGCGAGTGCTGCCATTGCAGCGTTGTCGGTACACAAGTTTAGCGGCGGGATAAACAACTCGACGTCCTCTTTTGCCGCCATCTCTTCGAGCTTCTGTCGCAATCGCAAATTCGCCGAAACACCGCCGCCGACGGCGAGTCGCTTGAACTTTGACTTACGAAGCGCCTGCAAACACTTGAGTGCGAGGACATCGACGACGGCTTCCTGAAAGCTCGCGGCGAGGTCGGCGCGTTTTTGACCCGAGGGCGGTGGCGTGCCTTTGCTGACGTTAAAACCGTGGCAAGCATACAGAACCGACGTTTTCACGCCGCTGAAGCTGAATTCGAGCCGTTCGTTGTCCGCGAACGATCGGGGGAATGCGAACGCCTTCGGGTTGCCGTTGCGGGCTTCGCGTTCGAGTGCCGGGCCACCGGGGAAACCGAGGCCGAGCATCGCGGCGACTTTGTCGAACGCCTCGCCGGCCGCATCGTCGCGCGTCCCGCCGAGCAGGTTCAACGACAATGCACTGTCGCACTGAAACAACGACGTGTGTCCGCCGCTCACGACCAGCCCCACACACGGAAAAATGTCTCGCCCGGCAGCGATTCGCGCAGCATAAATGTGGCTATGCACGTGGTTCACTGCCACCAGCGGCACGCCGAGCGCGAGCGCGAACATCTTCGCCGCCGACACGCTGATGAGCAAAGCGCCCACCAACCCCGGCGTGTTGTGGACAGCCACGCAACCGATCTGATTCAGCGCGATATTCGCACGCTCGAGTGCTTCTTCGACGACGGGCAACAGGTTGCGAACGTGGGCACGCGAAGCGATCTCCGGCACGACCCCGCCGAACCGCGCGTGCAGTTCGGTCTGCGACGCCACCACGTTCGAGAGAATCTGCAAATCGCTGTTAAACACCGCCGCCGAGGTTTCATCGCACGACGATTCGAGCGCCAGGAACAACATAGTCGCCATCATCCGGAAGCCATTGTGGTGCGAAATTCACGCAAAGCTATCCTACGACAGCCGTCGTCGTGATTTCTGCAACATCTCGTCAATCGATCGTTGACCGGGGTGGCTCGCCCGGTTTCAATGGTGTCGTCTGTCAACCCTCCTTCGTTCACTTTTGGAGTTTCACGCGATGTTCCTCTCGTTTCGACAATTGTCGGCGGCGCTGTTTACGGCGGGTGCGTTGTTCCTCGTCGTGCATTCGGGCCGCGCGCAAGATGCCAAACCGAACGATGCGGCCAAGCCGTTCCAGCGGATGGATGCCGGTGCCAAGAAGCTGCACGAAACCTTTCTCGAACGTGCGAAGAAAGGCGGTGTCGATGTACTG
>Ga0105044_10010208_pt1 | contig 12828 bp, 6 predicted proteins | sample MAT01_FD_78092 | JGI IMG/M metagenome (GOLD analysis project Ga0105044, IMG submission 78092) | Freshwater microbial communities from Lake Fryxell liftoff mats and glacier meltwater in Antarctica - MAT-01 | ecosystem: Environmental > Aquatic > Freshwater > Ice > Liftoff microbial mat | place...
ACCAAACGGCTTTGCTCAAGGAGCTTTTCCAGGCACAGAGTCTGGATCCGCGCGTCCTTCCACTCGCACGTTGGAGTGATCTGCTTGTGGAGCACGCCGGCGACGAAGGGTGGGTGCCAGCATCAGGCGGACATCTCACGGCTGATCAGCTCTGGATTCAATTGCTGAAGCGTCTCTGGAAGCTCGACGCACTTTCTGGCGAGCTCACCGATGTGCTGCTCTGGTCTCATGGCGCAAATGCTGCGAGCCGGCTTGCCACGGCCCCGCGAGAGTTCGTTCAGGCCGCGACCGACTGGCTCGAATCACGATGCGGACCGGCGGTGCGACCAGTGATCGGGGCCCTGACAGCGAACACCGGAGTGAGCCCCGTTGTTCTTGGACTGTGTTGCGGGGTGCTGTTCGCCGACCAGTTGTCCGTGGATCCCGACGCTCTGCAGGCTCGTGTGCGTCTCGAGCGTTTCGTGGGTGACGCTCGGATCCCCAATGCTGCCGCCGTGGGCTGGGCTCGATCGGCGGCTTCTGCCGCCGATCGTCTTGTGGCGTTAAACGGCGAGGTTGATCGCGTTAACCTCGGCACGACATTCGACGATCTTCTCAAGGCGATTCAGGCTTCCAAGTTTGCGGGCCTCAGCGATCTCAGCGAACTCGGCTTCAAACAGCGACTCCAAGTCTTCGCAAAGTCGGTGATGTCCCTTGTGGACAGCGATCGCCCGATTGATGCAGTCACCCTTCGAGGTATTCGTGCTTCGCTCGGAGCGGCCAAGCCTGGAGCGGTGCTTGAACGGCGGCTCGGGAAGGTCGACATGGTGCTCCGTTGTGCAATGGCGATCTCAGCAGCACGTGAGCGGCCGATCCCTCGCTCCCTCGCCGAGGCGATGGCCGCGTATCGCGAAAGCGACGGCTTCGCCGACTGGGCCAGGTTTGCACTCGTCGGAGGTGATGATTCCCCAGAACTGTCTGAGCTGATTGGCAAACTTCTCCTCAAGATCCGCCGACTCCGCGAAGAGCAGAATCGCTCATTCGGACAACTACTGGCTGATTGGGCCGCATCTGGCTCTCAGCCATCGGACATCGTCGGGATCCACGAGGTCCTGGAGAAAGTCGTCGCGCCTGTGGCCGAGCACTCTCCCGTGCTGCTTGTTGTTCTCGACGGCATGAGCGTGCCAGTCTTCCTCGAACTGCAATCGGACTTGCTGTCTCACGGTTGGTCGAGCGTCCGCCCCAGCAACTCAGGAACGACACCGCTCGTGCTCAGCAGTATCCCGTCTGTTACGCAGTATGCACGCGTCTCGCTGCTGAGCGGATCGCGTCGGTCAGGCGGACAGGCCGAGGAAGCAGCGGGTTTCTCAGGTAATGCGGCTCTGTGCGCCATGTCCCGAAACTCCACGCCTGCACTGTTCCACAAGGCAGCACTCACGTCTGGCGATGAATCGACCGTGTCGGTCACTGTTCGTGATGCGATTCAGTCTCCAACCCGCGTGGTCGGCTTGGTCATCAATGCGATCGACGATCTGCTATCGAAGGGAGATCAGCTCTCTATCCGTTGGACGGCATCGGCCATCCGCATATTGCCATCTCTCCTCGGCTTGGCGAGAGATGCCGGGCGTGCCGTCATTCTCGTGAGCGATCACGGGCATGTGGCGGAACTCGGTACAACTCAGGTTCGCGGTGGTGACAGCGACAGATACAGGCCGCTGGACACGCCTCCAGCGGATGGGGAGATCACACTGGAAGGCCCCGGCGTGCATCCGGACATATCGGGCCAGCGTCTCGTTGCGCCGTGGTCGGAAGCGATGAGATACTCGGTTCGGAAGGCGGGATATCACGGTGGAGCGTCTCTGCAAGAAATGGTTGTTCCGGTTGGGGTGTTCTTCTATGGCCAACGCCTGCCCGTCGGACTAAGCGAAGTGTCAGCCGCGAGCCCATCATGGTGGAGCCTGGACGACTCCGATGCGGGCGTAGCGAAAGCACTCGTCGCTATCGCGACGACTCGCGCATCTGGGAAAGGCACAGTGGAGACGCTGTTTGAACAGCCGATCGACGTTGCGGCTGCGTCCGGAAGCGATTTGGTGTGGTTGGACTCGGCGCTTGCGTCCGAGGTGTTTGCATCTCAGCGACGCCTCGCCGGACGCACTCCACCGTCAGCCGAAGAGGTACGTCGCCTGATGTTGTGCCTCGCCGACAGGGGCGGAAAGCTCACGAAGACTGCGCTGTCGCGGGCGCTGGGTCTCCCCGAGCTTAGGTTGCCTGGTTACCTGTCGATGATGAGACGCATACTGAATGTAGACGGCTATGCCGTACTTTCCGTGCATGAGGAGTCCAGCACCATCGAGTTCAACATCGCCCTATTCAAGACGCAGTTCGGAGTCCGCTGAGCCTGCCATGAACATCAGCCCACAACGTCGCAACGAGATCGTTGATGCCCTTCGACGCGGAACCGTGCCGTCACGAAGCCTCGATGCATTCGCGATTGGTGTGGAGAGATTTCAAGCCGCTATTGACGCTGAGTTGGAGCAGGTCGCGGTCGGACAGGGCATGTTCAAGGCTGTCCGGGGGGAGTATGGCAGTGGCAAGACGTTCTTTGGCCGTTGGCTCCAAGAGCGAGCTCGGCAACGAGGGTTTGCTGTATCCGAGATTCAGATCTCCGAAACTGAAACGCCGCTGCACCGTCTAGAGACCGTTTACCGAAGGCTCGTGGAGCGCCTGTCCACAGCGGATGTGCCGATGGGCGCACTCAGGTCGGTCGTCGACGGCTGGTTCTTCACACTCGAAGAAGATGTGATCGCTGAAGGCAAAGTGGCCGCCGACGATAGCGTCGCACTGCTGGCCCGCACCAATGAGTTACTCGAACAACGGTTAGGGGCCATTACTCGGCAGGCTCCGTCGTTTGCCGCGGCATTGCGTGGCTATCGAACGGCGCTTGCTGCCGGCGACACCGCCAAGGCTGACGGACTCGTAGCTTGGCTCGGCGGCGAGCCCAATGTCGCGGCTTCCGTAAAGCGCGACGCAGGCATAAAGGGCGAAGTCGACCACTTCACGGCCTTGTCTTTCCTACAGGGATTGCTGACGTTGCTCCGTGACTCTGGGCGGCCAGGGCTGTTGGTCGTGCTGGACGAGGTTGAGACACTTCAACGCGTGCGTGGGGACATCCGTGAGAAGGGTCTGAATGCCCTTCGGCAGCTGATCGATGAACTTCAAGGCGGTCGTTTTCCGGGTCTCTACCTGCTGATCACGGGAACGCCAGCCTTCTTCGATGGTCCTCAAGGCGCTCAGCGACTGCCGCCCTTGGCTCAGCGCTTGCACGTCGACTTCGGTGCTGACTCCAAGTTCGACAACCCACGCGCTGTTCAGATTCGGCTTGCGGCGTTCACGATTGAGTCGTTGGTTGAAGTCGGGATGAAGGTGCGAGACCTGTATGCGGCGCACGCAGAGCACGCAGAACGGGTTCGCACCTTGGCCAACGATGACTATGTCCGATCGCTGGCTTCGGCCATCACAGGCGAGTTGGGCGGCAAGGTAGGAATTGTGCCTCGGATCTTCCTGAAGAAGCTCGTTGGTGAGGTGCTGGACAGGATTGACCTGTACGCCGAGTTTGATCCCCGCAGGGACTACGCGCTGACAGTGGCTCAATCAGAACTGACGGCTGCGGAGAGGGCTGCCAAGGGTGGCACAAACATCGACGAACTCGAGTTGCCAAACTAATGGCGTTTGATCGACTCCATCCCGCGGTGCAGCACCATGTCGTAAATACGCTCGGCTGGCGAACGCTGCGCCCGCTCCAGCGAGAGGCCATCGGGCCTTTGCTTGACGGCAAGCACGCGCTGCTGCTCGCCCCGACGGCGAGCGGCAAGACCGAGGCTGCGGTTCTGCCTCTGATGTCGCGGATGCTCACGGAGAATTGGACCGGAGTGTCGATCATTTACCTATGTCCAATAAAAGCCCTTCTCAACAATCTGCACGATCGTCTCAGCACGTTCATGCAGCTTGTGGGTCGCACGGTGGGCGTCTGGCACGGAGACGTGTCAGCAAGCGAGCGAAAGCGAATCCTCCGCAATCCACCCGACTGTCTGCTCACAACGCCCGAGTCTCTTGAGCTCATGCTCGTGTCATCCACGACTGACGAACGGGCCCTGTTTGCCCGCCTGAAGGCAGTGGTTGTCGACGAGATCCACGCATTCGCTGGCGACGATCGCGGGTGGCACCTTCTGTGCTTGCTCTCCCGCCTCGCCAGGCTGGCGGCAAGCCCCGTTCAACGAGTGGGGCTTTCTGCGACGGTCGGAAACCCCGACCAACTGCTGGAGTGGCTTGCCGGAAAGTCGCCCGGCGAACGTGTCGTGGTCAATCCGGTCACGGTCGGTGCATCACCGCCAGAGCTCAAGCTGGACTTTGTCGGCTCGTTGGAGAATGCCGCCTTTGTCGTGAGCCAGCTTTATCGGGGAGAGAAGCGATTGGTGTTCTGCGACAGTCGATCCCGGGCAGAACAGATGGCTGCACGCCTGCGCGGGCTGGGGACTACCACCTTCGTGTCGCACAGCTCTCTCAGCGTGGATGAGCGACGACAGGCTGAATCCGCGTTCGCCACTGGAACGGACTGCGTAATCGTCGCGACGAGCACGCTCGAGCTTGGCATTGATGTTGGAGACCTCGATCGCGTGATCCAGTTGGATGCGCCGACCACCGTGAAGTCCTTTCTGCAGCGCCTCGGTCGCACGGGACGACGTGCGGGTGTTTTGCGAAACTGTCTCTTCCTTGCCACGTCGCCATTGGCGCTCATGCAAGCGGCTGGATTGATCGAGCTGTGGCGGAGTGGCTATGTGGAGCCGACATTGCCACCGCCGAAGCCCTTCCATGTGCTCGCGCAGCAGTTGATGGCGATTGCGCTGCAGGAGCAGGGTATCGGGAAGCACGAGTGGCTTTCGTGGCTCTCCGAAGCGGGGGCACTTGCTGAAACGTCGACCACGCTCGCAGACTCGATTGCGAGCTCACTTGTGGCGAAAGACATCCTTTTCGACGATCAGGGCCTGCTGTGGTTTGGCCAGCGAGGTGAACGAGAGCTCAGCTATCGCGCGTTCAGCGAGTTGCTCTCGGTGTTCACGACGGAACCGTTGCTCCGCGCGATGCACGGCTCTCAGGACATCGGCTTACTTCACCCGCTGTCACTCTCGCAAACCTCATCTCGTCCCCGCGTTGTGCTTCTAAGCGGCAGATCATGGCTCGTTCAGCAAGTCGATTGGCGTCGAGGCATCGTGAATGTTGCGCCGGCCGCTGAGCTTGGGCGGTCTCTGTGGCGGGGTGGGAGCGCGGTTCTCTCACAGCCGATGTGCAACTCCATTCGCAACGTGCTGGTGGGTACATCCACCCCAACGGAATGGTCACGTCGTGCGGCGGAGGAGATGCGCAGTATCCGGAATGAACACGAGTTCTTGCGGCACACGAGCCTTCAAGTGGGCGATGGCGGCGAAGCGACATGGTGGACATTTGCGGGCCTGCGCGCTAATTCGCAACTGTCCTGCGCTCTAGAGGAGACGAACGGGTTGGTGTGTACGCCGTCAAATCTGAGCGTGGGCATCCAAGGGACGCCGAAGCAGAGTGATATCGATGCTGTCCTCGATCGCCCCGCACCACTTCCTCTTCCAACGGCGACGATCGACCAGTACCTGCAATCGGTAAAGTTCATCGAGTACCTCCCGGACACTCTGCAAGCAGAGCTGATCATGTCGCGACTACAGGATGATGACGCTATTGCCGTGCTTCGTGGTCCTCATCTGAAACGAGCGGCCAAATCCTGATGGGCACTGCTTCACCTCCGGCACACAAAGGCAAGCCTCCTGCCCTCAGGGAGCTCATAGGGGTTCCGAAGCCCGCACCGGCACCGATCATGGCTCGTGCAGGCCAAATGGCTCCAAGTGCGCCCGTAGCGCGTCCAGATCCCGGAAAACGCGACGACGGGAACGCCCGGTCTTGCGTGCTACAGCAGCAATCGTTTCTCCTTTGGCAAGCTGGTCAACCAGCGGAAGGAGGTGCTCAGGCACGGCTTGTATCGCGCCCGCGATATCCACACGCACGTCAATCATCTGCCGCTCATCGGGGCGAACGACGCCCAGCCTCCGCCAACTGGTAGCAAGCGTGATGTGATCGTTGAGGGTCCGATCGTCTTTTGTGATCGCGTCGAGTGAAAGCGTCAGCTTCCGCCCCCCTCTCTTTATCGAGCGGCGTTCGCGGAGCAGCATCGCCACGGCAGTCGTAATCAGCATGGCGACGAATGCCGCCGGTATCCCACGGCTCTGGTCGTGCGCGTGAAGATGCTCGATCACGTACAGCAGCAGTCGCTGTTTGATGTCGTCCTGATCCGTCACTTTCAGACCAGCCTTTCCGACAAGTTGGCTCGCCTTGATCGATGCAAGCGACTCCGCAATCGGGCGCACGGCAGCCCATTGCCGAGCATCGAAGGGTTGCTTCGCGGCTTCTCGATCGGGGCCCGGTCGGCGGCGACCTTGTTCCTCCATGCTTCGCGCGAGGCCGGAAATGGCGGAGTACGGGCTGATCAGAACGGTGGGTTGGCGGTAGTTTCTCATGCCGAAGCGTGCCGCCCTCGGCTCTCGCCAGAGCTGATCCGGCACGACCGCGATCCAGATCGCGTATTCGTCGGAAAAGTCGAATCGCACACCGTGCAATCACCAAACGTGCAGCCTGTTAACCAGAGAACGGCTGCCCGGCACCCCCTTGGTGGCCCGGATTCGACGGTTTGAACCCGTTCCGATCGGGGAGTTACCGACGCCGTCACGGAAACGTGACGGCGTTTTGGTTTACGGGTCGACCACATCCGGGCCGTCGGGCTGAAGGCGCGGAAAGTCCCGCTCTGGCGGGGGTTTCGGCACTTCCCTGCCCAACCGCCGCGCTCTCGGTCTTGAAACCAAATCTCGGGGTCCGAGGGCAACCCCCACGGTTGCTCTCGCCCCACCGGCGGCAACCCTCTCGGACTCTCTCGCTCTCTGGTTGACGCCCCCCGCGAGTTTAACTGCAGGGTTGCTCTCGGGGACGTACCCAGGCGCGATTGCCCTAGGACGCGACGTTCACCTCAAACTCGGCGATCGCGCGGCTGTCGGCGAGGGTTGCTGACCGGGAGTTTGCCGGATACGCTGGAACAGTTCACGGGGGCTGCCGCGACCTTGGCAAGTGTGCCGTCTGAGGGCGGCTTGAATGAGGCGTCGAAAGGTGTCGAATCATGGACGAGCTCGCGAAGGTAACCGCACGTCCGGTCGTCGTCTCGGCTCCGCTGCAACCTGCAGTGCCCGAAATCGCACGCGAAAACCTCCTCGATTCGATTGACGACCAGGTGCGGTCAGGGCACCACGCGCTGCTCATCGAGGGCGAGAGCGGAGATGGCAAGACCGTCCTCGTAAATGCCTACGCCAGACGCCATCCGAATCGCACCGTCTGCGTTGCGGTGTCGGCGGCCAGCAAGTGGGGATACGATCCTCATTGCGTGCTTCAGAACATAGGAATCGAGGTCCATCGCCTTCTTGGGTTGCCGCCGCCAGCTGAGGACCACCTGTTTCAGGAGTCGGACCTTCAGTCGCTCTACACACGCCTGCGCCGTCGCGGTACCGCCAATGACCCGGTTCTGTTCATTTTGGACGGTCTTCACGAGATTCCTGACGAGGACGATCAGATCCGTCGAAGGCTCATAGACCTGGTCCCCTTGGGTGTTGGCGGAATCACGGCGATCCTGACTGACAGCGTACCGTCGAGGCTCAAGCTCGCACCCTCCGCGAAGGTCAAGACTTGGCGGCTAACGCGATTCACGCTCGATGAGTCCAAGGAGTACCTGCGGGGCATTGTTCAAGACCCGAAAGTGATTGGCGAGTTGCACCACCTGTTCAAGGGTAGACCTGGCAGCCTTGCAGTCGTTCACCACATGCTCTCAGCCGGTCTCACTCCCGAGCAGCTCTTGACGCATGAAGACGGCGACTTGGTCTCTCTCCTGGAGCGGGAGTGGACATCGGTAGGCCAGCTGACGGATGCGGAGCTGCGCATCCTGGGTCTGCTGGTGTTTGCTCGGACGGCTGTGACTGCGCCGGACGTCGCGCGCGTGCTGAAGGACAAGGTGAATGATGTAGAGGCCATCCTTCTTCGAATCCCTTTCGTGCACACAGATCCTTCGTCGCGGGTCGTCGCAATCGATGGCGACACGATGCGACAGTTCGTCGTGCGGAAAACTGAGAGATTCAGGAAAGAGTTGCTTGATGCCCTGATCAAGGATCTCGTAGCCAATCCTTCGGGTCGGGAGTCGCTCGGCGCCCTCCCTCGGTACTTTCAGGATGCAGGACGCCTTGAGGAGTTGGTGACCTACCTCACGCCTCATCGACTAAGCGAGTCGCTGCGCAAGGCGGATACCCTGCGGCCGCTAGGCGAGGCGCTAAACGCCGGGCTCGAAGCGGCCATCAAACTGAAACGGGACGGCGATTCCTATCGGTTTTCGCTGCAAACCTCCGTGATAGCGGCAATCGGGACCGCCTCCAGCTGGGACACGCAAGTCGATGCCGTGCTCGCACTGAGGGACTTCGAGCAGGCCGTTCAGATTGCCGAGTCCGTGCCGCTTGCAAGGGAGAAGCTTCTACTCCTTGCAAGCGTGGCGGCGGCGCAGCGTCGTGATGGACTCAGTCCGCCAGAGGCTCTCATTGATCGCGTCCGGAGACTTTTGGACGACGTGTCTGAGTCGCTGGGGCCTGAACAGGCCGTCGAGTTGGCAAGGCGCCTGTTTGCGGTCATGCCTGACCGCGCGACCCAACTGGTGCAGAGGGCTGCGGCAACAGGTCGCCCCGGAGGGACAGTTGATTTTTTAATCGCGCAGCTGACCATCTATGCCACTGTCTCTCGGAACGCCGCAGCGGAGGCGGGTGGCAGTCACACGGATTTTGGAGCCGCGATGCGAGCGCACATCCGCGACCCGGAGCTGCGCAGGTTCAGCACGAGCATATCGACGAGCCTGTCATCGGTGTCTGCTGCTGACGCGCTGGCCCAATCGAAGACGATCGAGAATGCGCGAGACCGGATCTACTTCCTGCGGCACTGGACGGCCCAGAATCGACAGCGCGCCGACGCCATCGAGGTAACGCAGGCAGCCATCGACTTGATTGTCGCAACCACGGAATACTCGCCGAACGCCCGCGACGTGCTACGTATCTCGAGGCCGCTGCGGTTTTGCGAAGACCAGACTGCGGCAATGCGGTGCGTGTCTCGCGTAGCGGCGCTTCTTGGTGATTTGGCGGAACGTGGCCCGACGGCGGAGCTCTTCCGTCTGCGGATTCTGCTGGCCGCCACGACGAACAGGTGGAACGAAGAGGACGGGCGCACGCGATTCCAGGAGGAGTACTTCGCAATCAGCGATATTCCGGACCTCGCGATCAAGGCGGAGTGCCTGGCGCACTTCGTGAGCCAGCTCTCGGTTGCGGATCCGGGTGGGTATCTCCAGAAGGTGGACCAATTGCACGACCTAGTCGGCAAGGATCTTGACCGCTGCCTCGAAGCGTTGCTCGCTTGCACCGGCGATCATGAGGAGATGCTTTCCCCGGTTGTCGCAGCTCTGGCCAACACGCATCCCTCTCGCGCCGAGGAAGTTATCACCCTCGCGAATACCCTCAGTCGGCGGGAGTCGCTGCGCGTGCAGGCAATCGAGCACATGCTCCGGGGCCCAGCATCCCGCCAGGTTCTCGAAGCAGTGGTTCGAATCGTGCGCAGCGCCGAAACCGAGTCAGGCCGATCTGAGTGCGCGATCAAACTCTGGAGGCAACTAGAAGAGAGGCCCAAGGTACTAGCATCTGGGCCGGACCTGGTGGATAATCTCGCCTCGGTCGCATTTGGTGTGCGGGACGCGAGGGATCGCAGTCTCGCCGCCGCGCTGGCATACGCGGCCATCAGACAGGCACAACTCGCCAATCAAGAGGCGCTACTTGCCCGGCTGAGGGAGTTGCTGCGGCAGTCCCTTGGCGAGATCGATGATGCCTGGGAGGCCGTCGATAGTTCGCTTGAGTCATGCTCCCTGCTCGCAAAGGCAGATGTGGAACTGGCTCGGGAGTGTTTGAGCAGGGCACAGACGATCCAGCAGGATCGCCTTGGGGGGCGGTTTGGCCCCACGTGGCTTGTCGTCGCTCCGATCAAACTGGCTCTTGCCTCGCTCGCAGGATTGATGCGCAAGGCTTATTATCAAGCTTCCGACACGGAACGCGTGTTGTCGTTGATCGCATCCTTGCCATCGCCACGCTTCGCGCGCAGCTGCGGTCGGAACTCGCAGTGTGGTTCTACGCGGCGCATCGTTTCGACGACTGCCGTAAGATCGTTCAGACACACCTGTTGCCAGAGATCCGGAAACTCGATGACAAGCCGGATGGCTTGTTTATGCATTGTGTGATTGCAGCCGCGGATGCCGTGTTCTTGGCGTATCCGGAGACCGCTAAGGGGATGTTCGCCAAGCTGGATCGCGAATACAAGGACATGGCAATCATGCGGGCGGTCGCGGCGACACTCAACCGCCTACCCGCATCTGAGCCCTACCGCAACAACGAGAAGCAGACTAACCGGATCACGCGTGAGGAAATCGATGAATTGATTCCTCTTCTGCGAATGGCAGACGCCGACGCCACGTCATGGGGGATTGTGGACCGCATCACGACCTCCATCGTCGAGTCTGGGGCGACGGCCTTTTCTCCTCAGCAGTTAAGCGCGATCTCCGAGCAGCTCGACGCCGTCGCGGCTGAGGTGCTTCCAAGGAAGGATTGGATTCAGCATCGCGGATATGCAGTGTTGTGGTCTGCGGCGTCCCGGCGCATCCAGGGCCGACGGCTCGAGATCGGCGATCCTGCGATCGCTGAAACTCGAAAGATCTCGAATACGTCTGACAGATGCTTCATGTTGGCCCACCTGAGCGGACTCGTGAACTCGGCTGCGGCCGCGAAGCTTCTAGACGAGGCGGCGGCACTCGCGAGACGAATCCCCGTTGAGGTCGAGCGCATCAATCGCTTGGCGTCTGTCGCCGAGGCGGGAATGCGACGCAAACTAGCGACGGGAACGAGCCTGGTAAAGGAGGTATGCAAGCTGGCACGGTCATGTGACCACGGGGACATGGACGACGTGCGCCGGCGCGTGATGGATGCGGCATACAGAGCCGACCGTGAACTCGCTGGAGCTCTTGCGGAAGCAGTAGACACAGATCCAGCGCGGATCAGTGCACGGGCAAAGCACGGAACAGCCCAACTTCAGGAGCAGTTGAAGGAGCTCGATGCCAGCAGGGCGATCATGGACCATCATGGCGAGGAATCACTTCCGCCTGCGGCGGTGGAGAGGTTGCCTGCCGCAACATGGCAAGCCCTCGCTTCCTTGAATGCGGGTCGCAGCCAGGCGAAGCGAATCGAGGATCTGCGGCCCTACATCCGAATCGCATCAGGCCTTCCCCTGAGTGAGGCATTCCCGATCATGGCGTGGATTCTCGCCAACGCGCGCTGCAAATTCTGGAACACGCCCCAGGCGGAGACGGTGTTGCGACCGTTCTTTGAGGCGTGCAGCATGGTGGCGGAGTTCAGCACGGTAAGCGCTTTTCCGACCCACTCGCTCAGGTTACCCGCTGGGTCGGATTCGGACGATCCACTGCTGGTACGCATCGGGCAACAGAAGGAGGCAGGAGAACTGTTCGATCGTTGGATCGCTGACAACGTCAAGTCAGGTCTCCTGATCTGCGACCCCTACTTTGGCCCTGACGATCTCTGGGTGCTTGCCAGTGTGCTCCGGCATGCCCCAAAGGCGGAAGTTGTGATCCTGACGAGTCGGGAGAAGTTCCGTCCCGGGAAAACCACGGCGGAGGAGTTGTTCCGAGCTAGGTGGCGAGAGCTCTCCGATCAGGACCCGCCGAACACCGAGGTCGTCGTGTGTGGCTTTGCAGACTCGGGCAAGTTGCCCGTCCATGACCGCTGGTGGCTGAGTGACACGGCTGGTCTCCGCCCCGGAGCTTCATTGGGTGGATTGGGCTCGCGCGAGAGCAGGATCAACGAGGTCGATCCGAGTGAATTGGCAGCAGACCGTGCCATGATCGAGGATTACTCGAAGCGCCGTGTCAGGAAATCGGCTGACGGGAAGTCAATCCAGTATTCAACGTTCAACCTCTGACTCGTACACACGGCAGGTGGCCCGGGCCACGGGATTCTTCGGGCCGTGGTACGGGTCAGCGGTTCCTCCGCTGGCCCTTGTGGATGGTAAGCGCCTGGGTTGCTCTCGGCACCCTCGCGCGCGACTTCGAAACTCCACCGCGTAGGTATCCAGTAGCCGGCGGCACTGTGCCGCGGGCGACCGATCCACGATCACCACGACCGACCACGGACGGCCCGAGGTGAGCATCTCCGGAAGGAGAGCACGATGTCGCTGCGCCTTGATCCGACCGATCCCGCCGACATGATCCCCGAGGAGCGGCTCGACGAGATCGCCAGCATCTTCGCCCGCGGGATTCTCCGACTGCATGGCCGCATTGTTCCCGATTATCCCGGCATCGAGAATCTGCCGGATTCCTCGCCAACATGCCTTGAACTCTCGGCCCTCCCTCGCCCTGATGGCGTCGCCCCCCCACCTGGTTAACGGCCAGAGAAAGGCGGCGATGTGCGATGTTGAACGTCGGCCAGAAGGTAAGCGAACTGCGGCGGATGACCGTGGGCCAACTGCAGGCTCGGTACGCCGAGGCCTTCGGCGAGCCGGCGCGGTCGGGCAATCGCCAGTGGCTCTTCCGCCGCGTGGCGTGGCGGGTCCAGGCGATGGCCGAGGGCGACCTCACGGAGCGGGCGCGGG
>Ga0105044_10010210_pt1 | contig 12826 bp, 9 predicted proteins | sample MAT01_FD_78092 | JGI IMG/M metagenome (GOLD analysis project Ga0105044, IMG submission 78092) | Freshwater microbial communities from Lake Fryxell liftoff mats and glacier meltwater in Antarctica - MAT-01 | ecosystem: Environmental > Aquatic > Freshwater > Ice > Liftoff microbial mat | place...
ATTCCGTTTGATCCAAATGAATTTATTGTATTTAAAAATAATAATTCAAATGATTCGACTAATACTTATAACGATACATTATTTTTTGCAGCAGAAGGATCAGGAGAAGGAATGTCATCTAAAAATAAAGTTGAAAGTAAAAATGAAAACAAAATCAAAAAAACTGAATCAGAAAATATAAAAACATTATAAGATTCTGTGAGCATTGGAATTAGAATGAAAAATTATGAAAAAATAATTACAAACAGCTTACTGATTTTGAATAATTATGCTGATAGTATTCAAAGCATAAGTATTATTCCTAAAATTTATCTTGCAAGTCTTCGAATTGACAGCACAGGAAATGAAATAACAGAATTGAAAGCACTATTGGAAACACTAATTTTAAAAAATCCAAATAATGAACCTTTGATAAGTCAAAGTTATTATTTCATACAGAAATGCAAAGTTGCACTTGGTCAATACCAGTCGGCAATGACAGGATTCCAGCAGATAATAAATCAGAATCCATACAGTTATGAAGGATTGGTAGCAAGTTGGGATTATGCAGCGACGAGTTTGCTTTTGAGTGGTGGAAGCGGGGGAGGGGAGAAGAACAATTACGAATTACCCGCTCCGCCGATGGAGATGCCTGCCTCGCGGCAAGGCGGGCGGGGCGAGCAAATTACAAATTACCCGCAAAGCGAGGCAAGCGAATTAAAAGATAATAACAAAGATATTGAAGATAACAATAAATCTAAAATCCAAGATCTCAAATCTGAAATCCTAAAAGATGATCCAAATGATAAATATGATACAAAAGTTTTTACAAAAGAAGACAGGCAGGTTATAAGATTAAATATATTCAATTCATTTGAAAGTTCGAGAGACAAAGAAACAGAAAAGATTAAATCGCTTGAAAAGAAAATCAGTGAAGGAACTGCTGATGAATCGGAAAAGGCAGAATTAAAAAACAAAATAATTCTGAAAGAAATTGTAAAAGTAAAAATACCACATGACATTGCTGAGCACATTAATTTTGTAAATAAAGACTTACAGATATTGTTCGAATCAGGAAAAGATAATTCTATAACTGAAACAAAAAGTCTAATCCCGACACAATATTCATTATCACAAAACTATCCGAATCCGTTTAACCCAATCACTAATTTGGAATTTGCCTGCCCGCCGGCAAGGCAGGGAATTTCAGAATTTGGATTTGTTACTTTGAAAGTTTATGATATACTTGGAAAAGAAGTAAAGACTTTAGTAAACGAAAATAAATCAGCAGGAAATTATATTGTTAAGTTTGATGGAAGTAATCTCTCAAGTGGAGTGTATTTTTATAGATTGGAAGCGGGAGACTTTATTCAGACGAAGAGAATGGTATTATTGAAATAAATTAAGATTAATATAAAACAAAATAGTCCGATTGAAATTAATCAGCCGGACTTTTTTTATTAAATTATTAAAAGAGCAATAAAATTATTTTAAAAGTATCATCTTCTTAGTATCAGTAAAATTAACTGCTCCGCTTTGCGAGCCTGCAGTCAAAGTATAATAATAAATCCCACTTGGAAAATCAGAAGCATTCCAGTTAACAGAATAACTTCCTGCATTCTTTTTTTCATTAAAAAGAACCTGCACTTCCTTTCCCAAAGAATTGTAAATTATTAATTTTACGTCTTGCATCTCGCGACTTGCATCTCGCGGAATGACATAATTAATAATCGTACTGGGATTAAACGGATTCGGATAATTCTGATAAAGAATAAATGAAGACGGAAGTTCAGTAGAATGAGATTGAACAGAAACCATTGACGGAATATATTTTAAAATTGTACCCTGTGTACCTACAGCCCAGCCATGTAAAGAATCTGTGAAATCAACTGAATAAAGCGTAGCATTATTTGTTGAAGGAACAGAAGTCCAAGTATTTCCGGAATTATAAGTCACAGCCCATGCACCTGCAAAGCCAAGCGGCATCCATGCTTCGCGGGAAGTTCTGAAAGAGATAGAACGGGCTTCACCAAAAATGCCAAGATTCTCATAACTCCAGTTTATTCCTGTATTAGAAGTTTTAGAAATCTGAGCTCCATATTCAAAGTCACCACCGACAGTAATAAGATTATCTGAATTAGTATTTACAATGTCATAAAAAGGTTCGGGTGAAAAACCATCAGCTTTCCAGGACAATCCGGAATCAGTAGTTTTCCAGATAACACCGACAATATCGATCTGTCCTCCGCAGGCAAAACCGATTTTATCCGAAACGAATAATATTTTTGAAACAGGAAATCCTGCAAAGACAGTAGTATCATTTAAAGTTTGATTCCATGAAAATCCTGCGTCAGTAGTTTTGTAAATTGCACCGCGAAATCCTCCGATAAAGCCGGTAAGTGAATCAATAAAATAAACAGTCCGGAAAATATCTACAGAATCCCTGAAACTATCTATAGCCCAGTTAACGCCGCCATTAGTAGTTTTGAGAAGAGTAGTTCCGTCGAGAAGAAACTGATTTGACACAGCCCAGCCGAGGCGTTTATTAATAAAAAAAATATCATTGATATAATAATCTACAGGAGTGTGCTGAATAAACCAGTTAGTGCCGCCATTGGAAGTATGAATAATAACTCCGGAGTCGCCAGCAGCCCAGCCGTTTAAACTGTCAGTAAAGTCACAATTAAGAAGAACAGTATTAACAGGGCTATTTTGAACCTGCCAGTTAATCTGGGCAATGCAAACTGAGCTCGTGAAAATAATGAAGAATAATATTTTACAAAGAAAATTCATTTAAATAAAGAATTAAAAATATTGAATTAAAATAATTTAAGTTATTCTGTAAAAAACTGTTGCAAAAATTGCTGTAAAACAATAAAAAATATTTTCGCTATAAGAAAGTTTTTACAATTGAAATATAATACTCATAAATATATCTTATCGTACTCACAAAATTTCAAAAAACAAATAAAAAACAATGAAAAACAATTTCAAATTTCTAAAAAGAGGATTCAGCGGAATAATTGTCATTGCAATAATGGCATTAGTTGGATCCGGAATATTTCAGGGACAAAACAGAAGCAACATTTTTGATTACGATGAAAACGATCCTAACATTGACAGACCAACAAGAGAGTCACTCACACATTTAGTTAAAGGAAAAGATAACTCGGACATAATAACAGATGCAAGCGGGTTTGACAATTTTGAAATAGGAATTGACAATGCCGAACAGATGTTAGTATCTAATCCAAGAAATCCTTTGAACATGCAGTTTGGAGTAAACGGTGGAAGCGGACAGAATGCATATTATACAACTGACGGACATAACTGGACTCTGAGTAATCCATCTTATGCTCCAGGTACATGCTGTGATCCATGGTCGGCATTTGATAGTCTTGGAGTACTTCATTATGGCTCCGGTGTTACAGGGCAATATGTATATAAGTCTACAAACGGTGGTCAGAATTATGCAACCGGAGTTTTATCTGTAAATGGAAATGACAGAAATACACTGGCATCAGATCAGACAAATGGACCATATGGAAATTATTTATATGCAGCAATTACACCCGGTAACTTTGCAAGAAGCACAAATGGCGGATTGTCCTGGACTCAAACTTATAATATTAGTAACACAATTCCGGGAACTATGATTGCAGTAGGTCCAAACGGAGCGGTTCAGGGTGGAACAGTTATGTATGTTTCAAATACAGGATCAACAGCAAACGTAACATATACTTTTAACAAATCAAATGACGGAGGAGCAACATTTACAGTTGCTTCATCGCTTAATGTTGCGGGGTTTGTCGGTACATTAAATTCAGCTGGAAGATTAGTTATCAACAACGGCAGAACGAGACCATATCCAATGATAGCAATGGATAATAGTTACGGTCCGCGCAGAGGAAGATTATATTTAGTTTATGCATCAAATGAGCCAATTGGAAATGGAAGTAAGCCGGATATAATTTTACAATATTCCGATGATCAGGCAGCAACATGGTCAGCAAGAATTAGAGTAAATGATAATGCAAATCCTGAATTAAGTGATCAGTGGTTCCCTGCTATATGGTGTGAGAAAGAAACAGGAAGACTTTATATAAAATGGTATGATACAAGAGAAAATCCTGCAACTTTTGCAGTGAATGTATATGCAACATACACTGATGATGGTATTACATTTGCACCGAATCAAAAACTTACCACACAGTCATGGACTTATCCGACTCCTGCATGTGCACCGAATACAAATTGCTACAGAGGTGATTATGACGGTATGACAGCAAACAATCAAACAGGATTTGCAGTTTGGTATGACGGAAGATCTGGAAACTATAAAAATATTGCTGCATACTTTCCTGATTTTGCAATGAAAGTAGGTCAAAGCATAGTTAATATTGGCGGAAATAATGACAGTGCTATAGTTTTTGTATCAGCTCCTGCAGTTAAACTATTTGATAAAGTTTCAAAGTATAGTGCTACGATTTCACCTGTACCATCAAGTGGAAATATTACATTTAAATTTTTAAACAGGTCATCAAATACTTTAAAAGATTCAATTACATCATATCCTGATTCATTAAGAATGGTAATAAAATCTTCTTTCATTGGAGTTCCAATGGGAGTTTATACTGTCACTGTTCAGGGAAATGGTAAGAATGGAACACCTGTTCACAGAAGAACAATAACATTGAACGTTGGTCCGACAGGTGTTACAAGTACCGGAAGTGAAGTTCCGGCTACATATTCACTTTCTCAGAATTATCCAAATCCTTTCAATCCGACAACTTCGATTAAGTTTGATGTTGCAAAAACCGGTATAGTAAAGTTAAATGTTTATGATATGAGCGGTAAATTAATTACAAGTCTTGTTAATCAAAATTTAAGTGCAGGCACATATACTACTTCACTTAATGCTTCGAATATCTCAAGTGGAGTTTACTTTTACAGATTAGAATCAGAAGGGTTTACTGATACAAAGAAATTTATGTTAATAAAATAGATTAAATAAAGTTATTCAAAATATTTTTTTATTATTAAAGCCGGTGAAATTATTCACCGGTTTTTTTTATTATTAATTCTTGATTGTACTTTAAAATTTAATATAGAAATGATATACGGAACAGAGAATCGAAATGAAATTTAAAAATAATTAAACACCCAGTTAAGGAATTGATCTCCCTGATACCTCTGTGAAAAGAATACCTGCATACCGTTTCTCATAAGCATTCTGTAAATATCTGTACTTGACTTGTTAACAATTTTATTATAATCTGTATCAGGAAACATAGCTATGATAGTACCTAATTCATAATTTGTAACAAGTGTATCTTTTTTAATTTTAACATTCTTTTTACTCACAACTTTAAGAGAATCAATTAAATTTAATTTAAGAGTATCTGAAATATTTAATGTATCTGCTTTAAACAAACTGTCACCTTTATATACGAGCATATTTTTCTTCAGTTTATTATCGACCAATCGTATCTCCATTTTATAAACACCACCATCAAAAGGAGAACGGGTATATTTCTTTGAATAATTTAAAATTGCAAACGGTTTCAGAACAATAATATTTCTCACATTATTATTTTCGATAAGGTCTTCGATATTTCTGTCTGAGAATATTTTAGTGAAAGTAGTATAAACGACAGAGTCTGTCTCAGCTGATCTGAGGTCGATGGCTGATGTATATCTGTCATAATCCAGGTCTTCATAATCTATGCTGTCTATAATGTTTTTGCTGACAGCACCCCAGTTCAGAATTACCGTCTGAGGATTTAATCCGAAATTAGTATTATCAATCGAATAATTTTTCAATCCAAGAATATTGTTAAAGTTAATCATGTCAGGATTCTCATTAAGCTTAATAATATTATCTGAGAAAAGTGATATAGATGAATCATTTACATTTGATTCTTTATTCTGTAAATAAAATATTTTGTAATCTCCGATTTCTTCATTTCGTAAACTGAGTTTCTTCAGCTTGTCAGTATAGCTGTCACTTTTTACAATAGCTAATTTAATATTATTCTTTTCGAGATAATTTTTGAGCTCGAGTATATTAAGTTCTTCATCGGTTGGCTGTTTCTTTCCTTTCTTATTTTTCTTTTCAATAGACTTTATAGTCGGGAAATCACCGAGAATAAATTTGGACGGATTATTTGAAAGTGCCTGAATAGCAAACACATCATAGTAGCCCTGAACTTCTTCGAAATAAATTTTACCGGTTTCACTTATTTCATTTTTATTATTTATGCTTTTCAAAAGATTGCCGACCTCAAAAGTATCTTCTCTGAAAGGCTGTGGATAATAAAAACTCCAGATAATATTAATAATCAGAATAATTGAAATTAATAAAACAGACAGAAGTTTTTTGAATTCGAAAATCTGCATTACTGCAAAAGGAATCAAAAGTAAAGCATTAATAACAATGTATCTTGAGATAATATTCGTGCCGCCCGTACCTAATATTGCCTGAACAGCCAAAAGAATTAGTTCAAATAAATTAAAAAGTAAAAATATTTTTGTTTTTGAAAAGCCGGTGGTTTTTAAAGTTTCAAAAACAGTTTTAATGGAAAAGAAAGTTGTGATCGGTGCAATGAAAAACATAAATGTCGGATATTGAACAAGTCTTTGCAAAAATCCGGCTGAATTAAATTCTTTGAAAATTTTTGTAGTTTCTTCAGCAAAGAAAAACATATTCTGATGGTCAGAATAATTCTGCAACAGCCACCAGATAACAGTTGTAAATGAAATTAAAGAAATCAGAAAATTTATAAATATTGTTTTGGTTAACTTCTTCTCTTTAATTAAATCCAGTAAAACAATCAGAATTAAAGAAGCACTGAAGAGCCATCCTTCATATCTGAATCCGTTTGACATAGCAAATGAAACAGCACTTAATACCAAGAAAACTTTTTTCTCTCCGCAAAACTTCCATTTTATAAAATAGTAAATTCCGGTTATTATAAAGAAAAAGAATACTGACTCAGGCAGTCCTGAAACACTTAGCCATACCTGAAATGGAAAGAAGCAAAAGATAAGAGAAGAAACCAGGGCGGTTTTCATATCGAATGTAATTCGAATTGCTTTATAAAAATAAATAATCGTAAGTCCGGAAAAAATAATATTTGTCAGAGTAGCGGCAGCAAACAAGTCTTTCACAAAAATCATAACAAAACCATTTACCCAGAAATGGGGAGTAAGCCAGACGCCGGAGTCAATAACCGGTCTTTGAAGCCATTCAAAGGATTTTACAGTTCGGCAATAATCATCAGCCGAAAGCCATCTGTAACCTGAGTTTAAAATCAGAAGTTGAAAAAGAATTTTCAGTGAAAGTAAAAAAATTATCTGAAATGAATAACTTGAAAAAAAATTATTCTTTAATAAAATAAGATTTTGAAAAAACTTTTCTGCTTTATTATTCTGTATTAATTCCAAATAAAATAAAATTGTATGGATTGTGAAAATATTAATTACGATTTATTCAGTTTGATTCTGAATGTAGTGCCTTTACCAATATTTGATTCAAGTAATGTTAGTTTCCCTTTGTGGTAATCATCTATAATACGTTTGGATAAACTCAGTCCCAGTCCCCACCCGCGTGTCTTGGTAGAATACCCGGGTCTGAAAACATCTTTTTTGAACTTAGTATCTATTCCTTTTCCGTTATCAGAAATATCAATATTAACATCTGTATTATTATCTGTAATATTAACTAATATTTTTCCGTTGGATTTTTCCATAGCATCTATAGCATTTTTCATAAGATTTTCTATTACCCATTCAAACAGATCCAGGTTAATATCAGCTTCAATTTCATTTTTACTTTTTATTTCAATCTTAACTTTCTTAGTAGCGATTCCGTCTGTAGTTACCAGAGTAGGAATTCTTTTTTCAAAATATTCGGAAACTTTCTTAATAACATTATTAATATTTTCTTTACTTAATCTCGGCTGTGAACCGATTTTAGAAAATCTTCCTGCGATTTTCTTAAGTTTTTCCAAATCATTATTTATTTCAGCTGTAATCTCACTTAAATCTTCAGTCTGCGGCTCTATGTTTTTTAGCATTTCAGACCATCCCATCAAAGAAGTCAGGGGAGTGCCGAGCTGATGTGCGGTTTCCCTGGACAAACCAACCCAGATATTACTCTGTTCATTCTTCTTTATGTATGAAAAACCGACATAACCCAGAATAATAAATACAGCAGCAATTATTAATTCATATAAAGGCAGAACTTTTAATTTTGTAACAAGATCAGATTGCCCGTAATGTATGTAATTTAATATAACAGAATCTTTGTAAGAAACTACAATGGGCGGATTAATTTCATCCATCTCTTTTGCCTTTTCAAATAATATCTCATTTTTTTTAAACTCGGAAAGTGTAGTATCATAATCAACATTCTTTGTCAAAATGATTTCTTTTTTTTCTCTGTCTGTTGCAATAATAGGAAAGTCTAATTGCGGAATTATCTGATCAAAAATAAATCCGTATTCACCGGATGAATTTTCATCATTTGCAAGATACTCTAAAGACTTTGCATAAAGCTGTGCAATATCCTTTTCTCTCTTCTGAATACTTCTTGCAAGAGTCTGTGTATAATACAGCATTACAAGTGCAATGAGTACACCTGCAATTATAAATGCAATTTTAATATTTAGTGAGCTAAATTTATTCATTATGCTATCATTATCATTTTAATATATTGTATATACAAACTTATTTAAATTTAATAATTATTGTCCAAAAAAGTCTTAATAATAACGGTACTGTTTTTTATATTAATAATTTCGTTTGTAATATCTTTAACTTTAGGTAGTGTTTCAATTCCATTAAACGAAATATTAAATATTTTTTCTTCGGGAAATGAATCTTATAAGAACATACTCCTTAATATAAGATTACCAAGAATATTAAATTCAATACTTGTCGGTGCAGCTTTATCCTGCTCGGGAGTAATATTACAGACTATGCTGCAAAATAATCTCGCTGAACCGGGATTGCTGGGAATCTCAGCAGGAGCAGGACTTGGTGCAATATTAACTTTCATTTTACCTGTTGCGCTTCCTTTCTATTTCATTACTCCCGTTTCTTTTATCTTTGCTGTTTCAACGACTCTTCTTATTTTTTTTATTGCAAAAGGAATTGAAAGTAATTACAATAACTTTATTTCTTCGAATAAAATTATTTTATCGGGAGTTGCAATAAGTGCTTTGATATCATCTGTAAACGGCTTTCTGCTTTTGATTTCGGGAAGCAGTATTACACAGATACTTTACTGGCTGAACGGGGGATTTTCGGGAAGAGGATGGAGTGAATTTTATTCGAGTGTATTTTTTATTTTATCAGGTTTATTTGTTTCAATATTAATTGCAAAAGATTTAAATATATTAAGTCTTGGTGAAGAGCTTTCTGTTTCACTTGGATTAAATTTAAAACAAATACAGAGAATTTCAATAATTATATCATCCTTACTTGCAGCAAGTGCAGTTTCTATTGCAGGAATAATAAGTTTTGTCGGACTGATAATTCCTAATTTATCAAAACTGATTATCGGAAATGATCACAGATATACAATTCCCTGTTCGATAATTCTCGGAGCAATTTTCTTACTTGTTTCGGATACGATTGCGAGAACTATTATCTCACCATCCGAAATTCCGGTTGGAATTGTTACATCATTTATCGGAGCTCCTGTATTTATATGGCTGATTTTGAGAAAGAAAAATAATATTTAACTTTAATAAAAATTAAAATTTAAAACAATTAATTTCATCACTCAGCAGAAGATCAGATAAAAATTTAATCAGCTTCTGATTCTGTAAGATTTAATTACGAAAAATAAATAATCATGAACTTATACGATACAATATCAGCAATATCAACACCTATGGGTGAAGGAGGGATTTCTGTTATAAGAGTATCCGGTGAAAATACTTTTGCTGTTATTGAAAAGATTTTTTTCAAAGATAATTTAATGAAGAAAAAATTCACATTTGCAGATGAATCAACACATACTATTCACTTCGGATATATCTTTGACAATAAAAATAAAAATTTAACTGATGAAGTATTAATTTCAATTTTTAAAAATCCGAATTCTTATACAGGTGAAGATGTAGTTGAAATTTCTTCACACGGAGGAAGTTTTATTACACAGAAAATATTAAATATTCTTTTGCAAAACAATATACGTCATGCAGAGCCGGGTGAATTCACAAAGAGAGCTTTTTTAAACGGAAGAATTGATTTGTCTCAGGCAGAGGCAGTTGCTGATCTTATTAAAGCAAAAACAGATTCAGCACACTCTTCATCAATTAAACAGCTTGAAGGTTCATTATCGGAATTTGTAAAAAAAACTCAGCAGGATATAATAAACATAGTTTCATTAGTTGAATTAGAATTAGACTTTGCAGAAGAAGGATTGGAATTTGTTAAGAAAGATGAAATCAAATTGAAAGTTGAAACGTTAAATTCTAAACTTGAAAAAATTATTTCCTCATATATAACAGGCAAGGTAATCAGAGAAGGTGTGAATCTAGTTATAGCAGGTAAGCCAAACAGCGGCAAGTCTTCACTCTTTAATTATTTACTCAATCATAATCGTGCCATTGTAAGTGAGATTGCCGGAACGACACGTGATTACATCGAAGAAAATTTAATTTTAAAAGGAATTCTTTTTAGTCTTATTGACACAGCCGGACTCAGAGATTCTGATGATGAAATTGAAAGCGAGGGAATTAAAAGAAGTTTTAAGAAAATTAGAGATGCAGATTTAATATTATATTTAATTGATTCATCAACAGATGAAAATATTATTAAAGAAGACGAGAAATATTTTAAAGATAATTTCTATGAAGAGAAATCAATTCTTATTTATTCGAAAAGTGATTTAAGAAATAAAAATAATTTCAATAATAAAAATGGCGTTAAAATTAAACCGGACAAAATTGAAATTTCACTTTTGAAAGACGAATCAATCGAAACTTTAAAAAATGAAATGTTGAAGAAAGTTGCAGTGAGTGAAATAAATACTTCATCAAACGAAATAATACTTACAAATCTTCGTCATAAAATCTGTCTTGAAAAAGTAGTCACTTCTTTAAATGAAGCTATTGCGACAATTCAGACAGGTATGAGCGGTGAATTTATTTCTGTAGATCTCAGGAATGCATTAAAGCATCTTGGTGAAATTACCGGGGAAACTACAAACGATATGATTCTCGAAAACATCTTTAGGAATTTCTGTATCGGGAAATAACCACAGCCTTGTGCTTTGTCAGCCTATTGAAAAATTAATCACAAATAGGGAAATACACCAGACAATTATCAGCGATATTGCAATAATTAATCCGGTGTATTTCTGAATTCCTTGAAACTAATAACCAAAGTTTTCAATTGAATGTTAGATTTAATTTGTCTCTTTGAAACTAACAAGTAATCGTTTCAACCAATAACTTTTCTACCCTGTATAAGCCTGACGAGAACCACTACTATTGCTATTACCAATAGAATATGTATGAATCCACCCATTGTATAGGATGTTACCATTCCCAAAAGCCAGAGAACTAATAATATTACAAATATTGTCCACAACATTTTTTACTCCTTTTTATTTAAATTAATTAATTTTGTTAATTTATTTTTTACGTTTTACAAAAACATTTTTAATATCTGTTTTTACTTAATTTGTTTTTCTCGCCGTTATTTAAATCTGAATTCCTCATTTTATTTCTTTCATCATTGTATGCCTCAGCTCCTGATTTTATTGCTTCTTTTACTTTGTAAACTTCTTCTTCAACTCTTTCCTTACCTTCAGAAAGTAAATTTTCTGCTCCCGAAGATATAGAGTCAACTTTTATTTTCGCATCAGCAATAAGTTCTTCACCGTATTTTTTTGCATCAGAAATTATCTTAGCAGCTTTTTCTTTCGCATTCTCTATTAAATCATTTGTATCATTTAATATTTCATCTTTCTTATCTGAAATATCACGGCGTAATTCCTTTCCGCTTTTCGGTGCAAATAAAAGAGCTGTAAGTCCGCCAAGAATTCCTCCCGTTAATATTCCGCTTAAGTAACTTTTTACTTTTCTCTCTGATTCTAACATTTTACATCTCCTTTTTATATTGTAAAAAAATACAGCAGGGTTTAGTCTGCTGCATTGTGAATTATTATCTTAATTTTTAGAACTTAAATTCTAAACCTGCTAGAGCTGTTATAAAACTGCTTGATCCGCCTGTTGTAAATACCACATTGTATTTTGTCTTCATGATAATGTCAACTGATTTACTTAGATTTAAATTTACACCGACTCCTGCATTGAATCCTGGATTTGTATTTGATAACTCACTAATCACAGCACTTGTAGTATCTGAAGGGTCTATATAACTATCCTGTGTAAATGTATATCCTCCACCCCCTGCTTCCATGAAGAATGTTGATTTAAGATTTGGCTTTGTAAAGTAATATCTCGGTCCTGCAATATACTCCAGATATTTTCCTATTGGTGCTCCGGTAGTTTTTGATGTCATAAAGTAATATCCGATTTTTGCAAAGATACCAACTTCTTTATTTATTCTGGTTGCAATGTCAAGTCCGACGGTTGCACCCGGTTTTAAACTTTCTCCTAACTGGCCGATTGGAAATATTATTCCACCAACAGGTGAAATTGACCATTTTGAATAAGTCTGTGCTTTTTTTGAATAAGTTTTCTGTGCAAATGAATTTGTACTTATTAAAAATGTAATAGCCAGCAGCATAATACTTAGTAATCTTGTTGTTTTCATTTTACCCTTTCTTGTGTTTTTATTTTTAAAATTTTTGTGTTCGAATATA
>Ga0105044_10010211_pt1 | contig 12826 bp, 12 predicted proteins | sample MAT01_FD_78092 | JGI IMG/M metagenome (GOLD analysis project Ga0105044, IMG submission 78092) | Freshwater microbial communities from Lake Fryxell liftoff mats and glacier meltwater in Antarctica - MAT-01 | ecosystem: Environmental > Aquatic > Freshwater > Ice > Liftoff microbial mat | place...
CACTTTTTCAGCAGTTAAAAAGACCTCGCTATCGCCAACAAAAACTCGATTGACTCCCAAATTTTTGGGCAGTCCCGCGCTGATGTCCTCCCAGGTCTGCCCGCCATCTGAGGATTTAAAAATAATACTTTTGGCAGATGGTGGGATTTTTTCCGGAACCTGATGGCTGGTAATGCTGGATTGTAAAACGATGTTGGCTGCCAGGGACAGAGCCTCGTCTTGATTTTGTTGACAGGCAACAAAGGATTGCAGAAAGAGCAATAAGGTGAGCATACGGATTTGCATAACTTTTTTTGGTTGGTGAAACAATACGACAAAGGTATCTGTGGGTAAAGCGGAGACTGTTTTTTGCGTGTAAAACGATGTAACAGAATTGTAAAAGGATGTTTTCGCGGGAGGGAGCAGCTACATCCAGGGTAAATTTTTAAGTCTCCCTAATTTTTTTTGAGAAAAAAGCTCCCCACCCCGAGCGCTCATTGAGAAATAAAAAAATTGAGATATACCTTGTCCCTTCATTCAATTTCACTGCTCCTGATTATTTTGACTGATTCATCCGTTATCGCCCAAACCACCCAATGGATCAACTCCGTGGTTATTGGCTGCAATTTTTGCCCTTTTGCGGCAAAGGCAATGCTTCGGAAAAGTATCCGCTATGTTGTGTTGCCAGATATTACACTGGAAAGCGCCTTGGAGGCAGTTGTTGAAGAACTGCGCTACCTAGACCGGTCGGTAGATATTGAAACAACCCTTGTCATCTTTCCCAACCAATTTTCAGATTTTGAGGACTACCTCGATTTGGCTGAATTGGCAGAAGACTTGTCCGTGGAACAAGGTTATGAAGGCATTTATCAGATCGCCAGTTTCCATCCTGATTATCGTTTTGAGGGGGCAAAAGACAACGATCCAGCCAATTATACCAACCGCTCTCCCTACCCGATGTTGCATATCCTTCGAGAAGACAGTATTACCAAAGCACTTGACCATTACATAGACCCGGAAGGAATCCCCGAACGGAACATCGCTTTTGCTCAGGAAAAGGGCTTGCTGTATATGCAGGTATTGCGGGCGGCTTGTCTGGAAATTGGGAATTAATTTTGTTTCACAAATCTGTGTGAAACATCTGCGTAACATCTGTGTGAAACATCTCCCCTCTTAACCAATACATTTGCCCAACTACAGCGCCTCCTAAATGGACTACGACTACATCATCATCGGCAGCGGATTCGGTGGCTCCGTCAGCGCCCTGCGGCTCTCGGAAAAAGGCTACAAAGTACTCGTCATCGAAAAAGGGAAATGGTACCGAACAGCGGACTTTCCTAAAACTAATTGGAGCCTATCCAAATGGCTGTGGTTGCCCTCGCTTCGCTGGCATGGGATTATGAAAATCACTATTTTCCGACATGTGGGCATCGTGTCGGGCACAGGCGTGGGCGGCGGCTCGCTGGTGTATGCCAATACACTGCCTGTCCCCAAATCTGCCTTTTTCAACTCCGGCAGCTGGGCCAAACTAGCCGATTGGCAGCAAGAACTCTTGCCTTATTACGACCGCGCCCTTCAAATGCTTGGAGCCAACAAAAATCCTCGTTTTTTTGACGGCGAGCACGCGCTGGAACACCTGGCAGAAGACATCGGACAAAAAGAACATCTCGCCGCCACCCAGGTAGCCATATACTTTGGCGAGTCTGGCAAAACACATCCCGATCCCTATTTTGGAGGCAAAGGCCCGGAACGCAGCGGCTGCACCTTCTGTGGAGCTTGCATGACCGGCTGCAGGCACAACGCCAAAAACACCTTGGACAAAAACTACCTGTACCTGGCCCAGCAACTCGGGGCAGAAATTCTGGCTGAACAGGAAGTGACCGATGTGCGCCCAATAGGGAAAGCGGACGGCTCTGAAGGATATGTAATTGAATACCAGGATGCTACGCGATTTTTCAAAAGAAAAAAAACACTGCAAACTAAAGGGGTCGTTTTCGCAGGAGGGGTGCTGGGTACGGTAGCCTTATTGCTCAAAATGAAAAAATATTCCCTTCCGCGTCTGTCCGATATGGTGGGAAAAGAAGTGCGCACAAACAACGAAAGTTTGATCGCAGTCACACAATTAGACAACACTTCCGACCAATCCCAAGGCATTGCCATTGGTGCAATTTTGCATACGGACGAGCACAGTCACCTGGAATTGTGCCGCTATGGCGCAGGTTCCGGCGCCTGGCGGCTCACGTTTTTGCCCTTTGTGGACGGGCCGAATCTGGTGGTTCGGCTTTTCAAAATGATCTGGGAAGTGCTCAGCCATCCAAGGCAATACTGGCAATACCTGAGGGTAAAAGACTGGGCCAAAAGCTCTTCGGTCATGCTTTTTATGCAGACGCTGGACAGCACCGTAACCTTTACCAGAGGATGGTGGGGGGGCATGAAAACAGCCGTAGTGGGCAAAGAAAAACCTACTGCATTTATCCCGCGCGCCATTGAATTGGCCAGAAAATTTGAAGTGATTTTAAAAGGGAAAGCCGTGGCTTTTGGGCTTACCCCTTTAATGGGTATCCCCGGAACGGCACATATTCTAGGGGGCGCAGTCATGGGCGCCACGCCAGAAACAGGGGTGATTGATCACAACAACAGGGTGTTCGGCTATGAAAACATGTTGGTCTGCGATGGGTCTATGATTTCTGCCAACCCTGGGGTGAATCCGGCGCTATCCATAACGGCGATCAGCGAACGGGCGATGGATCAAGTTGATTTACGATATCCGATTTTAGAGATATAGCGACAGGGCAAAATACCCGGAGATCGTACCAGTTCGTAAATCGCAAATCATGTAATCGGATATCGTAAATCTATTTCCCCCCAAGCCTTCTCCGCTAATTGCCTCGTCAAAGTCTCGATATAGAAACTCCCTGCGGAGGGGTCAGCCACTGCATCCAAGGCGCTTTCCATTTTTAGCAAGTGTTGAACGTTTCGAGCTATGCGGCGGCCAAATGCCTGTGGGTAAGTTGCTTGTGCCTCCCGTCCAGCATCGTAGGGCAACACGGTGAGTCGCGCAGCGCCCCCTAGTACCGCGGCCATGGCCATGGTGGTGGCGCGGACCATATTGGAATACAGATCCTCTGAATAGGCCGCGGGCTGAAAGTGGACCGTTATGCTGGGAGGCTGCAATGGCGTGTTCCAAGCATTCAACACATTGAACCACAATAGTTTAAAGGCGCGTAAACGGGCAATTTCTAAAAAATAACTTTTGCCGATGGGAATAGAAAACTGCATCACAGCGGCAATGTCATTCAAGGGGACGCCGCGTTCAGAAAGTTTCTGAAGGTAAATATTGGCGTTGCGTAATAGTACCCCGGAACTCCTTTCCGGGGAGAGCTCCGCACTTGGAAACTCCCCGAAACGGAGTTCCGGGGAGAGCTCCGCACTTGAAGCCTCCCCGGAACGGAGTTCCGGGGTACCTACCTGTATAATCTTAAACTGAGGAAATTTTTCCCGTGCATATTCCATCAAGTCAGCCAGATACCGCCAGTCTACAATTTTTGAAACGGGCACCGGATCGTAAGCCAGAGAGCCGCGCAGCTGGGTGGTGGAAAGGCCGCGTTGTTGTGCCAGTTTTTCGAGATTTCCCAGTACCATGCCGGGATTTTCGGCTACTGCGCTGCCCGCAAAATGGAGTCCGATAAAATCGAGGTGAACTCCGCTTAGCAAATGCCCAAAATCTCCCGCTTCGAGCGGCCGGTCGAGCCAGAAGCAAAGTCCTTCAGCCCCAGCTTCCAGTGCGTCCAGTGTTTGGCGGTTGGCAGTGTTTGGGTCATCCACCTTCACATCTTCACAAATCTCCCAAGGGTTCGGCTGATCAGAAAGCGGTGCAGGGTTTGTTTCAAAATCGTCTGCATGGACAAAAGGCGACACGACCAAGCCGTTGGGCAATTGCCAATCCAGGTCTTCTAAAGGCTTGTCTTTCAAATCTTTGGCGATTTGGCGCAGCCAATCAGCTTTGCTTACGGAGGGGAACTCTTGAAAATGGTCTTGCATGGACGAAGGAGGGTGGAAGGTGGAATCGGGGCAAAAGTAAAGATTTTGGCGCAGGGCTTGCGCTCCTTTCAGTCATTTTGAATCTCAGGCAATTGTGTCATGCTGAGCGTAGCGAAGCATCTGTGTTTTCCTTCGCAATCCTGTGCTTTGCTACGCTCAGCATGACCCATTCTAGACGGAAGCAACACTCTTTAGAATTTATCAAAAAAAGAAAAACCATTTTTCAAGAAGCCTGTTTACCTTTGCGAATCAATCTAAATAAGAAATGAGCCAGCGCAAACTAATATATCTTGATAACAATTCCACCACGCCATGCGATCCGCGTGTGGTAGACGCAATGATCCCTTTTTTTTACGAAAAACACGGCAATGCGGCCAGCCGCAGCCACCAGTTTGGTTGGGAAGCAGAGGATGCTGTGGACTATGCCCGTGAGCAAATTGCCAAACTCTTGGACGTTGAGGACAAGGAAATTATCTTTACTTCTGGCGCAACGGAAAGCAACAACCTCGCGATCAAAGGTGTATTTGAGATGTATGCCAAAAAAGGCAATCATATCATCACAGCGGAGACAGAACATAAGGCAATTCTCGACACTTGCAGTCACTTGGAAAAGGCCGGCGCCGAAATCACTTACCTGAAAGTTCAAGAAGATGGGCTGGTTGATTTGGCTGATCTTGAAGCAGCCATCAAGCCCAACACGATTTTGGTATCTATCATGTGGGCCAACAACGAGACGGGCGTGATACAGCCGATGCGCGAAATCGCCATGATCTGCGAGAAACACGGGGTGCTTTTCCACTCTGACGCAACGCAAGCCGTGGGAAAAATACCCACGCACCCACGCGAAGTGGGTGTTCACTTGATCTCTTTTACTGCGCACAAAATGTACGGGCCCAAAGGGGTAGGAGCACTTTATGTGAGCCGCAAGAACCCGCGCGTGAAAGTGACGGCACAAATGGACGGTGGTGGCCACGAACGCGGTATGCGCTCGGGCACTTTGAACGTCCCAGGTATTGTAGGTTTTGGCAAAGCAGCAGAAATCGCCCGCGAAGAAATGCTGCAAGATGCCGCCCGTTTGAGCAAACTCCGCGACCACTTGCAGACAGAATTGACAACAATGGAAGAGACCAAAGTAAACGGCAATGAACAGCATCGGATGCCACATGTGGCCAATATTTCCTTCAAACACGTTGAAGGGGAGGGTCTTATGATGACATTCAACCAAAATATCGCGGTCTCTTCAGGCTCAGCTTGTACCTCGGCGTCACTCGAACCTTCCTATGTACTGGTGGGTATGGGTCTGGGCGATGATCTGGCGCACTCGAGCATTCGTTTTTCGCTGGGTCGGTTCACCACAGCAGAAGAGGTAGATCAAGCCATCGAACTGGTACGCAACGGCGTGAACCACATGCGCGACTTAAGCCCCATCTGGGAAATGTACCAGGACGGGGTGGATTTGACAAAAATTGAATGGTCTGCACATTAAATATGGCAAACATGACAGCAGCACAACATCCATTGTCCAACGTGCAATTGGAAATATTAAAAACTTTTTCTTACAACCTCAGCGAACAGGAATTGCTTGAGATGAAGATAATTTTAGCAAATTTCTTCGCTGAAAAGGCAATTGCATTGGCGGATCAAGCATGGGAGGATAAGGGCTGGAACAATGAAAAGACGGAGCAGTTGCTTAAGACTAAACTTCGTGCGCGAAAAAAAACTTGATCTAGGATGCGGATTGTTTTGGATACGAACATCGTATTGGTGATGATTTCATCAAAATCACCTCATCACATGGTCTTCAGGCATCTTTTAGATGGAAATTATAGGATTTGTGTCACGACTGAAATTTTGAATGAATACGCCGAAATAATCGAAGAGCACATGGGAAGTAAGGTTAGCGAAGCTGTTTTAGAGGCCTTTCTAGCACTTCCTAACATCGAATTCGTCAATGTATATTTTCGATTTCATGTCCTTGCTGATGAAGACGATAATAAATTTGTGGATTGCGCGGTAGCTTCAAATGCAAGTTTTCTTGTTAGTGAAGACCGCGGTTTTAGGGCATTGAAAAAATTAGAGTTTCCTAAAATAGAGGTCATTCAATTGGAAACTTTCAAAAAATTGCTTGCCCAAAACGACACTAACCATGCCCATTCAAAGTCCACCTGATCCATTTACCCGTTTGATTTACAAACTTTATTATGGAGTAAAAGCCATTTTTTACACCCTATTTAAGCCGAAATAACAAAGTGCAAAGCCCCATCAAATCAACCCGCCTTCGCTGAGGCTTTGGCGGATAACCGAATCTACCACAACTCAAATCAACATCAACATGGCATATTCAGAAAAAGTTCTCGACCACTTCAAAAGCCCACGCAACGTAGGCACGCTCAATAAAGACGCTAAAAACGTAGGCACTGGCCTCGTTGGCGCGCCTGAATGCGGCGACGTGATGCGCCTGCAAATCGAAGTAGACGACGCAACGGGTCTCATCAGCGACGCGAAGTTCAAAACCTTCGGTTGCGGCTCAGCAATTGCTTCGTCTTCCCTTGCCACCGAGTGGCTCAAAGGCAAAAGCCTTGATGACGCCATGCGCATTGACAACATGGATATCGTGGAAGAACTCGCACTCCCGCCTGTAAAAATCCACTGCTCCGTGCTCGCCGAAGACGCGATCAAAGCGGCGATTGCTGATTACCAACAGAAAAATGGGATAACGGTTGACGGCAATGCCGCCTTCGCTACTGCTTAATTTTCAATAGATTATCGTCCACCGTCCCCGTCCACCGTCCCCGTCCACCGTCCACCATCCACCGTCCTATGATTTTCGTAGCAGAAAGCGCCAAGCAAAAAATCCAGGAAGTCCGCCAATCTTCTAAGATGGCCGACGACTTTTTCGTCCGGGTCAGTGTTACCTCTGGGGGCTGCTCCGGCTTGTCGTACAAACTGGACTTCGACAACGAATCGAAGCCCAACGACCAGGTTTTTGAAAACAACGGCATCAAGGTCGTGACCGACCTCAAGAGCTTCCTTTACCTGTTCAACACCACGCTGGAGTTTTCAGGCGGATTGGATGGAAAAGGTTTTTCGTTCAACAACCCGAATGCGACACGCACCTGCGGGTGCGGAGAAAGCTTTGCTGTGTAGATTTGGACATTGGAAATTTCTTATTGGACATTGGACATTTTTAGAGGCTGCCTTAGGGCGGCCTTTTTTATTGGTTTTTTTGTATAAAAGAAGTGTTTTTTGCAGATTTTGGATGTTTTTTGCTGTGATCGCATGGTGTGCAAAGATGACTCAGCAATTTTTTTTTCAAAAAAATGTGCTGAGCCGAGTACGTTTCTTTTTTGACGTTCCTCAGATGGTGTAAAGGATTTCAAAATTTCAAGCATTCAATACTTAAAAACTAGCAAACATGAATCAGAATTTTTTTGCACTTGTACTCACCATATTGGTCGCTCAGTCTTGTAATAAGGTTGATACTTGCGAAGGAACGACATCCAAATGCTATCACACGGTTAACAACAGTTGTGTGGTATGTGTCGTATCCCCCACAGACTCAACCCTTGTGGTTTTGTCCTACACAAGCTACACTGATACCGTAGTAATTTCATCCTGTGACACATTAGCATGGTTAAAAGAGGCTCGTACCTTAGACCATCGCTGGAAGACAGATGGAGATGACTACTGGATATTCTTCCAATCACAATACCCAAACAGTTGCGGGTGTGAATAAACAACTCCTGCACTCACACAAACCCTGCTTTAGCCGCCGTAGTCACTCAACGAGTACAAACCCTGCCCAAAAATACGGATTCTCAAACCCAGCCTGCCCCCGCAACCACAACTGTGCCTCTTCAAAGGACTCTCGTAAAGGCTTTTTTTCTACAAGCCAATTGTGGTAGAAGCGGGTCATCAGTTTTTCCGTCGCATGGTCCGGCACTTTCCAGAGGCTCATGAGCACGTTTTTTGCCCCAGCGATGCGGAAGGCGCGTTGGAGGCCATATACGCCTTCATTGCCCCGGATATCGCCCAAGCCTGTTTCGCAGGCGGATAGCACCACAAGTTGCGTATTGGAGAGGTTCATCTGGCTGACCTCGTAGGCGGTGAGGATACCGTCTTCGTGACCGCCGGGCAGAGGATGGCCGTTTTCCCAGGCGTACCTCGAACCCGCCAGTTTCAGCCCGGAGCGGATCATGGAATATTCAGAAATCTTGAACACAGGTTCGTCGCCGCTAAGGGAAGCCCGGTGGCGGCTGGTATCCTGTGGATCGGGGAAAAAAAAGCCGTGCGTGCCGATGTGCAGCAGGCTTGGAGAGGGGCTGTTTTGGCCGATTTGTTTGAAGGACTCCTCAGTGGCTTCATAGACAAGCCGCATTGATGTGCTGATCCCACGGCGGCGGAGCAGGCTGTCCAAGTATCGGGCTTCCTTTTCAGTGCCGGGGAGATAGTCCCAGTTTTCGCCGCGTTGGTCTTCGGTCATCTGGGCGAAGCTGAAAAGTCCACCCGTGGTGTCTTGTGGATTTGCTTTATTTTTCTCGTTGGCGAGGGTGATGGCGCTGCTGTCCATTTCGTAACGGATGCCGCCGTAGATGAGTGCGGATTGCGGAGTGAGGAATGCAGAATGGCGTGTCGCCGCTCCCGGTATCGTTTCTTCGGCGATTGTATCTGCCTTTGAATTTTGCACGAGTAAACGTGTACTGCCCAATTGAACCAAACGATAGCTGTCAGCGAGCCGAAAACCGGATTTTCCTGCACCGATAGCGCCGAGGTTTAAGCGGTGCAGTAGACCGGTGGGGGCGTAATAAACCGTTTTGATACCCTGCTTGTACAAAAATTTTTCAATGGGCGACCACAGGAGCTGATAAAGTGACGGCAAACCATCGGCTCTGGGAGAGGCGTAAAGGTTTTGAAGATAATTATGTCGCGCGCCATCGGATTTATAGACCAGAGCGTCGAGTTGCCGTTCTTCGCACAAAGGGATGAAGTATGGGGCGTGGCCTCCGGGCAACGTAACCAACGCGCTGTACATCGTACTGTCTGTTTGTTCGGGAAAATTGACCCGAAAATGGACAAATTCAATGGCTGACTCTCCGGGTTGGAGGGCGGCACTCACCTCCTGCCACTTGACCTGCCGGATGGCATCGGCGTAGCCTTCAACCCTGCGGGAGAGTTCTTTTTCGGCGACGTTGGCTTTTTCTTCGAGTTCGGTCACGTTTTTTCGTTTGGTGATAGGCTTGCTGTATTCTGCGGCGAGGCGGCGGCGGTAGCCTTTGAGGCGATTGTTGATTTCTGTGATCTCGGGGGAGGCATTCGGCAAGGCATTCAGCCGGACGGCAGCGCTGAGTAGCAAGCCTTTTTGAAACAAGGCATTGTCGTAAATCAGCCCAGGCAAGATGCCGTTCCGTTCTTTTTTTGCTTGTCGGGAAAGTAACTTCGATAACAAGTCGTCTCCACTTTCCCGGAAAGTTACCGTGTAGTTGGCAAGTTCATTGATAGAAAGAAAAGCAGCAGATTTGATCTGTTCGGTTCTGGACAGGATAAAATATTCATCCAACAATGGTTCGGATTCGCTAAATCTATGTTGTTTTTCATACAAAGTCGCCAGGGTGTTCAGGCCCGTCGCATAGACAGGATGTTCTTTTCCCAACACCTTTTCCCGGATGGCTTTGGATTCGAGGTAGAGCGTCTCAGCTTTTTCGTAGTTGCCCATCATACTATAAAAATTCCCAAGGCTCATAAGGCCCGCCGCATAGTAAGGATGTTCTTTTCCCAACGTCTTTTCCCAGATGGCTTGGGATTCCATGTAAAGTGGCTTGGCTTTTTCGTAGTTGCCCATAGCGATATACAAATTCCCAAGGTTGTTCAGGCCCTGCGCATAGTCAGGATGTTCTTTTCCCAATACCTTTTCCTGGATGGTTATGGATTCGAGGAGGAGCGGCTCGGCTTTTTCATAGTTGCCCATGTCTTTATACAAAATCGCCAGGTTGTGCAGGCTCTCCGCATAGTCGGGATGTTCTTTTCCCAATACCTTTTCTGAGATGGTTATGGCTCCGAGATACAGCGGTTCGGCTTTTTCGCAATTGCCCATTTCCCAATAAAAATTCGCAAGGTTGTGCAGGCTCGTCGCATATTCGGGATGTTCTTTTCCCAATACCTTTTCCTTGATGGCTTTGGATTCGAGGTAGAGCGGCTCAGCTTTTTCGTAGTTGCCCATCGTACTATACAAATTTCCTAGGTTCATCTGGCTGATCGCATAGTCTGGATGTTCTTTTCCCAACACCTTTTCCCGGATGGCTTTGGATTCGAGGTAGAGCGGCTCAGCTTTTTCGTAGCTGCCCATCATACTATACAAATTCCCTAGGCTATTGAGGCTCATAGCATAATCCGGGTGTTCTTTTCCCCGCACTTTTTCACGAATGGCGAGGCTTTCCAAATACAGCAGCTCGGCCTTGTCGTATTCCCCTTTGTTCCGATAAAGGTTTGCCAGATTGTTAACGCTCAATGAGTAGTCTGGGTGTTCCTTTCCCAGCACTTTTTCTTGGATGGCAAGGGCCTCCAAATGCAGCAGCTCGGCCTTGTCGTATTCCCCTTTGTTCAGATAAAGGTGTGCCAGATTGTGTAGGCTTGCGGCGTAATTCGGGTGTTCTTTTCCCAGCACTTTTTCCCAGATGGCTTTGACTTCCATGTACATAGGCTCGGCCTTGTCGTACTCCCCTTTGTTGTGATAAAGGACTGCCAGATTTTGCAGGCTTGCGGCGTAATCCGGGTGTTCTTTTCCCAGCACTTTTTTACGGATGGCAAGGCTCTCCAAATACAGCGGCTCAGCATTGTCGAATTTACCCATGATGGCGTAAGTCCGCCCATGATTAAACAGACACTGCGCATGCAAAAGCTGGTTTTCCCCAAAGGCAACGAGGGCCATGCTATCCGCCATTTCAATAACTTGCAGGGCCTCCTCAAATTTTGATTGACCAACCAACTCGCGGTTCAATTGCACCAAGCTATCCACCACCATCCGCGAGGCCTCCGTATCCACCACTTGCGCTGCACCAATAACAGGAATCAATAAAAATCCGATAAGTAGCAATCGTGCCATACGAAAAACGAGATATTGAGTGAAAGATAAAGGGATTTAACCAGCTTAAAGCAGCCTGAAATATACGAGGTCAACCCTCCTTGAAATGTATTTTTGCCCAAATATCTAAAAAACTCCTTTCCTTCGAGTACCAAATCCAATTTTATTCCCTCTTATGGTAAATGCCCAACCAACAGGCTGGACCGACCAATTGCTTATCCGCGAATCCTTCGAGTACCAAATCCAATTTTATTCCCTCTTATGGTAAATGCCCTACCAACAGGCTGGACCGACCAATTGCTTATCCGCGAAATCCGCGCGGGTGGGCAGCGGCGTAACAGGGCATGGGAGCATATCTATAAAGCCTGGCGTGGCTATTACCTTTCCCCGGTGCTGCGCTCGGGGGGCACGCCTGAACAGGTAGATGAAGTGCTTAGCCAGGTGATTCTGGATGTAGAAAGGCAGGTATTGAAAGAAGATTTTGAACTGCGTGAAGCCTCGTTTCGAACCTATTTCACAGAGGGAATCGTGCGGGCCTGGTCAAGGTCACGTGTGGTCGGACAACGCCGACAAACGGTGGAACTGGATACGCAAACCTACATGACCGGACAGCAGGACAGCGTGGAAGCGGATTTTATTCGACAGGAACGCATGGAAAGGCTTGATGCCTTACTCGCAAAGCTTGGAGAAAAATGTCGAACTATCTTGACACGCTTTGCAATGGGCTATTCGATGCGAGAAATTGCCATGGAATTGGGTTACGACAACGAACAAAGTGCCAAAAATGCCAAAGGGAAATGCCATCGAAATCTACTCGAATTAACCGACGAATTGTAACATGAACAAGGACGCAACTTTCGAAAAAATAGAAGCCTGGCTTTCGGGTGAACTGCCCGAAGCCGAAGCGCGTGCATTTGAGGCCGAAATCGCCACTGATGCCGCGTTGGCTACCGAAGTGGAGCGACATCGGCGTGGGCGGGAAGGGCTTGATCGCTTGGCCGAGCAAGCGCTGCAAGGCGACATGGTTCGTTGGCAGGAATCTCTGAACGAACTCCCGGCACCTCCAGCCGATGCTTCACCTGCCACAAGAACGACTAAATGGATCATTGCCGGAGTGCTGGGGCTTTTGCTGCTTGTAACCGTTTATTGGCTATGGCCTTCAACGGAGCTTCAGCCGAATAATTCTCCGGCTCAAGAAAACCTTACGCCGCAAACCCAGCCGCCTGTCCCCATCGCGGTGATGCCCTCCGACGAACCGGTAAACGAAAATAAAGACGTGAAACAAAAGGAAGATAAAAATTCAGCCCAACTGATCGCGATGGCAGAAACCAATTTGAGCGATTTGCGCGGGGCCATCCTGCAACAATACGGACAAACGATGGGCGATGAAGACGAGGAGAATCCATTCTTTGCCGCTGGGCTGAAGGCGTTTAAACAAAATGATTTAAAGACCGCCAAAAAGGACCTGCTCCAAGTCTTGAAAACAGATCCTTATTTCCCCTCAGCCCAGGAGATGTTGGCATCTATATACCTCGGCGAAAAGAATTATTCAAAAGCCGCTCAGTGCTATGAATCCTTTGTCCGTCAAAGCGCCGATCCCGCTTCAGATTGGCGTTTGCTTCAGTTTTACTTAGCAGACTACCAAAACCATAAGCCTGAATTTTTGAAGAAACTGCGTGAGATTTCTGCTCCCGGCAACCACCACCGCTTTCAAAAAGAAGCAGAGCA
>Ga0105044_10010212_pt1 | contig 12825 bp, 9 predicted proteins | sample MAT01_FD_78092 | JGI IMG/M metagenome (GOLD analysis project Ga0105044, IMG submission 78092) | Freshwater microbial communities from Lake Fryxell liftoff mats and glacier meltwater in Antarctica - MAT-01 | ecosystem: Environmental > Aquatic > Freshwater > Ice > Liftoff microbial mat | place...
GGGCGGGGCTTCGAGCTGCTGGGCTTGCGGGGGGTGGCCACGGGGCCAGATTAACAGTGGCAACACCAGTAACACAGGGACCACCAACCACAGAGGGTGGCTACGACTCCCCGAGTTGGCGCGCTTCGCGGTCGCAGAGTCCGCGAAACGCACGAACCCAAGTTGGGGGGGAGGCACCAGAAGTCAGGTGTCGACCATCAAGGTGGCGGGACCTCTCGGGCGAACCAGTCGTGTTCCTCGGAGACCCGCATCCCGACCCGTTCGTAGAGGCGACGGGCCCCGTCGGCCTCCTCGGCGTCGACCTCCACGACCACTCGCATCTGGCCGCGGTCGCGCAGCGCGGCGAACGCCTCGGCGAGCAGGGCCTGGCCGACCCCCCGCCCGCGCCACGGCACGCGCACCCCGACACTGCTCACGTAGCCCGTACCCCCGACGTCGTAGACGAGAATCGCCCCGACCACGGGCCGGTCGTCGCCGGCGGTGGCACACGCGACCCGCCAGAGCTTCGGGTCGAAGGCAGGGTGCCGGACCCGCAGGTCGAGCCACTCGTCGACTCGGCGGCGCGAGTAGCGGGCCCGGCCGAGGAACGCCTCGTCCATCACCTCGCGCACGTCGGCCTCGTCGGTCTCGGGATCGAACTCCCGGACGATCACATCGGGCGACACCGCGGCCGCGGCCTCTGTCTCGCGCCGGGCCAAGTCGACCTTCAGGCGCAGGCGAGTGTGCACCGGCTTGTACCCCCGTCGCTCGAGGAGGTCGCGTTTCGCGGTGTTGGCGCGCGACGCGTACATCCCGAGAGTGACCTCCGGAGCGGTCGACGCCGACGCGATCTCGACGGCGCGGGTCTCGATGAGGTCGATCAGGTGGCCACCGAGACCCCGGCCGCCGTACTCGGGGGCGACGAACGCGTCGGCCTCGAGTTGGGTCCCCGGCTCGGCCTGCCACACGAAGGCGTACGCGACCAGGCGACCAGTCGGACCGACGAGGACCCAGGCGTCACGCTCGAGTTCGAAGCGCGGCCGTTCCCAGTCGTCGAGGAGGTCGTGCTCACTGAAGTCGGGCTCGCCGAAGTCGGCGATGTCGTGGGCGACGACGACCGCTGCGACCTCGGGCGCGTCACGCGGGCGCGGTGCTCGCAGCCGGTACCCCGGGGGAAGGTCCATCACCCGGCGAGGGTACTCAGACTTCGTTCACAATGCGGGGGCGTATCCGCCGTCGACCGGGTACACCTGACCGGTGATCCATTCGCCGGCGTCGCTGCACAGGAGCACTGCAAGGGGTGCCGGGTCGGCGGGGGTCCCCAACCTCCCGACGGGATAGGCCCGTGCGAACTTCGCCTCGAGCGCGGGATCGGCGGCGAGCGCGTCGGCCATCTGACCATGGTTCATGGTCCCGAGCGCGATGCAGTTGACGGTCACGCCATCGCGTCCGACCTCGGCGGCGAGGCCGCGGGAGAAGCCCATCGCGGCGGCTTTCGCCGCGCCGTAGACGACCTGCTTGCGCTCCCCGCGCCGGCCGGCGTCGGAGACGATCGTGAGCACCCGGCCCCACCGTCGCTCGATCATGCCGGGCAGGTAGGTGCGGGTGACGTTGAGCACCGCGGCGAGGTTCAACCGGATGAGGGGATCCCATTCCTCGGGGCCGGTCTCCACGAACGACTTGATCGGGAACCCCTCGACCGGTATCCCCGCGTTGTTCACGAGGATGTCGAGCGAGCCGGTCGCCTCGTGCATCGCGATCACGGCGTCGCGGTCGGTGACGTCGGCCACCACCGGGTGCGCTATCAACCGTTCGGCCTCGATCTCCGTACACACCTTCTCGGCCCGGTCGAGGTGCACGTCGTTGACCCAGACCTCCGCCCCCGCCCGGGCCATCTGGATCGCGATCGCACGACCTACTCCCCCGCCCCCACCGGTGACGAGTGCGGTGCGACCGGCGATGAAGTTCGACCAGTCGCGGATCGTCGCCATCTACGAGCGTTCCGACACGGGCGGTCAGACTTCCATGACCACGGGGATGACCGTCGGCCGGCGCTTCGTCTTGTCGTGGATGAAGCGACCGAGGCCCTTGCGGGCGTGACGGCGCATGGTGTCGAGGTCGGTGATGCCCTCGCTGGTCGCGTCCTCGATCGACCTGAGCACCGCCTGCCTCGCCTCTTCGAGCAGTGCCTCGGCTTCCGGGGCGTAGACCCAGCCGCGGGTGACGATCTCGGGCCCGGTCACGACCTCACCCGACTTCTTGTCGAGCGTGACGATCACGACGACCACGCCCTCTTCGGCGAGGTTCTGGCGGTCGCGCAACACTCCATGGCCGACGTCGCCGACGATGCCGTCGACGAACAGGTAGCCGGCCGGCACCGCGCCCCGCTCGACCTCCATCCGGTCCTTGTAGAGCGTGAGGCGGTCACCGTCTTCACAGACGATCGCGTGGTCGTCGGCGATCCCGCCGGCGGTCGCCAGACGCGCGTGGTTGATCATGTGGTGGTACTCGCCGTGCACGGGCACGAAGTAGTCGGGCTTGGTGAGGCTGAGGATGAACTTGAGCTCCTCCTGCGACGCGTGGCCCGACACGTGCACCGGGGCGTCGCCCCCGTGGATCACCTCGGCGCCGGCCCGCCACAACGCGTCGATCACGCGCGTCACGTTCACCTCGTTGCCGGGGATCGCGTGGGCCGAGATCACGACCACGTCGCTGTCGCCGATCTTCACGAACTTGTGCTCGCGCGCGGCCATGAGCGAGAGCGCGCTGAGCGGCTCGCCCTGCGAACCGGTGCAGATGATGCACACATCGCCGGGCGGCAGCTTGGCCGTCTCGGAGATGTCGATCACGCTCTTCACGGGGACGTCGAGCAGGCCCATCTCCCGGGCGAGGGTCACGTTGTTGACCATCGAGCGGCCGAGGAAGGCGATCTTGCGGCCGGCTTCGAGCGCCGCTTCGGCCACCTGACGCACCCGGTGGAGGTGCGACGCGAAGCTCGCGACGATGATCCGCCGGTCGGGGTGGTCACGGAACACCGTGCGCATCGCGGCGCCCACGGTCGACTCCGACGGCGTGTACCCGGGCCGCTCCGCGTTGGTGGAATCGGAGAGGAGCAGCCGGATTCCGCCGTCGCGTTTGGCGATCTCGCCGATGTGGGCGAGGTCGGTGGTGCGACCGTCGACCGGGGTGAGGTCGAGCTTGAAGTCGCCGGTGTGGAGGATCGTGCCGACCGGGGTGTGGAACGCGATCGCGAACGCGTGCGGGACCGAGTGGGTGACCGGGATGAACTCGCAGTCGAACGGGCCGATCTGGATCCGCTCGCCGTCCTCCACCGGGATCATCTGGGTGCGGCCCATGAGGCCGGCCTCCTCGATGCGGTTCTTGGCCAGGCCGAGCGAGAGCTTCGATCCGTAGATCGGCACCGAGAGGTCACGGAGCAGGAACGCCAGGCCGCCGGCGTGGTCCTCGTGGGCGTGGGTGAGGAGGACGCCCTCGACCCGATCCGCGTTCTCGCGCAGGTACGTGAAGTCGGGCAGGACGAGGTCGACGCCCGGCATGTCGACCTCGGGAAACATGATCCCGCAGTCGTCGACGAGGATCCGGCCCTCGACCTCGATGCACATGCAGTTGCGGCCGATCTCGCCGAGGCCCCCGAGGAACACGATCCTGACCGCGTCGCCCCGGGCACCCTGCTTGCGTTTTCCAGCCGCCATCACTCGGAGGTTACTCGGGGACCGCCGGGACCCCGGTTCTCCCGGAGCCGACGGCTCCGCTACGCGGTCTCGCGGTCTTCCTCAATGGGACCTCGACGCCGCATCGTCGCCTGATCGCTACGCGGTGGCGGCGTCGCGGTCTTTGGCGACTTCGTCGAGGGAGGCGTACTCGTCGCTCGTGTCGACCCAGTCCTCGAACTGGATGACGCCCAGCTCGGTGAACTTCGTGCGCAGCCAGCCGTCGCCGGCGTCGAGGAGGCCGAGCTTCTTGCAGTTCGGCACGATCTTCGAGAAGAGGAGCGACTGGAACATGACGCGACCCTCGTCCTGGATCACGAGGCTCATCGCCTCCTTCACGTCGACGCCCATCTTCTCCCACACCTCTTGCTGCAGGAACCGGTCGCGCATGCGGACCGCGGCCTCGAACGCGAACTCCTGGCGCTCACGGATCTCGTGCGAGTCGAGCTCGGTGTAGAACTCCTTGAGCGAGAGCACCCCGAACGCGACGTGGCGCGCCTCGTCGCTCATGACGTAGCGCAGCAACTTCTTCAGCAGCGGCTCGGTCGTGAGTTGGTGGATGAACCCGAACGCGGCGAGGGCGAGCCCCTCCACCATGATCTGCATGCCGAGGTACGTCATGTCCCAGCGGGTGTCCTTGATGATGTCGTCGAGCAGCATCTTCAGGTGGGCGTTGATCGGGTAGTGCCCCGACATCTTCTCGTCGAGGTAGCGGGCGAACACCTCGACGTGGCGCGCTTCGTCCATCACCTGGGTCGCCGCGTAGTACTTCGCGTCGATCCACGGCACCGTCTCCACGATCTGGGCGGTGCAGATCAGCGCACCCTGCTCACCGTGGAGGAACTGCGAGAGCGTCCAGTTCTGGCCCTCGATGCCGAGCTGGATCCACTGGTCGTCGGTCCACGACTCGAACGGCGTGCCCTTGAGGTCGAGTCCACCCGAGAACGGACCGTTCACGTTCGCCTGGGCGTTGGCGAGCACCTGCGCGGCCTGGTCGACGGGCAGCGACCAGTCGAGGTCGGTGGTGGCGTTCCACTGCGAGGTCTTCGCCTTCTCGTAGAGCTTGATGAGCGGCTCACGCGACTGCTCGTAGTCCCACGTGAACAGGGTGTCGGAGTTCGCGCGGATGACGTGCTGGATCTCGTTGACGTCGCTGTTGGTGATCGACAGGATCGCCTCGAGGTCGTCGAGCTCGTCGCGACCGATCATCTCTTGGTTCGTTGCCATGTGGAACTACCCCCTGCTGAGGTGCGCGGATGTAGGAAGCGGAGCGAGGGCCGGCACCACGAAGTCGTGGACCAGCTCTTGCACCTGCTGCGGATCGGTCATGGAGACGGGTCCCTCGTCGGGACCCAGGTAGGCGAGGAAGACGCGGGCGCACCACTCGGCGACGCGCCCGGCACGGTCGACGGGCACGAATCGCTCGAACGTGGGCGTCAACGCGGCGGCCGCGTCGGCGAGGAACCGGTCGCCGCCCTCGAACGTGAGCGCAGGGAGCACCGATTCGGGTTCGTGGGCGAGCACGAACTGCAGTGCCGCGTTGTCGGTGAGCAGGCGCGCCGCGGTGGTGGCCATGGCGACGAGCCCGTCCTCGAGCGTGGCCGCTCCCTCGGCCGCGCCGTCGACGGCGGCCAGGAGGCGCTGCCCTTCGCGCTCGACCGCGGCGAGCACCAGCTGCCGCTTGCCGGCGAAGTAACGATAGACGGTGGCCCGCGCGCAGTCGGCCTCCCGGGCGACGTCGTCGACTGTCGTCTTGGCCACGCCGTAGCGGGCGAGACAGACGAGCGTCGCGTCGAGGATCCGGTCCTGCGGAGATGCCGACATCACCTGAGACAATAAGGCGATGACCGTCTCATGATCAATGTGTCCCGCGTCACACCGACTTCGCTCGGTCAGCCGGCGCGGGTCAGCGGCGCGGGTCAGCCGGCGAGGGCCTCGGGGGTGAGGACCCCGACCAGGAGGTCTTCGCGGACGAGGCGGCGAACCGCGGCCGGATCGTCGAGGTTCCAGCGGCCCGGCGAACCGATGAGCGAGAGGAGCATCCGAGCGACGAAGTCGGCCGCCGCAGCCTGGTCGAGCCCCGCCCGGAGGCGACCCTCGCGCTGCTCGCGCTCGAGGAACGGGACCAGGTAGGCGGTGATGAAGCGCAGCGGCCGGTGCTGTTCGGTTGTCATGAGCGGCAGGAGCTTCTCGGGCTCCGTGACGAGGATCTTCTGGAGCACGACGTGCTCCCCCACCGCCCGGTGGGCGAAGACGAGTCCCTCCTCCACGAGACTCCCGAAGTCGGCAGCGCCGGCGACGGCCTCGGCGAGAGCGCCGAAGAACCGGCCCATCTCCCACCCGACGACCTCGCGGAGCAACTCGTCCTTGCCGCCGGGGAACACGCGGTAGACGGTCGCCCGCGACACGCCCGACTGCTTGACGACGTCCTCGACCGTGGTCTTGGCCAACCCGAAGCGCGCGACGCACGCGTAGGCGGCCTCGAGCAACCGCTCGCGCAGCGCAGGATCCGCAGCGGGCACCCTTCTAGAGATCCAGGAGCGAGTCGAGGCCGACGGTCAGGCCGGGTCGGTCGCCGACGGCTCGGATCGCGAGCAGCACGCCCGGCATGAACGACGTGCGGTCGGTGGTGTCGTGGCGGATCGTGAGGGTCTGGCCGGTGGTGCCGAGGATGACCTCCTGGTTCGCGACCACCCCCCGCATCCGCACCGCGTGCACCCGGATGTCGGAGGGGCCAGGGCCGCCACGAGCCCCGGGCAGCACCTCGTTGGTGGTCGGGTCCTTCGCCCAGTCGCCCGATGCCGCGGCCATCCGCTCGGCCGTGAGCATCGCGGTGCCCGACGGCGCGTCGGCCTTGGCGTCGTGGTGGAACTCGATGACCTCGGCGGTGTCGAAGTGCGGCGCCGCGAGCTCGGCGAAGCGCATCATCAGCACCGCGCCGATCGCGAAGTTCGGCGCGATCACCGCGTTGACCCGTCCCGGCGCGAACTCCTCGCGGAACCCCTCGAGGTCATGGGCGGTGAAGCCGGTGGTGCCGACGACCGCGTGGATGCGGTGCGCGGCGCAGTACGACAGGTTTTCGCGGGCCGCGGCGACGACGGTGAAGTCGACCGCGACCTCGACGTCGGCCTTCTTCATCGCGTCGGGCTTGGCCGACACCTGGAGGTCGGTGCCCCGGACGCCGAGCTGGTCGAGGTCGATCCCCGCTCGCTCCGGGTCGACCGCGGCAACGAGCTCCATGTCGGGATCGTCGAGCACGGCCCGGCACACCGTCGAGCCCATGCGCCCACCGGCCCCGAACACCCCGACTCGAATCACGGGACGAGCCTACCGACCCACTCCGCTCGCGCCGCCGACCCTCGCGCCGACGCCTCCCGTGCTCCCGTGAGTCCGCGCACCGACGTGCGCCCGGCGTCACGTCACAGTGAACGCGAACTGGGCCGCCGCGCCGGTGAGCGTGCCCGGGCCGGTGCCGCTGAGGTAGACGATCACGTTGCGGTTGCCTGTCGCTGCGTTCGAGGCGACCGAGATCGTGAACTTCACCTGCTCCTCGCTCACCCGGTTCACGTTCGTGAGCGTGATCCGGTCGCCGAACAACGCGTTGACGCCGGGCAGGAAGTTCGTGCCGTTGACGGTGATCGTGGCGGTGGCGCCCCGAGCGACGGATGCCGGCGCCACCGAGCTGATCGTCGGCACCGGATTGGCCCGTACGAGCACGTCGGGTTGGGAGCCGTTCACGTCGGGGACGACGATGTTCGTCGCTTGGGAGTAGAGGCCGACGTAGCGGCCGTCGGCGCTCAGCGCGGCCTCGAGGGCACCGAAGTCGACCTGGGCGAGGTCCTGGTTCGTCGACACCCGCGTCGTCCTTCCCTTCGTACGGTCACGCACGAACGCGTCGAACGACGAGTTGGTGTCGCCCGTCACGAGGTTCGAGGCACTTGACGCGAACGCGACGTAGCGGCCGTCGCTGCTCATCGTCGGCGTGAAGAACGAGGCCTCCCCGTTGGCCTCTGCCCCCGAGCTGCTCACAGTGACCCGGGTCGTCGTGGCCGTCAGGGTGTCTCGTACGAACACGTCCTTGACGCCGTTGCCGTCGCCGGCGACGAGATTCGACGCGTTGGAGACGAACACCACGTAGCGGCCGTCGTCGGTGATGCTCGCGCTCTCGCTGGCGAGGTTGCCGCCGACGCCTGCCGACGTGACGCTGGCCCGGGTGGTGGTGCCGAAGGCCCGGTCGGTCACGAACACGTCGCTCTGTCCGTTCGAGTCACCGGCGACGAGGTCGCTCGCACCCGACTCGAACACGACGAACCGGCCGCCGGGGGTCATGGCCGGCTCGCTGGATCCGCCGTTCGGGTCACCGCCACCCGTGTCGACACTCACGCGCGTCGTCGTGGCCGCGGTGCGGTCACGGACGTAGATGTTCGAGAAGCCGACGTTGTTGTCGTTCGGCACCATGTTCTTCGCGAACGATTGAAAGGCCACGAACTGGCCGTCGGAGCTGACATCCGGCCAGAAGCTCCGCTCGTTCGGCGCGTTCACGCCGTCGGAGGCGAACGAGACCCGATACGTCGAGTCGAGATCACGGTCGTGCAGGAAGATGTCGGCGAGGCCGTTGGCGTCGTTCGCGGCGAGGTTCGTCGCTTCCGACTGGAACACCACGAAGCGTCCGTTGGGGCTGATGGAGGGATGGTCGCTCTTGCCGTTCCCCCCGACTCCGCTGCTCGTGATGCTCACCCGCTCGGTGGTCCCCGTGAGCATGTCGCGCACGAACACATCCTGCACGCCGTTGGTGTCGCCGGGCACGAGGTCGGACGCGGCCGACACGTACGTCACGTACCGGCCGTCGGTGCTCAGGTCCATCGACGCGGAGCCCTGGTTGCCTTGAGCGGTGCGGTACCGGCTGACGAGGTCGGTGGTGCTCGTCGACACGACCCGCACGAACACGTCGTACGTTGCGTTGTCGTCGAAGGGGGCCAGGTTGGTGGCGGCCGAGGTGAACCCGACCACCGCGCCGTTCGCGCTGATCGAGGAGAACCCGCCCTCGTCGTTGCCGATCCCGCTCATCAGGAGCGTCTGGCCCGCCGTGCGGTCTCGTCGGTACACGTCGGTGTACGCCGGGGTCCCGGCGGGATCGAGATTGGTCGCGAGCGACGAGAACGACACGTATCGCCCGTCGCTGCTGATCGCCGGTTCGGAGCTCGGCCCGTTCGCCTGGCCCCCGGCCGAGGTGACGCTCGCCCGGCTGGTCGTGGCGGTCTGGCGGTCGCGGACGAACACGTCGCTCACGGCGTTCGAGTCGCCGCTCACCAGGTTCGTCGCCCCCGACGCGAACGACACGTAGCGGCCGTCGCCCGAGATCTCCGCCGCCTCGCTCCCGCCGTTCGCCTGCGCGCTCGCGGCACCGACGCTCACCCGGCTGGTCGTCGCCGCCTGACGGTCGCGCACGAACACGTCGACCACGCCGTTCGTGTCGCCCGACACCAACGTGGTGGCGCCCGACTCGAACGCGACGTACCGACCGTCGGTGCTCACCGTCGGGAGGACGCTCGCACCGTTGCCCTGAACACCCCCCGTGCCGACGCTGACCCGGCTCGTCGTGGCCGTCTGGGTGTCGCGCACGAACACGTCGGTCGCCGCATTGGTGTCGCCCGCCACGAGGTTGGTGGCACCCGACTGGAAAACGACGTAACGACCGTCGGAGCTGACCGTGGGCAGGTAGCTGTTCCCGTTGGCACCGACGCCGCTCGTGAGCACGCTTGCTCGGATCGTCGCGCCGGCCTGCCGGTCGCGCAGGAACACGTCGGAGGCCCCGTTGCTGTCGCCGGCCACGAGATCCGCCGACGACGACTCGAAGACCACGAACCGGCCGTCGGGGGTGATCCGGGGCGAGTAGCTCGTGCCTGTGGCCTGGGCCTCGGAGCTCGAAACGCTGGCGCGCTCGACCGTGCCGGAGCTGCGGTCACGCACGAACACGTCGCTCACACCGTTCGTGTCTCCGAGCACGAGGTCGGGCGCCTCGCTCTCGAAGGCGACGAAGCGGCCGTCGGTGCTCAGCGACGTCGCGAAGCTGCCACCCGATGCCGTGGTCGCATCCGGTGTGGTCGGCGCCGACGACTCCGAGACGCGGGACACGAACGCACACCCCGACGCCACTACCGCCAGCACGAGAGCGGCCACACCGACCCGTACGACATCCCGCACGACACGACGCTTGCCCATGGTTGCACTCCCTGTGCGGATGATGTCTCGGCGAATGTGAGCCGCGTGAACGGTGTGAACGGTGGAACTCACGCCCCGACTCCTTGCGGTGGTTCCTCACCGTCGGCGAGGAGCAGCTCCCGCAGCTTGGCGTCGGCCACCGCGAGCAGCGGTCCAACCGCGGCCGAGTCGACGTCGAGCGCGGTCCCGACCTCGTTGGGCGTCGCACCGCCGAGCCGCAGCCGCAGCGCGGTGGAGTACGACGGCGGAAGCAGGGAGAACGCGGTGACCAGGTCGCGAGCCATCGGTCGACCGTACGGAAGCGTCGCCGGCCGCGCATCGGCAGTTGCTGCCTATTCAGGGATCAGTTCGGGCGCCGGACCCCCGGCGAGCGCAGAGGGGAGATCGCCGCGGCTCCGGATCCCGAGCTTGGAGAACACGGAGCGTAGGTGCGCGTGCACGGTGCGTACCGATACGAAGAGCTGGCCCGCGATCTGTGCGTCGGTCGAGCCGGCCGCCGCGAGGTCGGCCACCTCCTGCTCGCGGGGGGTGAGCAGCGGCGGGGACTCGTGGCGGGCGAGCAGCGGCGTGCGGGCCCCGCCGCAGCGGGCCGCGAGCTCCCCGGCCCGGCGGGCCGCCTCGACCGCGCGCCGGTCGTCGCCGACACGGCTGCGCACGCTCGCCGCCGCGGTCGCGGTCTCGGCGGCGTCGAGCCACAGACCGAGGTCCACACAGCGGGTCGTCACGTCGTCGAGCGCATCGGCATCGGCCTGTGCGAGTGCGACGGCATGGTCGCGGTAGAGGGCCGCGAGGGTCCCGTCGAAGCGGTCGGCGAGCTCGGCGAGCCGGGGGGCGGCTTCGACCGCACCGTCCGTGCGGGCGAGATCGTGGAGCACGAAGAGCTCGTGGTACGGACCCTCGCTGCGAACGTCTTCCGCGAGCCCGCGCAGGAGCCGGCGCGCCACCTCGACCCGACCGGCGGCCGCCAGGGCCGCGGCGCGCACCCGGGCCGCGGGCACGATCGGTTCGAGCAGACCCTGGAGGGCGAGGCCGGCTTCGTCGAGGAGCTGCTCGGCGAGGTCGCCGTTGCCGCGCAGCGCGGCGACGTACGCCAGCTCGTGGAGCACGACGCGCAACGATCCGCTGTCGTGGTCGCGCGAGATCGCCGCCGCTTCGGAGAGCCTCGCCCACGCGACGTCGAGCTCGCCGCGCGTGTACGCGACGATCCCGAGCCCCTCGACCCACGCCGAGCGCGCCGCAGGGAACGGCTCGGCGAGCGCCGCCTCGAGGTTCGTGGCCGAGAGCTGCTCGGCCGCGTCGAGGCGACCGGCCGCGTGGAGCGCGAAGAACCGGCAGATCGCCACGAACATGGTGGAGAGCGGCCACTCCGTGCGGGTCTGCGCCGCGAACTCATGGATCGACGCCGACTCGGCGATCACCGAGTCGAGCTCGCCCCCGGTGATGCGCAGCCGCGCCGATCCGATCCAGGCCCACACCTGCGTCTCGTTGGCCGTCCCGGCGGCGGCGAGCAGTGTGTCGGCCGTCGCGCCGATCTCCTCGTCGGGCCGATAGTGGACGAACACGGCCGTGCGCGCGGCTGCGAGGCGCGCCAGGAGGGCGTGCGACTCGACGATGCGCTCGGCGTCGGCGAGGACGGCCTCGCTCTCGTCGCTGCGGCCGAGGGTGAGCGCAAGCACCGACGCGGCGGCTGTGGCGGCGAGAACCCGCAGCGAGTCCTCACACTCCCCGGCAAGGACCGCGCGCCAGCACGTCACAGCCTGCTCGTAGCGGTTGCGGTTCGCGAGCACTTCGCCGATCAAGTAGGCGGCCTCCGGATCCGGGCCGAACCGGAGCACCGCGTTGGCGAGCGACTCGACGAGGTCGGTGTCGCCTCGGGCCCACGCCTCCCGGGCCGCGTCGATCAGGAGCGAACGCTCCGCCGGCGCACCGGCATCGACCAGCAGCGTCGCCACCCGGAGCCGGTCGTCGTGGCGACGTGCGCCACGACGGTCGAATGCGGCCGCGAGCCGCACCCGGATCCCGTCGGCCCCGCTGGTCGGCGCATCAGCTCGCAGCACCTCGGCGAACAGGGGGTGTCCCGCGCGCGCGACGCGCCGCGCGCCATCGCGCTCGATCTCGAGGAAGCCCTTGCGTTCGAGTGCCTCGACCGGCTCCCCGCCCACGAGCTCGGTGAGGAGCCCGAGCGGAACCGGCTCACCGATCGCCACCACCTCGAGCGCGTCGTGCTCCAGGGGCTCGAGCGTCGCCAGTCGGGTGGTGATCAGCTCCCGGAGCGTGGGTCCGACCGTCGGAGGGCCGTCCCAGCGCCACATCCCGCTCCGGTCGTCGAGCACCCCGCGTGCGAGCCCTTCGTGCACGAGCTCCCGGAGGAAGAGGGCGTTGCCGCGGGTCGACTCCCACAGCATGCGGCGGGTCCCGGAGTCGACGGGCCCGCCGAGACGGGCGCGAACGAGCGCATCAACCTCGGACTCGCTGAGGGGCTGGAGCTCGAGGCGGGTCGCGGCGTCGTCCTTCCAGAGCGCGACGACGGCGTCGGGTGCCGCCTCATCCGTGCGGATGGCGATCGCCACGTCGACGGCGACGCTGCGGGCGAGGCTCTGTACCAACAACGCCGAGGCGGAGTCGAGGAGGTGGGCATCGTCGACGCACACCAGGCGCCGCCCACCGGCGTCGACGTTCTCGGCGAGCGTGGCGACGATCGACGAGACGACCGAACCGCCTCCGACGTCGACGCCTCCGGACGGGACCAGGTGCGCGAGTGCACCGAGCGGCACCTCACCCGCGGCCCGGGTACCGGTGGCGCTGACCACGCGGCCCCCGGCCTCCGCGGCGCGGCCACCGATCGCGCGGAGCAGCCGGGTCTTGCCCACTCCGCCCCGGCCGGCGATCACGA
>Ga0105044_10010214_pt1 | contig 12823 bp, 10 predicted proteins | sample MAT01_FD_78092 | JGI IMG/M metagenome (GOLD analysis project Ga0105044, IMG submission 78092) | Freshwater microbial communities from Lake Fryxell liftoff mats and glacier meltwater in Antarctica - MAT-01 | ecosystem: Environmental > Aquatic > Freshwater > Ice > Liftoff microbial mat | place...
CACCTGAAGACCAAGAAGGATTAGTCGCTATAGTTTTGCCGACCATTTCAGATGCAACTCATAAAGTGGCTTCAAGTTCAGCAGAATTTAATGCAATTAATTTAGTTGTGGAAGATAGTGGGACACATTTTTTAGTAGGAAAAGGTGCGGGTTCTATGCCAACAGGAGCAAGTATTTTAAAAGATATTCATCGACTTGATAAAAATGAATATCAATATTCCAAAGTCAACGACTCACCTTTTGAAATTAATCCTAAAAATTATCAAATTGAAATTATTATTTCTTATGTTAAATCTTATAATTTGGAAGGATTTAAGGAGATAAATAAAAGAAAATTGGAAAATGGCAGAATTCAATCCAAGGGTTGGATATCTCTATCAGAATTAAAGCAACAAATCCAACTGTTGGAATCACAGGAAATAGGAGTTTTTTCAACTGGAGAATTTAGAAAATCAGCACATTCCGAAAATGCCATTGCACAAAATCAACATGCAACAACTCTTGATTAATATCTTTTTGTTTTAACTTAAAATAAGTTTTTTTTTCGGATATTTAATTTTTATTTTGCTATATGCTAATAACATTAAGACAATTGCAATATGTAGCGGCAGTTTCCGAAACTGGGAGTTTTTCAAAAGCTGCAGAACTTTGCAATGTCGACCAAAGTACTGTAAGCCAGCAAATTAAATTATTAGAATCAAAATTGAACATTGATATATTTAATCGAGAATTTCAACCAATTATTTTAACTCCTGAAGGAATTGAAGTTGTAAAAAAAGCAAAAGAAATTTTAGAAAAGGTAGAGGAATTAGTAAAGCCCTTTAAGGTAATTCCAAAACCTTTTCAATAGTTCCTAATAAATTGATATATATGTATATAGGTTCCTATTATTGATATTATCCATACTTCTGAATTGCCTCATTTTTTGAATTTACTTTGTGCAAAATTAAAAAAATGGACACTTTAGATAAAGTAAATTCCGGATTGGAGAATTCCAAAGCAAATGAGGTTTTGGTTCCAATCACAGTAGCAAAAGGTGATGGTATTGGACCTGAAATTATGGATGCTACCTTAAAAATCCTTAAAGCAGCAAATGCCCGCATTCAAATAGAAGAAATTGAAGTAGGGGAGAAGGTTTATTTAAGTGGTAACACTTCTGGAATAGCCAAAGAATCTTGGGAATCAGTAAGAAGAACAAAGGTTTTCTTAAAAGCCCCTATCACCACACCTCAAGGCGGCGGTTACAAAAGTTTAAATGTAACGACCCGGAAAATGTTAGGGTTGTACGCGAATATTCGTCCAACAATTTCTTACTTTCCTTTTGTAGATACGAAACATCCTGTAATGAATTTGGTGATTGTTCGTGAAAATGAAGAGGATTTGTACGCAGGAATTGAACATCAGCAAACGGATGAAGTGGTGCAGTGTTTAAAACTAATTTCTCGGCCAGGTTGTGAGCGTATTGTTCGTTATGCTTTCGAGTATGCAAAAAAATACAACCGTAAAAAAGTAACTTGTTTTACCAAAGACAATATCATGAAACAAACAGATGGTTTATTCCACCAAGTGTTTGATGAGATTGGAGTTGAATATCCTGAAATTGAAAAAGAACATTGGATTGTTGACATTGGAGCTGCAAAATTGGCGGATTCACCAGAAGCTTTTGATGTTATTGTTACCTTGAATTTATACGGAGATATTCTTTCTGACGTAGCTGCTCAAATAGCAGGTTCAGTTGGTTTAGCAGGTTCTGCAAATATTGGTGATCATTGTGCTATGTTTGAAGCGATTCATGGTTCAGCACCAAGAAGAGCAGGACAAAATCTAGCAAATCCAAGCGGATTATTGCAAGGTGCAATTCAAATGCTAGTACATATCAATCAAGCTGAGGTTGCAACAACCATTCAAAATGCTTGGTTAAAAACATTAGAAGATGGAATTCATACGTACGATATTTTCAAAGAAGGTGTGAGTAAGGAGAAAGTGGGAACGAATGAGTTTGCTGACGCGGTAATTGCAAGACTAGGACAAGTTCCTGCTCAATTAAAAGAAGTAAAATACCTTACAATTGAAGATAATACAGGTAAAAACTTTAAGTACGTACGCAGAGCACCAATGAAGAAAGAGTTGATGGGTGTTGATGTAATGGTGCATTGGTCAGGTTCAGATCCTGATGAATTAGCTAAAATTGTGAATCAAGCTAACAATACAGATATTGAATTAAAAATGATTTCAAATCGTGGTATTATTGTGTGGCCTTCTGGTTTTCCAGAAACATTCTGCACAGACCATTGGAGATTAAGATGCAAAGCTAAGGTGGATGGAAAAACCATCACTCATACTAACATTACGGACTTGTTGATACGTCTAAATGATTTGAACATTGATTCTATTAAAACAGAAAATTTGTGCAGATTTGATGGAAAAGATGCTTGGTCGCTAGGACAAGGACAATAATTCTTGTAATTATATGTTGAAAATGCTGCGACTTTTGTTGCAGCATTTTTTTTTGCTTTCAATCATCACTTTTTATTTCAAAAATGCTTCTTATCTTTGGAGAATATGCGTTCAACTGTATTCATCGGTTTCTTTTTTCTGACATTATTGTCTACAAACCTTGTAAAAGCTCAAAATTTTGGTGATGTATGTCAAGATAGCTTGCAAGCAAATTTCAATCCTTGTTTTGGAACTCCCTTTCAACCTATCTGCGGCTGCGATGGTGTAACCTATAGAAACGAATGCGAAGCTTTGGCTAAAGGAGTTTTACTTTGGGGGCAAGGGCCTTGCGAGGCGTTAGATTTTGATGTGGTTCCCAATCCAATGGTTGATATTGGAAATTTCTTCATCATCACCAAACAAACATCTGATGTTCAGGTTTGGATTTTCGACATGTTTGCGAGGAATAGATATTATTTTAGGTATCCTTCTGTTTTTGAACAAACATTGTTTCAAGCCAATCTAGATGTGCGTGAATATGGAAATGGATTGTTTTTTATTGTACTCGAAACAAATGGTTTTTATAAAGTGAAAAAATTACTTGTAAATCAATTAGATTAATCCTCTCGCTTTTAATTCCAAATATTTATTTATCGTATTCATAGATAAATCTTTCGGCTTTGTATAAATTACTTGAATGCCATGAACTTTTAGCGTCTGCGCGAGTTGGTATTTTGTACTTACAAACTTTTGCGCCATGGTTTGGATATATATATCTTCTAAGTTGGCAGCATTTCCTAAACTTAAATTACTTACTTCTTCATTTTCAAAAAATACAACAACCAATAAATGAAGAATATTTAATTTTCTGAGTATTGGTAATACGCGTTCTAAGGCATACTGACTCTCGAAATTAGTGAAGAAAAATAGTAAGCTTCGTTGCGATATTTTTTTTCGAACGGTGCTGTAAAGTATTTCATAATTTGACTCTAAATCTTGATCTTTAATGTGGTAAAGTTTCTCTAAAACTTTTCTAATCTGACTCCGATTTTTTTCAGCATTTAAAACTGTTGCCTGCTTACTATCAAGTGTTATCAGGCCAACTTTATCTTCTTTTTTTAATGCAATATTTAATATTACTAAAGAAGAATTAATAGAATAATCCAGTAAACTAAGACCATTAAATGGCAATTGCATGACTCTGCAAGTATCTATTAAACAGTAAATTTGCTGTGACTTTTCTTCTTGAAATTGATTTACCATCAATTTCCCTTTTCTACTTGTAGCTTTCCAATTTACATTTCTGTATTCATCACCATAAACATATTCTTTAATTTGCTCAAATTCATAACTGTGACCAATTCTGCGCAGTTTTCTAATTCCTTGAAGCGTACTTATTTCGGAAAAAGTTTTTAGTTCGAAATACTTCATTTCTGCTACAGAAGGATAAACTGCTATTTCTTTCTGTGCAGTAATTGTAAACTTTCTAGCCATTAATTTTAATGTGCTCATGGTAACAAGTTGCATGTCGCCAAAAATGTATACACCTCTCGATAAAGGTCTTATGTAATACTGAAGACTTTTAAATTCTGCATTAGAAAATTGAATAATTAATTTAAAATCTCTTTTCTGTAATTGTTCTGGTAATTCATCAATAAGCTGTACATTTAACTTTACAGGAGAATTAGCAGTAATTTCTATGCGCACCAAATTTTCATGCCCTAACGACATTATTTTGGGAAGTACTCTTTCTGCTTCGAATTGTATGTTGGTGGCGAAAAGCAATACCAAATCAGTAAGCGTTAAAGCAATACTAATGGCAAGAAATATTTTGGCAAACAAGAATAACCAAGGAAAAGAAAATGCCAGAATAAATGCAATAATATTAATGGAAAATAATTTATATAAATTAGATCCTAATAATATGTTTTTCAATTGACGCATTATCTTGGAACTTCTATTGATTCAATTATTCTTTTAATAACTTTAAATGTATCTACGCCTTCCATTTCTTTTTCAGGCATCACCTGAACGCGATGATTTAGCACGGGATACGCAACAAACTTAATATCGTCGGGAGTTACAAAAGATCTTCCGTTAATTGCTGCGTAAGCTTTTGAAGATTTTAAAATGGCTAACGAAGCTCTTGGCGATGCGCCTAAAAACAAATCACTGTCGTTTCTTGTCTGTACAACAATTGCAGCAATGTAGTCAATCAATTCATCTTTAATAAATACCTTTTCTACCAACGATTTAATATGTGCAATTTTTGTTGGATCTAGTATTTTAGTAATTTCATTTAATTTAGAATTTTTAAAATCATTACTAAATCTTTTTAATATTGTTTTCTCATCTTCTAAATGCGGATAAGTAATTTGAATGCGGAATAAAAAGCGATCTAATTGTGCTTCCGGTAATCTGTAAGTTCCTTCTTGTTCTATTGGATTTTGAGTTGCTAACACCAAAAAAGGATTTTCTAACTGGTAGGTAATTCCATCTACACTAATTTGTTGCTCTTCCATCACTTCAAACAATGCTGCTTGAGTTTTTGCTGGAGCTCTATTTATTTCATCAATAAGTACAACATTCGAAAAAATTGGACCTTTATTAAATGTAAATTCCGATGTCTTTAAATTGAATATGCTTGTTCCAGTGATATCACTAGGCATCAAATCTGGTGTAAATTGAATTCTGGAATAATCTAAATGCAAGCATTTTGCTAGTATTTTTGCAGAAAGCGTTTTTGCAATTCCTGGAACTCCCTCAATGAGCATGTGTCCTCCTGCAAACATTCCGGTGAGCATATAGGTCACCAAGTCATGCTGTCCGACTAAGACATTAGAAAATTCCATTTTTATTGCATTGGCAGCATCTCTTACAGGTTGCACTTCCACATCTGGCAAATAATTCTTGTGGTCAAGAGGTATTTCTGTAGGAATAATTAAATTTTCTTCTTCCGAATTTATTTCTGATTCATTCATTTTTTTGAGGTATTTAAAAACTTACTAATTAATTTATAAAATTCAATGGCTTCAGCATCTTCTAACAAAACATAATTCCTCAAAATAAGGTATTTATCTTGAATTGCTTGAATATCATTTTTATTAATACCAGATTTAAAAGATAGTTGTGTAATTACTTCTTCCGATAATTCTGTTGCATTAATCCTATATTTCTCTCTTATGTAGAGCATTAAATAACGCATTTGATGGTTGATTAAGGAGACGTGATTTTTTTGAAGAAAATGCAAACGTCCAATTGTATTCACAAATTCAAGTGAACTGTTATTTAATGGCTCAATTACTTTTATAGCTTTTTGTTGTCGTTTAATTCCAATTAAAATGTAACTCACAATTAGAACAAGAAAGGTATACCAGCCCCACCTTAGCGCTTCGTTGTTAAGAATGAAACTTAAAGGACTTTTTTTAGAGCTATAACTATTTTGTTGAGAATTGTACTGCCATGAAAGTGCGTGCTGGTCAAGAATAATGTCACCTTCACTTAAATAACTCAACACTTTCGCTACATATTCGGCTCTATCTTGTTGTATTAAATGGTAATTCGTAAAGAAAAGCGGATTGGTGTGATACAATATTTTTCCTTTTCCTAATTTTAAAGAGCAGAAATTAACAAATCCGCTATCAATATATCCGAGGGCTTCTAAATTACTGCCATTTTCGAATTGATTTCCATTTAAATGTTTCCAATAATATTCTTCTTTCTTCACTCCATATTGATAATGAAAGGTGTAATTCTTGTTTGTTTTTAAATTGGATTGATAAAAATTAGTAGTAATTATAGAATCATTTACATCAAATCTATGGTTCCATTCGTTACTATTTGCGGAATTAAATTTAAATAAACTATCAATCTTATCAGGCAGTTCCGCCGCAATGATTAATGCTGTATTTCCTTTTTCAATCCAATGAATCAAAGAATCTGCATTTTTATTATTCAAATACATAACCTGCCCTAAGAAAATAAAGTTAGAAGCTCCTTTTTTACTATGAGGTAATCCAACTTTCGTGTACGGTTTTTTATTGATGTTAAATTCATATTTTGGGAAATAATCATCTACTAAATTTGTGAATATAAATTCTCCGTAAGGTTCGGTATTACTTGATTTATAAGACTCTCTCCAATCGAATTTATTTGCATTTCTAGTGTTGTAAATAAAATAGAATACCAGACCAATCACTAGAATAATTGCAAATGCTATAATGAGTCCTTTACTTTTCATATAGCGTTTTTATTATCGGATTCAATTGCTTTAATTGAACGGTAGAATTCCTTAAATTCTTTTTCAATTTCAAAAAAAGCAATAGCATCTATATTTCTTTTACCAAACCAAGAATATTCAAAATGCAAGGTAAGATTAGAAAATATAGAATAATATTCTGTTTCCAATAATTCATTGCAATAGGTAGCATTCGTTTTATCTTTTTTCCAATAAATCCATTTATTAAAATATAATATTGCGATTGATTTTAAGTAATACAACCTTATTGCAAGACTGTAATTTTTAGCTTTTATAGCTTCTTCTATCTTTTGGTCTATTACTTCAATTGGTTTTTCTGTTTTATCTAAATCAATAATATTCCATTTATACTCTTCATCAATTCGAGTATTTTTTGCATTTTGTTTAATAATTAAATAGATAATTAAGATTAAAACAAATGCAATAATTAGTATTAGAATTACTTGAGCAATGCCTAAATAACTTTTTTTCTCTGGTAGTTTAAAATCAGATTTAGCATTCGTTTTCGTTTTCTTTTTTTCTTTAATCTTCTCAGCATAATCAAAACCCTCAATCGTTTTTTCATATTTCTGTTTGTCGAATAATCTTGCTTCAGTTATGGTTTGATTTTGCTTGTTTATTTCGCTTGGAGAAAATGTTACAGCTTTAATAGTTTCTGCTTCAAAAACAGAATCTTCTATCATTTCTTCTGTATATTCTGCGGCTGTATCATCTACTTCTTCCGTATTTTGAGCAAATCCTTTGAAACTAAAAAATAAAAAGATGAAAATTAATATTCTCATTTTATAATAGTGAGTTGATGAGCATCTAATTTACTTGCTAGACCTTTGGCTTCTTTTACTTCAATTACTGAATAATAATGAATGGCAAAACCACATAATAGAATAGGAATAAAAAATAAAATTCCTGCAGCGTTGGGTAATAATCCAATTAAGCCTCTCAACCACATATAATTACTGTCGTCTGTTTTAATAAACCACTCCAGCATCGAAAAATTTAACAGCAACGCAGCTCTATTCATTAATAACATCCATAGGTAACCAATAAATGCCATGGCAATATAAAATCCATATAAATTTAATGGGCTAATAAAAAGTAATTGCCAAGTTTTTTTTAAAGCTTCAACAGGATGGAGGTGAGTCAGTTGAATTCCAATTACTAAAAAAAGCAGTATTGGAAATATGAAGAAAAGTAACACTGTTCCAATGTAGTCTGGAATCATTAAGGAGAAAAAGATAGAAGATAGAATCCAAGTTGCTACGATTTTCCCTGCAAAACTATTTTTAGAAAATGCTGTTTCAGTGGGATTTAATTGTTTGTTTTTTCTCCAATAATAACCAACTATGGATGTTAAAGCGGTAAATGCAGTAACGTAATACAGGTAAATAAGAGGAAACTGCTTCAAGCCGCTCATTGGTAAATTGCCAATTAATCCTCTAATGTAATCTTCTTCCGGATTAATAAAATATAACTGAGCAAAACAAAAAGCCAGTGAAATTGCAAGTATGGGAACAATTAGTTTTCCAATTATTTGATTAAATACAGTAAATGATTCACCGAAAATTACTCCTGCATTTTTAATAGTTTCAAATGAAAACTCAAATCTTTTCGTTTCAGGAATTCTGGAATCGTTAAGTCTAAAGGGAATCCCTTTTTTTCCTATCCTTCGGGGAAGCCAGAAAAAATAAGCGAGAATGAGCACCAATTCAGAGAGAATAATTATAAATCGTATGATATCATTTAATTCAGTAAGTCTGGTGATGAAGCTTTCGATTATACCTGCCACAATAAATATCGGACTTATTCCAATCATAATTTTTATAGCAGATCTCGCAGATATTCTCAACGCTTGCATTCGTGTATATGTTCCAGGTAATACAATTCCTTTTCCCATTACCAATCCAGCTCCACCAGCAATTATAATGGCAGAAATCTCTAGCGTTCCGTGCATCCAAATAGTAAGTGCAGATTCAATAAATAGTCCTCTTTCAACAAAGAAATATTGGAAAACACCCACCATTATTCCGTTGTACACCATAATTCCTATAGTTCCAACTGCAGCAAACAATCCGAAAATGAATGTTCTGTAGGCAACCATTAAATTATTTGTCGTAATTCCAAGGAACATATCCACGCTATTTCCATCTTTATACACCGCCATTGGATCTCCATTCTTGATGTTACTTTGCGTCATTTGAATGTAACCATCACCTAAAATAGAAGCACAAAAGTTAGGATCATAAATACTAGAAACGACACCCAAAGCCATTGAAAGTAAAAAAATGACAAGGGAGAGTCGAAGTTCTTTGCGAGATAAATATAGAATTTCAGGTAAGTCCTGTTTCCAAAAAAAGACAAATTTTTTCTTTTGATTCAGCGTATTTCTGTACAAACTGCCAAACACCCTTTGTGTTAATTGATTCAGGTAAACGCGAACCACTCTATTTTTATAAAAAGTTCGAGAGTACGACAAATCATCGGCAACTTGAATAAACAAATCACTCAAACGGTCAGGGTCTTTGGTTGACTGATTGAGTTGCTGCTCTAATTCCTCCCATTTTTTTCGGTTTTGTTCTATAAACCGAGTTTCTTTCATAACGTTATGGTGTATATTTGTGCTCGAAAATACGTTTAATTTAATTGCAATGTATGCGAAGAATTGAAATTATTACTCCACAAAATGTTCCCATTCAATATCAGCTTGCAAACGTAAGAGAAAGAGCCATTGCATTTATGCTCGACATGGTAATTCTTTTTATTTCCCTGCTTTTTTTATTTCTTTTATTGCAATCTATTTTAGATTCAGATTCTATGGAAGTAGTTTATCTTGGAGTACTTTTGCCCATATTTTTGTTTTATAGTTTTGCTTTTGAGTTCTTCTTAAATGGGCAAACACCCGGCAAGAAAGTAATCGGATTGAGAATTGTGAAATTGTCAGGAACAGATTTATCAATTTCTGATTATACTTTACGTTGGGCATTTCGGTGGATAGATATTTGGGCTTCTCTGGGCGCAATTGCTGCATTAAAAATTAGTGCATCTCATAATGGACAGCGCATCGGAGATTTGCTTGCAGACACCTCTATCATTAAAATTAAACCAGATTTTAATGTCACCTTAAATGATTTACTTTCAATTAAAAAGGTGGATGCAGTGGAAATAGAATTTCCTTCTGTTATTCAATTTAACGACCAAGAAATGTTGTTAATTAAGCAATTAATTGATAGACAAAAAAAATATCCGAATGTCGCTCACCAAGAACTTATAAAAAATACTGCAAGAGGAGTTGCAAGCCGTTTAGGATTAGATAAATACCCAGGAGATGCTAGAGTTTTTTTGAGTAAAACATTATCGGAATACGTTGCTATTACTAGATCCTAAATAATATTAATTTTAGAATTTCAAATTAACACCAATGCTTGGCAGTATTGGTAATTGATTAATTCTTTCAAATAAAACACGGTTAAAATAAAATATATTTTCTCTGTTGTAAGCATTTGTTACACCAGCAGTAAATTCAAACACACTTCTATCTCCAACTGGTAAAGTTTTCTTTAGGTTGATGTCTAAACGATGGTATTGTGGCAATCTTCCTTTGTTTAATTCTCCAAATGTAGTTCCTAAAGTTCCATTAGAACTGGTGTAATCGCTATTGATGTTTCCTGTAAGATTATTTTTTTCGTAAAATCCTTGTGTTTGGGTAAACGGAAATCCTGAGCCATAATTCCAACGTGCATTAAATTCCCAATCTAATTTTTTACCAAAATTATAAGAAAATACTAAGTTCACATTGTGTCTTCTGTCCCAAACAGGAGAATATGTTATTAATTCATCCTCGCGTGTTACCTTCATTAATGAATAAACAGCCCAGATATATAGTTTCTTAAATTCATATTTTAAAAGAAAATCAATTCCTTGTGATTTTCCTCTTTCCATAATAAAATCTTTTTTGTAAACGTCTGCAATGGCTTCATTGTCTGCGTTATCGTCGTATAATTTATTTCTATTGATATTCGTTAATTGATTAAAATTAAAATAATATCCTTCCACATTCAATTTTAAATTCCTTGTGAAATTAGCTTCAAAACCAGCAATTATGTGCCTTGCTTTTTGAAGTTTACTGGTAATATCTTCTCCTTTAAAACTTGTAGGTGAATTTTCTGGAGCAGAAAGAAAACCATAAAATAGATTTACTACATCTCTATCAGAAACTGCAGCAATTAAATTTTGACTGTAAAGTCCAGCAGCCATTTTTAATCTGAAATTATCTGTTACATTTAATTTCATTGCTAAACGAGGCTCTGGAGAAAATTCTCCAAGAGAAGCGTAATAATGGCCTCTAATACTAGGTTCGAAAATTAAATTACCAATTATTGCCTTGTATTTTAAAAAACCAGCTAGTTCAGTATTGTTTTCGTTTTGTTCAATTTTTCTACCCAACTCGTTGAAAAAGGTATAATTGGTTGTAAGACCGATGGCTTCAAAACCATACGTAACTTCATTTTTACCAATAAAATATTTAAAGTTGATGCCAAAATTAAATCCATCAATTTTACTGCTATTATCGGGCCTGTTGGCTTGTTTTAAATTGATTGCATAATTAGAATAACTAAATGCACCATCAATTAAAACATTAGAACTATTAGGAATCAACACGAAATTACTTCCAACTCCTGAAGAATTCCAACTAAGGTCTTGCAAACTTTGATACGTAACTTTATCTGTAAAATTAAAACCAGAAATATTTAGTTTGCTTCCATTATCACCATAAAATGATAATTTACCATATAAATCTCTAAAATTAAAAGGCAAACCTGCTGAATCTACATAAGGATAAAATATTTTGGAACTTTGTTTTAAGTAACTTGTACGAGCGCTCAAAATGTACGAAGACGAACCGCCTTTACCTTCCTTAAATTTACTCAAAGGTCCTTCTAATTGAAGTTTAGATACAAATGGACTTACGGATACTTTCCCTCCAATGTGTTTTTTGTCTCCATCTTTTGTGGTAATTTTCATGATAGAAGAAACTCTACCACCGTATTCTGCTCCAAAACCTCCCGTATAAACATCCGCATTTCTTATAATATCTGTATCAAATACAGAGAATAATCCAATAGAGTGAAAAGGATTGTAAATAATCATTCCATCTAACAACACCTTATTTTGAATGGGCGCGCCACCACGAATGTAGAGTTGTCCACCTTGGTCACCTGTAAAAGTTACGCCAGGAAGAATTTGCAGGTATTGCGCTAAGTCTGGCTCTGCGCCAACAGTAGGTAATCTGCTTATTTCTTTGGAGGTTATAGTTGTTACAGAAGTTCCAACTTTGGTTCTTTCTTCTTCTTTATCTCCTCTTACCTCAAATTCTTTTAATTGCAATTGTCTAGGTTGAGCGTATAAATTTTGACTTAACAGTTGGCCCGCTTTTAAGGATATTTTAATTGAAATGCTATCAAATCCAGAAGAGGTAAAAAGCAATGTGTAAGTCCCTTCCGGGATTTTCGTGATGGCGTAAAATCCATTTACATCGGTTGGCCCGCCAAATTGGGTTCCTTTGAGGTATACATTGTTAAATATAATAGGTTCGCCGTTGTCTTTATTGTAAACAAATCCTCGAACAGTTGAATTTTGTGAAATTGCTGCAACACTTGTTAATAGTAGCAAGCAAGCAAAGTAAAGATATTTAATCATAAAATTTAAGTATGCGCAAGATAGAAATATTCCCTTCTATTTATTAGAGACAAAATTGGTTATTTATCGCAATTTAATTTGTGAATTTTAGCAAATCTAGCTTCAGATAGGAAAAACATTATTAGCATTTTAAAGATTCACTTCACTCAAATCATTTGTAATATTACCCAATATACTGGAGCCGAAAAAAAAGTAGAATCAAAGCGGTCTAAAATACCTCCATGTCCGGGTAAAATATTCCCTGAGTCCTTTATTCCTGTTTGACGTTTTAGCATAGATTCTAAAAGATCGCCCAAAGTTCCTGTAATCGAAAGTGCAACACCTGTTAACATCCACGCCCAAATAGGCAATGTTCCCAATTGATAAAATGCTGCAATTCCTACTAAACCTGCAGTCACCGCTCCGCCAATAAATCCTTCTATCGTTTTTTTGGGC
>Ga0105044_10010216_pt1 | contig 12820 bp, 12 predicted proteins | sample MAT01_FD_78092 | JGI IMG/M metagenome (GOLD analysis project Ga0105044, IMG submission 78092) | Freshwater microbial communities from Lake Fryxell liftoff mats and glacier meltwater in Antarctica - MAT-01 | ecosystem: Environmental > Aquatic > Freshwater > Ice > Liftoff microbial mat | place...
CGAACGAGCCGAGCACGCGGTCTATCCCCCGGCGGACGAAGTGTTCAACGCGTTCCGGTACACGCCGGTGGAATCGGTCAAGGTGCTGCTGCTCGGCCAGGACCCTTATCCCGGTGCGGGCCAGGCCCACGGCCTGTGTTTCTCCGTGAAGCCAGGTGTGAACTTGCCCGCGTCCCTGCGGAACATCTACCGCGAACTTCGGGACGATGTCGGTGCGAAGCCCGTGACGCACGGTTACCTCAAATCGTGGGCCACGCAGGGTGTGCTGATGTTGAACGCGTGCCTCACCGTGCGAGCCGGAGCCCCGAACTCGCACGCGGGCAAGGGATGGGAGAAGTTCACGGACGCTGCGATCCGGGTTGTGAACGACCTGCCGAGGCGAGTGGTGTTCCTGCTCTGGGGCACCTACGCAAGAAAGAAAGCGAAGCTCATCGACACGGCCCGGCACACGATCATCGAGGGTGTGCACCCGTCGCCTCTGTCGGCGTATAACGGGTTCTTTGGAAGCCGGCCATTCTCAAAAGTGAACGCAGCGTTGGTCGATGCTGGCGATACGCCAATTGACTGGCAGTTGCCCGAAGACCCGAAGTAAGACCTGGCGAGCAGGGGACGTCAGTCCCCCGAGTCTGTCCTTGAACCGATGCGCAGAAACTTGGGGGGCTTACGCCCCCCGCTCGCCAGCTTGTTGATACCAATCGGACGTCTACTTCTTCACTTCGTACTCGGCGTCAATCACGTCGTCCCCGCCCTTGCTGGCGGCTTCGCTGCTGGGTGTGGCGCCGGCTCCGCTCGCGGCGGCCGAGGCTTGCAGGTGCTGCATCATCGCGTTGCTCGCGGTTTCGAGCTCGGCAATCGCACCCTTGAGCGCGGCCACGTCGGTGCCCTTCATCGCGGCCTTCACCTTCTCCACGGCCCGGTCGAGCGGAGCCCGGTCGGGGGCGGAGACCTTGTCACCCGCGTCGGCCAGGGCCTTCTCGATCAGGTGGATGCGGTTGGACGCCTCATTGTGCACATCCGCGAACTCGCGTTTCCGCTTGTCCTCGTCCGCATGGGATTCCGCGTCCCGCTTCATCTGCTCGACCTCATCCTTGTTAAGGCCGCTCGATCCCTCGATGCGGATCTGCTGCTGCTTGCCGGTGCCGACATCCTTGGCGGAGACGCTGAGCACGCCGTTGGCGTCGATGTCGAAGGTCACCTCGATCTTCGGCGTCTGCCGTGGGGCCGGTGCGATGCCGTCCAGGTGGAAACTACCGATCTGCTTGTTGTCCTTCGCCATCGGCCGTTCGCCCTGGTAAACCTGCACCTCAACGCTCGGCTGATTGTCCGCGGCCGTGGTGAAGACTTCGGTCGCTTTCTTCGGGATCGTTGTGTTCTTCGGGATCATCACCGTCAGCACGCCGCCCAGCGTTTCCAGTCCAAGCGACAGCGGAGTGACGTCGAGCAGCAACAGTTCCGACCGACTGCCAAGCAGCAAGTGCGCCCCCTGGATGGCGGCGCCGATCGCGACCACTTCATCCGGGTTCACGCCGCGGTGGCCTTCCTTGCCGAAGATCTCCTTCACGAGCGCCTGCACGCGGGGCATACGGGTCATACCGCCGACCATCACGATCTCGTCGATCTGGTTCGGCTTCAGCCCAGCGTCCTGCAGGGCCTGCAGCGCCGGCTTCTTGCAGCGTTCGATCAGGTGATCGACCATCCGCTCGAACTGGTTGCGAGTCACCGAGAGCATCAGGTGCTTCGGCCCGCTCGCATCCGCCGTGATGAACGGCAGGTTGATGTCGGTGTTGGTCTGCTGGCTGAGGTCCTTCTTGGCCCGCTCGGCCGCTTCCTTGAGCCGTTGCATCGCCATCGCATCTTTGCGAAGGTCGATGCCGTTCTCCTTCTTGAACTGATCGGCGATGTGGTCGATCAGCACCTGGTCGAAGTCGTCGCCGCCGAGGTGCGTGTCGCCGTTGGTCGACTTCACCTGGAAGACGCCGTCTTCGCCCACTTCGAGGATGGAGATGTCGAAGGTGCCGCCGCCGAGGTCGAAGACGGCGATCTTCTCATCCTTCTTCTTGTCGAGGGCGTACGCCAGCGCACCGGCCGTCGGCTCGTTGATGATTCGCATCCGCTGCTTGACGATCTTGCCGTCGGCACCGGGAATCTCGTAGTCGGTGTCAAAGCCGGCGATGGAGGCGGCGTCGATGGTGGCCTGCCGCTGGGCGTCGTTGAAGTACGCCGGCACGGTGATCACTGCCTTGCGGACGGTGTGCCCGAGGTAAGCCTCGGCCGCTTCCTTGAGCTTGCGGAGGATCATCGCAGAGATTTCCGGCGGCGTGAAGTTCTTGCCGTCGATGTCCACCTTCACGAGGTCGTTGGGGCCCCCGGCGATCTTGTACGGTACGAGCTTCTCCTCGCTCTCGACTTCGTTATGGCGTCGGCCCATGAAGCGCTTGATGGAGTAGATCGTCCGCTTCGGATTGGTGATGGCCTGCCGTTTGGCCGGGTCGCCCACGAGGCGATCGCCCTTGTCCGTGAACGCGACGACGCTCGGCGTCAGGCGGTTGCCTTCCTGATTGGCGATGACCTTGACTTCGTTGCCTTCCATGACCGCGACGACCGAGTTCGTGGTGCCGAGGTCGATGCCGATGATTTTCTCTTCTGCCATGATTCGGGCTCCAGGGTTGGTTTTCGGGGTGTTATTCGTTCACCATACTTGAGGAACGGTGGACTTGTGTCAGTTTGATGAACAGGGTTGCTCCTGTTCGTCGTTATTCCTCAGATTGGAGAGACCTCAGCCATTAAAGGATTCGGAGCACGTCAATTCTCGCTCGCAAGTCCTATGCCGGTCGGGGTGTTGAAGATGCTAGTGTCTAAGTACTTTCTTTCCAGTAACTTCGGAAGACAATCTGAAGACCAGTTCCAGCAGGCGGGCCCTTTCCCCTGCAATTTTGGCAGGTTCGAGTCGGTCAGAACGCTCAAGAGCTCGATGGCGATCTCCTCAGCCGTTCCAATCCGAACGGAAAGTCCATCGGGATAGAGAGAACTGGCTTGGCCTTCATTGACGGTTCTGCACGGCACCGGTACATTTTGACATAACTTTCTCTTCCTTCCTCCGCCGCGGGTCGAACCCATGACGCGCAAGTCGGATAATGTTGCAGGCTCGCCGGTCAACGAAAAGGCGATCGCCGCCAACCTGAAGGCCTTGCGAGTTCAGATTGATAAACTCGACACTCAGATTGTCGAGCATCTGAACAAGCGAGCCTCCGTGGCGGCACAGATCGGCAAAGTGAAGTCCGAGCAGGGGGGCGAGGTGTACTCCGCCGCCCGCGAGGAAGAGGTGCTGGCGAACGTGCTGGCCGCCAGCAAGGGGCCGCTCACGGAGGTGACCCTCAAGGCGATCTTCCGCGAACTCATCAGCGGCAGCCGATCGCTGCAAAAACAGACCAAGATCGCGTTCCTGGGGCCGGAATATAGCTACAGCCATCTGGCGGCTCTGGAGAAGTTCGGCGAATCCGAATCGTACATGCGCACGGCGTCCATCGCTGCGGTGTTCGAGGAAGTCGGACGCCGCCATGCGGATTACGGCGTGGTCCCGCTCGAGAATTCGACCGATGGCCGCATCGCGGACACGCTGGATATGTTCATCCGGATGCCGCAGATCCGTATCTGTGCCGAGATTCGGCTCCGCGTCCACCATCACCTGCTGGCCAACTGCGAGCAGCCCGAGATCATGCGAGTGTACAGCAAGGCCCAGGCACTCTCGCAGTGCCGAACCTGGCTGTCGAAGAATCTGCCGCACGCCTCATTGCACGAAGTCTCAAGCACCACCGACGCGGCCCGGCTGGCGACGACGGAGAAGAACGCCGCCGCCGTCGCCAGCCGCCAGGCCGCCGTGCGATACGGGCTGCGAACTCAGTTTCAGAATATCGAGGATTCGCCCTTCAACGAGACTCGCTTCGCCGTCATCGGCCAGTCGGACAGCGCCCGCACCGGCAAGGACAAGACGGCCGTCATGTTCCAGGTGCAGCACACGCCCGGTTCGCTGGTGGATGCACTCTCCATCTTCAAAAACAACAAGGTGAACCTCACCTGGGTGGAATCGTTCCCTTACAAGGAAGCGAAGGGCGAGTATGTCTTTTTCGTGGACTTCGAGGGCCACCGTGAGGACCAGAAGGTGAAGAAGGCGATCGCCGCCCTGGAAGCGGAGTGCGACACCGTCAGCGTGCTAGGCTCGTTCCCAATGGCACTGGCGTCTGACGAGTGAGGCGGTCGGTTTTCGATCGGGATCGTGTTCAAGGAAGCGAACCGAGCGAGATGACGAAAGGAAACGCGGCCTGAAGATTGGCGAGAAGCTTGGCGTCAGCGGTGACCAACTTGCAGCCCTCTTGCCCGGCAAGGGCGACGTAGAGGCAGTCGTAAACGGCGATACGATGCTTGGAGGCAATCCCAATTGCTCTTGCCAGCAGCGGAATGTGAGAGTGAAGATTGGGTTTCGTGGAGAGCACAACGTTCCAAAGCCCCAGGGCTTGCCCCACTGGGATTCGCCTCAGGCTTTTGTCAAAGCGAAAGCCACTTCGACAGGCAACACGTCGGGAGCGATAAGCCAGTGTGCTCCTGAACGATACTCTGCTCGGAAACGAAGTGCTTTATCGGAATCTGCTTCGTGGATGACCCACTTCAAAGCCACTGACGAGTCGCAGACGTGGTTCATTCGCCGTCACGCGCATCGCGGATCAAATCCACGGCGATGTCCAAAAGCCCATGCTTTCGGTGGATCTCCTCCGTGATAGTACGGCCCCGCTCGTGGATTCGCTAATAAAGATCGGGCGGAATCGGAATCCCTCGGGCGAGAAAGTCCATCACCGCCTTGTTCTCCTCGGCCAGGTCGGGCGGAAGAGCGTCGCGGTTCGCATCGATTTCGGGTTCTGTCGCGATATCCATAGAGCAATTCTCCCAGAAAACCCAGGCTCGTCAAGCGATTCCGCGAGCGGCAACGGTTTCCTCTGAAGCCGCTCCTGCTACACTAGCTTCTACTCCCTGTTGTCTTCGCCTCGTGAAAGCCCGCAACCATGATTCTCGTCATTCGACCGGATGCCAGCCTCGAACAGATTGACCACGTCATCGAACGCGTCAAGGAGCTCGGTTTTACCCCGCACGTCAGCCGTGGCGAGAGCCGGACGATCATCGGCGTCATCGGCGATGAGCGAAAGCCGCAGACCGAAAACTTCTCCGCGATCCCCGGCGTTGAACAGGTTCTCTCCATCATGAAGCCGTTCAAACTCGCCAGTCGGGAGTTCAGCAAGTCGGACACCGTGGTGAAGGTCGGCAAAGTCCGCATCGGCGGCGGCAGCCTCGCCATGATTGCTGGCCCCTGCGCCGTGGAAACTTACGAGGTGATGGACACCGTTGCCAAGTATGTGAAAGCCGGAGGGGCGAACATCCTCCGCGGCGGCGCCTTCAAGCCGCGAACAAGCCCGTACGCCTTCCAGGGGCACGGCGAGGATGGACTCAAGCTCCTCAAGGAGATCGGCCAGAAATACGACATGCCAGTCGTCACCGAGGTCATGGATCCACGGCAGGTCGACCTCGTGGTCAAGTACGCGGACATGCTTCAGCTGGGTGCCCGCAACATGCAGAACTTCGACCTGCTCAAGGAAGTCGGCAAGACGAGAACACCGGTCCTCCTCAAACGCGGCATGAGCGCCACGGTGAAGGATCTGCTCATGTCCGCGGAGTACATCCTCTCCGAAGGCAACATGGACGTGGTGCTCTGCGAACGCGGCGTCCGCAGCTTCGAGGACAGCACGCGGAACATGCTCGACATGAGCGCGGTTCCGAACGTCAAGGGCCAAAGCCATCTGCCAATCATCGTGGACCCAAGCCACGCGACCGGCCGGCCGGACCTGATTCCCAGCATGTGCCGGGCAAGCGTCGCCGCCGGAGCGGATGGCGTCCACGTCGAGGTGCACAACTGCCCGGAAAAGGCGATGTCCGACGGCCCGCAGGCCCTGCTGCCTCACCAGTTCCTTGACATGATGGGCGACCTCAAGCGCCTCGCCGAGGCCCTGAACCGGCACTTCTGGTCGCCGGGCGAGAACTGAGCAGGATTTCATCTCGAAGGTGAGTATCGGCCACGTACGAGGGCGTCGTCCTCAAGGTTTCTCCGAGGCGATGTGGATCGCCCGAAGCAACTCAAAATCGGTCGGGTCAAACGCCACGACGACAGGGCCCAGCAGCGCTTGCCAGGCGTCACGCTGGGCAGGCGTGAACGTGGCCTCGATCTCGCGAAGTGTCTCCTGGCGAAGTTTGAGCAATTCCTCGCGAAGCTTGGTGTCATCGCCATCGACCGCTCCACTGAGATAACGTGACTCCTCCGTGGCGTAGGTGCGAACCGTCGCAAGTATCGAGTCCACTTGCACTGGAGCGAACTGCAGAGCAGATTGCACCGAAGCGTCTGTGAAAGCCTGGGGTCCGCGTAAGCGACGATCGATCTGGCGAAGCCGCTGCCGCTGGGATGGCTCGAGGACCTGATTCGCGAGATCGAGGGTTGCCTTCCGTGTGGCGGCCTCGTGGTCGATGGCGATTCGTCGTAGCGGATTCACTCCGCCGGAGGCCCCTGCTGCGATCGACGAGATACGGCGGAGCCGGGCCTCGTCGAGATGACGCATCTCGGCGACGATAGCCGTCACCTGGGGGATCGTGAGTTTCAGTTCCTTCCGCACGCTCTTGTGAAACAGCAGCCGGGCTGCGGTCGTTTCGACGGCGGCTTCGCTCGGCACATCGCGCGGAACGGGCGCCGCAGCGAGACTGGTGCCGAGCAGTGAGATCAGGATCAGGACGCGAGCGAAAGTCACCTCGATGCGAAGCGGAGAGTGCCACCGTCGCGAAAGCGACCATTCGAGGCTGCTCATCATAAATCCCTCGCTTCGCGTCGCGGCCACGCTTCGGAGGATGGAAGGCGACCTTGGCACTTTCTGCCATCTTATCGCAGAAATGGCCCGATCAGATGGGCTACCTCCTTTCTCTCCCTTTCTGGCCGCAGTTGACAGGTTTGGCCAAGCGACTATAAGGTGCGTCAATCTTGAGGTCGAGGGGCACGGATGCCGGCTTGGTTGCGATGGGTGCTGGGCACGGTCGTGGTGTTGATCGTGGCGGGAGGGCCGTTTGCCTTCTTTCGCTACGAGTACGCCCACGCCAAGCGATTCCGCGAGGTCGTGCCGGGCCGGTTCTATCGATCGGGGCAACTCACAGCGGATGGCTTCCGCGAAGTCTTCGAGAAGTACCGGATTCGCACCGTCATCAACCTCCAACACGAGAACCCGGACCCGCATCTCCCCAACCGCTGGATGGGCAAGCCGATCATTCGCGAGAGCGAGATCTGCAAGGCTCACAACGTGAACTACATCCTGCTAACGCCAGACATCCTGCCCGAACCGAACAGCGTGGAGACTCGCCCGCCCGTGGTGGATGACTACCTCAAGATTCTCGACGACGAAACGAACTACCCCATCCTGGTTCACTGCAAAGCCGGCTTACATCGCACCGGTCGGCTGACGGCGATTTACCGCATGGAATACGAGGGCTGGAGCATCGGGGCCTCGATGCGCGAACTCCGCGATAACGGCTACGGCTACATTGCGGCGAGCGAGAACGATCCTTACGTGATTCAGTTCGTGCAGAATTACCAGCCCCGGAAAGTGACGAGTGGCGAATCGCGAGTCGCGAGTCCGCCTTCTCACGCCACGCGCCACTTGCCTCACGCCACTTTGAAGACGGGGGAACGCCCATGATCTTCGGGCTTGGCACGCTGGACCGGATGCTGCTCTATGCGTTCTTTCGATCGTATCTGATCGTGTGGACCAGCATCCTGAGCCTTTACATCATCATCGACCTGTTCATGAACATTGACGACTTCACCAGTCGCGGCGGCGGTCTGCTGGCGGTGGTGAAGCACATCACAAGCTACTATCTGTACCGAATCACGCAGATCTTCGGCATGCTGGCGGAGATCATCACGCTGCTGGGGGCGATGTTCACCGTCTCGTGGATGCAGCGGAACAACGAGCTTCTGCCCCAGCTTTCCGCGGGGATTCCCACGCGCCGGGTGCTTCGGCCGGTGCTGCTGGGGTCGGCGCTGACGCTGGCGCTCGGGCCGATCAATCAAGAATTGATCATTCCCCGGATCGCCAATGAATTGATGACGCCTCGCAACGATCCCGAGATGGCGAAGGCGATCACGGTGCATGGCAGCTACGACTCGACAGGCGTGCACGTCGAAGGGATCGCGGCGTATCGCAAGGATCTGAAAGTTCAGAAGTTCTTCGTCACCTTTCCGGAATCGTCCCCCTCCGGCATGGTGCACATGGCCGCGGATGAAGCGGTCTACGTTCCGGCAGGACGAGAGAAGTATTCCGGCGGCTGGCTGCTCACGGGAACGACTCCGATTTCGTTCGACGGGGCGATGCCGCCCAATCTGGAGATACTAAACTTCGGACGATTCTTTCTCAGGACGAACGAGGTGGACTTCGACAAGGTCACGCGAAGTGCGACCTGGTTCATGTACGCGTCGACGCCGAACCTTCAGCAGCTTCTCTCCGGCGTGGAGCCGCGCCGGCTGGCACCGGTGGCTGTCATGTTCCATATGCGGATCACCCGGCCCATCACGGGCACGCTCCTGGTGCTTCTCGGTCTGGCCGTGATCCTTCGCGATCAGACTCGGCACGTCTTCATCAGTGCTGGACTATGCCTGGCGGTCTGTGCAATCTTCTACGCCACGATGATGGGTTGCAAGTATCTCGGGGACAACGATTTTGTCACTCCCGCCCTGGCGGCATGGCTGCCAGTGCTCATCTTCGGGCCAATCTCGATCGCGTACTTCGACGCAATGCATACGTAAGGCGACTTATTCCAGGGGTTCGGAAGCCGTTCCCGTGAAGAGCGCTTTGATTGCTGGCTCAAATCCCCATCCCAAGGGTAATCAGTTCCGGTACGACCACTCCCCGATACGTCGTTCGTCGGCAGCGGTATCCGAGATCGCGGTACATGCGGATGGCGGCCTCGTTGGTGGCGGTCACTTCGAGGGACGTTCGCCTTGCCCCCATCGCACGGAAGCCGGCGAGGGCCTTCAGGAGCAACGCACGCCCCAACCCCCGGCCGCGGTGCTCGGGGAGGACTCCCAGGTTCTGAATCGCTCCGTAACCTTCGTCGTCCATCACACCCTGCACGGTGCCGACGCATCCATCATGCCCGCCGATGAGCCATGTCGCCGCGGGGCAGAAGCCGTGGCGATCGCGAATCGAACGCATCAGATCGCGGCAGCCATCCATGTACGCGAGGCTAGGAAACACTTGCGAATCGACCTCCTGCTGGAAGCAGAGGAACTTCACTTCCGCGTGAATATCGAGAAGAAGATCGTCCCAGTCGATCCACCCAAACTCGCCAGGCAATTGCGGCGCGGGGAGATCGCAGCGGAGGTCCAGTTCCATCCGGTAGCGTTTGAAATAGGTCAGCTTGGACATGGTGTGTGAATCGAGCCCAGGAAATTCAACCTTCGCATCGTAGCAGCCGATCGCGGGGAATGCAAAAGGCTCTTTGCGAGAAGAAGCAGCGAGAAGGGAGGAAGCCTGCCGGCGATTTCTCGCCACTCGCTTCTCGGCAGTCCTTTGTCCTGAGTCCTCAGCCCTCACTTTCGACTACCCGGCCCCCAAGTCTGCTTCATGCGGTAAATCCCGAGGATGAGGCGGGGTCTCGAGCGGCCGACGATGGGCTCCACGCCACCGTAGAAGGTGGGGACGGTCATGGCGGAGAGGCTGTCGTCGAAAATCAGGCGCTCGACACACTCGGCGTCGTTGGGTGTCTTCAGGCGGTACCACTCGAAATCGCCTCCCGAGTAAGGCCGATAGAATCCCGTGGCGTCGGGATGTTCCGGCAGCACGAGCCAGTCGCCCGGTTGCACCTGCGGCCCGCCGGGAATGAAGTGACGAAGGCCTGCACGCTCGCCGTAGTACTGCATGCCCCAGTGGCCGACGAACCAGACGGTGCCCGAGTCGCCACGACCACTGGCCACTTCGGTGACTCGTACGATCGCGGATCTTTCGATCGAGGCCTCGTAAGCGTCCAGCAGTGCGAAGAGGCCGCCTGCCACGATCGCAGCGGGCAGCACCCAGCCTGACGGCGCACGCTCCGGGTGAGCCCGGCGGACCCGGCTGACGACGCGCGCCAGCAAGACTCCCGCAGCGACCGTGGTGCCGATCAGCCGCCGCCCGGCGGGGAAAGGCGTGAGGGTGAAATAGCCAGCGACTTCGATCGCGAGCCAGCCGACGAGGAAGAGGCGTGCCCAAGACCGTGAATGTCGCCAGCGGGGGCCATGGTGCCATTTGAGGAACAGCACCCCGATCGCGGCGAGAACGGTGAGCCCCGCCCCGGCTCCCAGCGATCGCCAGAGCAGCGACGCCAGGGTTAGCTTCTCGCGATTGGGCTGGGAGCCGACGATTAACACGGTGTCCGGAAACGGGAAGGCGACGACGAAAACCAGTCCGACAAGCGACAGCATCGCGGCCAGGCGGACGAGCCATGGCGGCCAGCCGACGACACTCGCGGCCCAGAAGCCGAGCATCCCCAGGGTGGCTCCGAGGAAGCTGAAGAAGGCTGGCACGAGAGCCCACTTCCGCGTGAAGATACTTTCCTCGGAGGCCGACTGCTGATCGCGAAGGTGGAAAAGAAAGTGCGACTGGCCGTAGCGTTCGAGCAGCCAGGCTTCCCAGAGTGTGAACAGCAGGGCCGCCGTCGCGAGTGCAATGACGGTCAAGCCGATGCGCCGCTGCAAGAGCCCCGCCCAGGCAAGGACGACCGGCATGATGAGCATCGTGTACTTCGTTTGCAGTGCGAAGGCGAGGGCGATTCCCGCGAGGATCGCCAGCGAGCAGGAATGGCGATCGCAGGCACGAAGAAAGATCACGAGGCTCGCGAGCCCGAGAGCCAGGGCGGGGATATCGAGCATAAAGTTGAAGGTCGGCAGGATCGCGGGCGAGAAGATCAGCAGCGCGAGCGCCGGTCGTTCGGCTCCGCGGGCGAATCGATGAAGAAGGGCGTTCAAGGACCACGCCAAGAGCCCGGCGAACGGGAAGAGCCAAAGTTTCAGAAGGATCAGATTTTCGCCCAGGATGCCGATTCCCGCCGCGAGCCAGTAAGGCAGCACGGGCGGTGCAAGAATCGTCATCGCCGGCTCGGGAACGTGGTACCAAAAAAGGTTGAATCCGTAAGGATCGAGAGGATGCTGGGCGATCTGGCGAGCGAAGAGAAGATATGCCGTGTCGTCCACCACCACCGGCTTCGGCGCATTCGCGAGCGTGAGAAGCACAGCCAGGGCCAGCGGGTGGGTGAGCCGTCGCGCGAGCATGTCGAGAAGTCCGGTGACGGGGTGGGTTCGGAGGGGCACGCGTGCTAAGCTAGAAGAGATGTCGAGAAACCACAACGGACCTTATTGGGAGATGTCGCGCGGTGGATGAAGGATCAGCCACATTTGGGAAGCCGCAAGCTCTGCGGGCGTATCTGCTGGGTACGCTGACCTTCGACGAGACGGCCGTGCTTCAGCGCCGGCTGATGTACGAAGTCGCAGGCGATCCGAGCGCGGCCACGGTGTTACTCCTTGATCATCCGCCGGGCATCACAATCGGTCGGGAAGGCAGCCGCATTCACGTCCACCTCGGCGGCGACGCCCTCAAGTCTCGCGGTTGGTCGACGCAGTGGGTCGCACGTGGCGGCGGCACCATGCTTCATCTTCCAGGGCAAGTCGCTTGCTATCCCTTATTACCACTCGATCGCCTCGGCCTCACGGTTGCCGCCTATCTCGATCGGCTGCACGAAGCCGTTCTCGATATTCTGGCAGAGTCCAACATTCGGGGCGAAGTCGACCCGTCACGGCCTGGAGTTTTCGTGAACGGCCGCCGGATCGCTCATGTGGGGGCCGCCATTCGGAACTTCGTCTCGGGCTATGGCGTCGTTCTCAACGTGAATCCGGATCTGGAACCGTTTCATGATGTGGCCTGTGATGGCGACTCCGAACCGATGACCAGCTTGCAGCGTGAGACGATCCATCGCGTGAGGCTTTCCGGAGTGCGTCAGCAGTTTGTCGAAGCGATTCAGAAGCGATTCGGGTTCACGCGGGTTTCCCTGTTCCATCTTCCACGAGTAGCCGCCTCCGTGCCGGGGTTCCATGCAATCTCTCAACGTGCTTCCTGAAGTTCCAGCGTCCGCCCTGGAGGCTCCCGCCGCGGAGGCTTCCGCCGGTCGGCTGCCATCGTGGTTGAAGCGATCGCTGCCTCGGGGCAACGGGAACTTCTTCACGCAGACGCTGCTCGAGGATCTCCGTCTCGAGACCGTTTGCGAGAACGCCCGCTGCCCGAACCGGCCTGAGTGCTGGTCTCGGCGCACGGCCACCTTCATGATCCTCGGCAACGTCTGCACCCGCCCCTGCGGCTTCTGCTCGGTGCCCAAGGGTGAACCGGTACATGTGGAGGACGACGAACCCGCTCGCGTCGCGGAAGCGGCGGAGCGTCTGGGCCTGCGGCACGTCGTCATCACGTCCGTGACCCGGGACGACCTGCCTGACGGCGGAGCGGATCACTTCGCTCGGTGCATCGCGGCCGTGCGTCGGCGGATGCCTTCGTCCGCGGTCGAGGTTCTGACGCCGGACTTCAACGGCGACGCGGAAGCGATCGATACAGTGATCAACGCGAAGCCGGACGTCTTCAATCACAACCTCGAAACGGTACCCAGGCTGTATCGTGTCGTCCGCGGCCGGGCGGCGTATCGACGCAGCCTGGACCTGCTCGAA
>Ga0105044_10010217_pt1 | contig 12820 bp, 14 predicted proteins | sample MAT01_FD_78092 | JGI IMG/M metagenome (GOLD analysis project Ga0105044, IMG submission 78092) | Freshwater microbial communities from Lake Fryxell liftoff mats and glacier meltwater in Antarctica - MAT-01 | ecosystem: Environmental > Aquatic > Freshwater > Ice > Liftoff microbial mat | place...
ACAAGCGCTGGAAGAAGTTCCCGTACTTTCACCTCGTGGAGAAGCATCACCTCCGCCGCGCCCGGGCGCTCCTCGCCACGGCTCCTGCGGAAGCGGCGCGCATCCGCGATCTGCTGCCGCACACCCGGGTGGAAGTGCTGCCGCTCGGGCTCACGGGCGACGCGCGGCCCGACTACGAGCGCGCGCGCTCCTCCGGCCGCCAGCGCCGCTCGGCGCGCGCGGCCGGAGGAGCGCGTGCTGCTTTTCCTCTCCCGCATCCATGTGAAGAAAGGGCTCGAGCTGCTGCTCGGGGCGCTGGCCCAGGGGCCGGCCCGCCCGAATACCCGGCTGGTCGTGGTCGGCGGCGGGGAGGCGGGCTACCTCGGCCAGCTCCGCGCCCTGGCCCGCGAGCATCACGCGCGGCTGCCGATCATCGACTGGGTGGGCGAGGTCTGGGGCTCGGAGCGCTGGAGTTACTTTCAGGGTGCGGATCTGTTTTGCCTGCCGTCGTATTCGGAAAATTTCGGCCTCGCCGTGCTCGAGGCGCTCCAGGTGGGCACACCCGCGCTCACCACTACGACGACGCCGTGGGCCCTCGCCCTCGGCGAGGGTCGCGGCTACATCGCCGAGCCCACGGTCACGAGCGTGAAGCGCCAGCTCGACCGCTTTTTCGCCGCGCCGGTCTGGTCGCCGGCGCGACGCGCGCAACTCGCGGACTGGGCCTGGGCGAGGTACCACTGGGACGCGCTCGCCGCGAGCTACGTGGAGCTTTACCGCAGTGTCGCGGAGCCGGCGTAGGCCGGGCGGAATTCGAGTTGGCACCCGGGATGGCGTGGCTAGATTGCAAGTCCGCTTCCTCCCCGTGCCTTTCGTGGGAATAAATCCCGCGCCGAAGCCGTCGAGGAAGCTAAGAATCGGTCCGGGCTCGCGATTGAGCCTGATGCTGACTCCCACAAAACAAAACAAACCTACTCCATGAAAAAACTGCTCCTCACCCTCACGGCCGCCCTGTTCTCGATCACCGCCTTCGCCGGCGAATTTCCCGACATCAGCGTCACCGAACTCAAGAAAGCGATCGAAGACAAGAAAGTGACCGTCCTCGACGTAAACGGCTCCGACTCCTTCAAGAAGGGCCACATCCCCGGCGCGGTGGACTTCCGTGCAAACAAGGGCGAGATCGCCAAGGCGCTCCCGAGCGACAAAGGCGCGCTCGTCGTCGCCTACTGCGGCGGACCGACCTGCGGCGCCTACGCCGCCGCGGCCAAGGCGGCCAAGGAACTCGGCTACACCAATGTGAAGCATCTCTCCGCGGGCATCGCCGGCTGGAAGGATGCGGGCGAAAAGCTCGATCCCGCCAAGTAATTCAGTCCTGACTTAGACAACCGGGCGCTCCTGTGAAAACGGGAGCGCCCGGTTTGTTTTTGCGGACGCGTGCGCATGCGGTCGCTCAGATGAAGGCGGGGCGCGCTCGCCTCGTGGCGCCAGCGTGCTGGGGGCGCCGCTGCTCCTTGGGCTCTCCGGCTTCGGCGCTCGGGCTCCGGGTGGCGCCGCAGCGGGCGCCGCGTCCCATTTCACCAGCCCGGGGGCAGGTCGGGCAGGGTGCTCCGCAGGATGTGGCGGATGGATTGCTTCTCCGCCGCCGGGAGGTAGGCGTAGGCGCGATCAGGCCGCGTGGTCTCCAGGGCCTGCCCGAGGCGGCGATAGATGGCCTGCTTCATCTCCGCGGGCAGGCCGGTGAAGACGGGACTGTAGATCATGTAGCTGCAGCGGTGCCGGAAGAGCCGCGTGCGCAGGTCGAAGTCCTTGAGCGCCGCGCCGCTGGGAGCCGGCTGGCGCGTGCGGAGGAAGTCCTGCCGGAAAGTGGCGTCGCCTTCCACCCCGCCCGCGGGCAGCGGGACCTCGTCGGCAAAGAGCAGGTAGCGCGTGAGGAGTCGGGCCTGCTCGGCGAGTTCGGCCTGCTGGGCGGGCGTCAGGCGGCCCTGGCTCGCATCCAGGGCGGCCCGGGTGAGGTAACCGGCTTCGACCACGCGGTTCACAAATCCCGCCTGATGCTCGAGCAGGAGCTGCGGCAGGATGTCGCTGGTCGCGACGAGATACTTTCCGAAATCGAAACGCTGCCCGGGCGGGACGTCGGTGCGCAGGAGTTGACCTTCGGAGAAGCGCCCGATCGTATTTCCCCAGTGCCCGGTGATCCCGTGCCGGCCGGTGACGTACCAGCCGCCAAAACGCTCGCTGAAGGGAATCTGATGGCCGGTCTGCTCGATGCGATGGCTGACGAGGCTGCCGCCGCTCGGGCCCGGGACCACGGACTTCACGACCAGTCCGGGCACGTGGCCGGTGTCGCCGGCGACGTGGCAATTCGCGCACCGATCCGAGCGTTCGACGCGGATGGGTTCTTCGCCCCGCGGCACGTCGAAGATGTAAAAGACGGCGCCGGCCTCCGGGTCGAGCGAGACGATCTCGAGCCGCGCGCCGGGGATGTAGCCGACGTAGAGGTCTTCGTTGAAGTAGAGCGCGCGCGGGTTGGCCGGGGTGATGTAGCGGAGCTGGAGGCTGGTGGTGGAAAAGACGAGCATCTGCGACGAAGCCGGGATGCCAAAGGCCTGGAGCAGGCTCTGGAGAAAGGCCTTTTCGCTGCTGCGATCGAGCGGCACGCGTCCGGCCTCGAGCGCGTCTTTCATCTGCGTGAAACGATCGGTGAGCGGGCGGGTGCGGTAGCGGTGCGGCGGGAGATCGATGTCGCCGTGGAAGGGCTCGGCGAGAAGGGTGGAGGCTGCGCAGAGCAGGGGCAGAAGCCGGGAGATCATGAGCGAGCGAGAGAGGTAGCGCGGGATGCGGGCCGCCACAAGGCCGGCTGGCGCGGCGGGGCGATGCTTGCCGCGCCCGGTGGGAGCCGGCAGATTGCGCGGGCCGGGTCTCCCGACTGCTGTGAGCGCCTTCCTTCAGAAACTGCCGTCGCCCATCCGCAACTGCGTGCGTCGGGGCAAATACCTGGAAGGTGCGGTGCGGGACGCGCTGCGCCGGCTCCCCCTGCACCGGCTGCCGCATCGTCGCGCCGGACAATCGCCTCATCGGCGATCTCTCGCCCGACATCTGGGCGCCGGATCGCCACCGCGCGCTGGCGCGACCCTGGCTGCCCCGGCTCCGCGAATTGCCGGGAGTGACGGCGGTGCTCACCACCACGGGCGAGGACCACTACTGGCATTGGATGACCGAGACGCTGCCGCGCTACGAGGTGCTCGCGCGGGCCGGGTTCCCGCCGGAGCGCGTGGATCGCTATCTCACGGCCCTGCATCTGGCGGAAGGTGAGTACGCCACGGCGTCGGTGCAGGCCGATTATGCGGCGCTCAGTGCGCGTGGCGCTCGCCGGGCCTTGCGGGAGATTCCGTGTCTTTTCACCACTGGCCAGAGGCTGTTGGAAGGCCTCGGCCTCGGAGTGCCGGACCTGATGAAGATCGACGTCGAAGGCTGGGAGCTGCCGGCTCTGCGCGGCTTTGGCCCACTGGTGAGCGAGGGGCGCATCGGGACGATTCTTTTCGAGGTGAACCCGGGCGCGCAAAAACTGGCCGGGCAGGAGCCGGCGGGTGTGGTCCAGCTGCTGCAGGGCGCGGGCTACACGATCTCGCAATTGAGCGCGGAGGGTGAACTGCGGGCGATGAGCGATGCGCAGTGCCACGCACTGCTCAGTGCGCTTGGCGACGCGGGCTTTGCTTCGCTGGTCGCGACGAGCCGCGTCAGCCGTGGATGACGAGCTGGATACTCTCCGGCAGGAGCGCGGCCACGCGCTCGGCGACGCTGCCCTTGAGGAGCTTGGCCATGGAGAAGCGGTGCGCGGCGCCGAGCATCAGGTAGTCGGCGCCGAGCGTCGCCGCGAGATCGACGATGGTGGCGGCGGGATCGGCGCTCACGGCGTACACCGGGAGCACGTCCACCTGGTTTTCTTCGCCGAGCTTGAGCATGAGCGACATGATCGTGGCGGCCTGCGGATCGTCCTGCCAGCGGGCTTTCTTGGGGATGGTGCCGGTCGAACCCATGAAGACGGCGATCTCCTTCACGTAGAGGACACAGAGGGTCGCTTTGCGCAGCTTGGCTTCGTCGAGGGCAAAGCGCAGCACCGGCGTCGGCCCGCGGGCGGAGACGAGGATCTTTTGCCCCTCGTGCATCTGCGGACGCAGCCGCTCGAGGGCCTCCGGCGTGACCATGGCCGCGACTTCCTTGCTGACCGTGACGGTCGCGAGGCCCGTGACCTTGTGCGACCACGCGCGGAGGGCGAGCCCGGAGCCGACGACGAGGACGGCGAAGAAGAGGGCGTCGGGCTTGGTGTAGGCGATGGTGATCTCGACCGCGAAGAGCAGCAGGAAGGTGAGCGCCATGGCCCCGCGCTCGTAGAAGTGCATCTCCAGTCGTCGATTCGCCACGCAGGAGCCGAGGGAGACGGTGATCGCGCCGACGACGCTGATTTCGTACAAATGGGCGAGGACCTCGAAGCTCGGCGCCACGGCGAGGATGACGACCGGCAGGAGGGCGGCGGCGACGAGCGGGGGCACGGGCACGCCGTAGCGGTTCAAGCGCGTGAGCGGACGCGGCAGGTCGCCATCCTGCGCCATCATGTAGATCACGCCGATCACGGCGTTGATCGCGGTATTCACCGCGCTGAGCAGGAGCACCCCGAAGACGAGACCGACCCACCCGGCGAAGAGCTTTCCGCCCCACTCACCAAAGACTTTCGCGCCGTAGTGCCCGCCGAGAAAGCGCAGCATGTAGTCCTTGGAGCCCACGAGCACGTCGTGGAAATGCTCGTCGAGGGAGAGCATCGCCCAGCCGAGGATCACGGTGCCGACGACGACCTCGATCGCGACGATCAGGAGCGACTTCGCCGCGGTGCGGGTGACGCGGGGCTTTTCCGGCGTGGCGCCGGGATCGAGCGGCATCACCCCGGTCATATTCGCCACGGCCTCCACGCCGCTGAGCGCGAGGATCACTCCGGTGAAGGCGACCCAGGTGGGGGCAAAATGGGCCGGCCACTGGAGATGGATGGTGGTGAGGGAAGGCAGGGCGATGACGCAGATGACGAGGACGGTGACGGCCGTGGGCACGGCCATGAACATCGCGAGCGAGCCGCTGTGCTTCGGTCCGAACCGATTCACGACGCCGAGCAGGGCGATGACGCTCATCGCGGCGATCGGGATCCACTTCTCCGGCACGCCGAGGTAGCTCATCGCCGAAAAGCTGCTCAGCGCCGCGGTGACGAGAAAATTCGCGATGAGGAGCAGCGCGCCCACGGCGGCGAGGAGCCGGCTCTGCTCCCGCGCGGCGGAGTACACGCCGCCACCGTCGGGGAAGTTGCGGCAGACGATGACGTAGTTATACCCGACGACCGCGGTGAGCAGGCAGACGGCGAGGATGATCGGGAAGGAGGCGAAGCCCGCGGCGGCAAAGGCGAGGCCGAGCACGTAGGCTTTGCTCGTGCCCCAGTCGCCATAGAGCAGGGCGGCGGCGCGTTTCCAATCCACGTTGCGCGGGCGATGGGCGTCGATCGAGACCATGAAGAGAGTGTGGGCAGGTGGGCCAGGGCTCCTGGATGGGACCGGCCCGCCGCGGGCCAGGCATCAGTGCGCCCGTCGGCGATCGGTGGGGCGCCGGAGCGAGTGCGGCAGGGTCGTGACTTTCACCATGGGCGCGGAGCTTGCCGGGGGTGCTGGCGAAGCGTCAAAGAGAATGTCCGGCGAGGAGTTCCGCGGGAGTGTGGCCGGCCAGCCGCAGGGCGCGGAGGCTGAGGGCGTCGCTGCGTTTCGCGAGGCGCGTGCCGGTCTCGTCGGTGACGAGCGGGCAGTGAAAGTAGGCCGGCGGGATGGCCTCGAGCGCCTGGAGGATCAGGAGCTGGCGGAAGGTGCTGGGGATGAGATCGGCGCCGCGCACCACTTCGCTGATGCCCATGGCGTGATCGTCGGCGGCGCACGCGAGCTGGTAGCTCGGGAGATCGTCCTTCCGCCAGACGAGGAAGTCGCCGAAGTCCGTGCCGCCCACGGCATCTTGCGGGCCGAAGTGCGCATCGAGGAATGCGACGCGCTCCCCGGCAGGCACGCGAAAGCGCCAGTTCACCCCGGCGCGCTCCGCGGTCGAGGGCCGCGCGCCTTCGGGTGGACGGCAGGCGCCGGGATAGAGCGGCTCTTCGTCCCCCAGGTGCGGGGCGGTGAGCGCGCGCCGCACGTCCTGCCGCGAGCAGGTGCAGGGATAAATGCAGCCCTGGGCGCGCAGGCGCTCGAAGACCTCGCGATACTGCGGCCGGCGCGCACTCTGGGCGTACGGCGCCGAGGGTCCGCCGAGGTCGGGCCCTTCGCTCCAGCGCAGCCCGTACCAGGCGAGATCCGCGAGCATCGCCGCGACGAATTCCGGCCGGCAACGCGCGGCATCGAGGTCGTCATTGCGGAGGATGAGCGTGCCGCCCTTGGCCTCAGCCCGGCATTGCGCCGTCCAAAAAGTGCGCGCGTGCCCGAGATGCAGATACCCGGTGGGGGAAGGCGCCAGCCGTCCGCGATAAGGTCGGGCGGAGATCACGTCGAAGATTCCGAAAACAGAAAAGCCGCCGCGCCTCGGGACGCGGCGGCTTGAATCCGGAAGCTCAGCTTGGGAATCGCCGGACTTATTCGGCTTTGGTCAGCGCCGGATCGTCCTTTTCCACGCCGTTGTTCCAAAAGGCCTGCATTTCCGCCGCCGTGGGCACCGCGAGTGGACGCACCAGGCGGAAGCCGAGGAACTGCGCATCGGTGTGGTACCAGATGCTCTTCGGGAGCTGCGGATCCTGGCGCTTCCACTCCGGGGTCGAGCCGCGGCGGACGGCCGCCCGCAACGCGGCGGGATCTTCATCGTCCCACGAGCCGCCACGGGCGGTGTGCGGATAGGGCTTGGTGCCTTTGACCCATGGATTCACGGCGGGCAGATTCGCGTAGCCCTTCGCGTCGTAGCCATCGAGGCACCACTCGATCACGTTGCCGAGGATGTCGTGCAGGCCCCAGGGATTCGGCTTTTTCTTGCCGACTTTCTGGTACTTGAAGTCCGCGTTTTTCCCCCACCACGCGTATTCGCCGATGACCTTTGGGTCCGTGGAATCGCCCCAGAAATACGGCGTGGTCGTACCCGCGCGCGCGGCATATTCCCACTCGGCCTCGGTCGGCAGGCGGTAGAAGTGGCCGGTCTTGGCGCTCAGCCACTGGCAATACTTCAGGGCGGCGTGCTGGGTCATCGAGATCGCGGGAAAGCCGTCCGTGCCCATGCCGAAGCTCATCTCCACGTAGGGCTGGGTCGGATGCGCGACGGCATCGGTGAGTTTGTTCAGGTTGGCGGTGAGGTGCTTGGTCTCACGGATTTTCTTTTCCTCGTCCGGATACATAAAGAGATGGAACTCCGGCCAGGTGACCTCGTATTTGCCCATCCAGAAGGGCGCGATTTCGACTTCGCGCTGCGGGCTTTCGTCGGGCTTGTGCCCGGCCTCGCTGTCCGGGCTGCCGATCTGGAATTTCCCCCCGGGGATCGGGAGCATCTCGTAGGCGACTTCGGAGCCGGCGATGGTCGTCGCATACGGCTTCATGTCCGCCGGCGCCTTTTCCGTGGAGACTTCGGCGATCTGCCTGGCGATCCCGGCGACGATCTCTTCCTCGGCGCCCCCGCTCGCGGCGGTTTCCTTTTTCCGCGCGATGAGCGCGACGCCGTCGGGCCAGTTGGCGCCTTCGGCGATCCAGTTCTTGAGCACTTCGGTCTCCGCCTGGCTGAGCCGCTCCAGCGTCTTGGTCACCTTGTTCCGCGGCGGCATCAGCTTCTTCGCATCATCCAGCAGGATCGTGGTCGTGTACAGTTTGCTCTTCTCCGGCTTGCCCGGGCTGATCGTCGAGGCGTCCTCAAAGGCCGCGGCCTTCGTCGAGAGATTCACGTCGGTGTCTTCATTCTCGTAGTCCGTGCCCTTGGGGTTGTGGCAGCGCACACACGAGGTCTCGAGGATGGGTTGCACGTCCTTGACGAAATCGACGGCGGCGGGCGCGGAGAGTCCAGTGGCGAGCACGGCCACGGTGGTGAGCAGGAGCGGATGGGTGGTTTTCATTCGGGAAGACGGAGGGTTTGTGGGGTCGAGAGAACGGTCAAATCGCGGTGCGGAAGATTTACGAAGCGTGAGTGCCGGCGGGCGCGGCTTGCGGAGATTCTCATCATCCGGGCGGCGCGTCCTTTGGCCCAAAAGAAAGCCGCACTGGGACAGTGCGGCTTTCGAGGAAGAGGAAGGGCCAAAGCGGGAGCCGGACTAGCGCATGAGCAGCGCCTGGCGGGCGCGTTTGATCTCCCGGTTGATCTTGCGGTGAAAGTGCGCGGGCATGCCGGTCATGCGCCGGGGCAGGATCTTGCCGCTCTCGGTGACAAACTTGCGGAGGATGTCGGGATTCTTGTAGTCGATCGCCTCGAGCACGATGTCGATGCGCCGCCGCGGCATGATGCGGTTGGCTTTGCGGAAATTGGTGCGGCGTTGCGGAGTCTTGGGTTGCATGGGCGGGAATGGTTTACTTGGTCTCGCGATGCAGCGTGTGCTTCTTGAGGTTCGGATTGTACTTCTTCTTCTCCAGCCGGTTCGGGGTGTTCGGGCTCTTCTTGTTGCGCGTGGAGATGTAGCGCGAGACCGGTTTACCGAGGGCTTTCGCTTCGGTGCATTCGAGGATGATGAAATCGCGGGCCATAGTCGTGGGTTATTCCTTTTCTTCCTTGGTTTCGGTAGTGGTTTCTTCTTCTTCGCCGTCGCCGCCCTCATCGTCCGTCAGGCCAAAGAGTGAAGTGACCGGCACGCGCGCCCGGCTCACTTTGTTCTGTTTTTCGAGCTGCGACTGGCATTCGACGGTGCAGCGGGCAAAAGGCAGAGCTTCCAGGCGCGGATGGGCGATCGGCTTGCCGCTCATCTCACAGACGCCGTAGGTGCCGAGTTCCAGGCGCTTCAGCGCTTCCTCGATCTCGTAGAGCGCATCCTGCTCCTGCGAAAGCAGGCTCAGGGCAAAGTCCCGATCGTAGGCATCGCTACCGGCGTCCGCCTGGTGCATGCCGAAAGCGCTCGCCTCGCTGCCTTCCGCACGGGACCGCAGGTTGTCCTTGGCCACGCCCGCCATGGCGTCGAGCAGCGAATCGCGGAGCTGCAGCAGGCGATCCTTTTGCTTCAGATGGAAAGGCGAGAGCGTCACGCTGGCCTCCGGTTTGCCGTTCCCGGGCTTTGGCTCGGGCGCGGCAGTCTTATTGTCGCCATTCACCTTGGCCTTCACGGACTTCTCTTCTTTTGGGGCCGCTGGCAGTTTCTCCGCCTTGGTGGGATGCGCGCTCGCGGCGGGCTTCGCCTTGGGAGCGGGTTTGGCAGGTTTTGGTTTGGCCATACAGGGAGGACGACTTCAGTGGGGACGACGAGTCTTTAGGGAAAATGAGGGGCGCTAATTACCGGCATTGCACCGGGGGCGCAAGGGCGAATTCCCGCTTTTTTCCCCCGCACTCCGCTGCCCATTTCACGAGCTCGCACTCGAGTAGCGGCGCAGCGCGAAATGCCAGAAGGCGCGGCTCGCGAGCGCCACAAAAATCGCCGCGCCGAGCAGTTGGGCGAGGCCCGCCCACGGCGACTCGAAGGCTCTCGCCAGCGTTCGCGCCGGCACATTCGCGACGATGATCACCGGCACCACAAAGCTGAAGATCACCTTGAAGGGTCCATGGAACACCGTGTCCGGATAGCGCGCGATGTTGAACACATTGTAGTACCCGTAGATCAGTCCCTGCGCGCGGACGATCCAGAAGGCGAGGGTCGAGAGGAAGAAGAGCACCGCGTAGTGTACCACGATCCCGAGCCCGATCGCCCCGGCGAAAAGCGCAAACTGGTGCGCCTGCGGCATCACCCCGAGCTGGAAGAGCGACACTCCGACAATGACCACGCCGACGAGCGCATTCACCACATTGTCGAACCCGAAACGCCGCGTGGAGATGGCAAACTGCGCATCCACCGGCAGCAGCAGCATGAGATCGAGCCGCCCCGTGCGGATCAGCTCCGGCAGATCGGCGAGATTCACGTAAAAGAAGGCCATGAAAAGCTGCGCCGTGATCTGGTGCGTCCCCACGAGCAGCACACACTCCCACTTCGACCACCCGCCGATCGAGTCCACATGCCCGTAGAGCACCTCAAAGAAAATGATCTGCCCGGCGAACCACAGAAACTCCACGACCATCCAGAGCGCGAAGTTCGCCTTGAAACTCATCTCGCGGATCAGCGAGTTGCGGATCATCAGCCAGTAAATCTCGGCGTAGCGGCGCATACCTCTGAGGCGATCACTTCATCTGCTTCGCAAACGGATTTTCGACGCGAATGGGGAGACCCTCGAAGTGCGCGTTGTTGCGAGTGACCAATGTCAGATCGTGGACTCTGGCCGTGGCTGCGATAAAGCCATCGAGAATCGACAGCGTGCGAACCGCCATCAGTTCCCCCCAAGCCCCAGCTTCCGCTGCACGAATCGGGAGCAGCCGCCCTGTGCGGCCATACTCGCGCTGCAATCGGTCGCACCAGTGCCGCAGGGTCTCCGCTTGAGCCGCATCGCGACGCGAGATGAGTGCGATGCCCCGCCGTATCTCGGCGAGCGTGATCGAACTGAGAAACAATTCCTGGCGCGTCCGTCGGGAAAACCAAGCCCGCAGTCCGGCGTCCGCGCGGGTGCCTTTGCGCAACTCGGAAACGACGTTCGTATCGAGCAGATACCCGCTCACGAGAGCCCGGGGTCTCGCGGCGCCTCGTGGAGTCTCGCGAAGTCATCGTCCCCACCGACCTCCGGCATTTCTTCGAGCAGTCGTTTCAGATCGGGAAATGCCGCCTCCCCGGATTCGGCCTCGATCTGCGAAGCGACAAAATCCAGAACCTCACGCTTTTCTGGGAGCGCAAGAGCTTCGATGGCTTTCTCGATCTCAAGGACGGTGCTCATGACCACATCGGTAGTGCAAACTCGGGAAAAGGGAAGCACGGCGCTGAGGACGAACCCACCGGAAGAGGATCCTCGCTCGCGTGCCCGCCAGCGGCAGAGCCGGCGTGAGCAACCTGTGAAGTCGTCTGCTGGAAATACACGAACGGAATCACCAGAGCACGATGAGCGGCACCCGTGACCCCGCTCGCCGCTCAAGGCCAGGCATACACGAGCACCGCCTCGCGCCGTCACGCCGGGGCCGTCCTGCACTTTCGGGTCGTCCGGCCCGAAGATGCCGCGGATGGCCCTGAGCGCCCGCGTCTTGAGCCCAGTGAGACTGGCCGCCGCATCAGTGTGCATGGAGGCATCGGCGCTGCCAGCAAAGTGACACAGTGCCTCCGGCCTGTGCGGGGTGCGCGTGGAACCGAGGTTTTCCCGACCGCCTCCACGAAAACCAGACTGCCGCACAGGCCGGAGGCCTGTGGCACGCATCCTTCCGCGGACGGTCCTTTCAAAAAGCCGGTTGAATCTTCGGGCGCACCTCGCTCCCGCTTCAACGCCCCGCCAATCGTCTCAACTCCCGTTTGGATGTCTTCCACTTCGCCCCGGAAACGATCCGCCCGCCTCCCGGTCCATTCCGCAACCGACGGTCCACGATTCGCCCGGGTTCTAAAATGCGCTCTGGCGCAGATAAGCTGCCGACCTTTGGCGCGGACGCCGACCGCGCAGAGAGATTGTATTGCACATCAGTGCGCGAACACTCCAGCCCGCTACTCAGTCACCCCCCATGAAGACGCGGGATCACTCTGAAGTCCGATACGTCGGCGCACTCGCGCCAGGCGTCCAGGCGTCCAGGCGTCCATACTGATTCTCAAGCCTGGAAAAAGGCTGGCATCGCGAGCAAGCGCATCGCCGTGCCGGAGCGCCGCCGTCCTCGTGCGGCAAACCAGACTCCCTGCGCGGAGCGCACCATCCATGGCAAAGCGGAGGACGCTGGTGCTTCGCAAGCCGTGGAATGCCGCCCGAAGACCGCAGCGCTCCGGCAAGTCGCTCGTTTAACCTAACCCCCACCCCCCAGAGCCATGTCCCAACCTCAAACGCCCTCCGCGCCCGATTGCGGCGCCAATGCGATCCGTGTCTCGACGAATGTTGCGAGCCCATCGACAGCCCATCCTGTGATGGCGAGCCCGGCCCCGATCCGCATCCCGGTTCCGACTACAGCGAAGCGCCCGTCCGCTTCTCCACCGGCGAAGTCTATCTCGTCACCGAAGACCTCGCCTTCAAAGATTTCGGTGTCCCGTGGGGCCACACTCGGAGTTACAGCAATCGCGTCACCCAACCCGGCGTCGGCCGCAATGGCAATAGCTGGTTCGTGAAAGTGTGGCCCTATCTTTTCCCCAGCGACACTGCGCCCGAGCCAGCCACCATATGCCTCGTCTGGGTCGTCCAGGAGTGCCTCTGGTTCGACCTCGTCGCCGGCAGCTACAAGGCCCGCTTCTTCCTCCGTCCCAAGCTCCGGCACGATGCGGCACAGAAGATTTTCACCCTCTTCGACAGCGAGGGACGCCTCACCAAGTTCTACGACTTCAGCCCCACGCATCCCGCAGCTCTGCGCGGCCAGTTCCAGAGCTTCACCGATGCGCGCGGACGCGAAACGGTCGCGACCTACAGCGGCGATCGCATCGCCTCTTTCGTCCAGCTATCCGGCGGTCTCAGCGCGGGTTATCACTACGACTACCATCCCGCCACCACTCCCGGAGGGGCGGGTCGGCTGCGAGAAGTGACCTACAAGGTGAATGGCGCCAATGCCCGCCGCGCCACTTACTCCTATCACCCCGGCGACACCGGCCATGGGCTCGCGGGGGATCTCGAGACCGTTGCGGTCGCGA
>Ga0105044_10010218_pt1 | contig 12819 bp, 13 predicted proteins | sample MAT01_FD_78092 | JGI IMG/M metagenome (GOLD analysis project Ga0105044, IMG submission 78092) | Freshwater microbial communities from Lake Fryxell liftoff mats and glacier meltwater in Antarctica - MAT-01 | ecosystem: Environmental > Aquatic > Freshwater > Ice > Liftoff microbial mat | place...
TCTGAATAAAGATCAAGCATCTTGTCCATTAGTCACCGTTATCTAAAGGTTGAACAAGAGTTGTACTTTTAACAGGCGGGTTTTATCAAGTGATTTTTACACACTTTGCGTAAGGTGAGTTAATTATATTTACAAACATTATTCACAAAAGACGCTGTTTTTTTATAAAAACCCAAATAAACAATAGAGATTTATTATGCAATTATTAAGTTCACCTATTCAAGGAGCTCCTGATGAAATTAACTTACACATCCTTAGCTTTCTTGGCATAAAGGATAACGCAACTATGGCTAGTACCTGTAAGCAATTCCAAAAATTAGCAGAGGATGAGCAGGCCTGGAAGTCTTGTTGTGAAAATTCTTTTGGAAAAGAATTCGCAAATATATTTAAAAAAAACAACCAAACTCAGACTTGGAAGCAAATTTCTCAGATGATGATTAATGAAAAAAGAGAATTGGTTGACATTGAAAGGAAAGTTACTCTTCCTGCGCGAGTCGCAAGTGTGGCTAACGGAATCTTTTCGGGTATGAAGGGCGAATCTAGTAGAACATCATTGCTTGGACGAGTTACCAAAGTCAAACATAACTAAATTCCCCCTTGATCTTTCTAAAATCTGTCGATGAGGGCGGGAGTCCGCCCTCATCAGCATTTAGAGTAGGAGTAGAGAAAATACTAAGGTGAAAAGCGCAAAGGATTCAATAATCCCTAAAGCCGCAAAACACTTACCAAAAATAGCTGGTTGTTTAGCTGAAGCCTGAATTCCGGTTGCAGCGCATTTTCCTTGATAAATGGCTGAAACCATAAAAGCTAGGCCTGCCATCAGACCAATCCCTACGCCCGACATAGGCGTTAAAGTATCAGCTAAAATAGCTCGACTCATTAACAGCATCAAAATAAATCCATAAATGGATTGTGATGAGGGTGCAGCAGCCATACCAATGAATTTTCCATGGCCTTCTTCAACTCTGCTCATGACAGCATGAGAAGCCATTCCTGCAATGCCGCAACCAATACTACTACCTATACTACTGAGTCCCAGCGATAAAGCTGGTCCTATCATATCAAAATTGAGACTCATCCTAACCTCTTTTAGATGTTAATCATGTGAAATTTTGCGAAGGGGATTGAACATCTTTCCTCCACCTTCAAAACTGTAGTGATACCACTCAATAAAATTAAGACGGAGTCCATGGATCACTCCACTCATAATACTTAGAGTAATATTCACGATATGCCCAACAATGAGCACAAACACTGCCAAAATAAAAGTCATTGATTCACTCATTTCGTTTATCACACTCGCCATGATCGCTCCTGCTAATCCTAAAGCATAAAGACGGAGGTAAGAAAGAACATCGGAAAAAATCTGTATTCCATTCATGACTTCAAATACACCAAAAAATTTATCTCTAATAATGGCTACAATGACAGCTAAAGAAACACCAATTCCCAATAAATAGATTCCCATTTGGGCAGCTTGGGCTTTATCGATATGCATGAGAAAATGCAACATCGAAGTAGCGTCTAAATAAAAAGGGAAATAAAGGTATCCGCCAATAATAAACAGTAACCATCCAACAGAAGTCCAGTTACGTCTTCCATAGCGAATCAGAGAAATCGAAATATGGATCATGCCGATCAATAAAGCAAACTCCAGCATGAGGTTGTCTGAAAATTTGCTGATAATCTCGTAGTTTTTTCTCCCTTTGACTTCACTTACTCCCTTCAACAAGAATTCGTGGGGATCGGTAACCCCTTGTAATTGAGGAAATTTTTGCACCCATTCTTGATACACAGCATCTTGATGCTGAATATGGTAAGCAGTTTTTTTCTCCATTAACCAAGTGATGGGGGCATACTTGTGTACAGGGTTCTTGGGATCAAGACTAATCCCGAAGAAAGAATGCGTCGCAAGCCCCCACCCAATGCAAAAAACAGAAAGAAGAGTGACCAAGTTAAGGACTCGCCTTCCCACTTTGGTTAGGTTCGGTTTTTTATAGCGCACGAATAGAGCTATGGCTAAGAGAATTAGTCCATAGCCGCCATCCCCGATGATAATGGCAAAGAAACAGAGAAAGAAAAAAAGCACCCACAAAGAAGGGTCTTTATCTGTGGTTGAAGGGGCATCGTAGATATGCACAAGATCTTCACCCATTTTAGCTAAACCCTCATTTTCTAAATAAGTAGGGATAGTATCCGTCGGTTCAATTTGTATTTGTTCCGTGTGAACTTTGAGCTTCTCAACAAGGATATTTAATTCCGGTAATTTGTTTTCAGCGACCCAACCTTGGACAACAAACAAATTTCCTTCTAAGAGATCCTCTGAATGACCTTTGGCAACAATCAGATGATGTTGATTAAGCAGGTCTATCAAAGCTTGATGCAGGAAATGATTGTACTTAGCGTAGGATTTAAGCTGATGTTCTTTTTCGACTAAGTCATGTTTAATCTCTGAGCTTCTTTGCTGCAATACATCTAAAGGATGATCGATTTTCATCTCCACCATTTTTTCGTACTGCCGAGGCTGCTTATTAATCGCAACAAAGTACTCCAGTCCATGGTCTGAACCTACAGTAATTAACTCCTCTGGAATTTCTTGAGCTTCGGCAACTCCCTTTTTCGCAAAAAAGAACTGAATTTTACGATGTCCTTGCTTTTCAATGGCTTTGATATCCTCAAGTGAAAAACGTCCAAAAATGCCTACACGCTCAATTTCAAGTGCATTAGTCCGTTTCTCTTCTTCCAATTTATCCAACTGATTTCTTAACATCAAAATCTTTTGCGTCAATTCATCTGCAGAAGCATGGTCGCCAGAGTCTTCTTGTGGTAAAGTAGGAAGGCCCCGTAGAATTTTAATGGCTGAAATCATGTTTTGAACTTTAACAGGCACATCTTTATCTCTGTTAAAAGATATTGGAATGAAATGCACCAATCCAAGGTCTTGCGCTTTTTTAAAAAAAGCCTCTCTTTCATCTTCTACGCCTACAAAAAGAACTTTTTTGACATCATACCGCATGAGAAGCCTCCTGTGTTTTCTTTCGAAGCAAAATGAGAGCTTTCTGGCTTTCAACTTTTCCCTTTGCGACTTTAGCCCGACCTACTGCAGCTAATTCCTGATCACCTAAAAAGACTTTTATCTTTTTAATATTGATCAAAGCTCTGGGGATTAAAATTTTCTCAAAAAGATTAACCCGAATAGAAACCTCGCGCAATTCTTTCTCTAAAGCCACTTTTTTTAGCTCCACGACTTTGATTTTTTCTATGACTTCAATTAATGAACGCAGCCCTAAGACTAAAAGATCCACCCATGGGGGCGTATCGAATAAATCGTAAACGAAATCTTCAAAAATAATGGAATTAAAGATGGGGACTTCAACTCCAGCCACATTTTCATAATGCTTGTGGATGGAGGCCACTTTTGCTGCATTGTGGAAATTAACTGACGTTTTTTCCGAAAATAGTTCGCTATAAGTTTCAACTTTATGGTGGGTTTTCGCGTAAAACTCTTTAAGTTGTGCAATTTCATTACGCGCATCGTTGACTTCAGCTTGCAGCATTGCTTTTTTTAGTTGCAAAGTGGGGAGATATTTGAGCAATTGAGCCAAGCGATTTTGCTGGGCACGGAGCTCATTTTTGGTTAACTTAACTTCAGCCATGCATACACCCCCCTCGAAAATCTAAGAAATCACTAGTTCTTTTTTTGGCCAATATTTTTCTAATAAAGCTTGCTTAATCCCAACTTCTTCCGGTTGGAAGCACTCAGCCAAAGTTTGCCAACCTAGGTCCAAGGCATCTTCAAGAGAATAATTGACTTCAAGATTCATCATTCGATCTTCAAATAATCTCGAATAAGCTAGCAACTGCTCATCCCATCGGGAAAGTTTAAAGCCCATGCCTTGCCTTTCGCGTGCCTTTTTTGAACTCGCATATAAACGAATCATCGTGTTAGCCAGATCTCCATGATCACCCCGAGTTTCTTTACCAATCACAAGCTGTTTCAAGCGCGATAAAGAACCAAAAGGATCGATTTGTTTGTTATGCAAATAGAATTGACCTTCGGTGATATACCCTGTGTTATCCGGAACGGGGTGAGTGACATCATCTCCGGGCATGGTTGTGACTGCAATAATAGTAATAGAACCGCTGCCTTCAATTAATACAGCCTTCTCATAACGGGATGCCAAATCTGAATATAATGATCCTGGATATCCTCGGTTAGAAGGCACTTGGTCCATCGTAATCGAGATCTCTTTGATACTATCCGCAAACGCTGTCATATCGGTGAGGAGAACCAAAACGTCCTTATTGTTTAGTGCAAATTTTTCTGCACAGGCTAAAGCCATGTCTGGAACTAACAAACACTCCACTGCAGGATCAACGGCTCGGTGCACAAACATCACAGTTTTATTCAAAGAACCAGATTCCTCCGCATTATCAATAAAAGCCTGGTAGTCGGCGAAGGTCAAACCCATGCCAGCAATAATGACCACATCCGCATCTGTTTGGTTAGCAATACGCATGAGCAATTGATTGTAGGGTTCACCTGGCACAGAAAATATAGGAATTTTTTGCGACTTGATCAGAGTATTAAACACATCAATCATGGGAATATTCGTACGAACCATCTCCCGAGGGATGACGCGTCGTACAGGATTGAATGAAGGGGTTCCAATGTTAATAGGCTCTCCGACAATCTTGGGTCCGCCATCAATTGGTTCGCCCACGCCGTTTAAACGTCTTCCAAGTAAAGAATCTCCAAAGTTGGCTTGCATTTGACGGCCGAGGAAAGTCACCCGATCGCCAGTCGAAATCCCGCGCGAACTCTGAAAAACCTGTAAAGTCACATTGTCCTCTTCGATGCGCAGCACAGAGGCGTACACATGACGGCCATCGGATAAATCTACTCTTGCCAGCTCTCCTAGACTTACGCCTTGAGCTGTTACCGTAATTAGGTTTCCACGTAGATCATTAATTCGGTCATATACTTTTTTCATGAGGATCCCTGCTCTTTATTCTGACTTGGCACTTTCGATTGTTTCTTCAATTTTCTGAGACGCTGCTGCATATTTATCCGAATCAAACGGAAGCGAACTCATATCTTTAATTTGATTTTGCAGACGTAGAAAATATTGTCTGGCGTCATCATGAGAGGTGAATCGGCAATGCAGATCAAAGATGCTGCGAATAATACCCAAAAGCTTAACTTGCCTTTCTAAGGGGCAATAGGTGTCTTCTTTGTCGAATGCATTTTGCTGCAAATAACAAAAATCGTAAAGTTCAGCCTTCAGGTAAAGCACTAAGTCCTCTAGGGCTGTGCCTTCCTCACCTACAACTTCCATCCGTTTGCCAATTTCATCACCGCGTCTTAAAATATGCTCGGCCTTCTTGACGATCTGACCCCAGCCTTCCAGCTGTGAATCCATCTCTTTTGAGACCTGGTTGATATATTTGGACCAAGAGATCAAAGGATCAATCGCTGGATAGCGCCTAGAGTCTGAACGTTCGCGTGATAATCCTAAGAAGGCCCCGACCACAGCCAAAGTAGCTTGCGTCACTGGTTCTTCAAAGTTACCTCCTGCAGGAGATACAGCACCACCTACGGTTACAGAACCATTTTTTCCATTGCGTAAAGCAATGACACCAGAACGTTCATAAAAAGCTGCGATTCTAGATGCTAAATACGCAGGGAAGGCTTCTTCCCCAGGAATTTCTTCTAACCGTCCAGACATCTCTCGCAAGGCTTGCGCCCAACGCGAAGTCGAATCCGCTAGCAAAAGAACGTCAAGCCCCATTTGGCGATAATATTCGGCAATTGTCATGCCCATATAAATAGAAGATTCACGCGCAGCAACAGGCATAGAAGAAGTGTTGCAGATAATGACTGTGCGTTCCATGAGCGTTTTTCCCGTATGAGGATCGGTGAGATGAGGAAATTCTCTTAAGATTTCCACGACTTCTCCAGCCCGTTCACCGCAAGCTGTCACAACCACAATATCAACAGATGAATATTTAGATAGATGATGTTGAATAACCGTTTTTCCAGCTCCGAAAGGGCCTGGAGTGCAAAAAGTACCCCCTTTTAAGACTGGAAATTGCGTATCGATAATCCGTAAACCCGTATCCATCATTTTAGTGGGCTTGACTTTTTCTCCCGCCGACAATGCATTTTTAATGGGCCATCTCTGTACCATTGTAAATGCCAACTCTTCGCCGTTTTCCTTTTCCACCTTAGCTACGACTGTATCTACATTGTAAGAGCCAGGTGAAATCACCCATTTTACTTTGTATGTACCATATTGAGTAAAAGGCACCATCACATGGTGCTGAAAGCGCTTTTCTAAAGTTGTTCCAAGGGTGTCTCCGCGATGAACAATGTCGCCAACTTTCGCTACAGGTACGTAATCCCACTTTATCGATCGATCAAGAGGGGCTACATATAAACCTCGCGGAAGAAAATAACCAGCTTGTTCAGCAACTTTCTCAAGGGGATTTTGCAGCCCATCTAAAATTGAGGATAGCAAGCCTGGCCCTAGTTCTGCTTCAAGCAATTCACCGGTGAAATCTACATGCGACTCAAACTCCACGCCTCTAGTATCTTCAAACACCTGGATTTTAGCTTCATTTCTAATAATTTCGATGACTTCGGCCTTGAGCTGAGTTCCATCCACATGCACCATGGCAACTTCCCCTTGCCTGATATCCCCTTTAAATTCTACCTGCAGTAAATTTCCAAAGGCTTTAACAACCCTTCCTGTGGCATTCTTTTTTTCTTGATTAACGGTTTGGCTTTCACTCATGATACATCCTTCACAATAGCATCCACAGTTTGTATTCCTTTTTGTTTGTCAAGAGATTGCCACTTTTCCACAAGGGCAAGCTGAATAAAATAGGCATAAATTCGATCGATGGAAAAAACATCAACCCCCCAAAGACTCTCTACTTTTTGAAAGCGATATTCGGCTAAGGCTTTATAGAGAGCGAGAGGGTTTTCATAGTTTTCCATGAAAATTTGCTTTAACTCTTCATACTCTTCAGGCACTTCAATGATGTTGGAATCTTTTTGCGCCAGAAGTTGTGCCACTAAGTCATCTGAAGGATCTTCATATTGAAAGATCTGGAGGAGATCACGCTGCATTTTTTTGGCGCGAAAAGCAGCAAAAACAAGCCTCCATTCTCTTTCAAACTTTAAGTACTTCTGTATAAAGCCAGAAGTGTCCAGAGCTTCTCGTTTATAAAAATTAGCAATCAATTCTGGAAAGTGTGCAATTCGATCTTCGATTCTTTCATGCGCGTCCAAAAACTCAAAAACATAATCAGGAAAACCTGCTCTTGTCACTAAAGCATCCTCTAGTTCATTTTCATCAAAAGCCCCCAAATGGTCTAAGGGTTCGTCTTTTAGAAAAGCGCGGATGTTTTCAAGATCATAATAACGACGCAATACATTGAGATTTTGTAAATCTTTAGGTTTAAGATTTTCTTGCAGCAGGGTATCGAACTCGTGAAAATTCATTTCAGGGGGAAACCCAATTCTTACATCAGGTAAATTCGAACTTATGAAAACATATTGAGTCATAATTATCCGTTTTTGATCCCAAAGATTAATTGTCGAAAGTCTTTGCGCGCATAGGCTGCAAGAATTTCTTGGAGTGTTTTATCGGTAATATCAATCGTCAGTCTCTTTCCATGCACTTTAATTTCAGCACCTCCAGCAAAATCCCCTAAAGCGACTCCCTTCTCTCTAAGTTTGCTCATGACATTTTGCAAAAGCAACGCATTAACTTTCTCGGAAGAAACATGCTTAGGAATAAAAGCACTTAAATCAGCAGATAATCCATCTTTTTGTAAAGCTTCGACAATCGCATTAATCACTTGTGCAATCACTGTGGGATCTGCCGTATGCTTTTCGATAACTTTTTCAAGCTCTTCATTAAACAATTTATGTTCAATAGACTGACGGAGAGCTTCCAAACCTTGGCGTGCAGCCTGTTCCAACGAAGATTGAAACACATTCCTTTCTTGCTCAATAGATTTGCGTGCTTGCTCATGCAAAATCTTAGTTTCCTGTTCGGCTTCTTTCACAATTTTTGCGGCTTTGGCATGAGCATCTGCAATAATGTTTTGCGCTTCTTGTTTTGCGGGCTCGAGAGTTTCTTTACGAAGAGTGTCGCAAATTTTCTGAATCTTATCTGTTCCTTTCTCAAACTTTTCCATGATGATCATTTACCTGGTGGTTTAAGGGGTTAAGTAGCATTTTCCTTAAAGGATTAACTCTCAAAAGAAGACTGAATCTTAAGCATATGATTAAGCACTTAGGGTTAGCTAGATTACAAAATAAACACTTAAAAATCTAGCTGCAGAAAATATCAAATCGAGGCCTTTGAAAGCGTCGCCTTAAAACGATTTGCGGATTGCTAACAAAAAGGCACAATAAGCAAGATTTTCTACTGTCAAAAAACTAGGTTATTAGATGCCTTGTTTCGAGTAAAGACAAAAAAAGAAAAGAAAGGCTTATTTCTGGATATCAAAATTTAATTGTGTTTTTTCTAATATTCTGCTTAAAAAGCACTAACTAAAGCAATTTAGGAGGACCCCTTTTCATGGACAATCAGTCGGGCTTTATTTTAGTCACAGGCAGTAGCGGTAGAATCGGAAAAAGTGTGATTCAAAGACTCGGCGGTAAATACCCAATTGTGGGATTTGATGTTGCAGCTCCCCATCATAAAAATGATAATATGGAATTTATCAAGGTGGATCTCACTTCGTCTAAGGAAGTTGAAGATGGATTAGAACTAGCACGCGCTAAATATGGCTCGCACATTATCTCCGTGATTCATTTGGCGGCTTACTACAGCTTTTCAGAAGAAAACTCTCCTCTTTATCAAGCAATCACCATTGAGGGTACCCTGCGGCTGCTGGAAGCAGTAAAAAAATTTCAAACTGAACAATTTCTTTTTTCAAGCACACAGCTTGTTTATGCTCCATGTAAAATAGGCGAAACGATCAATGAACAATCCCCTATTTTGCCTAAATGGGCTTATCCAAAATCAAAAGCCATTACTGAAAATTTGATCCATGAACATCGAGGAAACATCCCAACCGTAATTTTACAAATAGCTGAATGCTATGATGACAGGTGCCATTCTATCCCTATCGTCAATCAAATTCAGCGCATCTATGAAAAAAAATTCACCAGCCGAATCTATGCTGGCGATATCTCTCACGGCAATCCTTTTTTGCATTTTGACGATTTAGCTGAAGCCATTTGGTTGGCAGTGGAAAAAAGGACCATTCTACCTAGCGAAATTAAACTCCTCATCGGCGAAAATAAAACGATGAGCTATGATGAAATACAGCGTGAAATATGCTCTCAGCTAGGAGAAAAAGAATTCAACACTTTTCAAATCCCTAAATGGCTGGCTAAAATGGGCGCCTGGTTCTTAAATCACAATCCTTTTGTGAAAAATCCATTTATTAAACCCTGGATGATTGATTTGGCAGACGATCATTATGGATTAGACATCTCTTTAGCACATGATGAACTAGACTGGTGGCCCAAAAATTTTGTCGGAGATGTCATTCCCAAAATGATTCAATCCTTAAAATCTAATCCCTACGACTGGTATAAAACAAATCAACTTGAGATGCCTCGAGAAATGAATGAAAAAAATGGCTCATTTAAAGACAGGTAATTCATGACTCCTTACGAACGCCATCATCAAGAAACATTATGGGTGCGCTATGCAACTATTTTTCTTGGAATTTGGCTTTTGACAACCCCATTAACTTTTTTCATTAATGACAAAGCAATCTTTTGGAGCGACCTCCTGACCGGATTTTTATTGATTGTACTTGGTTTTTTTTCACTGAATAGTATGCGGACTTGGACCGTCTGGGCCATTGTTTTGCTAGGGATATGGCTGCAGCTCGCGCCGTTAATTTTTTGGGCATCAAACCCCCTTAGCTACCTAAATGATACTTTTGTAGGAGTGCTGGCTATCACTTTTTCCTTGTTAATTCCTGGCACCCCGGGGGCATCGAATTCAATCGACCAACCTATTCCGTTAGGTTGGTCTTATAACCCTTCTTCTTGGGTGCAAAGAATGCCCATTATCTGCTTATGCCTCATTTGCTGGTTTACAGCCCGCTACATGGCCGCCTATCAGCTTGGCTACCTTAAAGAGATCTGGGATCCTGTTTTTAACACTGGCACGCTAAATGTCATTACTTCACCTATTTCACAAGCTTTTCCTGTTTCTGATGCTGGCTTAGGAGCAGCTGCTTACACGATTGAGACTCTCATGGGATGCAAAGGGGGCTCTAAGCGTTGGTACAAGATGCCTTGGCTGGTGATATTATTTGGAATTTTGGTCATCCCGGTTGGTTTAACTAGTGTGATTCTCATTATGCTGCAGCCCATTATCGTCGGCTATTGGTGTTTTTGGTGCCTGCTTACGGCTTTTTGCATGCTTGTGATGATTGCTTTAACGGTTGATGAAGTTTTGGCGGTGCTGCAATTTTTGACTCAATCCAAAAACGAAGGCCGCTCATTTTGGCAAACCTTTTGGAAAGGCGGACCAAACGTCCAATCAAATCCAACACAAATTTATCCCGATTCAATCAGCATTTCGGCTAGTTTTAAAAATATGGTCAAGGGCACCACGATTCCTTTTAATTTACTTCTCTCTGCCCTCATTGGGATGTGGTTTCTCTTCTCAGAAAATTTGGGGGATAGTTCTCAGAGGCTAGCCGCTTACAAACATATCCTTGGAGCTCTTATCATTACTACTTCCATCCTAGCCATGGCTGAACTTTTACGCACAGGCCGGTATTTAAATTTTATCTTCAGCTTAGGGATTGTGACTAGTTCTCTTTTTTTAGGAAATCTTAAATCTCCAATTCTTTATACTAACCTTGTCTTAGCTTTTATATTGTTTCTCTTAACTATCCCTCGTGGAACAATTAGTGAAACTTACGGATCTTTGAATCGTTGGATTAAATAAAATCATTGATTCACATAAAAAGAAAAAATTTCACATTTCCCCATATTAAAAATTCTAGTATAAATTATTTTCCTTGCTCTTAACGAGATCTTTTAATATTTTTTTTGTAAAATACTTTACAGGAAAATTGATATGAAAAACTTTTTAGCAAATTATTGGATCCACTATTGTTTGATTAGTCTTTTTATGCTTAATACGGCATCAGCAGAGCCCCTACCCACCGCTGAGACCAAAGTTCCAGAAACGCAAGAAGAGTTTATAACGTTTACTCCCCCAGAAGGTTGGAAATTAGTTGATCCTAAAAACCTCACCCCAAGCGTTAAAGCAATGGTTATAGGCAAGGGCGATCACGAATTTCCCCCTTCTATTAATCTCGCCACAGAACCCTATGCACTTAGTTTGAATGATTATTTAAAGAAAGTCAAAGAAGTGAACCAGGCAGATGGAGCAGATTGGAAAAGTCTGGGTTCCATTCAGACACAAGCTGGTGAAGGTAATCTTTCCCAAGTTGATTTACCCACTCAATGGGGCGATGTCAGAATGATGCATGTCATCTTACTAAAAAATAACGTTATTTATATTTTGACTGCCTCTGCTTTAAAAAGCGAATTCCCTAAATTTTACAAATCTTTTTTTAGTTCATTACAATCGCTGCATTTTACGCAAAATAAAGAGAATCTAAAATAAAATAAATAAGATAGTTTCTTCGTATATGATTGATAGACAAGTGCTGTTGAACAAACTTAAATTTCTAGTTTTAAAAAAAATTTGCGTATAAATACGTGATGTGACATACATCGAATCTTGAATCGAAAATCATAAATTGACAACAAAAATGTGCCAAATGAGTACACTATGAAAAAAATAAAGAAAAGCCTTGTATGTGCATTAGCAATTGCAATGTTCACAACTTCATCAAGCTCTGTTGAAGCATTAGAGTATGTGACAGATTTGGGTGGTTATGGATATGAAGAAGCACGTCGCGCACCACAGCTAGGCCCTGCTATTGCCTTTGCAGCGCTGGCGTTGGCTGCTATTATCGCCATTGCAGTTCAACGTTCAAGTAGCGGACACGCCCATAGTCATTCAAATTAGCCCTAGTTGTTTTTTTATGCGGGATAGCGACTAAACTTATGTTCGCCAAAATACATATTTTTATTTTGATTGCACAATGAGAAATAACCGTTCACCTGATTTTAAATTTTTATGCCTTACAATCGTTTGGTATTGAAAACTAAATGGGATTACAAATGATGATTTAAAACACCTTTTAGACAGTGAAGAAAAGAGGCGAGCAAATTTCTCCTTATGTAATTGATAAACAAGCGCAAATGATTATTTTCTCAAAATCGTTAAGTTTTTATTGAGAAAAGAAATTGCAAAAAAATATGAGTCTATGACATATATCAAGTCTTGAAAACGAACTTAATGTTAGTTAAAGAAACAAAAATGTACCCAGGGAGTACACCTATGAAAAAACTGAAAAAAAGCGTTGTGCTTGCAACTGTAATCGCGATGCTAACGGCATCATCCAGCTCTTTACAAGCAGATTGCTGCGCGCCTGATCCTGGTTGCGGATACGAAGAATGTCGTCGTGCACCACAGATCGGCCCTGCTATTGCATTAGGAGCTATTGTTATTGCTGCAATTATTGCTGTTGCGATTCAGAACTCAAGCCACAGCGGCCATGGCCACAGCCATTAGTAGATGACTCTTTTTAAGCCTTTTGGAAAAGTGGGAAAGTTCTTAATCCCTCTTTTCCTTCTTCTCATTACCTCTTGCAGTTCATCCTGCCCTAACTGGAACTTCCAAGAAACAA
>Ga0105044_10010219_pt1 | contig 12819 bp, 1 predicted proteins | sample MAT01_FD_78092 | JGI IMG/M metagenome (GOLD analysis project Ga0105044, IMG submission 78092) | Freshwater microbial communities from Lake Fryxell liftoff mats and glacier meltwater in Antarctica - MAT-01 | ecosystem: Environmental > Aquatic > Freshwater > Ice > Liftoff microbial mat | place...
GCGACACCGGCGGGATCAAGACGCAGATAGTCGCAGGGCTGACGACGTTGGGCACGGGAACGGACAACGCCGTGGTCGGCGGCAACGCCAGCAATTCGACGCTGACTTTCACCGGCAGCGTCAACACGCCCTCGATCTTCAACGGCACGCTCGGCGGCGGCGGGGCGAATGAAAACAACCTCGCCCTGAATGTCACCACCGGCGCGCTGACCCTGAGCGGGAACAACTCCTTTGTCGGTGGCGGCACGGTCAGCGGCACCGGCGTGTTGAACATCAACAGCTCCGGCACCGGCGCGACGAACTCGGCCCTCGGCACGGGCACGTTCACCATCGCCGGCGGGAGCATCGACAATACCAGCGGAAGCGCCAAGACGCTCGCGACCGACAATGCCGTGCTGCTCAACGGCGCCTTCACCTTCGGCGGCAGCAACAGCCTGAGCTTCGGCGCCGGCAGCGTGGCCACTGCTACTGCCAGCCGTATAATTACCCTGCTCGGAGATGCCAGCAGCACCAGCGCGCTGGGCTTCGGCACCGTCAACCTCACAGCGGCCGGATTGACGCTCACTGCCGCCGCGCAGCAGGGCTCGGGCACCTCGCTGGAGATCGGCACGCTGAACGTCAATTCGTTAGGTGCCACGGGTGCGGCGGGCGTTCTCGCGGGCAACGGCATCGTCAATATTACGAACAAGATCACCTCCACCGCCGCCAGCCAGCCCTTCACCTACAGCGGCACCGGCGTGCTGACCCTCTCGGGCAACGCCAGCGATTACGGCGGCCTGACGACCTTCTCGGGCGCCGGCCTCATCAAGCTCGGCACGGGCGGTCAGTTGCCAGGCAACGGCCTGACCATGACCGGTGGCTCCACCTTCGATCTCAACGGCCACAACCAGGGCAACGTCGGGAGGTTGACATTGACTGCCCCGTCCCTGATCACCAACAGCAGCGCCACGGCCGTGACGTTCACCGCCGGTGACCTGGCGGGCAGCAGCGGCAATTTCTCGGGCAAATTGACGGCCAACATTACCCTGACCACGAGCGCCGCCGCGGCGCTGAGCGGTGATTTCTCCAACACGGGCGATGTCAATCTGATCAACAACAGCACAGCCGCTTTCAGCCTCAGCTCGCCGAATATGCAGACCGTGGGCAATGTCAGCTTCGCGGCGAACAGCACCGGCGCGTTCACGGTTTCCGCGCCAAATTTCAATCCCACCGGCACCGTCACGAACAACGGCATCGGCACCGGCATCACCACGATCAGCGGCGTGCTGGGCAGCAATGTCACCCAGATTATCCAGAACAGCCCGACCGGCGGCTCGCCCTTGGTTGTCAGCGGCGCGATTTACGTGAATCCCGCTGGCCTGACGATCACGCAGAGCGGTGGCGGGCCGTTGTTGACGGTCGGTGCAGCTACGATCAACGGCAGCGGCAACGTGACCGTCGTGGACAGCAGCGTGGACGGCGGCAACGTCACTTTCTCGGCCATCGGGAGCTACACCGGCGACCTGACCTTGCAGAGCACGGGAACGTCCGGCACGCCGGGCGTGATCACCGTCTCGGGCGCGCAAAACAATGCGGGCACCATCACCAACAACGGCTCCGGCAACGCGACCAACCTCATCAGTGGGATCATCGGCCTGCCGGTCACCGGCGTCATCCAGGACAGCAGCACTTCGCAGTTGAACCTGACCGGCGCGAGCACCTTCGCGAGTGGTCTGACGATCAAGGCTGGCACCGCCGGGCTGGGAACCAGTGATTTGGCGGCGGGAACCGGCCCGATCACGCTGGGTGAGACGAACGGCTCGGCGGACGCGACATTGGTGAGCATCTCCAGCGGCCGGACGTTCGCGAATCCGATTGTCCTGAGCGGCACCAGCGGGACACTGACCATCGCCGGCGGTGTCGGCCAGGCGGCGACAACCTTCAGCGGCGGCGTGACAGGCAGCCGCGATCTGATCCTCGACAGCCGCGGCACCTTGCTCACGTTCTCGACGACTGGCATCGACAATGTCGGGAACGTGACGGTCACCGGGGCCGGCAACACCACGGTCAGCACCGCCATTGGATCCTCGGTCTCCACTGTTACGAAGATCGGCGCAGGTACGCTGCTCTTGAGCAGCGCAACGGGCAACGGCTTCAGCACTCTCAACATCCGCGAAGGCACGGTCACCGCGAGCACGCACCTGAACTCCCTCGGTCTCGGGGCGGTGAACCTGGGGGATCCCACGCTGTTGAATACGAATGACGCCACCCTCAGTCTCGGTGCGACCGCGCTCGTTTACGCCAACCTGATCAACGTGCTTGCCGGCAGCAGTGGCACGCTCACCATCACGAATGGCGGCGATAACGCGAACTCCTCCGGGTTGATTACGCTGGCTAATAATCTCAGGTTTAACGTCGCGAACGCGATGACCATTTCGGGTGGCGTCACTGGAACCGGGAACGTCAACATCACCGACACGGCGAGCGATACGCTGACCTTCTCGGCGACCCAGTTGAATTTCACTGGAAACCTGACCAACAACGCCGGGGTCGGAGCGAGCGCCGTCACCATTGCATCCAATGCCCCGGTCAATATCACTGGCAACATCACCAATAACTCCGCCGGCACGGGAACCATGACGATCAACGGTGCCTTGGGCAGCACCGTGGGCACGGTGACCCAGAACAGCGACACCGCGCTCCTCGTCCTCTCTGGCATCAGTTCCACCTACACCGGTGGCATTGCCATTCTGAAGGGCAGGCTCCAGGCCACTACCAGTGGCAGCTCGCTCGGTGCCGTTGGCAATATAGTCACGCTGGGGAATACGACCGGCAGCGACGCTGCCTTCTTGCGATTCAGTAGCGCAGCCACCTATACCGCAGGCACCATCATCGTGGCTGCGAACAGCAACCCGACCACATTCACCATCGAGGGCGCCACCACCACGAGTGATGCGATCATTTCCGGGGATATCGTTCTGAACCACGACCTCGTCATCGCTGCCGGTGCGACCGGGGCCACCAGTGCGGACCTCACCTTCAATGGGGACATCACGGGGGACGCCATGGCTCGCCTGCTGGATATCAATTACTCGGCCGTCGCGCTCACGGGCGCTGTGACGTTCAATGGCTCCGTCAATCACACCGGCACCATCCTCAACGAGGGCAACAGCACGGGTGCCACGATCTTCAACGGCGTGATCGGGACCAACGTGACCGGCGTGACGCAGAACAGCGCGTCAAGCAGACTGATCGTGACCGGCGCCAACACTTACACCGGCCCGACGACCATCACACTGGGAACGCTGCAAATCGGCAACGCAGGGACGATCGGCTCGCTGAACGTGGCCTCGGCGATTTCCAACAGTGGCACGCTCGCCTTCAACCGGACCAATACCATCACCCAGGGCACGGATTTCGGCACCGTCTCTGGGACGGGATCACTGGCGCAGAACGGCACAGGAATCCTGATACTGAACGCGGCCAACACCTACACCGGGACGACGACGATCAATGCCGGCACGCTGAGCGCAGCCACATTGAACAGTACAGGGACGGGAGGCAGCGCGAGCAGCAACCTGGGCGCCCCGACGACGGTGCCCAACGGCACGATCTCAATCGGGGCAGCGGCGGTCGCGGGCAGGTTGCTTTATACTGGCACGGGTGAGACGACGGACCGGGTGATCAACTTGGCCGGCACCACCGGCGGCGCCACTCTCGACCAGTCGGGCACGGGCACGCTGAGGTTCACCAGCGATCTGACTGCCACCGGCATCGGTGCAAAGCTGCTGACTCTGCAGGGTTCCACAGCCGGCATCGGTGAATTCGCCGGGGCGATTGTGGACGGCAGTGGCACGACCGCGCTGACCAAGGCGGGCACCGGCACCTGGATCCTCTCCGGTGCCAACACCTACACCGGCAACACGACCGTCACCGCCGGAACCCTCGCCATCGGCACCAGTGGCTCGCTTGACGGCACTGCCATCACCCTCAGCGCCGGCACCCTGAGCCTGCAAAACGTGCTCGCGATCGGGTCCGCGTCGTCGTTGACCTTCAGCGGCGGCACCTTGCAACTGCTCAGCGACACGAACAACGACTATTTCCATACCCCGGGCGACACGCTCGCCATCACCGGCAACGTGACGATCGATGTGAACCAGTTGGTTTCGGGCACGGGCCTCACCCTGGCGATCGGCAGCGCCGGCGTCACCGTCGGCGCGAACACCGTGAGCGTCACCGGCGGGAACAGCTACAGTCTGCAACTCGGGCCAGTCACCCAGACGACTGCCGGCATCACGGCCTTCTCGCCGAGCACTGCGAGCCTGATTCTGCCGTCCTTTACCGCAGCCAGCAGCGGGGCCAGCAGCACGCTCCGCTTCACCGGAACGGGCACCACCACGGTCACAGGAGCCATCGGCACCGGCGGGGTGACCACCCTGAACCTCGACCGGTCGGGTGCCGCGGGAACGACAATCCTCCAGGCCGCGAGTCCCGAGATCAACGGCGCGGTGACGATTACCGTTGGCACGCTCCAGACCGCCGTGGCCACGAATGCCTTCGGCAGCACGACGGGCATCAGCATTGGTGGAACGGGTATCCTGGACATCCGTAACAACTCCACGACAAGCTTCAGCAATGGCGCCACGGCCTATCCGGTCACCCTCACGGCATCAGGTGCCACCATCAATGTGGGCCGGGTCAGCGGTGCCGGAACCGCGACGCTGACTCTCGGGACGGTTTCCATGCCGGGCGCCTACACCCTGAACACCACCAACACCGGTGCCGACAGCACCAGCCTGAGCCTGGGTGCCGTCACCGGCAGTACCGCCAACAACAAGGTCATCAACAACACCATAGCGGGTGCAGGCGTATTGACCATCGCCAGCTATGCCGAAAGCGATGCCTCGGCCCGGTTGATCACCTTCCAGGGTTCGGGCGACACCGTCGTCACGGGCGGCATCAGCCAAAACGGGGCGAATGCCTTGGCGGTAACGTTCAACGCCGCCAACGCCACCAACCTGCTCACCATGCAAGGGACCAGCGGCTTCACCGGGACACTGGCGATCACCAGGGGCATTCTGAACACCACTTCCGCGGCGATGAATGCCACCGATTCGACCAATGGGATGACCCTGGGTGCGGCGGGCACCTGGCAGGCTGCCGGAGACATCACCACCAGCAAGAACATCGTCGCGACCTCGCTCGGGACGATCGACACCAACGGCTTCGACGTGACGGTGAACGGTGTCATTTCAAGCGGTGGCTTCACCAAGACCGGCGCCGGGACGCTTACGCTGACGAATACCAACACCTACACCACGCTGCTGACGGTCGCGCAAGGTGCGATATCCGTCAGCACCGTTGCCAACAACGATACGAACCAGCAGTGGGGCAAGCTCAACGGTGCCGGCGAATTCGTGTTAGGGTCCACCGGCAACACCGGCACAGTCGAGTACACGGGCGGAGACGCATCGACCAGCCAGGGGTTTGGACTGGCCACTGGCGGCACCGGTGCATTCAGAGTCGCCACCGGCGCGACCACTTTGACCCTCTCGGGCGTCATCAGCGGCGGCGGCAACCTCCAGAAGAACGGGCCGGGCACGCTGTCCCTCGGAGGCGCGAACACCTACAGCGGAGGCACGTTCTTCATCAACAACGGCGCTGTGGTGAGCACGGTGGCCACCGGTCTGGGCCCCGTGGGCACCACGCTGGACTTCCTGGCGAGCGCCAACACCCGCTCCGCGCAGATCGGGGCGAACACGACGCTGGCAGGATTGAAGAACGGCGACGGCAGCGCCACGGTGCAATCGTCGGGCGCCTTCACCCTCACGCTCAACAGTGCGGCGAACACCACCTACAGCGGCATTCTGGCGAACGGCGGCGGCACCCTGGCCTTGACCAAGACTGGTGCCGGCACGCAGACGTTCAACGGCTCGGTCGTCAACACCGCCACCGGCGCGCTGACGATCAACAACGGCATCCTCGCGCTGGATACCTCGAACCTGGGTACGCCGACCAACCTGTTTAACAGCGGCATCAACGTCACCCTCGGCGGCGGCACGCTCGACCTCCGTGGTGCAAGCGGCCAGGCGGTCGCCCAGACCTTCGGCACCTTGACGCTTACGAATGCCACCTCCAGCGCCATTACGCTGAACGATCCCACGGGCGGCGGCAGCATCACCTTGAACTTCGCCGGCAACTGGACGCAGAACGCGGGCAGCACCATCAGCATCAACGGAGGGAGCGGCATCTTGGGCACCGGAGTCCTTCACTTGAACGTCAATAACACGTTTGTCATTGGCTCGCTCCTCCCCTACATCACGATTAACGACGGCAGTGGCACGGGCATCGCAAAGGTCGTTGCCTCCGGCGGACCCAGCGGCCAGGAACTCCAACTGTTCACCTTCCCGACCACGGCCTTGCAGCATGACAGCAATACGATCACCACAGATTACGGCGTCTCGGCGGGATTGGGTAACCTGACGGATCTGGGGCTCGGAGATAATAAAATGGACGCCGGCACGCATGCCTTGAACTCACTGTCGATCGATACCTCCGGCTCGGGCAATAGCGGTTCAGTGGATCTCAACGGATCGACGATGACCTTTGCCGCCAACACGGTCACCTTCCAGAGCGACAGCTTTGCCAACGACTACACGGTCAGCGGTAGCGGGCAGTTCGGCGCCAGCGCCACGGCCTTGAACATCTTCACCCAGGGCGACGGCACGCTGATCCTCAACTCGCAGATCGGCAGCGCCTCGACCAGCACGACCCTGACGCTGACCGGCACCGGCACCACGCAACTGGGCGGCACGCAGGTCTATACCGGCGCGACGATCGTCAGCAGCGGCACGCTGGAATTGAACGCCTCGTCACTCGCCGGCACAGACTTTACGATCAACGATGGCACGGTGACGATGCTGAATACGACGATCGGCAGCGGCAACAACGTCACCTTTGGCGTCGGCGCCACGGGCGTGTTCCAGATCAATGGCAACAGCGTGACCATCGGCACCCTGGCGACCAACGCCACGGTCGGCACCCCCGTCGTCGAGAACGGCGGGGCCAGCAACGCCACGCTAACTTTGGCCGGCACGCTGGGCACCTATGCCGGAGTCATCCAGAACGGCAGCGGCGCCGGCAATCTGGCGCTGACCGTGAATGGCAGCGGTACCGCGACGCTCTCGGGCGCGAACACCTATACGGGTGCCACGATTGTCAACGGCGGCACCCTGGCGGTCACTGGCTCGTTGAGTGCCAGTTCTGCCGTGAGTGTCGTCTCCAGCGCGGGCGGCACCCTGAGCTTTGGCAACACCTCGGGCACGGGAGTGACTGGGACGGTTACTTTCGACGGCACGAACACCGGCTTGGGTTATAGCGTCAACGCAACGGTGGCGAATCCGCTGACGCTTTCCACGGCCAATACCGTCGTCAACCTGGCAGGCACCGCCGGCATCACCACTTTCACGGGCGCAGTCACCGGCGGCAGCACGACCAGCATCAAGATGAATGCGGGCACCTCCAGTGCGTCCACCATCTTCCAAAGTGACTTCTCCGCCTTTTCCGGAACCTTCGAGTATAGCACGCCCACATCGACCAATCAGCGGCGTGTGAGCTTTACCGGCGGCAACGGTGCGACGACGTCGAATACGGCGTTCATCTTGAGCGGCGTGTCGGTTGGCAATGCCACGACCGCTGGAACCAATCCTTTTGTGGCAGGGACGAACAACGCCAGCGGCTTTCAGATGGGTTCGTTGAACGGCAGTTCAGGTATCATCAGTGTCACTGCCACGGGCGGCCTGGTCGTGGGCAACCTGGGCACCGCCGATTCATATGGCGGCGTCCTCCGCGGCACCACCGCCAGTGGAGCGTTGCTGAAGGTGGGCACCGGTTCGATGACGCTCAGCGGTGACAACACCTACATCGGCACCACGACCATCAGCGCCGGCACCCTGATTGCCGGAGCCAATGCCGTTTCGACCGCGGTGAGCAACCAGGGGATTACCACGGCAAACGTCAATATTGCCACGGATACCTTTACGCCGACAGGCGGAAACACGTTGGTGGACGGCGACACGGTTGCCTTCACGGGCGGTACCACGCCGACCGGAACATTGTTTGGCGTGACCTATTTTGTCGTGGGTGCGACGGGCACAACCTTCCAGTTGTCGCTGACATCGGGTGGTTCGGCTATTGACCTTACCGCCGCCGGGACCAACCCCTCCATCTCCCGCGTCGGAGCCTTCGGTGCGGCCAGCTCGGCTATCGTGATGGGTGATGCCGCCACGACGACCAACAACTCCAGCCCGACATTGCTCACCGGCGGTGCCGTCACCATTGAGCGCGCCGTCACGGTCGCCAACCAGGCCACCAGCGGCACCTACGGCATCGGCGGCAACACGGACAACAACTCGACCTTCAGCGGCGTGGTGACCATCAATCAGGATCTGACCGTCTCGCAGGTCGCCACCACCGGCGGCAACGCCTTGAGCCTTGCGGGCAACATCACCTCGGGTGCCGGCGCGCGCACGCTCACGTTCAACAACATCGGCGCGGTCTCCCAGTCCACAGGCGTCATTGGCGATGGCGCGGGATCGATCACGGTGCTGAAAACGGGGACGGGCCGGACGACGCTCGCGGGCACGAACACCTACACGGGCACGACGACCGTCCAGCAGGGAAGCCTCATTGCGGGAGCCGCCGCGCCATCCGGCAGCGCGGGCGCATTTGGCAATGCCACGTCGGCCATCGCGCTCGGCGACGCCACGAGCATCAGCGGCAATCTCAGTCCCTCGCTGTTGACGGGCGGGGCGTTCACGGTGGGCCGGGACATCACCGTGGGCTCCAGCAACGCGGCCACCACCGGGGTCTATACCATCGGCGGCGACACCCCGACCAGTTCCACATTCTCGGGGACCGCGACGCTGAATCAGTCGCTGACTGTCACCCAGGTCGCCAGCGGCACGGCGAACCTCACCGGTGCCATCACGTCCGGCGCTTCCGGCACGCAGACGCTTACCTTCAATAACGCAGGCTCGGTCTCCTCGACCAACGTCATCGGCGGAGGAACGGGTACCATCGGAGTGGTGCAATCCGGCGCGGGGACGACGACGTTTGGCGGGTCGGTGTCGAACACCTACAAAGGTCTGACCACTGTGAGTGCAGGCATCCTGTCGCTGGCCAAGACGGGCGGGGCCACGGCGATTGCCGGGGATCCCTCGACGACGGGCAAGACGCCGCGGGACATCTTGGTGAATGGCGGCACGCTGCGCTGGGATGGCAACGACCAGGTGGGCGACAGCGTCTCGCTGCGCATCACCTCGGGAACGGTCAACTTCAACGGCTTCAACGAAACGCTGTTTGACCTCAAGAACGTGGGCGGCACGGTGAACTACTCGGGCGTCATCGTCATCACCGATCCGGAGTGGTTTGGAGGAAGCACCAACAACATCACCAACAGTACCACCTTCGGATTTCTGGACGTGCATGGCGGCACCAACACCATCTTCGGGACGACCGGCGGGCCGGGGAGTCTGACGGTGGGCAGCGTCGGCGGCCTGAACTTCATCCAGAACGATGCTTATACCGATGGAGAAGGCGATCCCATCGCGGCGTCGCCCTCGGACCTCAACATCACGATTAACTCGGACAATGCGACTGCCGGCATCCTCAAGCTGGCGGGCAATGTGTCGTTCGCCGCGCAGGTGGGAACGGGTTCGCCTGCGAACTTCAACTCGACGGCGAGCATCACCAATGGTCCTGGAGGAAGCAATGCGGGCCAGTTGGATCTCAATGGGGCCACGCGCACGTTCACCGTGGGCAATTCCACAGCGGCGACGGACATGACCATCTCCGCGGACATCATCGGCGGGGCAGGGGTCGGGCTGACCAAGGACGGGGCCGGCAAGCTCGCGGTGAGCGGGACGAACACCTACCAGGGCACGACGACGGTGAGCGCCGGCGAACTCGAAGTGTCGGGCGGCGGGCTCACGGCCACCACCGCGGTGCAACTCGACGGCGGCTCACTGATTCTCGGAGCGTCCAACGTGATCAATAACGGCGCGGCCGTGAATCTGAACGGCGGCACGATCGAGACCAACGGATTCAGCGAAGGCGCAGCCACGACTGTCGGACTGGGGGCCCTGACGCTCTCCGCGAACTCGATCATCGACTTCGGCACCGGCACGGTCGGGGATTTGACCTTCGCCAGCGCCGCCTACAGTGGCGGGACCCTCTCGATCCTGAATTGGAGCGGCGTGGGTGACACTGCGGGAACGGACACCGTGAATGACCGGCTGATCTTCGCCGGCACGGCTTCCAGCTTCACCTCGGCCTTCGCCCAGAGCGCAATATCCTTCAGTGGCTTTGGCACGGGATATAATGCGATCCAGTTTGACGGCGGTTACTACGAAATCGTCGCCGTGCCGGAGCCTGCGACGACGGCGGCCCTCGGAGCCCTGGCGCTGTGCGCGCTCATCGGCTACCGCGAGCGCCGCCGGCTCGGGACCGTCTTTGGCCGCTTCGTGAAGAGCAGCCGCGCCTAAACCTTGCTTGGAGAACAGACACCGTTGAATCACCTGACGCCATGATCGGCCAACGCACACGCGGACTGCAGGGAGCCCTGCTGATGTGCCAGCTTATGCTGGTGCCCGTGCTGTTGCTTGCGTCCGGGCTGGTCGTGTTCAACTCGGTGACTGGCATCGACTCGATGCTGATCGCGCATTACCCGCTCTATGCGCTGGCGATCATCGCGGGACTGATGGTCGAATCGATGACCCGGGACCGGGCGCGCGTGCGCCAGAACCTGTGGCAGCATAACTTCGTGGACCAACACCGGGTGACGATTAGGCAGATGGTCTTCGGGTTCGGCGTTCTGCTCGTCTATCTGGCAGGGACCAAGGATATGGCGATCTCCCGCTGGTTCCTGGTGGCGTTCGGCGGTGCCATGTATCTCGGATTGCTATGGAGCAACTACTACCTGCCCGGCTTTCTGGCCCGCCGGATCTTTGGCGGACGGTGGGTCGAGAAGACGCTCCTCGTTGGGTCTGCCGCCCAGGCCAGGCAGATCCAGCAATGGCTTGAGGGGAAAGAAGACTATGGATTGTGCGCTGTGGGGATCCTATCGACCGATTCAGTTCGCGCGGAAAGGATGGCCGGGTATCGCTGTCTGGGTGGGGTGGAGGACTTGGAGGAAATCATCCGCCGCGAAGGAGTCACGCAGGTGATCGTGCTGGAATTGCCGAAGCAAAAGATGCGGCATCGGGAGTTGGTGGGGATCGTGGAGAAGCTTGGCACCCGACTGATGATCCTCAGCAACCTTGAAGATATGCTGGAGCACCCGGTGGTGCATATCGAGGATGAGGGGCTGCGCTTCATCACCCTGCGGGAGGAGCCGCTGGAGAATCCGCTGAACCGGCTGGCAAAGCGGGCGCTCGATCTGGCGGTGGCGCTGCCGGTGGTGTTGTTCATCCTGCCTTGGGTGGCGATGATCGTATGGCTGGCGCAGCGCATCCAGGCACCGGGTCCGTTGTTCTTCCTGCAGAAGCGGGCCGGGATTCAAAACGAAGAGTTTCTCATCATCAAGTTCCGCACCATGCATGTGGGGAATTCCGATGAGGCCCGGCAGGCGACACCGGGCGATGAGCGCATTTACGGCTTCGGTCGCTGGCTGCGAAAATTGAGCTTCGACGAACTGCCGCAGTTCATCAATGTGCTCAAGGGCGAGATGAGTGTCTCTGGTCCCAGACCGCACATGATCGAGCATAATGCGCAGTTTGCGCAGCAGATGAGCAACTACCATATCCGGACCTTTGTGAAGCCGGGCATCACGGGCCTGGCGCAGGTGCGCGGCTTCCGTGGCGAGGCGCGCTCGCCCCACGAGATTGCGCGCCGCCTCGAGAGCGACATTTCTTATATGGAAAATTGGCGGCTGGCGCTGGACCTGTCGATCATCGTGCGGACCGCCTGGCAGATGATTTCCCCGCCGAAGACCGCCGTATAGCAGAACAACGAAACTTTCAAACAATCAGCCGGAATCCAAACCAAGAACCAAAACAACGATATGAAACTGAGCAACCTCTTCCAACCCGCGCGGGCAATGCGTTCCGCGCTGCTCGCCGCACTCACCCTTCTGAGCGTCGGCGCCAGCCAGGCGGCAAACTTCTTCTTCGATCCAATAACCGCCAGCGGAACCGGTGGCACCGTGGATTTCGGGACGGTGCGCGGCGGGCCGCCCTATTGCTGGGCCATCTTCTCGCTGTCCGGCGGCGTGACGGTGACAGATGCGGTGCTGGGTGCCCCGACTGACTACGACGTCGTCGGCAATATCGGTATCGCCAACGGCGGAACATTGCTGATCGATAGGGCCCGGATCGGAGGAACAACCTATCTGAGAAATGGAGCCGTGGCGAACATCCTTGGAGGTGCAACGACCACCGGCGGAATTCTGACTAATCAGAATCTTCCGGTCTTAAACGCTGCGGCGGGTGCGGCTTTCAGTGCAGCCAGTGCAGCTGCCGGGCTGGCCAGCAACACCGCTGGAGGGACCCTCTCGATTAGCGGCCCGCCCATACCCGGCGGAGTGCTTACCAATGGGTCATTGCTTGACACCGCGACCATTGGTCTCACGAACGTTACCGGTGGTGGCACTATCACCGGTCTGGCGGGCCAGACCTACGTCATGAATCTGACCAACCTGATTCTGGCGGGCAACCTTGCCACCCTGACGCTGAGCGGGACGGCTACGACGAACTATATCATCAACGTCAGCAGGTTCATGTCACTGAGCGGTGGTGCCAAGATTCAGCTCAGCGGCGGACTGACCGAGGCAAATGTGCTGTA
>Ga0105044_10010220_pt1 | contig 12818 bp, 13 predicted proteins | sample MAT01_FD_78092 | JGI IMG/M metagenome (GOLD analysis project Ga0105044, IMG submission 78092) | Freshwater microbial communities from Lake Fryxell liftoff mats and glacier meltwater in Antarctica - MAT-01 | ecosystem: Environmental > Aquatic > Freshwater > Ice > Liftoff microbial mat | place...
CCTCGGCTCCAGCAACCATGCCAATGTCGTGAAAGCGACGATCGGAGCGCTCCAGCAACTGCGACTCCGGGAAACGATCTACAAGACCCGCGGGATTCCGATGCGGTCTGCGGCGCTCGCGGTTTCTGCTGCTTAAGTTATGAATCTCTCCAATCTGAAACCCCGCCCGGGGTCCAAACATCGGGTGAAGCGTCTCGGCTGCGGCGAAAGCAGCGGTCACGGCAAAACGTCGGGGAAGGGTCACAAGGGTCAAAAGGCCCGGTCCGGTGGCAGCATCCGATTGGGCTTTGAGGGTGGGCAGATGCCCTTGATTCGCCGCATTCCGAAGCGGGGCTTCAGCAACGACGCTTTCCGGTTCAAGTTTGCGATCGTGAATCTGGATTCGCTGAATGCCTTTGAGGAAGGTGCGACGGTGGACGAGGCGGTCCTGCTCGCCGCGGGACTGATCCGCCGACCTTACGACAAGGTGAAAATCCTCGGGAGTGGCGAACTTAAGAAGCCGCTCAGCGTGACGGCCGACAAAGCCAGTGAGACTGCGAAAGCAGCCATCGAGAAGGCTGGCGGTACGCTGACCTTGAAGTGATGGGCGTGGCTGCACGCCCGGCTCGGTTCGCTCGTGGTCGCACTCTGTCCGTGTCGCGATGATCTCCGCTTTTTCGAACACCTTCAAAATCCCGGAGCTGCGCAACCGGGTGATCTTCACCCTGGTGATGCTCGTTCTGGTGCGGGTCGGGGCGGCGATTACCTGCCCAGGGATCAACGCATCGGTGATTCAGCATTGGTTTGAAAACCAACTGAACAACCAGTCCGGCGGCTCGATCGCGGCGCTCTTCAACATCTTCAGCGGTGGAGCCTTGGAGAACTGTGCGGTCTTTTCGCTCGGAGTGATGCCGTACATCAGTGCGAGCATCATGCTGCAACTGTTGACGGCGGTGATTCCGAGGCTCGGAAAAATTGCCAAGGAGGACGGAGGCCGGCAGAAGATCATGCAGTACACGCGGTACGTGACGATCGTGCTGTGTCTGTTTCAGGGATATCTGCTGGCGATGTCGTTCGAGAATCCCGCTTCGAATCCTTTCTTATCCGGCATTCAGGACACCATCGCGCAATTGGGGCTTCCGCTGGTTTCGGACCCGGGGGTGACTTTCCGGGTGATCACCGTCATCACCCTGACGGCTGGCACCATGTTTTTGATGTGGCTGGCGGATCAGATCACGGACCGCGGGATCGGGAATGGGATGTCGCTGGTGATCACCGTCGGGATTGTGGCCCGGCTGCCCGCGGCCTTGGTGCAGGCGTGGAATACGTTTGTGCCCTCGGGAGCCAAGCAGGGAGCGCCGGTCAATCCGCTCGTGCTCGTGCTGATGATCGCTTTCCTAATTCTGGTGATTGCGGGAGTCATTTGCATCACCCAGGCTCAGCGGAAGATCAGTGTGCAATACGCGAAGCGGGTCGTGGGACGGAAGGTCTATGGCGGGCAGACCCAGTATATGCCGCTGAAGGTGAACTACGCGGGGGTCATGCCGATTATCTTTGCCCAGGCGTTGCTCGTTTTCCCTTCGACGATCGTGACGATGGCCTTCCGCGACAGCAGTTGGGCGCAGAAGCTGGCGAGCAATCTGCAATCGGGCTGGCTGCATTACCTCCTCTACGGGAGCATGATTTTCTTCTTCAGTTACTTTTGGGTTGCGACCCAGTTCCAGCCGCAACAGATCTCCGACGATCTGAAGAAGTACGGTGGGTACATTCCGGGCGTGCGTCCGGGCAAGCCGACGGCGGACTTTCTGGATTTCACGATGACGCGGCTGACTTTCGCCGGCGCGGTCTTCCTGACGATCATCGCGATCATGCCAGAAATGCTCTCGCGGCAGCTCCATGTGCCGTATGTGACGGCGCAGTTCTTTGGAGGCACGAGCCTGCTCATTTGTGTGGGTGTGGTGCTCGATACGATGCGCCAGGTGGAGACGCACTTGATTCAACGTCATTACGATGGGTTCCTGCGGAAAGGCCGCTTGCGCGGGCGCTTCGATCGTTCGCCGGCGGCGCGCGGGGAGGCGGTGCAGCAGGGTGCGATGCTGTGGATGTATGTCGGGATTGCGATTCTTCTGGTCGCCGGGCTGGCGATCTTCATTGCAGGACGCTTTCGGTAAGTGAAACGCAGGATCGTTTTGCTCGGACCACCAGCATCCGGAAAGGGCACGCAGGCGGAAATGATCACGGCACGCTACCAATTTCCGAGCGCTTCGCCGGGGTCGATGCTCCGGGAGGAAAAGAAGGCAGGGTCGGCGCTCGGGATCGAAGCGGACCTTTTGACCCGGGAAGGCCAGTTGGTGCCGGACGGAACCATCAACCAACTCGTCGAGCGGTGGCTTGGAAAAGAGGGGGAGGAGTTTGTCTTTGATGGCTACCCGAGGAGTGTGGGTCAGGCCGAGGCTTTGCAGAGCATGCTGGCCATCCGCGGAATCCCACTGGAAGGAGTCCTGTCTTTGGAGGCCGATCTACCGACGCTCCAGCGCCGCGTGCGGAACCGGGTCGTATGCGCGGATTGCGGTCGGAATTACAGTGTCGGGCTGACCGTGGCGGATGAAGCGAAACCCTGTCTGGCCTGTGGTGGTAGTTTAGCGCGGCGCGCCGATGACACGGATGAAACGCTGGCCCGACGGATGGAAGAATATGCGGCGAAAACCGCTCCGTTGGGGAGCTACTACGCCAAGCGGGGATTGCTGCACGCGGTGGATGCGACGCGTGGGCCAGAGCAGGTTTTTGCGTCGATCGTCGAGATTCTGGAGGGCGCATGAGCATTCCGATCAAAAACGACCGGGAGATCGAGCGCATGCGGGAGTCCTGCGGTGCCGCCAGTGAAGTGCTCGATCGGGTGACATCCTTGATTCGCCCGGGCATCACCACGCGCGAGATCGACCAGGCCGCGGGCGATTATATGGCGGCACTGGGCTGCAAAAGCGCTTTTCTCGGGTACCGGGGATTTCCGGGAAACTGTTGCATCTCGCTGAATGAGGAAGTCGTCCATGGCATCGGCGGTCCGCGACGCATTCAGTACGGCGACATCGTGAAGCTCGACATCGGGGTGATCAAGGACGGATGGGTGGGGGATACGGCGACTACCGTGGCGGTGGGAGCGATCGACGCGCGAGTGCAGCGGTTGCTGCAAGTCACGGAATCCACGCTGGACATGGCGATCACCTATTGCCTGGCCGGGCGGCGGTTGGGCGATCTCTGCTCGGCGATCGAGGATGAGATTGGCGCGCATGGGTACACCGTGGTGAAGGAATTTGTCGGCCACGGAGTCGGGAGAAAGCTCCACGAGGAGCCCCAGGTTCCGAATTACGGCCGGGCCGGCAGCGGACCGAAGCTCAAGCCCGGGATGACCATCGCCATCGAACCCATGGTCAACATGGGAGGTGCGCCGGTGCGGGTGCTGCCGGACAAATGGACCGTGGTGACCGTGGACGGCAAGCCCTCCGCCCATTTCGAGCACACCGTGCTCATCACCAAGGCCGAACCCGAAATCCTCACATGGCGAAAAAAGACGCTATTGAAGTAGAAGGAAAAGTTGTCGAACTCCTGCCCAACACCATGTTCCGAGTCCCCGCTCCTATTTCAGGAAAAATGCGCCTGCACTTCATTCGCATCTTGCCAGGAGATAAAGTGCTGTTAGAAATGTCGGCCTACGACTTGACCAAAGGCCGGATTACCTTCCGGCAAAAGTAGTGAATTCGTCGATCGCTCTGAAGATTTCCGCATCTTCAGCGCGATTTTTTCGTCCTCCAAAATCCAGCCCAAATTTAACCCATGAAAGTCCGAGCCTCTGTGAAACGCCTTTGCGAAAGCTGCCGTATCGTGAAGCGCAAGAATGTCGTCCGTGTGATCTGTAAGAACGCCCGGCACAAGCAGCGGCAAGGCTGATGGAATGTTCAGGATTTGGGAGGCGAGAGATGTGCGCTGCACAATTAGTCGCCCAAGTCCGAAGCCCGCCCGCCCGAAGAATCCGCAATCCTGAATCCCCAATCCTAAATTCCTACACACCATGCCCCGACTCCTAGGCGTTGATATTCCCGGCGACAAGCGCATCGAAGCGTCGCTTCCCTACATTTACGGCATCGGCCCGAGCACCGCGAAAAAGATCCTCGAGCAGGCGAACATCAATCCTGATGTGCGCGCGAAGGATCTGAGCGGCGAGCAGATCAACCAGATCATCCAGGCCATCACCGCGAGCAAGCTGCCGATCGAGGGCGATCTGCGCCGGGAGATTCAGCAGAACCTCAAGCGTCTCCAGGGCATCAATTGCTACCGCGGCATCCGCCATCGCCGCGGCCTGCCGGTGCGTGGGCAGCGCACGAGCACGAATGCCCGCACCCGGAAGGGGCCGCGCAAGACCGTCGGCGTCCAGCGCGCCAAGGAAGCCCCGAAAGCGGCCAAGTAACCACCCACGACCTACCGTATGCCCGATCCCGAAAATCCCACACCTGAAGTGCCGGCCGTTGAAGCCGTTGAGGCCGCTGCGCCGGCCCCGACCCCTGCTGAAGCGGCTCCGGCCCCTGCTGCGCCGGCTCCGGCCCCTGCTGCGCAGGCCCCGGCCCCTGCTGAGGCGGCCCCGGCCCCTGCTGAGCCGGCCCCGGCCCCTGCTGAGGCAGCTCCGACGGCCACGGCGGCAGTCGAACCTGCGGCCAAGCCCGCCAAGACCAAGGCTCCGAAGAAGAAGGACGCCGCGGCGGCCGGCGCTCCGGCTGAGCCCAAGAAAGAAGAAAACCTCTCTCTGGATCCAAACTCGGTCATTGAGCCGATCAAGATCGTCAAAGCCAAGGGGAGCAAAAACGTCCACACTGGGATCGCGCATGTGCAGGCCAGCTTCAACAACACCATCGTCAGCGTCACCGATCTCGCCGGGCATGTCATCGGTTGGTCGAGCGCTGGTAAGTGCGGCTTCAAGGGCTCGCGGAAGAGCACGGCTTACGCAGCACAGATGGTCGCTCAGGATGCCTGCCGCCAGGCCATGGGCCACGGCCTCCGCGAGGTGGAAGTGCGGGTCAAGGGCCCTGGTGCCGGCCGCGAATCCGCAGTGCGCGCCATTCAGGCCGTCGGCCTCGAGATCACCATCATCAAGGACGTCACGCCCGTGCCGCACAACGGCTGCCGGCCCCCGAAGCAGCGCCGCGTCTGACCTTTCGAGAGTAAGTTTAAGTTCACGAGTAAGAGTAAGAAAAAACTGACATGGCACGTTACACTGGCCCCAAATCAAAAATCAGCCGTCGCTTCGGCACGGCTATCTTCGGACCTTCCAAGGCGCTTGAGCGCAAAAACTACGGCCCCGGCATGCACGGCCCGAAAGGTTCGCGCCGCAAGCAGAGCGAGTATTCCGTGGCGCTCGGCGAGAAGCAGAAGCTCCGCTACCAATATGGCGTCCTCGAGCGGCAGTTCCGTCGCTATTTCGAGATCGCGGCCAAACGCCGTGGCGTCACGGGCGAAATCCTCCTGCAACTTCTCGAAACCCGGCTCGACAACATCGTGTACCGCCTCGGCTTTGCGAACAGCCGCAACGGCGCCCGCCAGCTCGTGGCCCACGGCCATGTGCAGGTGAATGGCCGCAAGGTCGATGTCTCCTCCTTCTGCGTGAAGGCTGGCGACACCATCACGGTGAAGGAGAAGCCCCAGAGCCGCCGCCTCGCGGCTCGCAATCTCGAACTGACCCAGATCATTCCGGTGCCGGATTGGCTCGCGGTGGACAAGGATAACTTCAAGGGCCAGGTCTCCCGCATTCCGACGCGTGACGAGATCGCGCCGATCGTGAACGAGCAACTCATCGTCGAGCTCTACTCGCGCTGATCCCTTGCGGCGCGGCCCGGTCGGGGCAGAGCTTGTCTCGCGAATGCGCCGGAGATGCGAGCCGCCAATCGCGCGGCAAGTTCATGGACCGAATCGCCACCAAGGGTGAAGCGGCGAAGGCGGCCTCCCGGTCGTGCATCGTGCGCGGGTTTGCGCTGGTGCTCGCGATTGGGCTTCCCGGCTCGCTCTCGACCGGATTTGCGGAAGCGATCGAACGCGCGGCGCCTCGGGTCACGGCACCGGCCATCTTCCAACGGATCGTGCTGCTCGGCGCCAGTGGCACCGCCGGCTTCGAGAAATCCGAACCGTTCGGCGGACCGAAGACGCACCAGTATCGCTTTGCCTATTTTGTGGAAGCGGTGAGCACGGGTGCTCGCGACCCGGTGGCGACTGAGGCCGCGACGCTGCTTTTCCTCCAGGCGGAGGAAACGATGACTCGCCAGGTCACGGCCACCGTCGCGGCGAGGCCGAGCCTCGTCGTCGCACTGGATGCGCTGTTTTGGTTTTGCTACGGCGCGGGCCTGACCCCCGAGCAGCGAGTGACGCGTTTTGAAGTGGGATTGCGGCAACTCGAACGCATCGAGGCGCCGCTCGTCATCGCGGATCTTCCGGATGCCACGTCCGCCGTCGGGAAAATCTTGAGCCCCGGGCAAGTGCCCGCGCCTGCGGTGATCGGAGCGTGCAATCAGCGCCTCAAGGAGTGGGCCGCTGCGCGCAAAAATGTCGTGGTCTTTCCGCTCGCGAGCCTCATGGCCGGGGCGCTGGCCAATCGCGAAATGACTTTCGCCGGGCACGCGTGGAAGGAGGGAACATCGGCGGATTTGATTCGACCGGACCGCTTGCATCCGTCGCAGAAAGGGCTCGCCGCCCTGGCGATCGCCATGCTGGACGCCGCGGCAACTGCCTTTTCCCCGGAGGCGTCGGGCAGTCTAAACCGCGACCTCCATGTGGTGCTCGCCGCGGGCGTGGCGAAATCACGCCCGGTGCGGGGCGACGCGCCAAAGTAGTCGTCGTCACGCTTTCGCCAGCCGCACTGCGGCAAACTTGCGGTCGGACCGCATGGGGCCCTGCCACGCGATGTCGAGCGCGGTGCCGTGGTCCACGGTGGTGCGGATGATCGGCAGACCGTGGGTGGTATTCACGGCGGAGCCGAAGGCGAGCGCCTTGACGGGGATGGGATCCTGATCGTGATCCATGCAGATGAAGTCGTCGGTGCTCCGACGCTTCCATGGGAGGAAGGCGGTGTCGGGTGCGGGCTTTGATCCAGGGATGATGATTCGCTCCTCCTCGCGGTCGCCGAAGAGACGGTGTTCGCCGGCGTGCGGATTCAGCCCGCACACGACGAGGCACGGGGCGCGTCCACGGATGCGCTGCAAGGCGTCCGCCGTGAGTTCGATGACGTCGAGGATGCGCTCTTGAGTGAGCAGCGAGCGAAGGCATGGCGGATGGCGCTCTCGATCTGCTCCGGCGTGCAAGAGTCCGTGCTCAGCGCCCGCACCGCGAGCGGGATCAATTCCCGGAGCGCCGGGAGATCGGCTGCGGTCGCGGTGCGAATGCGCAGGCTCATTTCTCCGCGCAGCGCTTCAGCGCTGGCCGGCGTTCTTGCCCCCGGACGTGATGAACTCCTCGCGGCTCAGCGTGCCATCCTTGTTCGCGTCGAACTGCGGGAAACGCTTCGGCGCCTGCTCTGGATCGGGTTGGTCGAGCAAAAACTCTCCGCGCGTGAGCTTGCCGTCCTGGTCTTTGTCCCGCTTGTCAAACATCGCGCCACGATCCTCCTTCGGCTTCGCCGCTGCGGCGGACTTTGCGGGAGGAGCGGCGGTCAGTTGCGGCTTCGCCTCGGGATGGCGGGCCAGCAGCGTCCGCAGCTTCGCGACCACTGCCGGTTGCGCTGTGGCGAGGTTCTTCTTCTCCAGCGGATCGGCTTCGTAGTCGTAGAGTTCGTATTCCGCAGTGTCCGCGGCGGCACCCGGCGGTTTCCACTCGACCAGCCGATAGCGTTCCGTGCGGATGGCGCGTCCGAGCACCGACCCCTGGCCCGGTACGGCGCGCGGATAGACGTGGATGATGTGATCCTTCGTCGGCGCGCTGGAATCGCGCAGCGTGGCGGCAAAGCTGCGGCCATCGAGCCCGGTGGGTGTGGGCAGGCCGGCGAGTTCGCAGAGCGTGGGGTAAAGGTCCACGCTCTCCGCGAGTGCGCCCGTCTTTGCGCCAGCCTGCGCGCCGGGTGCGGCGACGAGGAGCGGGATGTGCGCGGCCTGCTCGTAGTTCGTGTGCTTGCACCAGATGCTGTGATCGCCGAGGTGCCAGCCGTGATCGCCCCAGAGCACGATCATCGTGTTCTTCGTCAGATCGAGCCGGTCGAGTTCCGCGAGCACGCGTCCGATCTGCGCATCGGTGTAACTCGTCGCCGCATGGTAGCCGTGGATGAGCGTGCGCTGGAGATCGTCGGGCAGATTCCCCGTTTCTGGGATGCCCGCGTATTGGCGCAGCTCCCCGCCGGATTGCGGCGCGTAACTCGGCGCGCCCTCCGGCGCCGTGCGCACCGCCGCGAGCGGGAAAGCGGCGCGGTCGTAGAGGTCCCAGTATTTCTTCGGCGCGACGAAAGGCAGATGCGGCTTCACAAATCCGACCGCGACGAAGAACGGCTCGCCTGCGCGGTCCTTCGCCGCGCGCAGTCGCAGGATCGCTTCGTCGGCGAGCGCGCCATCGGGATAAGTGTTGTCCGGCACCTCCGCGGATTCGTAGGCCGCGCCCCGCGGGAGATCCCTCGCGGGCTTGTTGGCAAAGCGCGCCTCCTCGCGCGTCAGCCCCTCCTTCGCCTTGCTCTCCGGCAACGCGTAGGAGACCACATTCGCCTTCCAATGCGGCACGCTCCACGACACCGGGTCTTCGGTGTTGCCGTGACCGACGTGAAAGATTTTTCCGAGCGCCTCGGTGCGCCACCCGTGCGCTTTGAAATGCTGCGGCAGCGTTACCGCGTCCGGTCGCGAACGTCGGAAATTCGTCCCAAGATCGTAGATTCCGAGCGTCTGCGGACGCAGCCCCGTGAGCAGCGCATGGCGCGACGGCGCGCACACCGCCTGATTGCAATACGCCCGATCGAACTGCACCGCGCGCGCTGCCAGCCGGTCGATATTCGGCGACTTCACGAGCCGGTCGCCATAGCAGCCGAGCAGCGGCTTGAGGTCGTCCACGCAGATCAGCAGGACGTTCGGCTTTTCGGCGCGAGCCGTGATCGTGAGGCCCACCGCGGCGAGGAGCAGGGCAGGGGAGAGTTTCATGAGGGTCGAGAACAGATGGCAAAGGTCAGCGCAGCGGCGCGGGGAGGAAATCCCAATCGAGGACCATCTTCTCGGTGAGCGCCCGTTTGAGGTCGTGCTCCACTTCTTGCGCGCGCGGATCGCCGGCGAGGTTGTGGAGTTCGCCGGGATCGGCGTCGAGGTCGTAGAGTTCGAAGGTCTGCCGAGGGGTGGTGAAGTAGGCACCCACAAACTCGGTCGCGAGTTTGCCCTCGGCCTGGGCCGTCTTCATCTGCTGCCAGCCGGGATCCTGCTGACTGTCCACTGGCGCGACCGCGCCGTGCGGCGTGCAGTTGTAGATGAGCTTGAAGCGGTCTGAGCGGGCGCAGCGCGAGAGATCGAAAGTCGCCGCGAGCACGTCGGGCTTCATCCCGCCATCGCCGCCGTGGGGACCGCGTTCTGCGAAGATGTACTTCCGCGGCTCAAACGCCTCGCCCTTGAGCAGAGGCAGGTAACTCACGCCGCTCATCGCCGGCGGCGGTTTCACTCCGGCGGCCGCGAGCATGGTGGGCGCGAAGTCTTCACCGGAGACCAGCGCGCGAGTGACGCCGCCGGCCTTGGTGACGCCGGGCCAGCGCACGAGCAGCGGCACGTGGATCCCGGGATCGTGCAGGGCGCCTTTGCCGTGCGGCAGGGCCATGCCGTTGTCGCCCATGAAGACGACGATGGTATTTTCCGCGAGGCCGCGCGCTTTGAGGACCTCGAGCACTTCCTGCACGTCGCCATCGAGATGCTCGATCTCGGCGAGATAGCGCGCGAGATCGGCCCGCACGCCCGGGAGATCGGGAAGGTGCGGTGGGAGCGTGAGCTTTGCCGGGTTGATCGGCCCGCGCGATCCCTGGGTATTCCAGGGATGGTGTGGGTCAGAGAATCCGAGCCAGAAGAACCACGGTTTATCTTTCGGAGCGGCATCGAGGAAGGTCTCCAGCTTGCGGCCGAAGTCAGTGGTCTTGCCGCCTTTCTCCACGTAGTCCACGCGATCCTGGAAGGTGCGCAGCCCGAGGCGATCCATGACTTCACCCATCACCGGCGCGCCGCGCTGGCCCGCGGAGGCCGGCCCATCGAGGTGGTAGGAGCGACCACCGACTCCGGTAAAGTATCCCGCCTGCGACCGCAGGAGATCGGGTAGCGCCGGGACGCCCGCCGGGAGCGGCGAGGTAAAGCGCACCATGCGCACGGCGACCGGCGATTGCCCGGTCATCAGGGCGGCACGCGAAGGCACGCACTGCGGGCAGCTCACAAACATGCGATCGAAGCGCAGCCCTTCCGACGCGAAGCGATCGAGGTTCGGAGTCTGCACGTCGGGATTTCCGTAACAGCCGAGATACGGATAGCTGTGGTCGTCGCTGAGGAGGAAAAGGAGGTTCGGCCGCCCGGCTCCGTGAGCGGCGGTGCAGGCGAGGGCGAGCAGGAGGAGGACGAGGCGCGGCATGGCGGTGGACGGCGGTGTGGGCGGGATTTGCGTCATGAAAATGTCGGCACTTACCTGGCGGGCGGGGCGGGCGGCAAGTAGCCGAGGGAGACGAGAAAGCGATCGGTCTCCGCCAGGGTCTCGTCGAACTTCGCGGCATTGAAAAACCCGTGCGGCTGGCCTTCGTAGCCCACCAACTCGCAGCGGTTACCCGCCTTTTTCATGGCCGCCGCAAAGGCCTCCGCACTGGCAAAGGGCACCGTGGCATCGGCGCGTCCGTGCAAGATGAGCGTCGGCGGCAGGCCCGGGCGCACATGGTGGATGGGGGAAATCTCGCGCGGCTCGCAGCCAAAACGCCCGGCGGAAACTTTGGCTTCAAAGCCCTTCAGTTCCAGGCCGTCGATCGGCGCGAGGACCAGCGCCGGATTGAAGAGCACGAGGGCGTTGGGCGCGGCGCTGACGGTGAGATCCTCGCCCGCTTCGTCGAGCCCGGGAAGGGTCGCGGTGGCCGCGGCGAGATGGCCGCCGGCCGAGCCACCGGCGGCGACGATGCGCGCCGGATCGATTCCGAGCCGCGCCGAATTGCGCCGGACCCAGCGGATGGCCGACTTGGCATCGGCCACGCAGGCGGCGGGTTTCACCTGCTGCCGGGTGGCCACCCGGTAGTCCGCCACCATGGCCACCAGGCCGCGCGCCGCGAGATGCTGCGCCTGTTTTTCAAACTGTCCCGGCGACCCGCTCGACCATCCGCCCCCGAAGAAGAAGACGATCGCCGGACGCTTCGCATCTGCGGTCACCTTTCCGTCCGGTGAAAAGATCCACAGCTTCAGCTTGGTGCCGTTCACTTCCTTGTAGGTCTCCTCGGTCGCGCCCGCAAAGGTCGGGGGATAGGCGGAGTTGCGTTTCCTTTCTTTGGCTTCCTGGGCGGGGGCGAAAGCGGTGAAGAGTGCGAGGGCAATGAGCGGGGCGAGCAGGCGGAACATGGGGGAGAGAGGATGGAGGGAAATGGCAGGTGTGGGAGCTGAATAGCGCGCCAGGGCTGAAGCGGGACAGCGTGCGCGCGGAGAATGGTGCGCCCTGGAGTCTGCAGTTTGAGCACAATGCCGATGGCCATGTGCTCGGCGGAAAGGATGCGCAGTACGACCCGGCGCTCACCGGTCTGCCGCAGCCGGAGCCGGATCGTTCGCGTGACGCGTGGCAACCGATCCCGCGCGCGCCTTACCATGAAGGCAGCCTCGGCGCTGACGACGGGCTGCGCCGGGTGTTGGAGTTTGTTTCGGCGGCAGTGCGGGATTGAGCCGCGCGGCGGCGTTGCGCCTACGGTTGTTTCTTCGCAGCGGCTTTCTTCCCGCCGGCGCCGGGAAAGGCGGGCGGGATGAGTTCGGCGTCCCAGGCGGTGAGGGCGGCGGCGAGGCGCTGTGCGACGTCGGGGTGAGCGGTGGCGAGGTCGTTCTTTTCGCCGGGGTCGAGGGTAAGTTGGTAGAGTTCAGCGGGCTGGCCGCCGACGCGCACGAGTTTCCACTCGCCCTCGCGCACCGCGAGTTTGACGTCGGAGCGCCAGAAGAGCCGCTCATGCGGCGCGGCGGCTTGTTCACCCTTGAGGAAAGGCAGGAGATTCACGCTGTCGTATTTTTTGTCCGTGGGCATCGGGGCGCCGGCCGCGGCGAGCGCGGTGGCCAGCACGTCGAGCGAGCAGACGGGCTGGTCGTAAGTGCGTCCGGCCGGGAGCGTGCCCGGCCAACTGATGAGGAAGGGCACGCGCACACCGCCTTCATAGACGGTGCCTTTGCGATCGCGCAGCGGGAGGTTGATCGAGCCGTTGGGTTCGATCGGGCCGCCATTGTCGCTGAAGTAAAAGACGAGGGTGCGCTGGTCTTGCGCGGTGTCTTTTAATGTCGCGAGGAGCTGGCCGAGGGCGTCGTCGAGGAGGCTCATCTGCGCGGCGTAGGCGCGGCGCTTCGGTTCGGCGATGCTGGCAAAGCGGGCGAGCCGTTCGGCGGTGGGTTCGTTGGGCGAGTGCGGGGCATTGAAGGCGAGGTAAAGGAACCAGGGTTCACTGCGGTGGCGCTGCACAAAGGCGGCGGCTTCGCGGCCAAAGGCGGTGGTGAGATGCGCCGTCTCTTCCACCGGCTGGCCATTGCGTTCGATGGCGAGGAGATACTCGACGCCCGGCTTCACCGCCCAGTCGATGAACTTATGCCCGCCGCCGATGAAGCCGAAGGTCTCGGCGAATCCGCGTTTCCCCGGGTGATGGGCGGGCGTCG
>Ga0105044_10010221_pt1 | contig 12818 bp, 13 predicted proteins | sample MAT01_FD_78092 | JGI IMG/M metagenome (GOLD analysis project Ga0105044, IMG submission 78092) | Freshwater microbial communities from Lake Fryxell liftoff mats and glacier meltwater in Antarctica - MAT-01 | ecosystem: Environmental > Aquatic > Freshwater > Ice > Liftoff microbial mat | place...
TTAACGCGGATATTGTGTTATGCAATCATAGCGATGCACCCAAGTGAAATGCGCCCCAATCCCCGCAACATGCTTGACAAACGCCTCCCAATAGGCGTATTCTGCAAATAAGGTAACTGCTCAGCCCTCACCCTAAATCCCTCTCCATAAGCGAAGCGGCGGGGAGAGGGACTTTCTACCGCTTTTCTCCCCCTCTCCTGTTTGTGGGAGAGGGGGTGCCGAGCGCGCTCGGACGGGGTGAGGGGTACCTGAGTAGTTACCAAATAAGTTTGAATTCCGTTTATTGTCCGGTGTCAGAACCAAATTCACTTTCGTATAGACGAGCTAGAAAGAAATTCGCATGATGCGTGCCGCTGATCTCCCCGCCCAACTTTGGATTGAAATGTACGACTCGCATGATCAAGATGCCTGTGATGTCGTCGTAAAAATGGAAAGCGGGCAGTATTACACCGCCGTCTTTGTCACCTTGCCCTTCCTCGCCCGCCAAATGGACTTGGGCTATGAGGTCTGCAAGGAGATGCGCTACTCGACGCCCGTGCGCTATACCATCCTAGAAACCCCCCATATCCTCGTCGGCGATTGCTCGCGCGATACGATTGAAGATACCATCGACAATCTGCTCGGCTTGGATATTTTCGAGAACTTGTTCACACAAGTGAGCGAAGAAGATGACCTGCCCATCACGTTACAGGGCAAACGCGCCACCACCGAAATGGCGGCTGTGGTCGTTCATGAGGTGCTGATAATGGAAGCCGACTCAGTCGAGACCCCGATCACCGTCGCCTGACGGCGACGATTACACCCCCCCCACCTCGTATCACCCTGTCCTATAACGGCGTGATTCGCACAGGTTCCCTGTGCCGTTTTGCGCCGCGTCAAGTCCTTGTGCGATGAGATCATGCTCCATCGCGCGGGACTTGTCCACCTGCCTATGTCATGCACTATAATTGCCACCTAACCCTGACCGCACAGGAGGTTGTCCTTCATGTCATCCAACGGAAACGGCTACGTCGATAGCCAGTTATACCGGATTCGCCATTCAGCGGCACACATTATGGCGCAAGCTGTCTTGGAACGTTTCCCAGAAACGCAAATCGCGATCGGTCCGCCGATTGAAGATGGCTTCTATTATGATTTCGGCTTCCCCCAACCGCCCACAGAAGAAGATATGCTGTGGATCGAAAACCGCATGAAAGAGATCGTCCGCAGTGGCGTCGATTTCTCCATGCGCGAAGTCACGCCCGAAGAAGCGCTCGCCTACTTCAAAGATCAACCCTTTAAGCGGGAACTGATCGAAGATTTGGTGAACGGGCGCGTGGACGAAAATGGTGATCAGATCGCCGCCCCGTCAGAAAAACTGACATTCTATACGCAAGCCACGTTCACGGATTTGTGTCGGGGTCCGCATGTCACCAACACGCGCGAAATGAACGCCGACGCGCTCAATATCACCTACAAGAAACCGGCGGGTGCCTATTGGCGCGGTGACGAAAAGCGCCCTCAACTGACGCGCATCTATGGCACGGCGTTTGAAACGCCCGAAGAATTGCAAGCGTATTTGACGCGCCTTGAAGAAGCCCGCAAGCGCGATCATCGCGTCGTCGGCGAAAAACTCGGCTTGTTCACGTTTAGCACCCTCGTCGGCAAAGGCTTGCCGCTGTGGAAGCCCAAAGGCACGATCATGCGCGACGCGCTGGAGCGTTGGCTGCGCGATGAACAAGTCGCTAACGGCTATCAGCCCGTCGTCACGCCGCATATAGGGAACCTGAACTTGTATCGCACGTCGGGGCACTATCCGTATTACAGCGATAGCCAGTATGACCCGATCAAAGTCGATGACGAAGAGTTCATGCTCAAACCTATGAACTGCCCGCATCACATCATGATCTACAAGAGCGACATGCACTCCTACCGCGATCTGCCCGTGCGCTTGGCGGAGTTCGGCACGGTCTATCGTTATGAGCAATCGGGCGAGCTGCATGGCTTAACCCGTGTGCGCGGCTTCACGGTTGATGACGCTCATTTGTTCGTGACACAAGATCAACTCTTGGAGGAGTTCAAGAGTGTTGTGCGCTTGACGCAATACACCTTCAAGACGCTCGGCTTGACCGATTTCCGCGCGCGCGTGGGCATCCGTGATCCCAAGAGCGATAAGTATGTGGGCACGGATGAAAATTGGGAAAAAGCCACCAGTGCCATCATTCAAGCGGTGGAAGAGTTGGGGCTACCCTATCATATCGCCGAAGGCGAAGCGGCGTTCTATGGTGCCAAGCTCGATTTCATCTTCCGTGATGCGCTCAAGCGCGAATGGCAACTCGGCACGGTGCAGGTCGATTATAATCTACCGGAACGCTTTGATCTCGAATATGTCGCCGAAGATGGCACGCGCCAACGCCCGATCATGATCCACCGTGCGCCCTTCGGCAGCATGGAACGCTTCACGGGCATTATCATTGAACACTTCGACGGCGCTTTTCCGGCGTGGTTATCGCCCGTGCAAGCGACGCTCATCCCGATTGCGGATCGGCACATCCCCTATGCCAACGAAGTCGCCAAGATTTTGCGGGCGGAGGGCGTTCGCGTCGAGGTGGACGGCAGCAAAGCGCGCATGGGCGCGAAGATCGCCGTCGCGCGCGAACAACACATCCCCTACATTTTGGTGATGGGCGACCGCGACGCCGAAGCCCGCACGGTCAGCGTGCGGCTGCGCACGGATGAAGACTTGGGCGCGTTGCCGCTGGCGGACTTCGTGACGCTGGTCAAGCGCATCATCGGCGAAAAGAGCCTCACACTACAATGACGTTTTAGGGCGCGGACACCGACCCGACGATCCGGTCAAAGTTGACCGTGAACGCGGCGAGGTCGTCCGCGCCTGCCCCCCCCCACACGCTGATCCGTTCCGTGTCCAGCGCCACCGTCCGCACGATCATCTGTGCAGCTCCCCGATCACAAGTCGGCGGCAAAGCGGGAGTCGCCATCGGCACGGACGACACCCACACGATTTGGCAATCCCCCGGCGCGACCAATACCAGCGCGGGCGGTGCTGCCGCCGCCGACGTGATCACCCGCCAGCCGTCTGGGTACTCCAGCCGAAACGACTGGGTCGTGACGGTGCTATCGGTGATCGTCATCGGGACGCCCGGCGTCGGGAGCGGGGTGGCGCTGGGCGCGCTCTTCCCCCCACACCCCGTCATGGCGATCAGCAAGAGCGCCCCACCCCACCCACAGAGAAAGCGCCTCATCATGGCGTCAAGTTCGGGGCATCGGGGGTCTTATAAATTTCACGCGCGCCCGCTTCGCCACAATGCACGAAACCCGCGTACCGTGCCACTTGCCAGCGCGCGGCTTCGCCGTCAGCGACAGCAACGGGTTCGACCAGTGTCGAAATGCACACACCGCTAAAGCCTTTGTTATCCTGATAGGTCGCCACCAGATCAACATTCCAGTTGCGTCCTTCGGGGGCAGCACGGCGAAACACGACGCTCATCAAATTGCCCCAATCGTCTGGGGTGATGTCATCAATGCACGCACTCAATTGACCGTCCCGACAGTTGGCAGCCGCATAAGCGCGAATCTCGGCGCTGACGAGGCTTGACGCCAGCGCGTCATCGCCAAAGCCGGCAGCCGTCACAAAGGTGAGGGCAGTGTGCACAGCGGGATTGGTATCCGATGGGGTTAACACGACTTGCGCGCCGACGATGATGATGATGAGCAACACGATCACGATGATGGCAAAACGCATGGGACGATTGATCATAATAGGAACAGCCTCCTTGAGGGCAGGGATCAGGGGGTAGTGCTTAGGCATGAAACCTGCCAGACGGATGATAACGGGTCAGGATGGACGTGTAAGGGCATGATATATCATGCCCCTATCGAGGATAAACCCATTGTGAATATCGAGTACCCTCTCGTGCGTTGACCCTGGGATCAGGGGGTGGAGAGGGCGTAAACACTAAATGTCTCTAGGGCGTATCGGTTGCTGTCGCGTCTGGCTTCAACGCCATCAACACTACCCATTGCCCTGATTGTACCGTTTTATCCTCTTGATTGATGATCTTCACCTCCAGCGTGACAATGCCCCCGCCGATGCGCCGCGCTTCTTTCTTCTCGCTCACGAGCATCTGCACATGCAGGGTATCGCCGATATAAACGGGGAGGCTAAACTTCATCTCGATGCCCCGAAATGCCAAGACGGTGCGCTCCATGAAGCCGAGTTGATATGCCTGACCGACGGCGTAGCTCAGCGACAACATGCCATGTGCCACGCGCTGCCCCATAGGGTGCGTCTTCATATAATGGGCGTCGGTGTGCATGGGGTTAAAATCGCCCGTCAGCGTCGCGAAACTAACGATATCCGCTTCGGTGATGGTGCGCCCGCGTGTGACCAGTTTCGCGCCGAGCGCAATATCCTCAAAATACAGTCCAACCGGTCCCGATTCAGTAAGTTGCATCGCTAAAACTCCTCACTGCCCATTTCACAAAGAGGCTAATCCTAATGCAGGGTGGCGCGCGGTTCAATGGGCTGCCTTGCTGCGATACTAGCCATAGAATGTTTCCTGCGCGTTGAGCATGGCGATGTATTTCTCAATATGCTTCTGCCGCGTCTCCGTCTTTTTGGCGGTCGTAATCCGGTAAAGGATTGCATAGCGGTTCACACTGTTAAGCTGATTGAAAAATTCTTGCGCCGCTGGGTGCTGGTTTAGCGTCGCCTGAAAATCGTCCGGCACCGTGATTTTACTCTGCGAGGCATACGCCGCCGCCCAGCGTCCATCCGCTTGGGCGCGTTCAATTTCCGCAAGCCCTGCCGCCCTCATCTTGCCTTGTTCGATCAAGCTCTTGGCTTTGTCAACATTCACCTGTGACCACCCGCTTTTCTTGCGACGCGGCGTAAATTTTTGCAGGAAATATTCCGCGTCAAATTTGTCTTTCTGCCCGTCGATCCAGCCGAAGCACAGCGCGACATCAAGCGCTTCGGTATACGTGACTGAGTGATGCCCTGATCCCTTTTTGGCGATTTTCAGCCACAAGCCCTGCGGTTCGGCATGATGTTCTTCGAGCCACTGTTCCCATGCCACTTTGGACTCAAATGGCATGATCGGTAAATCGGTCATGTGACCTCCATTTTCGATAATTTGATATGGGTATAATTGGTTATGGCATTGTGCCCCAAATAAAAAGAGGGCACCCCCGTCTAGGGATGCCCTCTGCGCTCCATTGGCGAAAGTCTTGCTTACGCGGTTTGAGCGATGTTTTCTAAATTAGCGTACCGATGCGCGTCTAAACGCTGTTCGGCTTCGCTGACCACAAGGTTCATCTTCATGACTTCGGGAATGGGGAAGCCATTGAAGGCGGCAGCGTATTCGTTGGTGTACGCGCCGGTGTTATAAAATGCTAGACGATCGCCGATGTGGATTTCCGGCAGTTCGATATTGCGTGCCACCACGTCACAGCTATCACAACTCGGTCCCGCCAGCGTGTAGACACGCATCGGACGAGTCGCGGCATCATCGGCGATCAGGCTGACAACAGGCGGGAAGCCTTCATAGGTTTCCATCAAGCCGTTGAACACGCCGACATCGAGATACAGCCATGATTGATCGCCACCCCGCAACGCTTTGCCCATGACCGAAGCCGTTAACCGACCGCTTTCGCCCACCATGCCACGTCCGGGTTCCAACACCAAGAGAAAATCAGGTGCCTTCGGGATGAAACGTTCGACAGCATCCATCACCGCGACGCCGACTTCTTCAATAGTTGGGATGCTGGCATCGAGGTAGTTGCCCGCTGGGAAACCGCCACCGATGTCTAAGAAGTGCATGTGATGTCCCCGTGCCTCTGCCGCGCGCCACACGTCACCGCTGGCTTTGATGGCATTGACCCAGTTCATCACGTTTAAGCATTGCGAACCGACATGGAAGGAAATCCCAATCGGTTGTAAACCGAGTTCGCGCGCTTGGTCAAACAACGCCAAAGCGGTGTCGCCATCCACGCCAAACTTGCCCGCAAGGGGCAACACGCTGCCCGTGTTATCGACCGCAAGACGCACATACACGCGCATTCCGGGGGCATAACGAGCGACTTTTTCGACCTCATCGGTCGAGTCTACGGTCATGGCGTAGACGCCTTCTGTTTGCATCCGGGTGATAAACGCCGGACTTTTGATGGGGTTACTGCAAATGATCTCGTCGCCGGTTGCCCCTGCTGCTAGTGCGCGTTCAAGTTCCGCCAGCGACGCGATCTCTAAACCGCCCCCCATGTTGACCATGGTGGACATAATCGCAATATTGGCATTGGCTTTGACGGCATAATCAATGGCTGCGCCGGGGAAGGCGACTTCAAAACGACGGTAAGCATCTCGGATCATCGAAAAATCGATGAAGAGCGTGGGAGTGATCAGGCTGGCATCGGTGACAATCGTATTTAATGTGTCCAAACGGACTGTGTCCAACTGGACAATCTCCTTCTGGCTAAAACTAGCCCTTTCAACAGTCAGATTCAAATTTTTAACAAGCGAAAGGGCAGCCCGAGAGCCACCCCTGTGATTAAATTTGAAATCTGAACACCAATCAATAGATCTATTATAAAACGGATTTGCCCTGAATAGTATGAGGATTTTCTGTGAGTTTTGTGAAGAAACTTCCACAATAACTCACTTTCGCGGCATGGGCTTCAGGGCATCTGGTGGAAGTGCAGCGCGTAAGTTCAATCTAGTGACCAGCGTCTAAAGGACGTGCCTAGTCGCATCCAAGAGCATGATCGGTGATTGATTTTCTTGACGGCTACGCGCCTTTGTGCCATACCTTGTTGCGAGCGGTATTCTTTATTATGGAGTTTCCCCATGAGCCACTTTAGCGAACTTGAAATCGCTTATATGCACAGCCAAAAGTTAGGACGTTTGGCAACCATCGACAAAGACGGTGCCCCCAATGTCGTACCTGTTGTTTTCAAATACAACAGCGACTTGGACACCATCGACATTCACGGTCACCAACTGAGCAGCAGCAAGAAATTTAAGAACATCCAACGAGATGGGCGCGTCTCGTTCGTGATTGACGATGTCTTGCCGCCGTGGGAAGCGCGCGGTATCGAAATTCGGGGCACAGCAGAAGGCTTGATGGCAGAGGTTGCCGCCGAGACCTTAATCCGCGTTCATGCCAGCCATATCATCGCTTGGGGCATTGACACGGCTCCCTATGTCCGTAACAGTCGCAAAGCGAGCGCGGGTTAACGCGAAGTACCCACAACTTGCGGGCGATCTCAATAAAGTTTCCATATCGTGCTGCGATGATGGAGACATCGAAAGCAACAACGTGATTCAAATTCACCTCTGATGACAGTATCGTGATCCCCTTTTCTAAGCGCGGACCCTTCCAGTCCGCGCTTTTTGAGTCTATGATTTTTTTACGCTGCCCCCTATTCGTGTTATTATCAGCTGTAACTACACACCCCTCACCCTAAATCTCTCTCCCACAAGGGGCGAGGGATTTTCTACCGCGTTACTCCCCTTCTCCAAAAACGAAGCGGCTGGGAGAAGGGGTCGGGGGATGAGGGGTAGCTCTGTAGTTATTATCGACTTTGGCACCATATCGGATGATACAGAAGGAATGGGGGCATAGTATGAGTCGGAAAATCGCGGTTGCAGTCATACACGGCATTGGCAGCCAGCCAAAAAACTTCGGGGATCGGGTGTGTGCGGGGATTCAAAAACGCACACGCGCCCTTTGTGGGGAAGACATTATCACCCATAGCGTGCATTGGGCACCCGTGTTGCAAAGTGTCGAGGACGAATTTGCGTCAAAAGTCCGCTTAGGCGGCAAGATGCGCCTCATTCAGTTGCGCAAATATGTGATCGATCTACTGGGCGATGCCGTCGCCTATCAGCCGATCCCCGGCAGCCGTGCCACCTATGACACGATTCATGGGGTGTTCGCCAATACCCTCAAAAACCTTGCCGCAGAAGCGGGCGAGGACGCGCCCCTGTGCATCGTCTCCCACAGTTTGGGCAGCGTCATCGCCAGCAACTTCATTTATGACTTACAAACCGATGCCCGCCGCCCGATTATCAGCGACCTTGTACGCGATCAAATGCGCAATACCCCGCTGGAACGCGGCGAAACCCTCAGTCTGTTCTATACGCTTGGCAGCCCGCTGGCACTGTTCACTTTGCGCTACGATAAATTCGGCAAACCCATCGAGATGCCCCCGCCCCAACTGCACACACGGTATCCGGGGTTATTCAGCGAATGGATCAATTTCTATGACGCGGATGATGTCATCGGCTTTCCGTTGCGCAAACTGAGCGATACCTACGAAAATACGGTCACCGAAGATCGACAGGTCAATGTCGGGCGAATTTATGAATTCTGGAATCCCTTGTCGCACCTGCGCTATTGGACGGACGGCGCGGTGTTAGACCCGATTGCGAAATCGTTGGTGCGGGTGTGGAAAGAAGTGAACGCCGTCAGCCCTCCGGCTGTTTAATGGGGTGCGTGACGTTGGGTTGAAAATGGGGGTTGTCGCGCACGATCAGCGTGCAAGCATTGTTAGATCGGGGATCGGTGATGTGGTTATAGAGGATGCCCCGCACCTGAAAACCATTGGAGATTTGCATGGTGAGCGTGGGGTCTTGCAAACGTGCTTGATACACATGGAGGATGTATTGGGCGACCGTAAGCTGATCGCGGTGGGCGGCATAGCCGGGCAGCATCCCGCCCGCAACTTCGCCGCGCAGGTTGAGCCGTTGTACCAAGCGGCGGCGCGCCTCATACAAACGACGACCGATCCGCATCCCCCGAAAACCGGGATGAACACTGATATCCGCCCCATACAACCACTCGCCTTCTGGGTCATGGTTTGTCAGCCAGCCGTGCGCCACCGATTCTAAAAAGGTGAAGTCGCGCTCGGTAAAATCAAAGGGCGTGCGGTAGGTGCTGGTCGAACCGACGGGCATCCAGTGATCGTCCACATGTGCCAATGCCACGAACTGCCCTTTGGGGAAAAGTTCGATATGCTTGGCAAATTTCGCGGCGGAGATCAGTTCGTCATCGGTGAGCGTCGGAAACGCCAACCTCTGTACCCGTTCTAATCCCTCGAAATGTTCCGGCGTGATATTGGCGACTTGTATCGGGATGGTGATTTGTTTCGGCTTGGGCGGTTCAAATAAGGCACACATGGGGTTTCTTCCTTTCACCCGCATTTGGTGAGGCATGAAAAGCCAGCACAGGCGACTCCATCCAACCTTAACGTTGGGCACAGCACTTGTGATAAAAACATTATGCCGTACTCTATGATTTTTTGGTGAGTAAAGTTTGTATTTTGTAATATAGTTCACCTAATTTGTAACTGCTTAGGCTGAAAAACGGTCGGTAATAAGGAAGGAAAGTACCGTTGGCGGCAAATGGTCGGATATTCAGCACGCCGACTTCCATATTAACTAATGATTAACAAAGGTCTAATCCACCCCTACATCCACGTTTCGAGGGGTATTTTCCTGTTTCTCTCCCCCTCTACATAAGCGAAGCGACCAATGGGGAGGGGGGCGCTGACCGAAGGTCAGACGGGGTGGGGATAATCAAATCTGTGATTCACCTAAATTGGGGATTGGGGGTTAGGGATTGGGCAGATACCCATTATAATTTGGCGCTATGCCGACCCAAAAACTCACCCCCCCTGCCTTGATCGTTCTCGTCTTGTGCTTGTTCACCTTCGCCATGAGCGCGGTGATCCACACCACCACGTTTGAAAGCTTGCCCCATCTCGAAGACGAATACGCCTACTTGTTTCAGGCACGCACCATGGCGCGCGGTGATCTGGTGATCGACACCCCCATCCCCCGCCGTGCCTTTTGGCAACCTTTCGTGATCGACCGTGACGGACAGCGCTTCGGCAAATATACCCCCGGTTGGGCGCTGCTGTTGGCAGGCGGGGTGGCAGCAGGGGGCGGCGGTGCCGAATGGATTGTCAATGCCTTGCTGTCGGCGTTGACGGTGGCGGTCGTGTACCAAATCGGGCGGGCATTGTTCAGCCGCGATGTCGGGCTGATCGCGGCGGGGCTGGTCGCATTTTCGCCAGCGGCACTGCTGCTCAACGGCACGCTGATGGGGCACACCGCCGCCTTGTGCGCGGGCACGCTCACCTTATGGGCATATCTGCGCTTTGAAGCGGCGCGTGCCGCACGGGGCACGCGCCTTTTTTGGGCGATCTTGTGTGGGCTGGCGGCGGGCTTGCTGATCGCCAATCGCCCACTAACGGCATTGGCGTTTGTGCTACCGGTGGCGTTCCATGCCGCGAATCGCTTGTTCGCCCAACAAAGTTTTGCCGACTTGCGACGCTTTATCGGTGGGCATCTGGTCATCGCGGGTTTGGCGGGGGGGCTGGCGCTGCTGGTGCCGGGCTACAACATCGCGGCGACCGGCGACCCGACCGCCAATCTCTATACCTTTGTGTGGAGCTACGATTGCGTCGGTTTCGAGACCTGTGGGCGCAGCGGGCACACCCTCGAAAAAGCCTTCCGCCATACCCGTTTCGACCTATCGCTGACGGCTGCCGACCTGTTCGGATGGCAGATCGGCGACTTAACCGATGCCGCCCGCGCCCACTTGCTCACCGAAAGCGACACCTATCCCCAAGTCGGCTTCAGTTGGCTGCTGTTGCCTTTGGGCGTCGCGTTGGCGTTGCGCCGCCGCTGGTGGTTGGGCGTCGTGTGGCTCGCGGGGATCACAGCGGCGGTACTGTATGCCAACATGACCAATGGCGGGAGTCTGCTCACCGATCCGCAATTCGGCTGGCAATGGGTGATCGCCGCCATCGCCTGGACGCTACTGCCGCTCGTCCTCTTGCGCGACCGCACCGCCGCCTGGACGTGGATGCTCGTGACCACCATTGCACTCCTGCTCATCTTCCAACTCACCTATTGGGTGGGATCCCAGCGTTACAGCACGCGCTACTATTTTGAAGGTTTGGCAGCCGCTGCCCTTCTCAGCGCGGTGCCGCTGGCGTGGCTCAGCCAACGGAGCCGCCGCTTTGCCAGCCCGATCCTCTACGGCGCGCTCATCGGCGTGTTGCTCACCAGTCTCACCGCCTACAGCCTGCCCCGTATCGACGTCTTGCGCGGCTATAACCAAATCACGCGGGCGCAGATCGACGCTGTGGAATCCCGACGCGACGGCGACTCGCCCGTGCTGGTGATCGTCACCGGAAGCGACGTGCGCTGGCGGGCGTTTGGGGCATTGATGGCGCTCACCAACCCCTATTTGGATAACGACACGGTCGTGGCGTGGGATTACAGCGGCGGGACGAATGACACGGTGCGGACGCAACTGCTGCAACGCTTCGCAGACCGCCAGATCATCGACATGGCGGCGGAGGGCAACGGGGCGTGGTTCCTTGATGATGACGATGCCACTGCCTCCCCCTAGCCTTCTTACGCCTCACCAGCGTTCGCCCGCCTCGACTGCGACCGGCAGGGTGTTTTCTCGCGGTGCCAATGGACAGGGGGCGTAATGGTTGAAAGCGCACGGCGGCAGACCCTCATGCAGCCAGTGTAACCCAATCAGTGTGAGCCAGCCGTCCTCCGCCCGTAACTTGGAGTCCATTGTGTGCTGCCACTCGGCAATTTCGGCATTATAGAGGGTAGGCGCTGTGTGGTTTAATGTCGCCATCCGCAATTCGGGCGAACCGACAGTCCGTTGGGTCGAAGTCTTGACCGGCACTTCGGGCATGGACACACGCACTCGTTTTAAGGCGACCGCTGTCCCCGTCAACCGATCATAGGCGTGATAGACCGCGCCCATGCCGCCAATACCGATCTGCTTGATGAGGCGATACCGATGGGCGATCTCTAAGGGCATGGGCTGGCTAGGATCGGTCAAGACAATTCACCTTTTACCCTACTTGTGATGGTTACGATCAGTATAGGGTGTTTTCGGATGGATCACAATTGAAGGGCAAGTGCGCCCTTATGCCACCGCTGTGGGTTGGTCGTTCAGATAAACGGACAGGCTCGGCGCGCTGAACACCGCCCTTTGCTCAAGCATCGCCTCCGCTTCGGGCTGGACTTGGCGCGCGTCATTTGCCTTGCCGTCCCCAAAATCACCCACAGAGAACATCTTTTTCACTGGAATGGGATCACAGTTTTTCATCATAAATGCCGAATTTTGGGGGATGATGTAGAATATTCTATAAAAGTCGCGAATGCCCCTTTACAGCGAGAGGCAAGCCTATTGCTCCCAAAGGTTTGAACCCATGATTCCGTTTTTCACACCCGCCATTCGCGTGATGCACCGGTTACGCTATCCGCAAAAATTTGCATTGGTGGGGGTGTTACTATTGCTCCCGCTGCTGTTCATCATGAGTCAGTATCTCGCCAGCATCAATGCCGATATCGCCTTTGCCGAGCGCGAACGGCTCGGCTTGGATTATAACGCCCCCGTCTTAGGGGTATTACAAGCGCTACAACGGCATGGCGTGCTGAGCCTTGACCCGACGACGCTTCAGGACGCCCTAAATGCCGAACAAGCGCAGCTTGAACGGGCAATTTCAGCGGTAGACGCCATTGACCGTGAACTGGGCATCCTCTTTGAAGCGAACGATGATTGGGCGAATTTCAAGTCCGAGTGGGTGCGCTTAAAGAATGACCTGCCCGCTTTAGCCGGTGAGGACAGCGCCAGACGCCATATCGTCTTAAGTGAAAATTTACTCTCGCTGATCACCGTCGTAGGCAACAACTCCAACCTGATCCTTGACCCCGATATCGATTCTTACTACTTGATGGATACCGTCATCACCAAGTTGCCACTTGCCACCCATTATCTGAA
>Ga0105044_10010222_pt1 | contig 12818 bp, 15 predicted proteins | sample MAT01_FD_78092 | JGI IMG/M metagenome (GOLD analysis project Ga0105044, IMG submission 78092) | Freshwater microbial communities from Lake Fryxell liftoff mats and glacier meltwater in Antarctica - MAT-01 | ecosystem: Environmental > Aquatic > Freshwater > Ice > Liftoff microbial mat | place...
AACGTTCATGTCGATCTCACCCGTAAACTCGTCTTGCTGGAAGAGCGCAAGGGCAAGGTAATCACGGACGAGGACATCACCGCTTATATCAAAAAATCTGGCTTCGAGCCGGTGAAAGTCGAGCGGGTAAAAGAAAGCTTCGACCAGGCGAAATCCGGCTAATGGTTTCTATTATCGCTTGAGCTTCTGATCGCGGCAGAGGTGGCACTGATGAGCAGATCCGTGTGGAAACGCCCGAGGAATTATTTCCGGCTACCTGATTGAGCTTATCAGGCGCGAAGCGAAGGAGTTCCGTTCGCCCCATCGACACTCGGATGGGGCTAACACCCCATTTCTCCGCTACCGTTTCCCTGTCATTTTTTCAAATCGGCACCAAAGTTGACGTCACAACAACGAAGAAAATTAAACCCATCAATGTATCCAACCCCGAGGCCATCGATCCCATCTGCGGAATGGCCGTGGACACTACGACCGCTCTCCACGCCGAACGCAATGGCGAGATACCTTACTTCTGTAGCGAGCACTGTCGAGAGAGGTTTCTAGCAGTGCCCGCCGATACGAAGGCACCAGTTAAGCCGGGCGGTTGTTGCGGGAAGCTTCCTTACCCAAGCTGGGCCGTTGGGACGAAGGCGAAATTAAAACCACTTTCTTACACTCCGATGCCCAGCAAAACTAAACCGAGCCCCATATCGGACGGCCGCTGTTAACCAAACCATCCAACCGCCGCGCGAGACACAATTTCCGGGTTGATTTATTTTCTGTAAAAAAGTTAAGGGAACCTTTCTTAATCCTCGTTAAACTTGACGATGAAAACACGTCTCCGATCCACCCTCCCCGCGGCCCTTGCTTGCGCGAGCGCCCTTGTCTTTCTCTCGCCACAACCGACCTTTGCAGATTCAGGCCACGATCACGACGCGCAGGCTGCGGGTGGCCACGGTGATAGTGTTCCCGCAGGCAGCTACTCTTCGACCGGCCAAGCTTGGGCCACCGTCAAAAAATCTGTTTCTGCTACATCCCAAGCCATCGGTGCAGGCGACCTCAAACCGGTTCACGAAGCCAGCGAGCAACTGGATGGAGCGGTAAAATACCTACAGACCGCAGGCGGCATTGCCGACGCCGATAAAAAACTGCGCGCAGAAGCCACCCTAAAGCAACTGCTCACCCTAAGCGGAGAACTTCACATCGCGGCTGATGCAGGGGATGCGGCAAAGTCGGCCTCGGCCCTCAAAAAGATCGAAGGGGTGATGAAGCTCATCGAAATCCAATACCCTGCAGAGGCATTGGTTGCCCCGTTGGGCACGGCCGACATGAGCCACGGGGGCGGTCACCCGGCTTCGGCAACGATCGCCACGACAAAGGTCGCTGTGACCACGGCCAAGCCCTTGACCGTTGGTCAAGAAGCCACAGCAACGGTGAAGTTGACCAAGCCGGACGGTAGTCCGATGCTTCTTTCGGATCTTAAAGAGGCGCACACCGAAAAAATTCATCTTCTGATCAACGACCTGAGCCTAAGCGACTATCATCACGAACATCCCACGGCGACGAAAGTTCCGGGGGAATACGCATTCGCCTTCACCCCCTCCAAGCCAGGACCGTATCGAGTGTGGGCGGATCTTGTTCCTGTCGCTACGGACGCCCAAGAATATGCCATCGCCGACATTGCCGCGTCCACCAAGTCGGAACCCATTTCTCAGCGGACACCGAGCACAAGCGTAGAGGTTGACGGATTAAACTACGCGGTGACTTTCGATAACCCGGTGCTCAAGGCGGGTGAGGCTGTGCTTGGCAAACTCACGATCACAAAGTCGGATGGCACTCCATTCAACGCACTGGAGCCCGTTATGGGTGCCTATGCTCATATCGTGGGATTCGGCGAAGATGGTTACACAATTGCGCACGTTCATCCGATGGGCGCCGAACCAGAGAAGGCCTCAGACCGCGGCATCGGAGAGCTCAAGTTTCACCTAGTGCCCGCCGCAGGTCTCATGCGGCTCTACGCACAGATCCGCGTTAATGGCGAAGACAAATTTGCGCCGTTCACCCTCGAAATTGCGAGGCCTTAAAAAAAATCGCGAATCCGTATTATGGAGCCAGCATGCTCCGTTGTGGTGAGATTCGGGAAGATTCGTGAGCAGCGTTTCACGCGAACTGCCCTTCCGCTGCGAGAAGGAGGCCGGAGGCTTTGGCTTGGGTCTCTTCCCACTCTCGCTCTGGCTCTGAGTCGGCAACTATGCCGGCACCCGCATGAAATGTCGCGCGGCCTTGCTCAAAAATTGCTGTGCGGATCGCTACCGAAAATTGGCTTTCTCCATTGTATCCAAAATAGCCTAACGCTCCCGTGTAGAGTCCACGCGGAAATCTCTCCACCTCAGCGATAATTTCTAGGGCTCTCTTCTTCGGCGCTCCACTTATGGAGCCTCCTGGGAAGCACTGCCGCAGGGCCTGAACTTGAGTCACCTCGTCGCGCAAGTGTCCCTGCACGGTGGAGACAAGATGGAATACTTGTTCGTAGGTTTCCATCCTGAGCAGCTCTGGCACCGAGATACTGCCGTATTCGCAGACGCGACCGAGGTCGTTTCGCTCCAGATCCGTAATCATGATCAACTCGGCGATTTCCTTCGGCGAAGTGATGAGATCATACGCCATACGTTGATCATGCTGCGTGTCGGAACAGCGGGGCCGGGTGCCCTTGATAGGCCGCGTCGTGATCCGACGCCCGGCCATCCTTAAAAAGCACTCCGGCGAAGCAGAAGTAATCTGGCGGTGACCCTGCGCCAACCACGCGGCAAAAGGCGCTGGTGAAAAATGGCGGAGTCGCTCGTAATAATCCCATGCAGACAGGGTTGCTTTTGCGGAATACGGATAGGAAATGCAGGCCTGATAGATGTCTCCCGCTCGGATGTATTCTTTCACTTTTTCCACCGCAAAAATAAAATCCTCCCTCGCCACCAACGCAGAAAATTCCAGTTTGGCACCCGAGACCACTTGCGCACGAGGCGGGGACTCCTCAATCGGAACAAGCCATCGTGCGCAGTCATGCGAGAAAACAGCAATGTGATCGTAAAAACCGAAACAAAATTGGCCGTTAAAATCCACGGTGCCGATCGCAGCACCGGTCGGATAGCCGAGATCTGGACTCACCTCAGCGCGCTTAGCTAGCTCATTTTCTAGGGCTTGCCAGTCACAGCCTTCAATCCACAGGTCCGGTTCCCAGGCCATCATGGAGAGACTTCCGGCACCCGGGAGCGACGAATCAAGGAAGACGAAACCACTCCGATCGCGATATCCTCTCGCCATCTCGACAGGGGGCAGGTTTCGCTGAGCAAAGGCTGGTGGATTCATCCTCTTGCCAAGTGACTCCAAAATTGCTCTGATTTCAAGTTCCGCGCAGTTCGCTGATATATCCATGCACACGTTTTTTGTTTTTCTGATCGCACTCACCGCACTGGCCACGACCCAAGCCCAGAGCGTGCCGTCCCCCACCCCGTCGCCTACCCAGTCGCCTACCCAGTCGCCTACGCCGTCGCCTACGCCGCAAGCAAGCGCGCTTCCCACCCCAGATGGCCCGCTCGCAAGCCCAACTCCATCGCCAGAAGCCACTACAGGGAGTGATGACATCATTCCGCTTCCAGCTGAGCCCGGCACAAGCGAGACGCCGATTGTTTCCGAAGACGAACTCCCAAATCCCACTGCGCTGCCCAACGCGGATGGAACTGTTCCCGACGATGCATTTACCGACCCGAACTCTGTGATTCCTGAAGACATATCCGCAAGCTTGCCGCCAGCACCATCCGGCCCTAGTGCGGAGGAAATCGAGCGCAAAACAAAGATTCGATATCAAGAAGTGCGCATCGCTGTGGATAAGGATCCCCAAGTTCTGAGTCTCTTAGAAGCAGCGAAGACGGCTACGACCTTTGAGGACGAACGCGCTGCCTACCGGGAATACTACCGCCTGCTTTTTAAAAAAATGCGCAAAGCAGATAAGTCCATTTCCGCGCGCTGCGATCGCATGGAGAAAGCGTATCTCAATAGCCTTGCTCAGACGCGAATCGAACCGACGATTCCCCTGAAGCTCCCCCCGACGCCGACAATTCTCGCTAATTGATACCCAGCGTGGCCCACTTTTCTTGCCAACCATGATTCTTCCGCGCGACTTGGAGATGAAAATCTTCACAGGGAATGCACACCCTGTGCTTGCTTCCGCAATTTGCGACTACCTCGGAGTCGCCCTTGCAGATGCCTCGGTAAGCTCTTTTCCAGATGGAGAGACCTTCGTAAAAATTAATGATAACATTCGCGGGCGCGACGTTTTCATGATCCAACCGACGTGCCCTCCCACGAACCAAAATCTTATGGAGCTTTTGATTTTGGTAGATGCAGCCCGCCGCGCAAGTGCTGCACGCATCACGGCAGTCATTCCATTTTTCGGTTACGCCCGCCAGGATCGCAAGGACCAGCCTCGCGTTCCCATCACGGCCAAATTGGTTGCAAATCTCCTCGTCGCCGCCGGGGTCAACCGCGTGCTCACCATGGATCTTCATGCTCAGCAATTGCAGGGCTTCTTCGACATTCCGGTGGATCACCTGCATGCAAGACCCGTCATGGTGCAGCATATCCGCACCCTCGGAATTCAAAACATGGTCGTGGTTTCGCCCGACGTCGGAGGTGTAAAGATGGCTTCCGCCTATGCCCAAGCGCTCGGGAGCAATCTCGCTATCGTTGTAAAAAAGCGAAAAAACGCGCTTGAAACGGAAGCGTCGCACATCATTGGCGAAGTCTCAGGCAAGAACGTGCTCATCGTGGATGACCTTACCGAGACCGCAGGCACACTCACCAGTGCCGCACGCATGCTACGCGATCATGGTGCCCTAGATATTTATGCTGGCGTTACCCACGCAGTTCTGACAGATTTAGCCGTTGAGCGATTAAAGGGTTCCGATATCAAGGAACTCATCACGACGAATAGCGTGCCGGTTCGCCCCACTGCCGATCTACGCGTAAATGTGTTGTCGGTCGCTGAGCTTCTCGGCGAGGGCATCCGCCGTATCCACGACGATGAGTCTGTGAGTTCGCTCTTCGAACTGAAAACCAATATACCCGAATAAGATATGTCCAAGCAAGTTAAGCTCTCCGCCCGCACCCGCACCGAAAGCGGGCGCAATGCCGTGAAACAAGTCCGTGCCCGCGGCTTCGTCCCCGCCGTTATTTACGGCTCCAAGACGTCACCCTCGAATCTCGAAGTCTCCCACCGTGCGATCGAGGCTCTTCTTGCCCATGCCGTGGGAGAGAACATCCTCGTCGAGCTAGAAATCGAAGAAGGCGGCAAGACCACCAATCGTCTCTCGCTCATCCAAGAAGTGCAGCGCCATCCGATTCGCAGCCAGATCTTGCATGTGGATTTTCATGCCGTTTCCATGACGGAAAAAATCTTTGCAGAAGCCGTTGTTGAGTCCTTTGGTGAAGCCGATGGCGTCAAGAACTTCGGTGGCCTGTTGGAGCAAAGCATGCGCTCCGTTTCTATTTCCTGCCTACCACAAGATTTGCCAGAGATGATTCGTGTGGATGTGAGTGCATTGAAAATCGGCGACTCGATCCACGTGCGCGACCTGCCTTTGCCTAAGGGCGTGGAAGCCGAGGACGACGCAGATCTCACCGTCTTCATCGTTGCCGAACCCACCGTAGCGGAAGAACCTGCTCCGAGTGCCACAGCAGCGACCGGCCCGGAAGTCATTAAGGAAAAGAAACCTGACGCCGCCGCTGGCTCTGGGGAGAAGAAGTAACCCTGCTCTGTGGATGACGGCAAAGTGTTTCGATTGGCGGTCGGCTTGGGAAATCCCGGGCGCGACTATGCCGAGACACGTCACAACGTGGGCTTCCTTGTCCTTGATGAGTTGGCACGCCGAGCCGCTTCATCATTTGCTTTTGAGCCAAAATGGAATTCCGACCTCGCGTCGTGCGGGGGTCGTGCGCTCATGAAGCCGCAGACTTTTATGAACTTGAGTGGTGAAGCCGTCGGTGATTACGCGCGCTACTTCAAGCTCTCTCATGAAGAAATCCTTATTATACTAGACGATGTGAGCCTGCCGCTAGGAAAGCTGCGTCTGCGCACGTCGGGAAGTTCCGGCGGGCAGAATGGCCTAGAATCCGTTCTCATTCACCTTGGCACGGAAGCCATCCCACGGCTTCGTGTCGGCATCGGTTCAGCCGATGGACGTCCCCTACAAGACCACGTGCTCGGCCGCTTTACATCCACCGAAGAGCCACTCGTGCAGCAAGCAATCACCCGTGCAGCGGATGCCTTTGAGTATGCCAACGCCCGCGGCATCAATGCCGCTATGAATCAATACAACCACGAACCTAAAGAATTATGAAAAGATACGAAGCCCTCATCGCCCTCAATACCCGGGGCAAGGAAGATACCACGAACGAAACCATCGAACGCCTTCAGAAAGTCCTCACTGTTGAAGGTGCAGCGATAGAGCAGGTGCAACGTCTCGAAAAACGGGAACTTGCCTACGAGTCGAACCACACCAATTCCGCGTACTACGTGAATTTTATCTTCGAAGCGGAGCCTAGCACGATTGACAAAATCCGGCAGAAGCTCAAATTTGACGACGACATTTTACTTCAAAACTACCTGCAACTTTCGTCGAAAAAGCCAGCCGCAGCTCCTGCCGCCTAACCTTCCACTCCATACTATGCCCAACGTCAACAAAGTCATTCTCATCGGTAACGTCACTCGTGATCCCGAGATCAAGTACACGCCAAAAGGTAGTGCGGTGACTGACGTTGGCTTGGCGATCAACCGCAACTACACGCTCGACAATGGGGAGAAGCGGGAAGAAACAACATTTGTTGAGGTGACACTCTGGGGCCGACAAGCGGAAGTGGCTGCCGAGTATGCGAAAAAAGGGCGACCGCTCTACGTCGAAGGCCGCCTCCAGCTTGACACATGGGACGACAAGACGAGTGGACAGAAGCGCACAAAACTCAGAATCGTTGGCGAAAACATCCAATTGCTTGGTGGGCGCCCCGGCGGATCATCGCCAAGTGGTGGCTCAGAATTCTCGGAGCAGGAACCCCGCTCACAGGAACGCCCCGCACCGCAGCGTCCCTCGCGCCCAGCACCGAGCCAGCCCTCCGAGCCCTCCGAAGGTTCGGATGCTGATGACGTGCCATTTTAGGTGTCAGTCGGACTAGGCCACTGGCCTAGACCCCGAGACTATAGGAATTCTAACGCTGCCTAAAATCTTTCGCTTGCGCCATGCCTGAAGCAAAGTCCCCGGAAATTGAGGGCCTAGATGCCGCATTCGAGATCTCGTTGCGTCCGCCACTTTTTGAAGAATTTGCTGGGCAAGCAAAAACAGTCGAGCGCCTGCGACTTATGGTTGAAGCCGCTCGCCAACGCGGTGACACGCTCCAACACATCTTACTCAGCGGGCCGCCGGGCCTTGGAAAGACGACGCTGGCCTATATTATTGGAAACGCGATGGAGACCGAGGTGCGCACGACGAGCGGACCCATGATCGAACGTGCCGGGGACTTGGCCGGCCTGCTGACCAATATCGAACGGGGTGGTGTTCTTTTCATTGATGAGATTCACCGACTGCAGCCAGCCATTGAAGAATATCTCTACCCGGCTATGGAGGATTTCAAACTCGATATCGTGATTGACCAAGGGCCTAGTGCTCGAAGCGTGCGACTGAGCCTCGCGAAGTTTACTCTCATTGGTGCCACTACGCGTGCTGGCATGATTAGTGAGCCCCTCCGTTCCCGCTTCGGCATGAATTGCCGCTTGGACTACTACCCGGCCGATCAACTCGCAACCATCGTAACACGAAGTGCAGGCCTCATCGGGATAGATCTTGGCGATGGTGCTGCCATGGAAATCGCCAGGCGCTCGCGAGGAACGCCCCGCATCGCAAATAACCTCCTGCGCTGGGTGCGCGACTTTTCCCAAGTGCGAGCCGCGGGCAAGACGAATGCACAGATCGCCGCGCAAGCTCTCGCGATGCTTGAAATTGATGAAGAAGGATTCGACGAAATGGATAAGCGCATCCTCGAAGCCCTCATCGGCCTCTTCGACGGGGGCCCCGTCGGTGTCAACAGCCTCGCCGTAGCCATCGGTGAAGAACCTGGCACAATCGAGGAAGTGCACGAACCCTACCTTATCATGCAAGGCTTTCTCAAACGCTCAGCCCAAGGCCGCATTGCTATGCCCAAAGCGTACCGGAAGCTCGGACTCCCACCCCCGGCCAACAGACCGCAAGGGGATTTGTTTGCCGGTTGAAAAGACTGTGTCTTATCGAATGCTCTCTCGAAATACTGTGTTTGTTTGAGACTGAAAGATAGCGGTGCCTGAGCTGTTCGCACCGACCGAAAACGTCAACGTATTTTCAATCCCCTCAACGGCTATACCGACTGGTGGGACTGCCGCCACAGTAGTTAGCTGGAACTGATTGAGAGCTGTGGGAGCAACGGACTGAAACCTGTCCGGCAAGTAATTTGTGATGGCTGCCGGAGTAATGCCAAGTTGGTAGAGTCGCGCCGTCTGCTCGTGCAGATTTTGTGCATAGACTAGCTGCGTGTTGGCCTCTTGGTTCACGATAATCGAGTTAGCCATGAGAGCAGCACCAGCTATCCCCAGTGCGACGATCGCAGCGGCTATCACCGCTTCCATGAGAGAAAATCCTGAGCGTTTTGTCATGGCGTTCGAGTGGTTTCCAGCCAAAGGATACGATCAACAAGTGTGCTGAAAGGGGGAAAAAATGGTCCCGTCGCCAATGTGACATCGCCAGTCCCGGATCTTGTGATGCTTCGATCTGTTCGAATTCCACCCAACATTCTGAGCATTCCATTGTCATTGATCAGATTGATCGGTGTCCCGCGTGCAGCGACGCTAAATACCCAATCGCCGCCCGAGAACGTTGTGTCGGTTCTGATAGTCAATGGAATTTCCGCTGCAGTGCCAGAACGCGTTATGTATATCGGGCGCGAGTTTTCTCCTTGTAGAATGATTGTGGCTAGGTTTGTATTTGCGCTAGGGATAACGATCTGCAGCATATTTGTCGCAGAGGAACCTACGAGGCGAATGGCTGTCACGCGGTGGGTTCTTGAGTTATATACAGGAGATCCAGTGTCATTAGTAAATCTTCTTCCTCCGGTACTTGTAATAGTCAATGGAACGGTGTAACGGACAACTGCATTTGCGGATTGGGGAGGATTTATAAATAATTGGATCGAATTAGTCGTAGCGTTGGTGTACCCGTTGAAGGTTGTGCTTCCTAAGGCCGCCGCTGACAGCTGCGCAGTCTGGTTAAATAGGCCGACGAATCCAGACCCTGAGCTCATTGGCACTTGCGGAAACCCGCTAAATAGTCCCTGAATTTGTGTGCCGTTAGTCCCATTCGCATAGGTAATATAACTATTTGGCAAAGTAAGGTTAACTGTCGAGGCCCCACTTTGCAGGACAAGTGGGAACCCCCCATCGAGAGGGCTCCAGCTTCGGAGGTATGCACGCCAAGTCTCTTGGGTAGTATTCGTGCCAATGACGGTTGTAAGCGTGACTAGTCTATCCAGTGAAAAAGAATCGCGTCCCATGGGGGAGAAAGCGTTGTAAAAGGAAGAGTTTGTAAACGTGTAGGCATCAAGGATATCCGACGCAATGGAGAATTGTGAAATACCCACAGCAAAATTTGTTAGGGGAACAATTCCGTCATCCATGTTTGTGAGGATATACTGCCTCGATAGGACCCTAGCGTTTTGCAGGGCGATACGTCTGTCGTTCCCGAGATCAGAAGCTTGCGCGAACGCTTGTCGGCTGGCAATCAGTTGAGCCCAGCCAATAAGAATAGTTGTGCTTACAACGATGACGATAAGAGCGATAATGAGAACCGAACCGCTGAATTTCCCGAAGCTGCCATTGGGATGATTCATAGGGCAGGAAAAGTTGGGATCACGAAAAAGAACGATGACTGACCGGCCATGTTCGTGAAGCCATCTCGCGAGTCACTGCCAGAGCTAATAGCCGGGAGACGAGGAGATGCAGGGTCTGGCCACCAAAGTAGAGTAAAGGGTTTAGGTCTGCCCACGGATAGATCGCGCGGGTAAAACATTGCTAATGGGGAAAAGGTATTGGTTGCAATCGCACCGCCAATTGATGGATAAAATACGTGATAATAAGATGTCAGGGTGCTGCCTACGTATCGCCTGACGGTTGCGTAAACCCCGGGTGGCGTAATGGTGGCAATCATGTCTGTTTCGTAAATCGCTCGCACGGCGAGCTGCGATATACTGGCCGAAGGCTGAATGATGAAAAGAGTGGAATTACGCGCTCTGACGGCATTTGAGGTGGTGGCCGTGTAATTAGGCAGGTTTGGCAGAAGTGCACGGAACGTCATCGGATTTGTGATTGTTCGACCATCAAACGACGATGGAACGGTAATGTTTGTCATGCGAACTTGGTTTACCCCGATTCTGCCTAAGCAAAAAACCGCCACAGCAGAATTAACATCTTCGTATAACTGTTCTCTCATTGACTCGGCTTGTGCTGCCGCCGAGTAGCTCGGGGCTCGCGCGACCGAAATCCTGTCAGTATTTAGAGCATAAAAACTTAGCAAAGCGTTTCCAGCTATAATCACTTCCTCGCTCTGAATGCTAGCAGGGCGGTGGCTAAGTATAGAGGAATATGCGATTACTGCAATAGTTGCAACCATTGCTAAGATGGAGAGTGCAACGAGCATCTCAACATAAGAGAAACCACGTGCGTGCATTCTCCCCGACCCGCGCGTAGGAGCAAGCCGCTTTGCTAGGGCTCGATCAGCGTTTCGTGGAGTCCGGTTCTGCATGGCGAGTGTTTCCCATCATGTCTGTTTGCGGGTTTACAATATTTTGAAAATCTGCCTCTTTCGTGCCTTGCAAGAAGAGGTTAGCTCCACCAAATTCCATATTGGGGATTCCGGAATTGCTTTCAGCACTGGGGGGGATGAGGATTTCTACAGCTTCACCGACTAGTAGCATTTGATTTCGGGGAGTCATATTTAGGGATATGAAAACACGACGCGGTTCGGTTTGCGGGTCGTTCTCTCGGAATGAGACTTCGATTGTCCCGCTGCTTATGGCCGAGACATAAAGTTCCTCGATTTGATTTCGAAAGAAAGGCGGGAGCTTGGTTTCCTTTTTCAAAATAAGGGGGCCCAGTAGGACGCGAGTATTCTCACCTGAACCAGAAACGCCACCTACCTTAAGGACCGATAAGACTCGCCGAATTCTCGTTTCTTCAGTGATCGTTTCCTCTGCGTCTGTAGCCGGCACTGCTAAGGATTGTCCTACGTAGGGGTTTCTCTCATTAGACTTAAGCTCGACGACCTCGCGGTCAGTCGGTAGCATGACTTCTATAGCCGCTAGGCAGCTCGCGATGGTCACTAAAGAAAAACACGTTGTAAGGAAGACTTTCATTTTGTGAGCAGAGGCTGTTCCAAAACCGCTTCCATCCTTAGTTCATTCGCACGCGATCCTTTGCTGAGTTTGACAGAACTCACACGCACGGTTGGCATGTTTTTTTCAACACCTCCAAGCCAATTTAGTAGTCGCGCGTAGTCGTCCTCGAAAGTTAGAAAGGCTCTCATCACGGAGCTAATGCTTGCATTGCCCACAACAGGCGCGACGTCAAAACGCTGAGCCAAATTTAGCAAATTTGATTCTTTGACTTTCAAGGTAAAATTAATCTCGGCCGCTTGTTGGGTTTCAAAGGCTTGGAAATAGGGAAGCCACACTTGTAGAAAATCGAGCAGGTCACCAGACTGCCGTTTGAGCTCAGAAACTTGGGCTTTTTCGAGAATAAGTGCGGCGTTTGCCTGATTTTCAGCTGCTTCTGCCGACTCAGCTTGGCTTCGCATTTTCGTGCTTAGGCCCTGAACCCAAAGTGTGGTTTGGATGAGGATCGCGATGGCGATTCCTACAATGACTAAGGCAATATGTTTATTGTTCATTGCACGGGATCAGCGGGCACGGTTTGTGTAGTTCCTTGCCGGACCAGAGTGGCTCGGTAATCCAATTCTCCACGGCCTAAGGTTTGCGTAGGAGAAAATGCGCGATATTGCTGCAGGGCAATTTTTTCAAGAGTTGTATCGAGCTGACGCACGCTGTCAGTGCCGATCTTGAGCGAGAGGGCGACTTGCGCGGGAGCTTTCTCGTCGCGCACCACAGCGAGATCAATGATATTTGCTTTCGGTCCCATACTTCGAGAAATCTCTACGATCAGAGGCTGCAACGGGCGGGAGCCGGAAACCCAATTTTGAAGATCAATGGCTTTCTTTATTTGGGTCTCTAGGGCAGTGCGTTCGCTTTGAGCGTTAGTGGTTTGCGTTTCCAGAGAGCCTGATTGCGCACGATGCCCATCCCGTTTTTGAGTTGCAATTCGATACTGTAGGAAGAAGACAGAACTGAGCAGGAGTGTAATAGCAATTGCACAGTAAAACAAAATCGGCACCAATCTGAGAATAGTCGGTAATGGGGGGGTTATCCCCTTACGGTCTGTTTTAAAATCGTCAATGAAGCGCCCAGAAATTTGCATGTCAGTTTTGAGTGACCAGCCCTGCCAGAAGACCGGGTTTAGAAAGGTCTGTTATAGCCCTTCCTGGAAAGTGCAAACTTAACACCTCTTCGATCCCGGAAAGGGGGGTGTCGCAGATCAGAGTTATCCCGACTTCAGGCGCAAGACGTGCGTGGAAAGGTGCGAGAATGTCTCCAACGGCTGAGATATCCGCATCGTAGACATCCGTTCGCGAGCGGAGCTCGAGCCAACGATCTTGATCTTG
>Ga0105044_10010225_pt1 | contig 12814 bp, 13 predicted proteins | sample MAT01_FD_78092 | JGI IMG/M metagenome (GOLD analysis project Ga0105044, IMG submission 78092) | Freshwater microbial communities from Lake Fryxell liftoff mats and glacier meltwater in Antarctica - MAT-01 | ecosystem: Environmental > Aquatic > Freshwater > Ice > Liftoff microbial mat | place...
CGCCGCCTGGCCGATCAGTGCTCGAAAGAGCCGGTCGTCGGCGTCTGCTGTTTCCTCCGGGTGCCATTGCACGGCGATCAGCCAGTTCGGAGCGCCGGCCAGTTCGCGGTATTCCAGGCCCTCGACCACCCCGTCGTCAGTGCGGGCACTGATCCTCAGGCCGTCTCCCACCGTGGCGACAGCTTGATGGTGGTGGCAACGCCCTCCGGCTGATGCGCCCAGCACATCGGCCAGCAAGGTGTCCACAACGACGGAATAGGTGTTGTCGCTCCCGCCCCCGCCGTTCGGGATCCCGTGGGCCCCGAGTCCGGCCCGTCCGGTGATGTGCTGATCCAGCGTTCCGCCCATCACCACGTTCACCAGTTGTACGCCACGGCAGATGGCCAGCACCGGAGTCCCGCAGCGGCGTGCTGCGTGGAACAGCGCAGTCTCGAACTCGTCCTGGAGGTCGCTCACCCCGTAGGTCTCCGGTGCCCGGTCCTGTCCGTACCGAGACGGGTCGACATCGGGCCCTCCGGTGAGCACGAGCCCGTCGACCCGTCCCACGATGGCATCGGCCTGCGCGTCGGAGAGCGGCTCGGGCGTGAGTGTGATCCCGACGCCACCCGCCGCACCGAGGGCGTCGAGGTAGTCGGCCTGGATGGCCACCGCCGACTCCAGCTTGAACACCTTGCCGGCGGCGAATCGGCGGCCGGAGACGCCGATGCATGGGCGCACTGACATGGGCCGCTCAGAGCCGTTCGAAGCCCCGCCGGAGCTCCCAGTCGGTGACCGTGGCGTTGTAGGCGGCCCACTCGGCCTCACCCATGTGGGTCAGGTGCCAGTGCACGTCCTCGCCGAACGCCTCCTTGGCGATGGTCGAGTTCCGGAAGGCGTCGATCGAGTCCACCAATGTGTGCGGAATTCTGGGCAAATCTGACTCGTACCCGTTGCCTGAGTAGGGCTCGCCGGCGCTGAGTCCGTGCTCGATGCCGTGGAGCCCGCCGGCGATGGTCCCGGCCAGGGCCAGGTACGGATTGCAGTCAGCGCCTGGAATCCGGCTTTCCACTCGCATGCCCTGACCGTGGCCGACCACGCGCAGACCCAGCGTCCGGTTGTCCAGACCCCAGCCGATGGCGGTCGGCGCCCACGAGCCGGGTTGATACCGCTTGTAGCTGTTGATGTAGGGCGCCCACAGGTAGGCGAACTCCGCCGCGGTGGCCTGGAGGCCTCCCATCCAGCCGTCGAAGGTGGGCGAGAGGTGGTGCGGGCCGTCGCCGGCCATGAGCGATGTCTCCCCGTCGGCCGACCACAACGAGCTGTGAATGTGACAGGACGACCCCACGTCGTCGATCGACGGCTTGGCCATGAAGGTGATCGAACAACCCCGGAGCGCCGCCATCTCCTTGGCCCCGTTCTTGTAGATGGTGTGGTGATCGGCACAGGCCAGCGCCTCGGCGTATCGCAAATTCAGCTCGTGCTGCCCGAGACCGGCCTCGCCCTTGCTGAACTCGACCGGGATCCCGGCCGCCGCCATGGCGTTTCGAACGTCGCGGATGAACCACTCGTCTTTGGTGGTCTGCAGGATGTGGTAGTCGAGGATGTAGTTCGAGCTCTTGGCCAGGTCCCGAAAGTTCTTGTCCCAGGCCTGGGCGTAGGTGTCCTCATAGAGGAAGAACTCCAATTCGGTGCCGGTCTTGACGGTGAAGCCCAGTGAGGCGGCCCGCTCCAGCTGGCGTTGCAGGATTCGTCGGGGCGACACCTCGACCGGTGTCCCGTCCGGGTTGAACAGATCGCAGATCACCAGAGCGGTCTTGTCCAGCCAGGGCACTACTCGGAGGGTGGACAGGTCGGGGCGACACTCGAAGTCGCCGTAGCCGGCTTCCCAGTTGGCGAACTTGAATCCCTCCAGCACGGTCATGTCGACGTCGACCGCCAGCAGGTAGTTGCAGGCCTCGACCATGCCACCGTTGTTCGGCAGCTCCCGCAGGAAGAAGTCGGCCAGGACGCGCTTGCCCATGAAGCGGCCCTGGACATCGACGAACACCACCAGCACGGTGTCGATGTCACCCCGGTCGGTCAGTTCGGTCAGTTCGTCGACGCTCAGCATGATGTGTTCAGCATGTCATTTTCACCATGTCATCCTCACCAGGGTTGTCGCCATCGGTTCGGCGCTCACGACTGGCATCTGCCGCCGTTGGCCTGTGGGACTCGAGGTCCCGCAGGCCAACGGCTGAGTTGTGGGCTTCATTGACCCCACGAAACTGAGCAGTGTCAGTCGAACTGCGACAGCTCGTGTTCGATGGCGGCCAGTTCCTCGGGCGTGCCCTGGACCTTGGGCCCGGTGAACCACTTGCGAGCGCTGGAGGCCCACCATGTGCCGACGAACAGGGCGGACAGCAAAAGAACGGGCCCGGTGAAGTTGAACGTCTCCCACGTCTTCCACGGATAGAAGACCGGGAGCACGAACACCACCGACACCAGCGCCACCCAGACCACGGCGATCCATCCGATGGGCTTGGACCACTTGCCAAGATTCCACGGGCCAGGCTGGAAGTCGGGGTTACGGATCTTGAGGAAGACCGGGATGATGTAGCTGATGTACAGGCCGACCACGCAGATCCCGGTCAGGGCGAAGAACGCCACCGGGTAGGCCAGATCGGTCTGGATCAGTGACAGCGAACCCACGATGGCCGAGAGCACGACCCCGAGCCAGATCGAGTTGGTCGGTGTACGGGTCTTGGGGTTGATCTTCGACCAGGTGGACGAGGCGGGCAAGCCGTTGTCTCGACTGAAGGCGTAGATCATCCGACTGTTGGCGGTCACCGACGCCATGCCGCAGAAGAACTGCCCGACTGTTGCGATGATGACCAGCAGTTTGCCCATGGTTCCGGTGAGTGCCTCGGTGAATACCGCTGGCCCGGCCAGGATCCCCTTGGCGGCGATCTCGTCGTACATGGCCGCCGGGGTCACAGCGTTCATCACGGTGTTCATGACGAACGCGGCAATGGCGCTGATGTAGATGGCCCGAACGATGGCCTTGGGAGCGCTGGTCGCCGCTCCGTGGGTCTCCTCCGAGACGTGGGCCGACGCGTCGAACCCGGTGATCGTGTACTGCGCTAGGAGCAGCCCGACCAGGAACACGTAGATCCCCGCGCCGGGGAAGTCCCATCCTGTGCCGTTCCGGAAGTCGAAGGTGGTGCCGAAGCCCTGGCCGCCGTCGCTGCCGATGAGCAGGGCGCCAACGATCACGGCAACACCGATGACGTGCCACCAGACGCTGATGTCGCCCAGGATCCGGACGAGATTCACGCCGAACGTGTTGAGCAGTCCGTGGATGGCCAGGACGAGGAGGTAGGTGATGAACACCGACCACTTGTTGATCTCGATCAGTGTTGAACCGGCATCTCCGAACAGGTTGATGGAGAGCAGGACGAAGTTGGCCAACGCGAAGTCGACCGATGCGATCACGCCGACCTGGCCGATCAGGTTGAACCAACCGGTCCACCAGGCCGCCTGTGGGCCGTTCTTGCGGGCCAGCTTGGCCGACCAGTAGTAGAGCCCGCCGGCGGTCGGGTAGGTGGAGCAGATCTCGGCCATCGATGCCCCGACCGCCAGTGCCATGAACCCCACGATGATCCACGACATGCTGATGACCAGCGGACCGCCGGCATACATGCCCAGCCAGTAGGTGGTGATCGCACCGGCCAGCACCGAGATGATCGAGAAGCTGATGGCGAAGTTCGAGAACGTGCCCATCTTCCGGTCGAGCTCTTGGGCATAGCCCAACTCGTGCAATCGCTGTGTGTCCTGATTGACACCTGGATCTGTTGTGGCCATCGGCCCTCCTTGTCCCCTGATGATCGAGTGGCGGCAAGTCCCCTCCCGTCGCCACGGGATCAGCGCTCCTGGCGGAGCTGCACCACGGATTCTGCACCATGGGATGAGTCAGATGGGTGAATTCGTTGTTCCGAGCGGATTGCTCGCTGCTCTCCGCTGACGCGGAGCCACTCGATGTGGTTACTCCGGGGTGGTGTAGGTCGAAGTGATCCCACCATCGATGAGCAGGGACTGCCCGGTCATGTAGCTGGACTCCGAGCTGGCCAGGAACAGGGCGCCGTTCACCATCTCGTGGGCTTCCCCGAAGCGACCCATGGGGATGTGGACCAGTCGGCGTTGCCGCTTGGCGTCGTCGGAGAGGAACTTGGCCAGCAGCGGCGTGAGGACCGGTCCGGGGCACAACGCGTTGCAGCGGATCCCCTGACGGGCGTAGATCGCAGCGATCTCCTTGGTCATGGAGAGCACCGCTCCCTTCGACGAGGTGTAGGCGATCTGAGGGGTTGCCGCACCCATGTGGGCCACGAAGCTGGCCACGTTGACGATGGAGCCGCCGCCCGAGTCGAGCATGGCCGGGATCCCGTACTTGGCGCAGAGGAAGACGCCCTTCACATTGACGTCGAAGGTGAAGTCCCAGGTCTCGAGGCTGGTGTTCACCGGCGTGTCGTCGTCGCCGGGGGAGACGCCGGCGTTGTTGTACAGGACGTCGAGGCCCCCGAACCGGTCCACCGCCACCGCCACCATGGCTTCGACCTGCTCCGGCATCCGCACGTCGACCGCCACCCCGATGGCCACCTCGGAGCCGTGCGCATCGTTGAGTGCGCCGGCCACCTCGTCGACTGCGGCCTGGTCGAGGTCGGCGACCACCACTCGGGCCCCCTCGTCGACAAATCGCTCACAGGCCAGCCGTCCCATGCCGTTGGCTCCGCCCGTGATGATGGTGACCGCGTTCTGGAGTCTGTTCATGGTGGCCGAGGTTACGCTCGGCGGCCATGTCGTCTGAGGCCCCGATCAACCAGCTCTCCAACGAACGCATCCCGATCTTCGACCGGCCGTTCCAGATGGTCATCGGCGGCGCGAAGGTCGCTGCGGTCGATGGCGCTACCTTCACGGTGGCGGACCCGTCGACCGGGGCTGAGCTGGCTCGTGTGGCCCAGGCCGGTCGCGCCGATGTCGACCTGGCCGTGGCCCTGGCCACTGCCGAGTTCGAGGCCGGCACCTGGGCCCGGGAGTCCGCCACCACTCGCGGCAAGGTCCTGCTCGAGGTGAGTCGGCTGCTGCGTGAACGGGCCGAGGACTTCGCGGTGGCGGAGGCCCGCAACGCCGGGCACCCCATCTCCAATGCCCGCTGGGAGGCGAACGCCGCGGCCGATGTGTTCGAGTACTTCGCCGGTGCGGCCAACAAGCATCTGGGCATGGCCATCCCGGTGGCCGACGGCGGGCTCGACGTGGCCCTGAGGGTTCCGGTCGGGGTGTGCGGGCTGATCGTCCCCTGGAACTTCCCCCTGCTGATCACCTGCTGGAAGGCGGCCCCTGCTCTGGCCTGCGGGAACCCGATCATCATCAAGCCAGCCTCGTTGACCCCGATCACCGCGCTCATGTTGGCCGACGTGCTGCTGGACGCCGGAGTGCCGCCGGGCGCGGTGTCGGTCATTCCCGGACCCGGCGCAACGGTCGGCGACGCCCTGGTGGCGGATCCCCGGGTGGACAAGATCAGCTTCACGGGCGACACCAGCACCGGCTCGGGGATACTTCGTCGCAGCGCTGACAACATCACGCGGGTCACGTTGGAGCTGGGCGGAAAGTCGGCCTGCATCGTGTTCGCCGATGCCGACGTCGCCAAGGCGGCGGCTGCTGCACCGCTCAGCGTGTTCGACAACACCGGGCAGGACTGCTGTGCCCGCTCCCGCTTCCTTGTCCAGCGAGCAGCCATGGACCAGTTCCTCGAGGCCTTCGAGGCGCACACCGAGGCGCTGGTGGTCGGCGAGCCGCTCGACGAGTCCACGCAGCTGGGTCCGATGATCTCAGCCGGGCAACGCTCGACCGCGCTCGACTACGTGGCGATCGGGGCAGCGGAGGGTGCTCGGCGGGTGTGCGGTGGCGAGGTCCCAGAGCGAGACGGCCACTACATGCGCCCCGCCATCCTGGCCGAGGTGGACAACAGCTGGCGGGTGGCCCAGGAGGAGATCTTCGGACCGGTCGCGGTGGTGATCCCGTTCGACACCGAGGACGAAGCCATTCGGCTGGCCAACGACAGCCCGTACGGCCTCTCCGGATCGCTGTGGACGCGTGATCTCGGCCGCGGGATCCGGGTGGGCAAGGCGGTCCGCACCGGCGTGCTCAGCGTGAACAGCGCCCGCTCGGTGCGTACCGAGGCGCCGTTCGGTGGCTTCAAACGTTCCGGCATCGGACGCGAGCTGGGCCCCGCGGCCATGGACCACTACACGGAACTGAAGAACGTCTTCTTCTCCGACGAGTGACCGGCCGGCCGGGACCAGCTCGCGGAGTCCATGGTTCCCGAAGAACTTCGGGCCTTTGATGACCTCGTTCGTCGAGGCTCGTACCCTGTGCCCTCATGATCACTTTTGCTCTGGCTGTGGATGGCGGCCCGCCAACGCGCCAGGGGTCCCATGGTGTCTGACCCGAGCGCGTTGATCGGCTCGCTGGCCGACGCCGGCTACCTCGCTGATCGGGGACTGGCGACGGTGGCGTACCTGGCCATGACACTGGAACGCCCGCTACTGGTCGAGGGCGAAGCTGGCGTCGGGAAGACCTCGCTGGCTGCTGCGTTGGCGTCGGTAGTCGATGGCCCGCTGATCCGACTTCAGTGCTACGACGGGATCGATGCGGCGCAGGCCCTGTACGAGTGGGACCACGCTCGTCAGTTGCTGGCGCTTCGCGCCGGCGAGGCGACCGGTGCGCTGTCCGGTCACGATGCGGCCGCCGCCGAGTCCGATCTCTATGCCGAACGATTCCTGGTCCGACGCCCGCTCCTCCAAGCGATCTCGTTCCCGGTGGGATCACCCAGACCCGTGCTGCTCATCGACGAGGTGGATCGGGCCGACGACGAGTTCGAGGCACTCCTCCTCGAGGTCCTCTCGGAGTATTCGATCACCATCCCCGAGTTGGGACCGCAGTCGGCACTGGTCCGGCCCATCGTGATCCTCACGTCGAACCGCACCCGCGACCTGCACGACGCGCTGAAGCGGCGCTGCCTCTACCACTGGGTCGAACACCCGTCGATCGAACGGGAGATCGCCATTGTCCGGTTGCGAGCGCCCCAGGTGTCCCCGGTCGTTGCGCAACAGGTCGCAACCCTGGTCTCGCATTTCCGGGATCTCGGTCTGTACAAGCCGCCGGGGGTGGCCGAGGCGGTCGACTGGGCCATGGCCTTGTCGGTGCTCGGCGCCGAGCTGACCGTGGAGTCCGCCCTCGACACCCTGGGCACTGTCGTCAAGTACCGGGAGGACCGATCGCGGATCGAGGCGGCCGACCTGGGCGCCATGATCGACGCCACACGGGCGCCGTGACCCCGTGGTGACACGGCCCGAGACCGGCGGGGTCGACCAAGCGGGGCCCGGTGCTCCGGTGGTCCAACGCCACGACGTGGTGACGTACGTGGCCGCCCTGCGCCAGGCGGGTCTCGTCGTCTCGACCGATTCGGGAGTGCTGTTCGCCGAGGCGCTGGGCGTGGTGGATCGGGACGACGTCGACGCAGTCTTCTGGGCGTCACGAGCCACGCTGACCCGGTCACCGCAGGATCGGGCGGTGCACGACGCGGTGTTCGCCCGCTTCTTCCTGGGAGCTCCGAACATGCTGGCGGCAGGTGTGGTGATCGAGGCCGAGACCGAGGTCGCCTACGACTCGGTCGACGAGCCCGATGACGGTCACGACACCGGTGCCGACGACCAGCGGCTGGACGACGAGTCGGTGGTCGTTCGCTTCAGTTCTGCGGAGTCCCTGCGTGACCGTGACTTCGCCGACTGTTCGCCTGAGGAGTTGGACGAGCTGGCCGCGGCCATTGCCCGCCTCCGCATGAACGGGGTCCGACAACGGTCACGTCGACGTCGCGCCGGCGGCGCGGAGGAACTGGACCTCCGCCGAACGGTGCGGGCCGCAGTGCGGACCAACGGCGAGGCCGTCCGCCTCCATCGTCGACGTCGCCGCACCCGACCGCGACGGGTCGTCCTCCTGGTCGACATCTCGGGCTCCATGGAGCCCTACGCCCGGGCGCTCGTGCGGTTCGGTCACGCGCTGGTGCAGGGCCGACCTCGGGTCGAGGTGTTCTCGCTGGCCACCCGATGCACACGATTGACTCGGGAACTCAGCAGCCGAGATCCGGATGCGGCGCTCGAGTCGGCCGCAGCAGCCGTTCAGGACTGGTCGGGTGGCACCCGGCTCGGTGACGACCTCGCCCGGTTCTGTCAGGAGTGGGGACAACGGGGCGCGGCTCGCAACGCAGACGTGGTGATCCTCTCCGACGGTTGGGATCGCGGGGACCCGGCAATGCTGGCCGAGCAGATGGCCAGACTGTCGCGGCTGGCGGCCAGAGTGATCTGGGCCAACCCGCTGCGGGCCACCCCGGGTTACCAGCCGCTGGCGCGGGGAATGGCGGCGGCGTTGCCCTACTGTGATCGCTTCGTCGACGGCCACTCGCTGGGCTCGTTGGACGCCCTGGTCGAACTCTTGGAGCAGCCGTGATCGAGATCCTCGGTGACATCGATCGGTGGCAATCGGCAGGTCATCGTGTTGCGCTGGCTCGCGTGATCGACATCGAGGGTTCGGGCCCGAGGCTTCCCGGGGCGGCCATGGCCGTGAACGACGTGGGTGAAGTGGCGGGCAGCGTGTCCGGTGGTTGCGTGGAGAGCGCAGTTGTCACGGAGGCGCTGGCCATCCTGGCGACCGGGGATCGTCGGACGGTCACGTTCGGCTACTCCGATGACGACGCCTTCGCGGTTGGGCTGACCTGCGGGGGCACCATCCATCTCTTCATCGAACCGCTCGACTGGTGATGTTCGAGCAGTTCCGAGACGCCATCCGGGCAGGGGTCCCGACAGCGCTGTTGACCATCACCTCCGGACCCCAGGCCGGAGCGAAGATCCTGATCGTCCACCACCAGGGATCCGATCCGTCGATCCAGGGTTCCCTGGGCGACCCGGATCTCGATCGTGTGGCCATCCGCGACGCCACCGGGGAGCTGGCGGCCGGCCGGACCGGGGTCCGCCGCTACGGGCCGCAGGGTCAGATAGGTGAGGCGACCTGCCCGGTGTTCATCGAGTCATTCGCCCCACCGCCGCGGCTGTTGATCTTCGGCGCGGTCGACTTCACCGCAGCGCTGCTTCGGGTTGCCAAGGTGCTGGGGTACCGCGTCACGGTGTGCGACGCCCGCCCCGCGTTCGCCACGGCCCGACGGTTCCCGTTGGCTGACGAGATCGTCGTGGACTGGCCGCACCGCCTGGTCGAGCGGCTGGCCGGCCAGCTGGGCTTGCGCGACGCGATCTGCGTGTTGACCCACGATCACAAGTTCGATGTCCCGGCCATCACGTCGGCGCTGGCCACCGACGTCGGCTACCTGGGAGCCATGGGCTCACGTCGCACCGCCGCCCGCAGAGGCGAGCTGTTGGTCGAAGCGGGCGTGACCCCGGCGCAGTTGGAGCGGTTGCACGCCCCGATCGGTCTGGACATCGCGGCGCGGACTCCGGAGGAGACGGCGATCGCCATCTGCGCAGAGATCATCTCGGTCCAGACCGGTCGAACCGCGGCGTCGCTGAAGGACACCGACGGCTCGATCCATGCGGGGGGTCAGGCGTGAGCCGGCGGGGTCGGATGACATGGGGTCCGAAACCGACAGCTCCGAGCTGCTCAAACTCATCCGCTACGGGAGACCGCCATGACTGAATTGGTGCCGGTGCAGATCGGCGAGGGGTTCGAAGGGACCGGCCTCTCGGCCGCGCACGTGAACACGGTGTTGGGCGACAGGAACGGGCCCATCGGCGGAGCATGGGCCCAGGCGCTGGCCGGGCCCACGGCAGGACACGCTCCCTTCGTGGTGATCGCCCGACCTGGTCTGGCCGTGAAGCCCGCCACGCTCTTCGTGAACAAGTCGGCGCTGGCCAACGAGGAGCACGCCAAGCTCACCTGGGGGGCAGCCCAGGCCGGCATCGCCGCGGGAGTGCTCGAGGCGGTGTCGCTGGACGTCATCCCACCCGCAGTGGCCGACGTCGCGGTGCTGATCACAGCGGTCTGGGTCGATCCGGGTGCGACCGCAGTCCACCAGGACGCCATCTTCACCAACAACCGGGTGGCCACGCTGGCGGCGCTGCGCAGCGGCGCCAGCGGCCGGCCGACCGCGCTCGAGGTCCTGGCCGACGACGGCGGCTTCTACAACCCGTTCTTCGAGCCATGAGCGCACCGCTCGATCGATTCTTGGGTGGCCGCTTTGGCGCGGCCTCGCGGCCTGGACCAACATGGCGGGTGTGACTCATCGCCGTACCCGCCTCTCCGCGCTCGTGCTGGCTGCCGCCCTGGCCGGGAGCGCCGGCGCATGTTCTCGCCCTGATGTCAACGCGCCGATCAAGCTGACGGGGAATCCCGGCGCCGTCGCTCCGGCGACCACGACGTCCACGACCAGCACCACGTCGACCACGACCACCACGCTGTTCTACAAGTAAGTGGCGTCGCTCGAATGAGTGGCGGTCAGGGCTCGTGACAGGATCCTGGCGGTGACGCGTGGTCTCAGCGGTCGGCCGGTCTTCGATGATCCGCCCGCTCCGCCCTACCAGTCTGCGGAGATCCACCCGAGCGTGTTCACTCCCCGGCAGTGCGAGCGGATCGTCGCCCTCGGTACGTCGTTGGACACCGGCCGGGCCGGGCTCGAGGCCACTGACGGAACCGAGGTGTCCGACGTGGATCTGCGGCGCTCGTCGACCTCGTGGATCGCTCCTCACGACGGGTGGTGGATCTACGACAAGCTGGCCCGCGCCGCTGAACGGGCCAATCGTCGTTACCGACTCGACCTCAGCGGTTTCTCCGAGGATCTGCAGTTCACGACCTATGCCGAGCCGGGAGCGTTCTACACCTGGCACCAGGATGGGTTGGACACCTCGGTGGCGCACCGAAAGCTCTCGCTGGTGGTGCAACTCAGCGACCCGGGCGAGTACACGGGGGCCGAGTTGCAGTTCTTCGACGTGGTCGAGGACCTGACCGGCGGCGACCTGGATGAGTTCACGGCGGCGACCAAGCCACAGGGAACCGTGATTGCCTTTCCATCGTTTGAGTACCACCGAGTGCTGCCCGTGCGATCGGGAGTGCGGCACTCGCTGGTGGCGTGGGTCTCCGGGCCGCCGTTCCGCTGATCCGGGGGCCGAACGGCCTGATTTACTCAACCTGGAACCGAGCCCGGACGATGACTGTCTCGTGGCCGTTGCAGCACTCCGCTCCCATGCTTCCTTGGTCTCTGCTCGGCGGCTGGGTGCCGCGCTGCGGGCGGCCCGGACCCACGACGACGCGTCGCTCGTCGCCATGTCGCGTCGCTCGCAAGGATGGTGGCATCCCGACGAGCTCGAGTCGTTCGAGCAAGGCGCGCACTCGCTGGATGACGCGTCCGTGCTGGCCATCTCTCGCCTGTACGGCCTGCGAGGGTGCAAGTTGGCCGACGGCGGGAACTCGGCGCTCCTGGTGGACCGATCGACGGCATCCGATGTGGTGTGGGAGGACGTGGCCGAGGTGGACGGCGACCTGTGGCTGACCGCCCAACGCTTGGCTGCATTCGCCGCCCTGCTCGGGGTGGTGCTGACTCGTGCGGACACCGCTCGCCTGGCCGAGGCGCTGGACGAAAGTGAGCCCGCCACCGAGGCGGCATTGATCGAGGCCGCTCGGTCGTCCACGGCGAGTGCAGTGGCTGATGCGGTCGGCTCGCGTGTCGTCGTTCCGATCACCGGCGTCCTGGTGGCTCACACCGAAATGGGCTCGGTGGTACTCGGCCGGCCGGCCGGCCGGCGCGGTCGCCCGACTCGATCAGTTCCGGGCGCCGCCCCGCTGCGGAGTCTCCGCGCTGCTGCGATCAGCCGCTCGTCAGCACCCTGCTGAGCTCGGCAGTTGCGGAGTCGGTCCAAGCGTGTCCGCCCGCCGGGGGGATCAAGCCCCGAACCGAGATGCCGTTGGCGCAACCCCCGAGCTCGATCCGCGCCGCGCCGTTCGGATCGATGACCTCGGCCGAATCACCGTCACATTCGGCGTCCCGGCCCCACTCCGCCAGCGAGTCGCCGGTGGCGAGCGGTGTGGTGAGATCGCCGGGAAGCACGTCGGCCTCGGGTCCCCAGCCGCCGCCTGTCGGAAGGACCTGATCGTCAGCCGAAGCGACGAGTGTGATCGACATCGGCCGAGACGAGACACAGCCGGCCGGGTGATGCGAGCCGCTCACCATGATGGCCGCATCCACCAAGCCGGCCTCCCGGCAGGCAACCTCGCCGACCACCTGGGCTCCGCGCCCGAAGCCGGCCAGGATCAGGCCTCCGGCATCGATGCAGATCGTGGTGCTGGCACGCTCGATGACGTCGGTGACTTCCCGGACGGCGATCTCGGGTGAGGTCCCGAGGTTCCACTGGTCTCCCCGAGCATCGACGTCGATCCTCACGACACCCTGCTCGGCCGCGATGGCCGCTCGGAGCGATGCCGTGCCTTGCGGAGCGGCCGGATCCCCGACGGCGATCACCACCGTGGTCTCGGTTCCGGGTCGGCTCGCACAACCCGCCTGCAGGTCAACTGGAGACCCGCTTTCGGGCTCCAGCGTGGGCCGCAGGCCGCCGTCCCAGGTCGCTGCGGCGGTGATGACCATCAGGGACCCCACGACGACCACGCTGGTCATGACTCGTCGACGCATCTGTTCATGATGCCCGCCGCGACCGTCGGGTCACGACCAGGGCTGGCTGATCACGCCGGGGCATCGAGATAGTCGAGGCTGTGGGTGGGCGGCAGGATGGCCGGAGTCGAGGTCCAG
>Ga0105044_10010227_pt1 | contig 12813 bp, 2 predicted proteins | sample MAT01_FD_78092 | JGI IMG/M metagenome (GOLD analysis project Ga0105044, IMG submission 78092) | Freshwater microbial communities from Lake Fryxell liftoff mats and glacier meltwater in Antarctica - MAT-01 | ecosystem: Environmental > Aquatic > Freshwater > Ice > Liftoff microbial mat | place...
AAATAACCGCCACCGAAGAACCATTGGACTCAACCTGCTTTTCAAATAAATCCACAAGCGTCTCTTCCAATGGGTAAGCAACACGCGTTAAATTAAAATCTTCCAACAATTCCTTCCGCTCGGATTCCGTGAGTAAATCAATTTCATCAATTAAAATATTTTCATTTTTTACAACGGTTGCTACAAGTTTCTTGAAGTAAAGAATAAATCGTTCAATGGTTTCCGCTTTAAATAGCCGCGTGGCATATTCAAAACTTAAAATCAGCTTTCCATCCACTTCCTGCGCAGACAAGGTTAAATCAAACTTGGCAACATGTTGAGGGGAACCAAAAGGGCGAATGGATAAGTCACCAATATCCAACTTAGGTTTTTCAAAATTTTGATACACAAAAAGAAAATCAAACAGTGGATTACGGCTTGTATCTCTAACCAATTTCAGTTCGTCAATCAGTTCATCGTATTGAAATCCTTGGTTATCAAAACACTGAAGAGCTTTCTTCTTTATTTCCAATAAGAATTCTTTAAAGGATAAATCTCGGGCCAGTTGATTGCGGATAGCCAACGTATTTACAAACATACCCATCACATTCGCCAAGTCAACGTGTTGACGGCCGGCAATAGGTGTTCCAATAACGATATCATTTTCTCCACTTAATTTGTGAAGCATTATGTTATAACCCGTTAACAACAACATAAACATTGTAGCACCCTCCCGGTCACCCAGTTTCTTTAATGCGAATGTTTCTGCTGAGCTGATCTCAAAACTCAAAACGTCACCGTTAAAAGAACGCATCCTTGGTCTTTGAAAATCGATAGGCAGGTGAAGAGTGGGGACTTCTATGCTGAACTCATCAGCCCAAAATTGACGTTGTTCTGCGTACTGCTGCTGCTTACGTTTATGATTCTGCCAAGCAGCAAAATCCTTATACTGAATTACCGTCGGGGGTAAAGGTTCTTCATTATAGATGGCCATTAACTCCTGGACAAAAATTGTCAGCGAAACACCATCCGAAATAATGTGGTGCATATCCACAATTAGGATATGCGAAGCGGCCGACAGCGTAATTAGGCCTACGCGAATCAACGGTGGATTTGACAATTCAAACGGTCTTAAAAAATCTCTTACAATTCCTTCAGCATCAGCCTCTGTGGATTCGAACTGGACCAAATCAATATCGACATCTTCACGAACAAATTGAAAGGGTTCCCCGTCCACCCAATTGAAACAGGTTCTTAAACTTTCGTGCCTCCAGACTACTTTCCTCAGTGATTCCTGTAGTCGATCAATATCCAGCACTCCTTCCACTCGAATGACATGTGAAAGATTATAGGCCATTGATGAGCTATCAAACTCATGCAAGAAATACATTCTCTTTTGAGCAGAAGACATTTCGTAGAAATCAGTGTCACTTACTCTCGGAATTTCCTCATATTCCTGACTTCTGATATTACTCAACAATGCCAAAAGCTCGCCCTTATTATGTTTAATCTCCAACAACAAATCGTTCGTTAATTTATCCTGGGGATCATAGATATCAATTGTTGCATTGTTCGCAATCAAGGATATACCGTATTCCGATAACTGATTAAGTAATTTTTCCATTTTATATCGCAATTTTTTTTGTTTCGCGAATTGGTTTTTTAGAAAGAGAAGTAACCACAATGTGTTTCGCCAGCTCCTGAATGGTAGGTCCCCTGAAAAATATGACTAACGGAATGAGAGTATTAAATTCTTTTTCAATTTTAGAAAGCACATTGATGGCCCTCAGAGAATGCCCTCCCAGTTCGAAAAAGCTTTGGTTCACGCTGATGCCATCGGATTGTATTTCAAGAATTTCCGACCAAATTTTCACCAAGCCCTTTTCGATAACAGTAGAAGGTGAAACACGTTCTCGCTCAGTTTGGATCTGGTACTCCGGTAGTTTCTTTCGATCAAGTTTACCATTGGCATTTAATGGCATAGACTCCAACATCATAAAATCAAACGGTATCATGTACTCCGGCAAAGTTTGTCTGACATGGGCGATTAGCTCGTCTTTATTAAATTTGTCTGACGGTACAACGTACGCAATAAGCCTGTTTGCCCCTTGCGAATCGATCCGTGAACGCACTGCGACTTCACGAATAAATTCATAGTCCCGTAAAACATATTCAACTTCCTCCAGCTCAATTCGGAAACCATTAATTTTGACTTGAAAATCCATTCGTCCCAAATATTGAATATTACCGTCCGGTAACCATCGTCCAACGTCCCCTGTCTTATACAACTTAGCGCCTCTGTTGAATGGGTTATCAATAAATTTTTCAAGGGTCAATTGCGATTTGTTTAAATATCCTCGCGCCAATCCGGCACCAGCAATAAAAATCTCGCCCGGCACGCCTATGGGAACAAATTGCATGAACTTGTCTAATATGTAGAACTGGGTATTTGAAATGGGTTTGCCAATCGGGATAAAATCAAACGCATCGTTAATTCGATAACAACTGCTATACGTTGTATCTTCGGTTGGCCCGTATAAATTCCTAATCTGTATTCGATTAAAATCAAGCTCTTCTTTGATGTGATACGGAATGGATTCCCCTGCCATATTAAGAACGGATACATTGGAAAAATTCTCCCGTTGTCTCAACATGGCATCAACTACCGAGGGAACCGTATTGATAAGAACATTATGATAACCTACAAGATGACGCGCTATTTCTAATCCCGACTTCAGAATCAAAATAGGCTTGCCAACACTCAGCGTAAAAAATATTTCAAACACGGACAGGTCAAAGCAATATGATGTGCCCGAAAAGACAATGTCAAAATGCAACGGATTAAATTCACGTCTACACCAGGCAATAAACTCGCCTGCATTACCATGCATAATTTCAGCTCCTTTAGGATGTCCGGTAGACCCCGACGTATAAATCACATACGCTAAATCATCCGGATTAATACGAAGACCTAGATCGGTCGACTCAATAGCTATATTTCTACATGTTTTAATATCCACATATTTCCAGTTTGCGTCATCAGGCAGCATTTCCACAGTGACAGAACTGACCATCACGAAATCTGGACTTACATCGTTAAGCATGTATAAAACCCGATCGAGTGGATAGTCTGGATCTATCGGGACATAGGCAGCACCCGACTTAAGAATAGATAACATTCCAACCACCATATCAATCCCCCTTTCAATACAGATCGGGACTAAAGAACCTTTTCCCACTCCAAGATCAACAAGGTGTCTTGCCAACCGATTGCTTTGGGAATTCAATTCTGCATAGGTGAATCGTTGATCTTCATAAATGACGGCAACATTATCCGGAACATTCCTGACTTGCTCCTCAAAAAAGTCAATCAAAAGGTTCTTGGAGAGTCCTTCTATCGTGGTGTCATTAAATTCGTTAATCAATTGATGCTTCTCCTCATCTGACAATAATTCGAGCTGGTGAATTTTACTCGCCGGAGAATTTACAACAGCAAAAAGAAGTTGTTTAAAATGCTGGGCTATTCTAACAATAGTCGCTTCGGCAAATAAATCAGTGTTGTATTCAATATCGCCTTTCAATCCTGTCGGACTTTCTCCTATCGTCAGGCTGATATCAAATTTTGATGATGAATAGCCTCCATCCACACTCTTGAGCTGCAGACCCTCAAGATTATCCTCTGATAATTCGGCTGGAGTATTTTGAAAAACAAACATCACCTGGAACAATGGATTTCGGCTCAAATCTCTTCCATTCACTACCGCCTCGACAATCTTCTCAAAAGGGACATCCTGATTTTCATAGGCTTCCAATGTCATAGTCTTTACCTGTTGCAGCAAATCCAGAAATGTAAGTTCATGCGTCAGCTGCGACCTCAAAACCAACGTGTTAACAAAAAAACCAATCAGGTCTTCCAATTCATACTGACTCCGATTAGCTGTAGGGCTTCCGACACAGATATCATCCTGTCCACTGTACCGATAGAGTAATATCTTAAAAGTGGTTATTAAGGTCATGAACATCGTAACTCCTCCCCTTTGAGAAATTTCCTGTAGTTTTTCCGTGAGCTCCTGATCAACAGAAAAATGAATGGTCGACCCTCGGCTACTCTGTATTAATGGTCGTTGAAAATCGGTTGGCAAATTAATTGGCTGAACACCTGTTAATTGTTTTTTCCAGTACGCTAGTTTGCCTGCAAGCAATTCTCCATCCAGATGAGTACGTTGCCAGACCGCATAGTCAGGATATTGAAGCGTAAGTGCGGGTAGGGCATGAGATCGATCTAAAACAAAAGCATTATATAATTCAACAAATTCACGGATAACAATCCCAATCGACCAGCCGTCCGATGCGATATGATGAAGCGTTAATACCAGTAGTGATTCTTGCGATGAGATCGTAATTAAACTAGCACGCAGCGTGTGATCGCTTGACAAATCAAACGGCGCGTGAATGAGCTCAGAAATTTTTTGCTTAAAATCCTGTGCGTGGTTGTGATGTTGAGTTTCATGGACAAAATCCAACTTCCATAAGTCTTCTTCCAATGCTCGCTGAAATGCATTGCCCTCTTCTTGAAAGATAACGGTCCGCAGAATTTCATGACGGTTAACGATCGAGCCAAAAGCAAATTGAATTGCTTCTGGGTTCACTTTCCCCTTCAATTCCAAAACAATTGGAATATGGTATTGTGTACTGCCTTCTAACTGATGAATAAACCACAATCTATCCTGACTAAACGATAACCTAACCCGGGACGGCCGCTCCAGCATTTCGATACTGTTATAACGGGTTGTATTCTTATCCTGAAGTGCTCCAATATATTTACCCAGTTCTCTAAGAGTCGGTCTCTTGAAAAAATCAGCGACCGTCAAACGAATTGAAAAAGCTTTATAAATTCTCCCGATAAGCGTCAATGCCTTTAAGGAATCACCGCCCAGTTCAAAAAAATTCGTGTCGTAGGAAATGTTGCTTTTACCAAAAAACTTTACCCAAAATTCCAATAACCTCGTCTGAATGATAGATGTAGAGGTTCCAGATTCTCCCAACACTTCCTCCTGAATTTTTTCCGGATCAACCTCCGCCCTTTCTCCGGTGGTCAGCAATTTTGATACGTTACCCTTCGAAATAAGAAGCACTTCTCTGGAGGAGCGTATAGCCCGAAGCAGTACAGCGAAACCTTCATCAGGTGTAAGACGGTCCCAAAAAGCTGCCTTAGCTCCTACTCCTCGGCCTACCTTATCTATGTCCGTCAACGAATTCCAACCTATACTAACGGTTGCAATTCCATTCACCCGGGCATTGTATACTGAAAAATAATCCAGGAACATATTCACTGCAGCTGATGCAACCTTACCAATAGGTGCAAATAAGGAGTCCGACGATGAATTCAAGACAAAGAAATCAAGTGTATGGTCTTGTAAAACTTTGTTCAATATGATTGTTCCTTGAAGTTTCGCGGCAAATACTTTTTCGCCAGCATTCTTGGTCCATTCAAAAATTGTTCCTTCCGTATCGACACATTCGGCTGAATAAATTACACCGTTTATTTTACCTGTTTTTTCTTCAACCCGAAGAATCTCCTGTTTAAGCTGGTGTTCGTCTGAAAGATCAACTCGCAAATAATGAACAGTTCCTCCTTCTTTTTCAATGGACAGTAAATCCTGTATCGTTTTGCGAATGCCATTATCTGACGCGCGGTTTTGGGACAACCAATCTTTCCAATTGGTTTTTTCTGGCAAATCCAGGGTCCCCAATAATATTAGCTTTATACCCTTTACTTGTTGGATGGCTTTTTTAACAAACGTCAGGGACATGCTGCCCGCTGCTCCCGAGGCCAGATAGACACCATTTTCCCGAAAGGACATTTTTGAATCTACAATGGGTTGCTGTCGAATTTGTTGCGTAAATCTCGATTCATATCGATAGGCAACGAACTGATCAGCGGAACACGATCGCATTTCAGCAACCAATAAGTTTGTCAATGTTTCACCCTTCTCATTAAAGACGAAGTCCACACTTCGACATTGGATGTTCTCATATTCTTTTGGAATCACTCGAAGTGCGCCCAAGAGGATAGATTTTTCTGGTGAGGTGCGGTCAGCCTTCAAAACACCTTGAAGATCGTTTGTCAACGCTATCAATTCAACCGGAACCGTTACCGAAGCCTCACGAATGGCTTTGACCAGATTCAATAGTGCAAAAAAACCCTTGCTCAAAGATTCTTCCAATTTTTCAATCGTCAGTTGCTCGGAGGCCGTCTTATTAATGCACCACCCGAATATTATGCGACAGCGGTCATTTATCTGCGCGATTTCAATAACCCTGATAAAATCGCTTTCAGAGGATGGGCTAATTTCATAGGAAGAATCAGAAAGTTGTTTAAACCCGCTACCCTGAAACACACAAATTACTTTTTTATTTTCAGTGTCAAGTTGGCTAACCAACGTCTTACCTATATCAAATTTGTCCATAAATATAATCGTACGGACATGAGAGGATTCTTCATCCTTTGGATAACAAAGCGGCGTCGTTTCCCAAGCAGGAACATGAAACCATTCCGACATATCTTCACGCGGCTGCAAATAAGTATTCGATATCATCTTTGCTGCATCAACATTCACAGGAAACTTGATTTTTTCAAAAGAGTACGTTGGCAGTACAATTTTTCGGCGGTGTTCTTTTTCATAAAAAGCACTCCAGTTGGGAACAATACCGCGCTGCCAGAGTTCGGCAATTCCCTTGAAGAGGAAAACTTGATCATCCTCAGTCTCCAATGGATGCCGCACAAGATTTATAACACTATGATCTTTTTCCCGGAATTTATTGGATCTAACAAACGTGCTCAATACGTTCGAGGGACCAACTTCAAGAAACACTACGTTTTTTCTTTTGGCAAATATGGACTCAATGCCCTTGGCAAATTGAACTGTGCTCCTCAGTTGATTTGACCAGTACTGAGGCGACACTATTTCTTCGTACGTTATTTCTCTTCCATATAGATTCGAGAACACAGGAAGAAGTGGGCGTTGAAAAGAAACTTTTGAAACTGTCAATTCAAAATCCCGTAAAATTGAGTCCATTAAATAGGAATGGCCTGCAACCATTACTTGAAGTACCTTACACTGATAGCCTTCACGTTCCATTTTATCTTTGAACTCGACAATTGCTATCATCTTCCCAGAAACAACGCACAACTCTGAACTATTGACGGCCGCTAAGGAAACCTGAGGCGACTGCTCAAGCCTATATCGAAGTTCCTCTTCTGTAATCGTTATGCTCATCATTCCGCCAGCTGGCGCTTTGTACATAAGTTCACTTCTCCTGATGATCAGGAACAATGCATCTTCAAGGGAAATTGCGTCTGCTATGCACGCTGCAACATATTCACCAAAACTATGACCAATCACCTGACTAGGTCGTATGCCCCAGGCTACCAGAAGCTTTGCTAACGCATATTCTAGTATAAATAGCGCAGGCTGTGTATTTTCAATTTCATTGATTTTATCTGTTTCACTGTCATTGGGATAAATAATCGATTTGAAGTCCTTACCTGATATTTTTTTTGCTATCTCAAAGCACTTGTCTACTTCATCTGAAAATACAGCCTCCTTTATATACAGGTCTCGATACATATTGACATATTGAGACCCTGCTCCTGTAAACATGAAAACGATCTGGTTCTTGATATTCTCAGGACATGAGCAAATTCCATCCTCTGCCTTTAGAAGCTCAATTGCATGCTGGTGGTCGCTACAAACAATAGCCTTCCTGTATTCGAAAGTAGATCTGCCAGTCTGCAAAGTGTATGCAATGTCCGCCAACGCAGTCTCTGGATTGCTCTCAAGGTGCCGTGAAAAATTCTTCATGTACCGTTGTAACGCTTGGCTCGTCTTCGCGGAAAAAAGAAGAACTTGAGCATCTCTTCCACGTGACGTTGACTCTTGTTCAGGTGCTTCCTCCAGAATCAGGTGCACATTGGTTCCACCTATCCCAAAGGAACTTACTCCTGCACGTCGTGGATATTTCGGTGCATCCCAATCCTTAAGCTCAGTATTTATATAGAATGGACTATTATCAAAATTAATTTCTGGATTGGGAGCTGTATAATTAATACTGGGGGGTAGCTGTTTGTTTTTAAGAGCCATCGTTGCCTTGATAAAACCCGCCACACCTGCCGCAATATCCAAATGCCCGATATTTGATTTCACAGATCCCAACGCGCAATATTTCTGACTGCTCTTGCCGAATGCACGATTGAGCGCCTCTACTTCAATGGGATCTCCAAGCTTGGTGGCAGTGCCGTGAGCTTCAACTAGAGAGATGCTTTCGGGTTCAACTTTTGCCCACTTCTGAGCAATCAGTATGGCCTCTGTCTGGCCATCAATAGAGGGTGCTGTATAACCAACTTTTGAATTGCCATCATTATTTATTCCTGCACCAATAACCAACCCCCAAATATGATCACCTTCCTTCAAAGCATTCTTCAGCGTCTTAAGCACTACAACGCCAGCTCCTTCTCCACCTACGGTTCCGCTAGCTTTTGCATCAAATGAACGGCAATGACCATCCTGCGAAAGAATCATGCCTTCCCGATAAACATAACCTTTCTTAGATCGATTCGTAATGGTCACACCTCCTGCCACTGCAACATTACATTCATTAAGAAGCAAACTCCTGCACGCCATTTGAATTGTAACTAAAGAAGTGGAGCATGCTGTATCAACAAAAACCGAGGGACCTTTTAGATTCAGAAAATAAGAAATTTTAGTTCCCATGAACCTCGCATTGCTAAGTTGAGAAGCAGAAAAATTATCAACCAATCCTTCTCTGTTCGCTAATTGCGAATAAATTTCCCAATTTACATTGCTTGACGCTCCGGCGAATAGACCAACCTTTTTTTGATTATCGCTTAAATCACACCCTGCATTTTCAAGTGCCTCCCATACCACCTCGTGAAAGATTCGGGTCTGGGGATCCATTAAATGAGCTTCATCTGGTCGGTAGTTAAAAAATTCCGAATCGAAAAATTCCTTGTTTTCTAAGTAACCATTCGCTTTGACATAAGAAGGATTTGCGAGCAGGCTCGCGTCTTCGCCTTCTTGCAGGAGCTCTTCTTCCGAAAAAAAACGTATACCTTCTTTGCCATTCTTAATATTGTTCCAAAATTCAGAGACATCTTCTGCACCCGGAAATTTCCCGGAAAGACCTACAATTGCAATCTCTAAGCCTGTGTAATTCCTCATGATTGACTCATTAGTTCGTTTAATAAATTAAGATTATCCCGTGCGTCGTCTAATGTCTTCGTAAGCGCGTTTGCCGTAGTTTCAATTCCCTGATCACCGTTCAAAATAAACCCTTCCAGATCGGCTATGGTTGGAAGTCTGAACATCATGGCCACCGATACCATAAGATTTAAGTGCTGATTGATCTTCTTTGTCAGCATCATAAGACTAATGGAATGTCCGCCTAAATCGAAAAAATTAGAATGGATGCCCACATTTTCCAGGGGTATCTTTAATACATCTGCCCAAATCTCAGTGAGTCTTGTCTGCAAGTCCGTTGTGGGAGCAACATATCCTTCTAAACTCGCCTCGGGCTGAGGCAATGACCTGTAATCCAGTTTTCCACTCAGAGTTAAGGGAAACTCTTCCAGGAAAACATACGAAGACGGGTGCATATAGTGTGGTAACTTTATGGCCAGATAAGACTTAAGCAATTCTAACTGAATCCCTGGGCGAGGAATAATATATGAGATTATCCTCATAAATTTATTCCCATCTGCGCGGGCAATCACAGCCGCACTTTGAACCTCTGCATGTTGTTCAAGTATAATTTTGATCTCTTCTAACTCTACCCGATATCCTCGTATTTTTACCTGGTGATCCGCTCGGCCGATGTATTCCAGGTAACCCTCCTGGGTTTGCCTGCACAAATCTCCAGTCCGATATAGGCGATCTTCTTGGTTTGTAGAAAAAGGGTTCGGTATAAACCTCTCACGCGTTAACTCGGGTTGGTTCAGGTAACCCCGAGCTAAACATGATCCCCCAATGAAGAGGTCACCAACGGCACCTATAGGCAGTGAATGCCCGTCTTCGTCAAGCAAATAGGTAATGGTATTGGAAACAGGTTTCCCTATTGGGAGATGGGTTCGGTTAAAGTCAGTCTCAGGGTTGACCTTATACACAACGGATGTAATGGTGGCTTCAGTAGGACCGTAAACGTTATAAAAGTCAGTCAATTTACTCCATTGAAGGGCCAACTGCACATCACATATTTCACCACCGCAAACTACTCTTCTTAATCTGCTCCTTGGTTCACAGGTAATGTGGGTCAGGTAACTTGGTGTTACGTCCAGATGGGTAATCTGTTGATCCGCTATGAAACCATCAAACAATTTCATATCCAGTTGAATTTCCTTGGGCAATAAGACCAGAGTCGAACCGGTGGTAATTGCTAGAAAGATTTGTTCAACCGAGGCATCGAAGCAGGCATTAGAAAACTGTAATATTCTTTCATCTGATCGCATAGCATAGAATGCTACTTGATGACCAATCAGATTTATAATACTCCGATGCTCCACCATTACGCCTTTTGGTTGACCAGAAGAACCCGATGTATAAATAATGTAGGCCAGTCCATCCGGTACGACCGAATCCGAGGAGTATTGAACACCTTCCTTCTGAATTGCTCCTGCACTAGCACTAACATCAAAGAATATGGCTGCAATCCCGTCAAGAATTGGAACTTTGAAATTGTGATCGGTAAGAACAATCTTCGCATTTGTATCCCGAAGAATGGACTCAATTCGTTCAATTGGATACTCTGGATCCATTGGCACATACGCGCTTCCTGTCTTCAAAATGGCGAGAATACTGACGATAAGACAAGTACCCTTTTCAAAGCAGATGGGAACCAGGCTTCCTGCCACAATTCCGATTCCATTTAACCAGTTCGCCATTTGATTGGATCGTTGATCTAATTCTCTATAAGCGAGTTCCTCATCGTTGTATGTGACTGCAATAAGATCAGGCGTGCGCATAACTTGTTCCTCAAATAACTGAACTATCGTTCTCCCACCCTGGTAGTGAAGAGGGACTTCAACAGAAACCGGTTCTTCTTTCGCAACAACCTCTTGTTCTTTTTGCAGTTGAATGTCTTTCACGTACTCCACTTCGCCCATTACCAGTTGCATTAACACATGCTCAAATTGCATCTTGATCTGTTCCATGTAAAATGCATCGATCAAATCTGAGTTATAACTAAGCGCGATGCTGGTCTTCTCTGCAGAGGCTACAGTTATAGTTAACGGATAGTTTGTTTGCTCGTGAACATTAACATGCTCAATGGTTATTAGCCCGTTACTGGCAGATACACCAGCGCCTGGGGGATAATTTTCAAATATGAATAACGTGTCAAACAGATCTCCTTGGACTTTCGACCATTTTTGAATGTCAAACAAGGCACTATATTGATACTCCCTACATTGCATCTGATCATGTTGAATTGACGTAAGCCACTCACCAATTGACCTGTTACCGACGTACGAAGAATGAAAGGGTAATGTATTTATGTACATTCCAATGCGATCTTCAATTCCAATAAGCTCGTCTGGCCTTCCTGATACGGTAATACCAAATACCACATCTTTCTTACCCGTGTATCGATGTAGAATGAAGGACCAGACACCTTGTAGTAGTGTACTCAATGTGATGCGGTGGAGTTGGGCAAATTCTCCGATTCGCTGGGTTGCCTTGCGCTCGATAAAAATCACTTTATCCAGGAACGTTCCTAATCCTTTATTCCGGTCAATGGAAGTTTTTAAAAAAGGAAGTTGTGTAACATTATCAACGCCTTCCATATACGTAGTCCAGAATATTCGCTCCTTCTCGCGATCGCGTGAATCGATGTAACGAATATAGTCTTCGAATTGATCAACATTTGTTTCAGGGAGTGACTTACCTTGGATTTGGCCAGCATACGCCTTCAAGAATTTTTCTATCACTAAGGGTATTGACCAGCCGTCTAACAGCATGTGATGAAACGACCAAAGCATCCAATAGCGATCGTCTTTTAACCGAATCAATGTGATGCGCATGAGAGGACTCGCTTTCAAGTCGAAACCTCTGGTTCGATCTGCCTTACGATAATTTGATAATGCCGAATGTTGTAGCACGTCACCCAATTCACTGTAATCAATAACTTCAACTGGCATCTGAGCATCTGCATGAACACATTGAACAGGGATATCAAATTCATCAGCATGAAAACTGCTGCGAAGTATCGTATGTTTTGCCAACAAATAATTCCATCCTCGTTTGAAGGATTCAATCTGAACTTCGGCAAGTTCGCATGTGAGTTGCTCGACATAAGCACCGGTCTGATCGTATAGCGTGTGGAATAACATTCCGGTTTGCAAAGGACTTAGACGATAAATTGCCGTAACATTATCTTCTTTTAGATTTCTATTTCCTTGATTCGCCAGCAGATATTCAGTAATACTGGTCTTGTTATTTCGAATAAAGGAGATGATTTCGGTATTGGTTTGAACCTCTTCCAATTCCCGCTCCGTTAATTTTTTTTGATCCCCTTCCAAAAAAAGATTGCCATCTTCTAACACCAGGTAGAAGTGTTTCTGCTTGAGGGCTTCCAAGAATTCTTTTATTTCTTTCATTTTAAAAATCGATTAACCGCTTTCTGGTTTTCTTTTGCTTGCCAAGGAACTGATCGAGTTCAGAATAGGTGATGGCTTCTGCCAACCCAAAGTCCGAAGGAGTATAATTCTTGCCGGTCTTACCTTGATCCCGGCAATGATCTATCAATCGCTCCAGGTTAACC
>Ga0105044_10010230_pt1 | contig 12811 bp, 7 predicted proteins | sample MAT01_FD_78092 | JGI IMG/M metagenome (GOLD analysis project Ga0105044, IMG submission 78092) | Freshwater microbial communities from Lake Fryxell liftoff mats and glacier meltwater in Antarctica - MAT-01 | ecosystem: Environmental > Aquatic > Freshwater > Ice > Liftoff microbial mat | place...
ACCCAGGGTAGCGCGCGGCGCGCAACCCTGGGCTGAAGGATGGAACGCCGTTGGCGTTTTCGCGGACCTTTGTGCAGTCGGACTGTATAAATCGTATGATACCAAAGTCAGTTGAAGACCGGACGATTCGGTCGGCAGGGCCAAGAGGGTGTACCGAAACTCAAAATGCGTGTCATCCTGAGCGGAGCGGAGGCCGGAAAGGCGGGCGAAGCGCAGTCGAAGGACCCCGGCGGTTCGTTGACGTAGAGCGCTGAAACGGACCGCCGGGGTCCTTCGACTGCGTTCCGTCCCACCTTCGCCCGCACGGAACTCCGCTCAGGATGACACCGTGAGTTTCGGTCCACTCTCTGAGGAGAGCCTTCGGCTCCGGGGAAGGTCCGGTTTTCAAAAGTGTTTGGTATGCAAGAGAAGATGCCGGAGACGTTCTAGAATCCGCCGCCGTTCCTTGCGCCACGAAACTGACTGCCGCAGGTGCCGCCGCGCTCAGTCCCAAAGGAACTTCTCCAGCTTTAGCTGCGTGGCGCGTTCCTTGGCCTCCGCGGCGCGCGGCCCCGGCACTTTGGCCATTTTTTCGTAGATGCCGACCGCACTTTTCCACACCTGCTGGGCGCGGAAGAGATCAGCCGCGTCGAAGCCGGCTTTGTAGTACCAGAAGAAGTCGCGACCGTCCGGGGCGGTCTTTTGGAGCACGTCGTACCAGGCGGCCAGGGCCTCCTCGGAACGGCCGAGCGCCTTCAGGCTTTGGCCCTTCTTGTAGAGCGCCTGGTTGCGCCACACGGGGGGGACGCCGGGCAGGGCCGCGAGCTGGTCAAACGCGGCGATGGCGGCTTCGAGCTGCTTCGCCTCCTGCCGGCCGAGGATGCGCAGGTTGTCGCCTTTCCCGCAGAGCGCGGCGAAGCGCAGCTCGGCCTCGGGCGCGGGCGTGGCGGTGAGGATGGCGTCGTAGAGGACCACGGCATCGCTCTCCCTGCCGAGCTGGCTTTGCATGATGGCCTGCTGCTGCTTCGCATACAGCTTCAGCGGACCGTCGCGTTTCACCACCTGGTCGAAAAGCGTAAGCGCGCGATCGACGGCGCCGACATTGATTTCGCGCATGGCGGACTGCCCGGCGAGGAAGAGCGCGGCCTCCGCGTACGGCCCGGCGGGCTGCTCCTGCGCGAGGAGCGTGAGTTGCGTCTCGGCCTCGACGTGGTTGCCGGCGCGCACGTAGAACTGGCCGAGTTTCATCCGCACATCGGGGAGCAAAGGCGAGCGCGGGTGGTCGCGGAGGAAGGCTTTGGCGCGCTGGATGAGATCGTCGCCCGCGGGCTGCGCGGTGCCGTGGGCGAGGAAAATGGCGAGATAGGCGGCGTGCTCGGCGGTGTCGCCGGTGGGCGCGGCTGCCTGGGCCACGCGGAGGTAGCGGGCCGCGCCTTCGCGATCCTCCGCGGCGAAAGCCAGCTCGGCGAGCGCGAGCCGCGCTTCGCTCTGCCGCGGATGCTGGGGGAAGTGGTGCGTGAAAAGGTCGAGCGTCTCCCCCGCGCGGGCATCGCCGGCGCGGGCCTGCGCGAGGCCCTGCTCGAGGAGGAGCGCGCTGCGCATCGAGCTCTCGGGGGCGGCGGCGCTGAGCGCCTGGTAGTCGGCAAAAAAGCGGTCGTAATTGCGCAGGGCGAGGGCGGCCAGCGCGGCGTCGAAGGTGGCGTTGGGCCGGAGCTTCGCCGAGCGCGCGGCGGCGCTGTGAAAGGAATTGGCCGCGAGCAGCCATTCGCCCTGCCGGTAGTGGACGAGCGCCTTGCGCATCTCGATCTCGGCGCGCTGCGTTTCGTCGGAAGCGCGCCGCTCCGCCGCCTCGATGGCTGCGACCGCGCGGACGAGATCGCCTTTGGCGAGGTGCAGATCCGCCTGCATCAGCCGCGCCGCCGGCACCAGCGGGCTCGCGGGCAGCTCATCCACGAGCAGCGTCAGCACTTTCATCGCGCCGTCGGGATTTTTCGCACGCACTCGCATCCGCGCGGCGTAGAACCGCGCGAGCGCCGTGACCCGCGGCGGCGCGTCCTTCGACCACTGCTTGAGCTGGGTCTCGGATGGGTGCGCCTGCTGAGTGTAGAGTTGATCGAGCCGCTGAAAGGCCTCGTCGAGAAACGCGCTCACAGGATAACGCGCAATGAACTGCTCCAGCACCAGGTCGGCGCTCTCGGCCCCACTCAACTGCAGCGTCGCCTCGGACGCGCCGAGCGTGGCGCCAAAGCGGACGCTGTCCGCCAGGCCGGGCGGCTCTCGCAGCAGCTCCTGGAAAGCGGCCAGCGCCGGAGCGAACCGGCGCTCCCCCAGCAGCAGGCGGCCCTCGAGGTACTTCCTCCACGACCCGTCAACCGGCGCGTCCGTTTCCACTGCGCTTAAAATCGTGCGCGCCCGCGGAAAGTCGCCAGCCTCAATGCGCAGCCCCGCGAGACGCAACTGCGCCGGACGGACCTCCGGATATTCGCGAACAAAACTCTCGTAGGCGGCAAGCGCCTCCGCCGTCCGCCCAAGCGCCGCCGCACTTTCCGCGAACCCGAGCCGAGCCGCCGCGAGCGCGGTCGGCGGTGAACTGAGTGCCTGGAAAAGTGCGAGCGCCTCCTCCCAGCGACCCGTCCGCGCCAGCACCTGCGCGTGCAGCAGGCGCGCCGCCGCAGCTCCCGCGTCCGCGAGCGACTGCACGGCGGCGACCGCCTCGTCATCCTTGCCCGCGGCGAAATATGCCGCACCCAATTCGAGCTGCGCCGCGATGCGCTCGGCCGGCGGCACGCCGGGCTTCGCCAGCAGCGTTTTCAGCTTTTGCACCGCCACCTGCGGGAGCGATTCCGCCAGCGCCTGCCGCGCCTCGGTGAGCAGCGCGGGCTCCGCAGCACAGGCGAGCGAACTCAAGAGGACAACGAACGCGATGATTTGAAAACGCAGAGACGCAGAGACGCAGAGGGCGCAGAGGGCGCAGAGAAATCCAGCCGGCGGGTTGGCAACCAGTCGCCTCATTTCCACCTCTGCGTGCTCTGCGCCTCGGCGTCTCGGCGTTTGAAAAGCCCAACGATCGTTTCGCCTCATAACATCCTCCGCAAATACCGCCCCGTGTGGCTCCCCTCAATCTCCGCGATCTGTTCTGGCGTCCCCTGCGCCACGATCCGCCCGCCGGCCGCGCCGCCTTCCGGCCCGAGGTCGAGCACCCAGTCGGCGCACTTAATGACCTCCAGATTATGCTCGATGATGATCAGCGTGTTGCCGGAATCCCGCAGCTTCGCGAGCACTTCGAGCAGCTTGTGGATGTCCGCGAAATGCAGCCCGGTCGTCGGCTCGTCGAGGATATAGACCGTGCGGCCCGTGGCCTTTTTCGCCAGCTCCGCCGCGAGCTTGATGCGCTGGGCCTCGCCGCCACTGAGCGTCGTGCCGTTCTGCCCGAGCCGCACGTAGCCGAGCCCCACGTCTTCGAGCGCCACGAGCTTGTCGTGGATTTGCGTCACGTTGCGGAAAAAGCGCGCGGCTTCGTCCACGGTGAGATCGAGAATGTCCGCCACGTTCTTGCCCTTGTAGGTGATCTCCAGCGTCTCGCGATTGTAGCGCCGGCCGCGGCAGACCTCGCACTCCACATAGACATCGGCGAGAAAGTGCATCTCGATCTTTTTCACGCCGTCGCCCTCGCACGTCTCGCAGCGCCCGCCTTTCACATTGAAGGAAAAGCGCCCCGCGTTGTAACCGCGGATGCGCGACGCCGGCAGGCCGGCGAAGAGTTCGCGGATCGGCCCGAACGCGCCGGTGTAGGTCACCGGATTCGAGCGCGGTGTACGGCCGATCGGCGTCTGGTCGATGACGATCGCCTTGTCGATCTGCTCGAGTCCGTGGATCGCCGCATACTTTCCCGGCCGGTCTTTCGAGCGGTAAAAATGGCGGAACAAAACGCGGCGCAGGATGTCATCGACGAGCGTGGATTTCCCGCTGCCGCTCACGCCGGTCACGCACGTCAGGCAGCCGAGTGGAAAGGACGCGGTCACGCCCTGGAGATTGTTCTCCCGCGCGCCGGTGATCGTCAGCCAGCCGGGGTTGTGCTCGTCGCCGCGGTTTTGCGGCGCGACAAATTGCGGGCGATGCCGCTGCTTCGGGACCGGGATTTTCGCCCGTCCGCTGAGGTACTGCGCGGTCAGCGAATGCTCGACCGCGAGCACTTCCTCCAGCGTCCCCTGCGCCACGAGCTGCCCGCCGCGCACACCCGCGCCGGGGCCGAGATCGAGGATGTGATCGGCGCAGCGGATCGTGTCCTCGTCGTGCTCGACGACGATGACCGAATTCCCCAGGTCGCGCAGCCGCCGCAGCGTCCCGATGAGCCGGTCATTGTCGCGCTGATGGAGCCCGATGCTCGGCTCGTCGAGCACATACAGGCAGCCCGCCAAGCCGCTCCCGATCTGCGTCGCCAGCCGGATGCGCTGCGCCTCGCCGCCGCTCAGCGTCCCGCTTTCGCGGTCGAGCGAGAGATAGCCCAGCCCGACCTCCACGAGAAAACTCAGCCGCGCCGCAATCTCCCGCCGCACCTCGCTGGTGATGAACCGCTGCTGCTCGGTAAACGCGAGCGTTTCCACGAACCGCAGCGCGTCGTCGATCGAAAGGCGGCAGAACTGGTGGATGTTCAGCGATTTCAGATCGCAGATTTCAGATTTCAGATTGGATTCCGACGCTGCACCCAATCTGAAATCTGAAATCTGAAATCTGAAATTCGCGCTGATCGTGACCGCGAGAATCTCCGGCTTTAGCCGCGCGCCATGGCAGACCGAGCACGTCCGCCGGCTCATGTATTGGCGGATGCGCTGGCGCGAAAGCTCGCTGTCCGTCGTCTCGTAAAGCCGCTGGAGTGAGGCCACGAGACCCTCGAACGGCTTCTCCACCTTCTCGCGCTTCCCATTTTCGCCCCACGAAAAGACCAGCGTCCGCTCACCCGTGCCAAAGCACAGCGCCTCGTGAAACGCCGCGGGGAGATCTTCGTAAGCCGCTTCCATTGAGACGCGGTATTCCTTCGCAAGCGAGGTGAGCACGCCCTGATAGTAGCCGTGCATCCGCTTGTTCGCCTTGGCCCACGGCGCGACCGCGCCCTCGGCGAGCGACTTCTCGCGATCAGGAATCATCAGATCCGTGTCGCACTCCAGCTCCGTGCCGAGCCCGTGGCAGGCGGGGCACGCGCCAAAGTGCGAGTTAAAGGAGAAATGCTTCGGCGTCAGCTCCGGCAGCGTGAAGCCGGTCTCGGGATTGCTGAAATCCGTCGAGTACCGATGCGCTTCCCACGCCTCCGGCTCCACACCCGCCGCACGCCGCAAGACCGCCACTTTTCCCCCGCCCCATTTCAGCGCCGTATCCACCGAATCCGCGAGCCGCGTCCGCACGCCCTCGCGGATCACGAGCCGATCCACCACCACCTCGATCACATGCCGGTCCCCCTTGCTCAGCCGGATCGGCTCCGGTCGGCCCAGCTCGATGATCTCCCCATCCACCCGCACCCGCACGAAGCCCTCGCGTTTCAGTTTCTCGATCACGTCGCGAAATTCTCCCACCTCGCTCTGCACGATCGGCGCGAGCACCACGATGCGGCTCTCCGCCGGATACGCCACGATCCGATCCACGATTTGCTGGGGCGAGAGCTTGAAAATCGGCGCCCCGGTCGCGGGATCGTGTGGCTGCCCCACCGACGAAAAGAGCAGCCTCAGGTAATCGTAAATTTCCGTCGTCGTCGCGATGGTCGAACGTGGATTTCCGCCCGAACTCCGCTGCTCGATGGCGATCGCCGGAGACAGTCCCTCGATGAAATCCACGTCCGGCTTTTGCATCTGATCCAGAAACTGCCGCGCGTAAGCCGAAAGACTCTCCACATAGCGGCGCTGCCCCTCCGCGTAGAGCGTGTCGAAAGCGAGCGAGGACTTGCCCGAGCCGCTCAGCCCCGTGATCACCACCAGCTTTTCCCGCGGAATCTCCAGCGTGAGGTTCCTGAGATTATGCTGGCGAGCCCCGGTGATCTTAATTACTTGTGCTGGCATTTCCGCCTTCGGTTGAAACCGCAGAGCAAAGCACAACCCCAAATCTGTCTCCAGAGGCAATTAGCGATGTCCGATCCAACTTTCCAAATGAGCCGCGAAGAGCTGCAAGCCGTCCACGAAAAATTTCGGGAGGTGAAGCACAACATCAACAACACCCTCGCCGTCATCATGGCCCTCTCCGAACTCGCCCAGCGCAACCCCGCGCACTACGAGAAACTCGCCAAAGCCGTCCTCCAGCGCGGCCCGGACGTGGTGCAGGAGATGCAGGATTTCCAGACGCTGCTCACCGCCAAGCTCAAGGGCGAGGCCCCGCCGGCCAGCAGCCCGCCCACATCGGGGATTTTTTAGGGCTTCGGCCCCTCCGCGGTCACGCCGAGGATCGGGCCGAGGGGAAACTTGAAGTCGTCGTTCCGCTTTAGCTCCGGCGCGTAGAGGCTGGAGATTGTCCCGTCGAGAAAGAGCGCGTTGCGGCATTTGAGGGGGTCGCGGAAAAGCGTGGCGAACTCGTGGAAATTCACCGGCTCGCTGGAAATCACGAACAGCGCCTTTCCATCCGGGCCGATGCCGACGCCGTTGCGGAAAAGCCGCGAGTCTGAGCCTTCGCGAAACGCCGGATGCAGCCTTCCGTCGATGACCAGCATCGGCCCCGATTGCGTCGCCAGCCGCGCCTGTCCTGCAAACGCCGGCCAACCCGCGGCCTCGACCACCACCGCACGGCCATCCTTGAGAATCGCAAAAACGCCATTCGGCTTGAGAAAAAAATTCCCCGCCGCTGCGGCCGTGTTCAGCGGCACCACCTCGCGACCGTCGGCGATGTAGAGCCCGACCGGCGCGTAGTCGGGATGAAACATTCCGCCATTCATCCCAAAAATCAGCCGCTGTCCGCGCGTCGCCAGCATGGCCTCGATCGCCGAAAACGTATGCAGCACCAAGCCCTTGCCGTCCTTCAGAAACAGCTCCAGCCGCTCCGTCTTCGGATCGACCGAGCAAAGGAGATAACGCTTCCCCGCCACGGTCGTTTCTTTCACTTCCACCGCGCTGCCAGTTACGGACAGCAAGGCGAGCGACAAAAAAATAAGGAGTGTGTGCATGGCGGTCGTTCTTGGAGCGGGGAGGCTTGTTGATAGCATCCGACCGTTTCACCGACCAGTTTCATGACGATCCCGTTCCTCCTCCGCGCCAGTCTCGTTCTCACTTTCATCATGCCCTCGCTGCGCGCCGCACCGGGCGCGGAAGACCGGGTCGCCACGCGGCTGCGGGAGATGACGAAAGGCGAGACCAGCGGGGTGGCTGTGCTCATCGCGCGCGACGGGAAGGTTCTTTTTCAGGGCGGCTTCGGTTTCGCCGATCTCGCGGGAAAAACGCCGGTCACGCCGGAGACAAAGTTCCGCATCGGCTCGACCAGCAAGCAGTTCACCGCCGCTGCCATCCTGAAGCTCGCGGAAGAAAAGAAACTCGCGCTCACCGATCCGCTGGCGAAGTTTTTTCCCGACTTCCCACGCGCCGGCGAGATCACGCTGCACCAGCTCCTCACCCACACTTCGGGCATTCACAGCTACACCGACAAACCGGCATTCATCAGCCGCGTCAGCGAGCCGATCACCCCGGCCCAACTCATCGCCTGGTTTCGCGACGATCCGCCGGATTTCGCGCCGGGTGCGGGATTTCACTACAACAATTCCGCCTACTTTCTCGCCGGCGAAATCGTCGCGAAAGTCTCCGGCAAACCCTTCGCCGACTATCTGCGCGAGACCTTTTTCGCCCCGCTCGGGATGAAAGACACCGGCATCTACGTGAACGCCGTGCCTCCCTCCGGCATGGCGACCGGCTACTCATTTTCCAAAGGGAAGCTCGGGGCCGCGCTCGATTGGGACATGTCCTGGGCGGGCGGCGCGGGCGCGCTCTACTCCACGGTCGGCGACCTCTTCCGCTGGAATGAAGCCCTCTACGGCGGCCGCGTGATCAGCGAAGCGTCGGTCAAGCTGGCGACCACGCCCTACCCATTGCCCGCAGGCGTGGACGGGATGAGATACGGCTACGGCCTCGTCCTGTCCGAGTTCAAACGGCTGCCCGTGATCAGCCACGGGGGCGGTCTCAACGGCTGGTCCAGCGAGTTGCTCCGGCTGCCTGCGCAGACCTGCACCGTCGCCGTCCTCGCCAATGCGCAACCGCCGGTGCCCGGCCTCAGCCCCGGCGAGATTTCGCGGAAGCTCGTGGAGCATTTCCTCGATGCGGAGATCAAGCAACTGCCACCCCTGGCCGAGGACAGAACCACCGATCCGAAAACGTTTCCGAGTTTCGTCGGCCGCTTTGACTACCAGGGCGGCATTCTTACGGTGACCGTCGAAAAGGAACGCCTCTTCGCGCAACTTACCGGCCAGCAGAAATTCGAGATTTTCCCGAAGTCGGCGAACGAGTTTTTCTGGAAGGTGGCGGACGCGCAGGTGGTCTTCCTGCGCGACGAAAAGGGCGAAGTCACGGCCGCGCAGCACACGCAAAACGGCTCGACCTTTAAGGCCGCCAAGCTCGGTGATCAGGAAATGGAACTGACGCCCGCGCAGCTCGAAGCGTTGGTCGGCGAATATCAATACGGCCCAGCGGTCGTCCTCACCGTCAGCCGTGACGACACCCAGCTCTCCGCGGAACTCACCGGCCAGCCGAAGTTTCCCATTTTCCCGAAGTCCGAAGCGGAATTTGCCTGGCGTGTCGTCCCCGCCCGCGTCGTCTTCACAAAAGGGCCGGACGGCAAAATCACCAAGGCCACGCACCATCAAAACGGCGTCACCTTTGACGCGCCGAAAATCAAATAGCGGACCCTCAGTGACTGTCTAATACGATTTCCACACTCGGGTTGCCTCAATTTCGAGTGAACGCCGCTGGCGTTCTTACGCCTTTCATGCAAGGCAACTGTAGAATTCGTACAAAAACTTCACCTCGCGTGTCATCCTGAGCGGAGCGGAGGTGGAAAGGCGGGCGCAGCGCAGTCGAAGGACCCCGGCGGTTCATTGACGTAGAGCGCTGAAACGGACCGCCGGGGTTCTTCGACTCCGCGCCCAAAGCGGCGCTCCGCTCAGGATGACACGCTCTTTTCAGTTTCTGCATCTCCAGGAGTCGCGCCGGAGATTGGCGCTGTTTATTTCACCTTCACGTTCCGCCGCAAAAACGTCGGCACGTCCAGATCCTGCCCATCGACGATCGTCGGTTCGCTGCGCTCAAAGCGCCCGCGCGTCACCGGCTCGAATTGCATCTGCGCCTGCTTCACCTCGGCGCGCTTCGGATTCGGCGCGGGTTTCACCGCGGACGCGGCGACCCGCAAAGGATCCGACTCAGCCGGCGCGGCGACCGCCTCATCCGAATCCACATCCGCGATTCGCGGCGCAGGCGGTTCCACGAACTCCGCTTCCGATTCCCCGGCCCGGACCACCGGCGCAGGCTCCGACACCCGCGGAGCGGGTGGAATCGAAACCGGCGACGCCGCCACTGCACGCGACGCAGGCCGCAAGGGCGTGACGACCGTCGCCGGCGGAGTCGCCTCCAACGCGCTCAAAATCGTGACGCTCATTTTCTGCCCCAGCCGCGGATCGACCGCCGCGCCAAACAGAATGCGCGTCTCATCCCCGATATGACGGTTCAGCTCCTCCATCAGAATCTGCACCTCGTTCAGCGTCATTCCCGGCCCCCCGGCAACATTGACCAGGACATTGTGCGCGCCGTCGAGGAGGCGGCCCTTGTCCATCAGCGGACTTTTTAAGGCACGGGCCAGCGCATCGTTCGCGCGGTTGTCCCCGTCGGCCTCGCCGAAGCCGAACAGGCAGCGCGGCGCGATCTCCCCGGGGCAGCGCAGCGCGGTCACGATTTCGTCGAATCCGAGGTGCATCAGCCCGCGCCGTTGCACGAGCGCGGCGATGGCGCGGACGCTCTGGCTGATCGTCTGATCCGCCATCGTGAAAGCTTCCTGGATTCCCGCCAGCGGTGCGACCGCATCGCCCATCCGGTCGTTTTCAAAACAGATGACGACATCCGCTTCCCGCCGCAGCGCGACGAGTGCCTCCTCCGCCTGCGTCATGCGCCGGCGGCCCTCGAAAGTGAATGGCAGCGTCGCAAACGCGATCACCAGCGCCCCCTCTTCCCGCGCCAGCGCCGCCACGATCCGAGCCGCCCCGGAACCCGTCCCGCCACCGAGCCCGACGCACAAAAAGATCATCTGCGCTCCCTTCACCGCACCGCGGATTTCCTCGCCCGCCTCCTCCGCCGCCGCGTAACCGACCTCGGGGTCGCCGCCCGCACCCAGTCCATGCGTGGTCGCGCGCCCGATCTGCACTTTCTCCGCCGCGACCGAACCCGTCAGCGCCTGGATGTCCGTATTGATCGCCACGAGTTCCGCCGCGGGCGGCCCGTCGAGCAGGATGCGGTCGAGCGCATTCGAGCCGGCGCCGCCGAGGCCCACGATCTTGATCCGCACATCCCGCTGCGCAACGGAGGAATGGTTTCGGTTAATCGGCATCATCGTTTCGGTCAGTCAGCGTCTCGATTTCAAAACCACATCCACAAAAATGAAAATTTCCGAAAGACCCGCGTGAACAGGCTTTTCGGCCGTTCAGGCCGCATCGCTTCGGCGTATTTGATCAGCCCGATGGCGGTGGAAAACTGCGGGTTTTCAAATGCCGAAGTGAGCCCCGCAACCGCGTGCGCATGAGTCAGGTGCGCCGGCGTGCCGAAGACATCCTCGGCGAGATGATCGATCCCTTTGAGCAGACTGCACCCGCCCGTGAGCATGATTCCAGCGCCGAGGTAAGGCACGATGTCCTCCCCGTCGAGCCGCCGCTTGAGCAGCTCGAAAGTCTCGCGCGCCCGGCAATGGACGATGGTGTTCAGCATCTCGCGCTCGACCTCTTTGCCCGCAAAACCCGTCTCATCCTTGAGCACGATCATCTCGCCGGGCCGCGATTCGCCGAGCAGGACGCTGCCTTCCTCGACCTTGAGTTTCTCGGCTTTCGCCATCGGAATTCGCAGGCCGAGCGAAACGTCGTTGGTCATGTGGTCGCCGCCGATCGGCAGCGAGCCGCTCTGCTTCACCGCACCATCGACATAGACGATGTAGTCCGTCGTCCCGCCCCCCATGTCGATGACCAGCGCCCCGAGGGCCTTCTGGTTTTGATCGAGCACGACCTGCGCGGCGGCGAGCGGATTGTAAACCACGTCGAGCACCTCGGGGCCGACTTCCTTCACGCAGCGGACGCTGTTTTTGATCCGGTTCGCCACACCGTGGATGATGTGAAAATCAGCCTCCAGCTTCCGTCCGAGCATGCCGATGGGATTGAGCACGCCGTCCTGCCCGTCCACGTAGTAGTGCTGCAAAATCGAATGCACGAACATGTTTTGCGACGGGATGCTGACCTCCCGCGCGCTCGCCTGAACCTCCTCGAAATCCTCATCGCAAATCTCGTCACGCTCTTCGGGAATGTTGATCGCGCCGCGGTTGTTAAAGCTTTCAATATGTCCGCCCGTGACGCCGAGATAGACGCTGCCGATCATCACATCGCTCTTTTCCTCGGCATCCACGAGCGCCTCGCGGATGCACTTTCCGGCGGTCTCAAAATCCACGATCTCGCCCTTGCGCACGCCGCGCGACGGCGCGTGGCCGACGCCCAGAATGCGGATCGTCCCATCCCCGCGGGTTTCACCCACGACCACGCAGATTTTCGACGTGCCGATTTCCAAGCCGACGACGATGTGATCCCTAGCCATTGGCGTCGAAGCGCTTTTTCAACCGGTTCACCGGCGGCGGCGTTCTGGCCGGCGCGGCTGCTTCCTTCCTCGTCTTCAAAGATGCGGAGCCGGATTTCCTGATCGGCTCTGCGGCCCGTTCCTTCACCAGTGCCGGAGTGGGCTTTGCCGGATTCCTGCCGCCGCCACCCGGCGTGCCTCTGCCTTTCGTCTCCACCGGTTCCGGCTTCGGCATGGGCGGCTCCTCGACCGGAGTTTCGGATGCGGGATCGTAAAAAGTCACCGGCACGTTGCGCTCGGGGATCAGATTGACGGTTTGGAGTTCCTGCCGCGTCGGCTCGATGGCATCGAGCAGCCGATTGAGCCGCGAGAGCTGCGTGTCAATGCGGTCAAACCCGAAGGTGATTTTCGCGCGGCGCTGGTCGGTGACGACGAGGCAGTAGCCTTTCGTGAGGTCGATGTTGCGGACCTGAAAGCGGGTGCTGTCGGCATTGAGCCGCACGAGTTCGAGCGCGGCGCGGATGTCGAAGGTGTTCACGCGCTGGCCGGGCACCAGGTTCTCCGTCTCCACGCCGGAGATGATCGGCAGGTGGTAATACTCGGGCAGGAGCACCCGGCTGCGCAGCACGACGCTGCGTGCGTCGATGAGAAATGAACGCTCGGAAGTTGTCGGATCTTCCTCCTTCTTCGAGGTGACCCACGCAATGGGCCGGCGCTCGCTGATGGTGATCGCCAAGTCATTCGGCAGCGTCCGCTGCACCTCCACGCACTCCACCTGCGGCAGTTTTCCGACCGCCGCCCGCACCTTGCCGAGATCGATGGTGAAAATGTTGCGCTCTTCCAGAAGGTCCGCCGCCGCCAGCACCTGCTCGCGCGTCAGCGTGCCGTCCGTCGCGACGCGAGGGTCGCGAACGAAATACTCGGGGTTCTCCCAGACATAAACCCGCAGTGCTTCCTTCCCGCCAAACCACGCGCCGCCGGCCAGCGAGACGTAAAAGATCGTCTTGCAGAGGAAACCGGCGACGGCGCGGAAGCGGCGCTCGCGCTCCTTGCCGACG
>Ga0105044_10010232_pt1 | contig 12810 bp, 10 predicted proteins | sample MAT01_FD_78092 | JGI IMG/M metagenome (GOLD analysis project Ga0105044, IMG submission 78092) | Freshwater microbial communities from Lake Fryxell liftoff mats and glacier meltwater in Antarctica - MAT-01 | ecosystem: Environmental > Aquatic > Freshwater > Ice > Liftoff microbial mat | place...
ATCCTGCAGGAAGGCAGCAGCGTCGCGCTGCTGTCGTATAGCCAGCGTCTCACCGAAGTGATTGCGGCGGCCGACATGCTGGGCGCTCAGGGCATTTCATGCACCGTCGCCGATGCGCGCTTTGCCAAGCCGCTGGACGAAGCGCTGATCCGCCGTCTGGCGCGCAGCCATGAAGCCCTGATTACCATCGAGGAAGGTGCGGTGGGCGGCTTCGGCGCGTTTGTCATGCACTTCATGGCGCGCGAAGGGCTGCTCGATCGCGGCCTCAAGGTGCGGACATTGCATCTGCCCGATATCTTCCAGAACCATGACAGCGTTCAGGTGCAGATTGCCGAAGCAGGTCTCAGCACGAGCGCCATCGCGGCGACCGTGATGGCGGCGCTTAATCGCGACGGTGAGCGCAACTGGCGCGTCCTTGCCGGCGTTCCGGCCGAATAGGGCGCGATCAGTGTTTTCCGTCGCGCCCAGCGCGCACTGCTGCGGCTTCGTCGGCGATCATGTTCCGGCGCATGCGGCGCAGGACGAGCCAGACCATGACAAGAGCGAAAGGCGCGGTGCAGGCGGTCGCCAGCTCGACGTCGAGACCGGGCCAGAGCGCCTTTGCGCCCTTGAAGACGTAAGCGGCGATGCCGATGAGGTAGTAGGAAATGGCGACGACCGAGAGACCCTCGACCGTCTGTTGCAGGCGCAGTTGAAGGCGCGCGCGGCGATCCATCGAGGCGAGGAGGTTGGCGTTGGTGACCTCCGCCGCGACTTCGACGCGGTTGTTCAGCAACTGCGTGGTGCGCGCGATGTGCTCGATGACGCCGCGCTGGCGGTCGGCGACCGCCGCGCAGGTGCGCATGGCGGGCGCAAGGCGTCGTTCCATGAATTCGGCGATGGTGGGACGGCCATCGAGGCGGCGCTCGCGAAGCTGCTGGATGCGCTCCTGCACCAGCCCGTGATAGGCCCGCGCCGCAGCGAAGCGGAATTCGGTGCGGCCGGCCAGCGCCTGCGCCTCGCCGGCGATGCGGGCGAGGCCGCCGAGCAAAGCGCGATCGGACTCGACGCCGCCTTCCTGTCCGACGTCGAGTGCGGCCGTGGCGGCATCGGCTTCGAGCCGGGTGAGGATAGTGGCCGCCTCGCCGGCAAGCGGAAACGCGAAAAGCGCCAGCATCCGGTAGGCTTCGATCTCGAGCAGCTGTTGCACGATGCGCCCGGCGAGCGCGGCGTCGGGCAAGGGCTGGACGACGTGGATGCGGGTAAAGGCGTCGGGGCCGGGGCGGAAATCGGTGAAGACTTCAGCGGCGCCGTCCGCGACGGAGGAGGCTATGGCTTCGTCGCCGCCGAACGCCATGGGCGGCTTCTCAGCGGTGAGCGAGACATGCACGGCGACGAGAACCTCGCCCGGAATGGCAGCGAGCCAGTCCTTGGGCACCAGATCGAGTGCGCTTTCGCCGAGCTGGGGTGTGTGGCCCTCCGGGATCGCCCGGCTGAAGGTCCAGGTCGAGACTTCGGTGTGGCGTTCCCAGCGCAGGCGCCAGCCGCCGGCATCGAGGGCACTCCAGCGCGCGCCGGGTCCAGGCTCGGCGGCGCCGAGGCGGCGGCAGAGCGCGACCATGTGCTGCCAGTCAGCCTCCGCGCCGTCGCTGCCGCTGAACGCGGCGATGCGGGCGGCCAGCGAGGGAACGCCGAGCGGCGACGACGGCCGGGCATGCGCTTCGGCCAGCAGCTTGTCGCGGTCGGCATGAAAGCGGAACGCGGTGCGGGTGCCGGTTTCGGGGAGCGTCGCCGCCGTCATGAATGTGTCTCTTCTTCTTTGTGCGGTGATGGCGTTGCGTTGCGGCATACAGCATCCGCGCGGATTGGAAATGCGTCAATGCGTTCGATACGCCGTGCACTGAAGACCGGATGGCCGATACTGCCGGACACTTTCAACCGGTGGGGAGCGGCAGCCTGATATGAGCAAGGCCTTTCCCTTCGCGGCCATCGTCGGTCAGGACGAGATGAAGACGGCGCTGCTGATCGCGGCGACCGATCCGAGCGTCGGCGGCGTGATGGTGTTCGGCGACCGGGGGACAGGCAAGTCGACCGCCGTGCGGGCGCTGGCCGCGCTGCTGCCGCAGATCAAGGTGGTGAAGGGGTGCCGGTTCAACTGCGATCCGGCGTCGCCTGCGGCTGACTGTCTGGACGGGTGCGGGGCGGTGAAGGGCCGCAAGAAGCTGGTGGCGGTGGAGGTGCCGGTGCCGGTGGTGGATCTGCCGCTGGGGGCGACGGAGGACCGGGTTGTCGGGGCGCTCGATCTGGAACGGGCGCTGACGCGGGGCGAGAAGGCGTTCGAGCCGGGGCTGCTGGCGCGGGCGCATCGCGGGTTTTTGTATATCGACGAGGTCAACCTGCTGGAGGATCACCTCGTCGATCTGCTGTTGGATGTCGCGGTGTCACGCGAGAATATTGTGGAACGCGAAGGGCTTAGCGTGCGCCATCCGGCGAAGTTCGTGCTGGTGGGGAGCGGCAATCCCGAAGAGGGCGAACTCAGGCCGCAGCTTCTCGATCGTTTCGGACTGTCGGTCGAGGTGCGGACACCGCAAAAGCTGGCCGACCGGGTGGAGGTGCTGCGGCGCTGCGATGCGTTCGAGCGCGATCCGGTGAACTTCATGAAAACTTGGGCGCCAAAATCGTCGGAAACGCGCGATCTGGTGGCGGCAGCGCGGGGCCGTGTCGGTGCCGTGAGTGTGCCGGATGCGGCGCTGGAGATGATGTCGAACCTGTGTGTCGCGGTTTCTGCCGACGGTTTGCGGGGCGAATTGACGCTGATGCGGGCGGCGCGGGCGGCGGCGGCCTTGGCCGATGACACGATCGTGGGCGTGCCGCATATCCGTGCCGTTGCACCGCTGGCGCTGCGTCACCGGCTGCGGCGCAATCCACTGGATCAGACGGATTCAGGTGCCCGGATTACGCGCGCGATGGATGAGGTGCTGGTGTCATGAGCGCCGCCGCCCGCGTGCCGGAGAGGTTTGCCGAGAGATCGGCCGGGACGGCGGCGTGGGTGGCGGGCCTGGAAGCGGCCGCGTTGCTGGCGATCGATCCGGTGGGTCTGGGCGGCGCGATGCTGCGCGGCGGGCCTGGATTGGCAAGGGATTGCTGGCTGGCGGCACTGACGGCGCGGCTGGCGGCGGGTGTGCCGGTGCGGCGGATGCCGGCGATGATCGACGATGACCGGCTGCTCGGCGGGCTCGATCTTGCGGCGACTTTGACGGCGGGACGTCCGGTTATTCAGAGCGGCTTGCTTGCGGCGACCGATGGCGGGGTGCTGGTGATGCCGAGTGCCGAGCGCATTTCGGCTGGGCTGGCGGCGCGGATTGCCGGAGCGATGGATCGCGGTGAGGTGATTTTAGAGCGTGACGGCGCCGCGCGGCGGCTGCCGTCGCGCTTCGCGATTGTGGCGCTCGATGAAAGCGTGGGCGACAGCGAGGCCGTGCCGCTGGCACTTGAAGACCGCGTGGCTTTTCTGATCGATCTGACGAACGCCGACCCACGCGGGGCTGTGACGGCGCCAGTGCGCAGCCTGGCGCCGGTGCGTGCCCGTCTGGCCAAAATGAAGCCACTGGACGCCAAGGCCGTCGAGGCGTTGGTGCATACGGCGGAGGCGTTTGGCGTGCCCTCGCTTCATTCGGTTTATCTCGCCATGCGGGCCGCGTCGGTGATTGCGGCGCAGGCCGGGCGCGTGACGGTAAAGGACGAGGACATTGCGGCGGCGGCGCGGCTGGTGCTGGCCCCGCGCGCGACCCGGCTTCCTGCCGAACAGGAACCGGAAGCGGACGAGCCGGAAGCCGAAGATGAGACGCCGCCGGACGAGGCGGGTGACGACGACCGGGTTTCAGCGCTGGAGGATACGGTGCTTGAGGCGGTGCGTGCGGCTATTCCCGATGGATTGCTGGATGCCTTGCAGGCGGGCAAGCCGCTGCGCGGTGCACAAAAAAGCGCGCCGGGTGGCGGGCAGATGCGGAAGTCGCCCTTGCGCGGGCGGCCGCTTGGGTCGCGGGCCGGAACGCTGAAGCCCGGCACAAGGCTGTCGCTGGTCGATACGCTGCGTGCCGCTGCGCCGTGGCAGAGCCTGCGCCAGCGCGAGACGAAGCGCGCGATGCGCGTCGAGGTGCGCCCGTCCGATTTCCGCATCCGCCGTTTCGCCGAACGGCGCGAGGCGACGATTATCTTTGCGGTCGATGCCTCGGGTTCGGCGGCGTTTCACCGGCTCGCCGAGGCGAAGGGCGCGGTCGAATTGCTGCTGGCCGAGGTCTATGCGGCGCGGACGAACGCCGCGCTGGTCGCCTTTCGCGGTGCCGGTGCGGAATTGCTGCTGCCGCCAACGCGAGCTTTGGCGCGTGCCCGGGCGCGGCTGGCTGAGCTGCCCGGCGGTGGCGGCACGCCTCTGGCGGCGGGTCTCGATGCGGCGCTGGCGCTTGCGCTGAGTGAGCGTTCGCGGGGCCGTGACGCGATGATTGTGTTGCTGACCGACGGCAGTGCCAATATCGCGCGCGACGGCACAGGCTCGCGGGTTCGTGCGAGTGCAGAGGCGCAGGAAGCGGCAACGCGCATCGGCGTGGAGGGTATTGCTACTGTCTTTATCGACAACGCACCGCGGCCCCGCCCGGAGTCGCGTGGCCTCGCGGCGGCGATGAACGCGCGCTATCTGGCGCTGCCCTATCTCGATGCGACGGGCGTGCGGAATGCGGTGCGTGCGTCTTCACCCCAGGCCTCAAGGGGTGCGCGATGAGCGCCGACAAACCCGAATGGGACGATGAAGGCCGCGACTGGCCCAACCGCGCCGCCAGCCGGTTCGTCGAGGCGGGCGGCTTGCGCTGGCATGTGCAGGTCATGGGCGAGGGACCGCTCGCTTTGATGCTGCACGGGACCGGCGCTGCGACACATTCCTGGCGCGATCTGGCGCCGCTGCTGGCAAAGGGTTTCACGCTCGTGATGCCCGATTTGCCGGGGCACGGCTTTACCGAACTGCCAGCGCGGCGACGCCTGACGCTTGACGGCATGTCGGCGCTGCTCGGCGAACTGGTGCAGGTGATGGGCATGAAGCCCGATCTGGCGATCGGACATTCGGCGGGCGCGGCGATTGCGATGCGGATGACGCTGGACGGCTCCATCGCGCCGCGCCGTGTCGTCAGTCTCAACGGCGCACTGATGCCGTTTGAGGGTCTCGCCGGATTTGCTTTTCCGGTGCTGGCCAAGATCATGTTTCTCAATCCGCTGTCGGTGCCCATCGTGGCGCATCGGGCGAGCAAGCCGGGGGCGGTGAAGCGGCTGATCGAAGGCACGGGATCGGTACTCGATGCGCGGGGCCTTGATTTCTACGATCGCCTGTTCCGCACACGCCGCCATATCGCAGGGGTCACCGGCATGCTGGCGCATTGGGATTTGCGGGCCTTGAAGCAGGACATGAAACGGTTCGCGCCGAAGCTGACGCTGATCTGCGGATCGCTCGACAAGGCGGTGCCGCTGAACGTCGCGGAGGCCGTGACGGGCGTGCTGCCCGGCGCCGAAAAGATCGTGCTCGATGGCCTTGGGCATCTGGCGCATGAGGAAGCGCCGGAGCGTGTGGCGGCGGTGATTCTCGACGCGGTGGGCGTGCCGGATGAGGTGAGCAAGATGGCCGCATCATGCTGACCCTTGAACGCCCCCCGGTGACGAGCGCGCGCCAACCCCATGCGGTGGTGATCGGCAGCGGCTTTGGCGGACTTGCGGCGGCAGTGCGGCTCGGGGCGCGGGGCTACCGTGTGAGCGTCATCGAGCGGCTTGAGCAGGCAGGCGGGCGGGCCAGCGTTTTCCAGCAGGACGGTTTCACCTTCGATGCCGGGCCGACGATCATCACCGCGCCGTTCCTGTTCGAGGAACTCTGGGCGCTGTGCGGCAAACGCTTTGCCGACGATGTGGACCTAAGATCGCTCGATCCGTTTTACCGCATCGTTTTTGACGATGGCGGGACGTTTGAATGCATGGGAGGCGCCGATGCGATGCGGGCCGAGGTGGCGCGTGTCGCGCCGGGCGATGTGGAAGGCTATGAGCGGTTTCTCGCCCATAGCGAGGAGATCTATCGCATCGGCTTTGAGAAGCTGGCGCATGTGCCATTCCATTCGATGGCCGGGATGGCGCGTCTGGCGCCGGAGATTTTGCGGCTTGGCGGGCATCGCAGCGTCTACAGCGCGGCGGCGCGTTTTGTGAAAAACGAGAAGCTGCGCTTTGCGCTCAGCTTTCATCCGCTGTTCGTGGGCGGCAATCCGTTCACGACGACGTCGATCTATTGCCTGATCTCATATCTGGAGCGCCGCTGGGGCGTGCATTTTGCGATGGGCGGCACCGGCAGGCTGGTGCAGGGCCTCGTGAAGCTGATCGAGGGTCAGGGCGGGCGGCTGAGGCTGACCAGTGAGGTGACCGAAATCACCCATGCGGGCGGCGCGGCGACCGGCGTCAGGCTGGCCTCGGGCGAGACCATCGCGGCGGATGTCGTCGTCTCGAACGCCGATGCGGCGTGGACCTATAGCAAGCTGATGAAGGACGTGAAGGGCAAGCGCTGGAGCGACGCCAAGCTGAAGCGCGCGCGCTATTCGATGAGCCTTGTCGTCTGGTATTTCGGCACGAAGAAAAAATATCATGACGTGCCGCATCACACGATCCTGCTGGGGCCGCGCTATAAAGGCCTGATCCAGGATATTTTCGGCGCGAAAAAACTGGCTGAGGATTTCAGCCTTTATCTGCATCGCCCGACGGCGAGCGATCCCTCGCTGGCGCCGGAAGGTTGCGATTCCTTTTATGTGCTGTCGCCGGTGCCGCATCTGGGCAGCGGGACGGATTGGGCCAGCGCCGCCGAGCCGTATCGGAAAGCCATCGCGGCGCGGCTGGCCGAGCGGCTGCTGCCGGGCCTCGACGACGAGATCGTCACATCGAAGCTGTTCACGCCGCAGGATTTCCAGGACCGTCTGCTGTCGGTGAACGGCGCGGCGTTCGGGCTTGAGCCTGTGCTGACGCAGAGCGCCTGGTTCCGGCCGCACAACCGCAATGAGGCGCTGCGCAATCTCTTTCTTGTCGGGGCGGGCACGCACCCAGGTGCCGGTGTGCCGGGCGTGCTCTCGTCTGCTAAAGTTCTCGATCAGGTGGTGCCGCATGCCGCAGCCTTTGTCTGACCGTCTTGCCAGTGCTGCGGATCGTGCGGCTTGCCGCGCGATGATCCGTGCCGGATCGAAATCCTTCTCCGCCGCCGCGCTGCTGCTGCCGCCGCAGCTGCGTGAAGATGCCTATGCGCTCTATGCCTTCTGCCGCCTCTCCGACGACATGGTGGATGTCGATGGCGGCACTGAACACGCGATCGCCGATCTGACGCGGCGGCTTCACCTCGCTTATGCCGGAACGCCGGCGGATTCGGCGGTCGACCGGGCCTTTGCCGATGTCGTGCGGCGCACCCACATGCCGCGTGCCTTGCCCGAAGCGCTGATCGACGGCCTCGCCTGGGACGTCAAAGGCGTGGTCTGCGAAAGCCTCAGCGATGTCTATGCCTATGGCGCGCGGGTCGCCGGATCGGTCGGCGCGATGATGGCGGTGCTGATGGACGTGCGCGATCCGCATCTGGCGGCGCGGGCCTGCGATCTGGGCGTCGCGATGCAGCTGACGAATATCGCGCGCGATGTCGGCGAGGATGCGCGCAACGGGCGCATCTATCTGCCGCGCCAGTGGTTGCGGGCCTCGGGCCTCGATATCGAAGCGTGGCTTGCCGATCCGGTGCCGTGTGCCGCGATTACCGATGCGGTGGCGCGTCTGCTAGGGCACGCCGACGACTTATACGCGCGGGCCGATGCGGGCATTCGCCGCCTGCCGGTGCGGTGCCGACCGGGGATTTTTGCAGCGCGGCGGCTCTATGCGGCGATCGGCGGCAAGGTGGCGCGGCGCGGATTCGATTCCGTCACCAGCCGGGCGCGGGTCGGTGCGGCGGGCAAGCTCGGGATCGTCGCGCGGGCCTGCGGCGATGCGGTGTTGCATCTGCCGCGCGATCTGGCGGCGCCGGCGCTCGCCGAGACGCAATATCTGGTGACGGCGCTTGCTGAAGCGCCGGTGCGGGCGGGGCGGCCGAGATTTTCCGACAGGCTGCTCTGGACGGCCGAGTTGTTCGTGGAGCTTGAAGGACGGCGACGCGCGGTGTGAGGCAGAGATGTTGGAAAAATGGGGCTTCCTGATTGAGGCCGGGCTGTTCGGCGGTGCCGCACTCGGCTGGGGGTTCTGGCAGCTTTATTCTGTGAAGCGCGAAATCCGGAAAGATCGCGAGGCGGCGGCTGCGAAAGCACGGGGGGAGAGCTAGCGTCCCGCTAGTCGCGGCATGCGAAAGGGCAGCATGGCGCGGACGACCGGCGAGGCAAAGCGGTCGAGCGACAGGCTCTCGTGAAAGGCCTTCATGCGAGTTCCGCCGATGGATGTTTCGATGATCGAGCGGGCGTAGAAGGGCGTGTCTTCCAGCGTTCGCTCGATGCGGCATGTCGTGCCGGCATCGGTGCGGGCCATGCGGGAGATGCGCCAGAGCGTGCCGGGGAGTTGCGCGGTGGGTGGCGGCGCGATGGGCTCAACGCCGCCGGGACGGCAGGCGATGGCGAGGCTGCGGTCGTCGTCGCCGCGCGGCTTGCAGTCGTAGAGGATTATAGCGTCTTTGCCGGCATGGGCGCGGGACCAGGTCCAGCTTTTAAAGCCTGCCTCCAGCGGCTCGGTGCCGCGATTGCTGTCGAGATAGGCGCTGCCGCTCCAGGAGAGGCCGGGCTTTTCCATCTCCACCGCGATGCGCGCGGCCGGCGCGATGGGCTGCCAGATGTGGCGGCCCGCAGCATCGAGGGTGAATTCGGTTTGCGGCGACATTTGCGGCGTGACGCGGATGGTGCCGCGCACCCGGCGGGGGATGGGGGCTGAGATTTCGTCGATGGCGATGACGAGGGTGTCGCCGTCCCAGCTGAGGTTGCTGGGGCCGATATGGAAATTTTCTGCCGTGCGCGTCACGGCTTTGCGGCCGCGCTCGGTCATCGTCCAGCGCGGCGCTGCGCCATAGAGCGCGACATTGAGGGCGCAGTGATTATCGGGATCGCGGCGGCCCGCCCAGGCGTAGTACGGCGAGAAGACGCTGCCCGCGAAGGCGATGAGCGTCAGGGCTTCGCGTCCATCGTCGCTGACGCCGTCGACATACCACCAGAGATAGCCGCCCGGCGGGACGGGCGTATCGAAGGCAGGTCCGCGAGCAGGCGCGCTGCGGCGAGACGCCCAGATTGCGCCGCCATCGGCACGCCCGCTCCCGGGTGCGCGCTGCCCCCCGCCAGATAGAGGCCGGGGATCGATGTCGTCGCGCCCGGCCTCTGGAACGAGGCCATCCAGCCGTGCGTCGCCCGTCCGTAGAGCGCCCCGCCCGTTGCCGGGAAGAGGCGCGCGAAGTCCTGCGGGGCGGTGGCCGTCATGGTCTCGCGCTGCGGTGTCAGCGTGAGGCCGCAGCGTTGAAGCCGCGCCAGGCTGCGGGTCAGGCATGCGTCGATCTCCTTGGAGGATAAGGGTGCGGTGTCGCCGCGTGCGGGGGCGTTGGCGAGGAGGAGGAGCGGTTCTGATGCTCCGGTGGCGTGTGCAGGTCGGGTGTTGGCGCAGAGATAGATTGTGGGGTCTTCGGGCAGGCGGCCGGCTTTGAGCGCGGCGAATTCGGCGGCGTAATCGGTGGAGAAGAAGACGTTGTGGCGCTCGGGCGTGAAGCCGGTGAGGCGCGCGGCCATCGACCAGGTGACGGCGGAGAGCGAGCGGTCTTTGGATTTTATGGAGCTGACGGACTTTTTCGCGCCGGTGCCGAAGAGGCCGGCGGCGAGGGCGGCGGTGTCGGCGTTGCAGAGGATGGCGTCGGCGGTGAGGCGTTCGCCGGAGGACAGCGTTACGGCGCTGGCGCGACCGTGTTCGAGGTCGATGGAGGCGACATCGGCGCCGAAGCGGTATTCTGCGCCGTGGCGGGTGGCGAGGCGCTGCATGGCGTCGGCGAGACGCTGCATGCCGCCGCCGACGAGCCAGACGCCTTCCTGTTCGACATGGGCGATGAGCATCAGTGTGGCGGGCGCGTCGAAGGGCGAGGCGCCGCAATAGGTCGCGTAGCGGCCGAAGAGTTGACGCAGGCGCGGGTCGCGGAAGTGGTGGCCGAGGGCCGACCAGAGGGTCGAGAACGGTTTGATCGCGAGGAGGGCGCCGGGGCGGTGGAGGCCGATGCGGCCCGCGAGTGAGATAGGCGTTGGCCGGGAAGCTTCGAGATAGGTGCCCTTGAGGGTCGCGAAGATGGTGGCGGCTTCGGTGGTGAAATTTTTGAAGCCTTCAGCCGCATCGCGTCCGGCGAAGGTGCCGATGGCATCGGTGCTGGCGGCGGGATCGGCGTGGAGATCGAGGGTGGCGCCGCCGTCCCAGGCGTGTCGGGCGAGGATGTCGGCGCGGGTGAGGGCGAGCTCGTCACTGAGAGAGGCCCCGGCGTTTTCAAAGAGCGCGTCGAAGACCCAGCGCATGGTGAAGACGGTGGGGCCGCTGTCGACGGTGAAGGGGCCGGCGGCGATCTCGCGCATCTTGCCGCCGGGGGTGGCGGCCTTCTCCAGGATTGTGACCTGGACGCCTGCTGCAGCGAGGTCGATGGCGGCGGCGAGGCCCCCCATTCCAGCCCCGATAACAATGATTTGCCGGCCCGACATGTGTTTCCCGGTTGCCAAGGGTGCTACCTTATGTCCACTTTGCTTGACACATCCAGATGACATTCTGTCCTGACAAATCTTGAGAGGGCTTACCCGTGGACGCTGGCACCCGGATCGAACTGGCTCTGGAACGCGCGATCGCGCATGCGACGGATGAAGCCGCCCCGCCGAAACTGGCCGAGGCGGTGCGACACGCCCTGTTTTCCGGAGGTGCACGGGTGCGGCCGCGCCTCGCGCTGGCGGTGGCGGCGGCCTGTGGCGGCGGCGACAGTCAGGCGGCCGAGGGGGTCGCGGTGGCGCTCGAAATGCTGCACGGCGCATCGCTGGTTCATGACGACATGCCGTGCTTTGACGATGCCGCGACGCGGCGCGGAAAGCCCTCGGTTCACGCGGTTTTCGGGGCGCCGATCGCCCTGCTGGCCGGTGATGCGCTGATCGTTCTGGCTTTTGAAACGCTGGTCAAAGGCAGCGCCGGATCGCCCGAGCTGATCGCCCCCTTGATGGCGGCGGTGACGCGCGGGGTCGGGATGCCGTTCGGGATCGTCGCGGGGCAGGCCTGGGAGAGTGAACCGAACCCGCCGGCCGAGCGCTATCGCTGCGCCAAGACCGGCGCGTTGTTTGTCGCGGCGACGACGGCCGGGGCGATTGCCGGGGGTGGCGATCCGCGCGCCTGGCGGGCGCTGGGTCATTGTCTTGGTGAAGCCTATCAGGTGGCGGACGATCTGCTGGATGCCGTCTCGGCGGCAAGCGAGTGCGACAAGCCGGTGGGCCGCGACGCGGCGCTGGGGCGGCCTAGCGCCGTTACCGAACTGGGGCTTGGCGGCGCGGTGCGGCGGCTGGGGACGCTGGTTGAAGATGCGGTCGCCTCGATCCCGGCCTGTGCCGGCGATACCGAGCTGAAAGAACTGGTGCGGATGCAGGCGGTGCGCCTCGCGCCGAAGAGGTTGCTGGAGAGCGTCGCGGCGTGAGTCTGGTGGCGGAGCCTTCCGCCACTCAGCCTCGCCCAAGCTGGCGCGAACGCTGGCTGAATTTTCGCAATCGGTTGATCGCCAAACCCTCGTTCCAGCATTGGGCGGCGGGTTTTCCGCTGACGCGCGGTGTGGCGCGGCGACAGGCGTCGGCGCTTTTCGATGTGGTCGCAGGTTTTGTCTATTCGCAGATCCTCGCGGCAGCCGTGGAGCTCGATCTTTTTCGCACGCTGGAGGCCGGGCCGCTGTCGGTTGAGGCGTTGTCGTCACGCCTGAAGCTCAATCAGGCGGCGACGATGAAGCTGCTGAAAGGCTGTACGGCGCTGGATTTGACGCAAGCGCTGCCCGATGGGCGTTTCGGTCTTGGCCAGCTTGGTGCGGCGATGCTGGGCAATCCGGCAATCGAGCCGATGATTCGCCATCACGCGATGCTGTATGCGGATCTTGCCGATCCGGTTGCGCTGCTGAAAGGGGCGCCGAGGAGCACCGCGCTCAAGGATTTCTGGGCCTATGCCGGGGAGGCATCGCCGGAACGCGCGGATGACGGCGCGGTCGCCGCCTATTCGCGGCTGATGGCGGCGACGCAGACTCTGGTGGCACAGGAAATCCTCGATGCCTGGCCGCTGGCCGGACACCGGCACCTTATGGATATCGGTGGCGGCGAGGGCGCGTTCATCCGTGCGGCTGCAGCGCGCTACGGCCATCTTCAATTTACGCTGGCCGATCTGCCGGCAGTGACGGCGCGGGCGTCTGCAGCGCTGCGGACCGCCGGGCTGGAGGCGCGGGTGCGGCTCGCGCCGGGCAGTTTCCTGACAGATCCCCTGCCCGCCGGGGCCGATGTCGCGACCCTGGTGCGGGTGCTTCACGACCATGATGACGGGGCTGCGGCGGCGATTCTGAAGGCGGCGCGGGCGGCCCTGGGGCCGGGCGGAGTGCTGCTGGTTGCAGAGCCGATGTCGGAGGCCCCGGGGGCCAAGCGCATGGGCGATGCCTATTTCGGCTTCTATCTTGCCGCCATGGGCAGCGGACGGCCCAGAAGTCCCAACGAAATCAGAGAGATGCTCTCGGTGGCCGCCGTCTCCTCAAGACGCGATGTGCGCACCCGCCAACCCCCGCTAGGGCAG
>Ga0105044_10010235_pt1 | contig 12808 bp, 10 predicted proteins | sample MAT01_FD_78092 | JGI IMG/M metagenome (GOLD analysis project Ga0105044, IMG submission 78092) | Freshwater microbial communities from Lake Fryxell liftoff mats and glacier meltwater in Antarctica - MAT-01 | ecosystem: Environmental > Aquatic > Freshwater > Ice > Liftoff microbial mat | place...
ATGGCACTTTGACGAATACTGAGCGCAATGCGCTTGAACAAACGGCGCTCGACGATCCGTTCTTAAAAGAAGCCATAGAAGGTTTTGAATCAAACCCTGGAAGCTTTGCTACTTTTTACGAAACTACAATTTTAAAAAAACAAACATTTGGATCTGGCTATTTTGTGATTGGCGGAATTTTGACACTAGCTTTAGTTATTAGTTTGATTGTGCTAACTCCTCACAAAAATCTATTTACTTCAACATCAAATATAGTTGACAAAGACACTGTTCAAATTACACAAGAGGTTCATTTTATACCTGTAGAAATTGATTCATTAGAAGAAGTTGATCAACTAGAAGTAATAAGTGCAACAGAAATTGTTGCTCAAAAAACAGAGATTCAAAAAACAGTAAATTATCCTGATTTACCAAGTGATCAAGCAATTATTATTAAAGAAGATGCGAAATTGAAAGAAGATTATTTAATTCAATCTGAACTGTATGATTTAAAACGTGCCGAGTACGTTCCTGCGACTTATTTGTTTGACATGTTTGTTGTAGATTATAGAAGAATTGAGCGCGATAATGTTTCGATTAGCTATACAAAATATGAGTTCACTGGAACATCAGCCGAATTTGAAAGTGAGGCTCACGAACAAAATGCGGAGCTGATTGAAAAGAAAGTTGACGTTCCATATTTCAATTATTTAACAAACAGCATGAAACATTTTGCCAACGGCGATTATAAAAAATCTATCACCAACTATTTGGTGATTCTTGAACAATATCCGGACGATGCAAACGCCCTTTTTTATGGAGGTTTGTGCTATTATAATTTAAATAAATTTGATAAGTCTATAGAGTTTTTTAACCGCATTTTAAAGCTACCTATAAATGCTTTTAAGGAAGAGGCAAAATGGTATAAAGTAAAATCATTGATAAAAAAAGGACAAAAAGTAGAAGCGGGAAATCTATTGGATGAAATTATTTCTGAAGGCGGATTCTATATGGAACAAGCAATACCACTCAAAAAAACACTTTAGAAAAGTTTGACTTTTTTCTATTTCATACTTAATCCCAACAAAACTAATTTAATCTCACAGAAATTGATTGATTTTGGAGATGTTTCAATTCAACACTAATTATTTTTTAAAAAGAACATCCAGGCAAATTTCTTGTTCTAATGGTTCAAGCTCTTCTAATGTTTTTTAATACCAACGTTCAATGCTTATTTTCACACATACATTGAGTCTTAAAAATGCAACCAGATTTGTTAAGCCAATCGAACTTGGCAACTTGACAATGACTTTCAATGCATTTAAAAAGAGTATTTTATTAATATTTCGATATTTGAATTATAACGCCATTCTGGATCGTATCACTTAATGACTTAATGTGTAGGAGTTTCTAAATTTCCCCGAAAAATCTAATTCACATTTTAAAATTAGCGCAACTTTAATTTGTCATGCGCCCACCGACATTTTACATTCAACTCGCCTCCGTTTTCCATTGGATTTCCTACCATTTAAATCTCATTTGCCACCTGATGGCTATCGGGATGACCTCTAAAATTTACTTTCTTTTTAGGAACGATTTTTGCTGAGTAACCATTATGATAAAACGGTTATGTTATTCTTCCTTCGTCTTTTTTGGATTGATTGTTGGAATGCCTAGTTGTTACATTGCCGATGAATTTTTTCTGCCGGAACCTGAACAGGCTTTACCATCATTACAAAAGAGTTGCGAAGATGCTGTGACTTTTTATATTCAAGCACGCCTTAACAGTGAATTGTATAAACCTTATGGATTTGGAGATATCATCATACATAAACCAATGGACATTGCGATTCTTGAACAATTAGAAGCCAATCGAAAAAACGGATTAGAAACGGGACCAAAATTAGATTCACTCATTGAAGAAAAACGACACTATATTAGTGAGAACAAAATAGAGCGAACGGTAAGCATTGATCATTTTTTTACCATAAAAAATAATATCACACAAAAAATAATAGTTCTAGAATCTAATTATTTATTGAATGATACGTTGGGAGTTGAAGATTTTAAGCCAAAAATAGTGTTGGAATTACCCGAAAAATATGAAGAATCATTAAATTTTTATTTTTTCGAATACACCATTTTTCTAAGTCCAGTTTATACCGAAGGGCAAAAATTAAGCCGTGAATTTTATGCGTTTTTCAAAGGTAAATTAGAATCTATTAACAATGTTAATGCCCGTTCTGCCTTTCTTTTACACACTTTAAAATTAACCAAAACCGTAAAAGAAAAAGGTGAGTTTAATCAACAAGAAATTACAGAATATCTTGTGAAAACCTATTATTGGCAACAATTAGACTCGTCCTCGAATTATATCGTAGAAAAATTTTCACCACTCTTTCAAAAAACTATTGACGAGAAAGTATCGGGATACTATATTTTTCATAAATTTAGTGGACTTTTAGGTAATCCGCTTGATACCTCTGTGGTGCGCGCAGATTTTACAGCTTATTACGAGTTAGAATCAATTACCGAAATGGAAAGACCTTTCGAACCTTATTTTAATAATTAGATTATGAGTTTTTTGTTCACATTTATCAGCCTTTCAGTATTTGGAACTTATATGATTCCGCAAAATGAAATTGATTCTTCGCAAGATCGAATCAACGTAGAAAAAGCAGTTGTTGCTTGGGCCGATTCTACTTTTTATTCGCACACCAATTATAAATTCGAAAATTTCCGCGCCGAATATTCAGATGATTATTTTATTGCAATTGAACGATCTAAAGCTTACAAAGAAAGAGTTGCTGATTTAGAAAAAGATAAAGCAAGTGGTGTTTACAAAGGCACGCAAGAGCAATATGATACAGAACGTAAAACGCTAAACGATGCGTATTTAAAAGTTCAGAATGAAGCCGACAATTGCAAGAATAGAGCAGATTATTATTTAATTCATTTCTGGTCAAACATTCAAACAACCGATGGTATTACAGTTTACTACGAGCACATTATAAAATTGAATAATGCTTATCAAGTCACTGAAGCTAATATCAATAGTGCCATTGGTAAAAAAGATGAAAACACAAAACCCATCTACAAAAAAGATCTCAAAGGTTCTACCGATGTAAAAAAAAAAGTAGATAATTCAGCTACAACAACTGATTCAACGATTACACCAACAACCAATACAGGAAATGGTTCTGTGGAAATTGTGATTGACCCAAATGATGTACCAATTGAGGATGTAGATACAGGAAAAAAAACAAAGAAAGAAAAGAAAAAGAAAACAAAATAAATCAAGAGCTAACTTTCTTAGACCAAAAAAATTGCCATTCAAACTCACCATCATTGGCTCCGGATCCGCTGTACCGACATTAAGTCGGGGAGTCACATCACAATATCTTAATTTTAATGAACGCCGAATTTTAATTGATTGCGGAGAAGGTACACAGCTGCAATTAAGAAAATACAATGTTCAGTTTCAACGCATACAATACATTTTCATTTCACATTTACATGGCGATCATTATTTAGGAATTTTTGGGTTATTGGCCTCCATGAATTTACTTGGTAGAACTTTGAAACTAATTATTTTTGCGCCCGCTCAATTAGAAGAAATAATAAAGTTTCAATTTGATATTACTAAAGTGTTTTTGGATTTTGAACTTGAATTCCGTACGCTTGATGTAAAAGATAAGACATTGGTTTTTGAAGATCGAGTTTTAGAAATATTTGCGTTCCCATTAAAACACCGTATTGAATGTTATGGTTTTTTATTCAAAGAAAAAGTAAAGGAACAGAACATCGATCCAAAGATGATTGAGAAATACGAAATTGGCCGAGCAGAAATTTGGGCAATAAAAAATGGTGGTGATTTAGAACGCAACGGAAAAATAATTCCGAACTCGAAGCTAACATTAGCTCCACCACATCTCTTTCAATTTGCATTTTGTACCGATACAAAATATTACGCAAAACTTCCAGCTTGGATTGAAAATGTTGATTTACTTTATCACGAAGCAACATTTACTCAAAAACAAATAGACCGCGCAAAAGCAACGCATCATTCAACAGCCAAACAAGCCGCAGAAATCGCGAAACTTTCCGGCGCAAAAAAATTAATTCTTGGACATTTTTCTGCACGCTTTAATTCAACGCAAGAATTATTAGACGAAGCAAAAACCGTTTTTGAAAATGTGCAATGTGTTGAAGACGGTGATGAGTTTGTTATGTGATTCTGAAAATTTTTTTCCACTGATGAACACGAAATCCTTTAGCTGTTGAACACAGATTCCGAAAATTTCTTTTCAAAATTCAACTAATTCTATCTCCGAAAATCTGCGTCCCTTTTCTGCGCTAATCAGCGGGGAAAACACCCCACTACTAAACATAATTCAAATTAAAAACCACTCACAACCTATTCATTTCCAATTAAAAAACAAACTATTTTTCAATTACAACGTTTAACTATTAAAGGATGAGCGATGGAAAGAAGAGTTACAATAGCCATTATTGGAGCAGTCATTCTGTTTCTTGGCACAGCAAGTTGCGATAAAACCAAACGCAAAACCAAAAAATTCATCAAAGAAGGTCATTGGGTAATGGATAGCCTCATGGCGGGCAACAATGAAATTGATGATCTACCTACTTGGTATATCTCACCCTGCGAAAATCACGCTGATTATTGTTTGGGAACTTGGAATCACAAAAACGGAAGCCACACTAATTTTTATTGGAAATTCTCTAATATGGGAGGCAACTTTGAATTTATTTCTGATTCGCTTGAAATCTATACTACTACAATGGCTTACGCACAATGTTTAAATTTTTCGGGCGAATACAAAGTGAAGAAAAGTAAAAATAAAATAGTGCATTTAGAAAGTACAGCAACTGATGGTTATCCAGGAACGCTGGTGACTATTATGTTGAGTGTTCAGGAATAACTGAATGAGGGCAGAGTTCAGAGGACAGAGAGTTGAAGGAGTTTTTAAAAATTTTATACTTTTTCAATTTCTCCACTTTCTGTGTAGTATAATTCGCCGGAGACATTTGAATAACCCATTTCTTTCATGATTTGAATATAATTCAACACCTGTTCAATGTGTTTATCCGTTTTTTGTCCTGTTTTAAAATCTACTACCAACAATTTATCATTTTCAAAAACCAATTTATCAGGTATTAATTTTTGACCTGTTGATGTGATAATTTCTTTTTCATTGAATGATTTTTCAGATTGAAAATAGCGTAGAAAATTTTTATCGTTGAATAAGTTTGTGATTTTTTCTCGAATTGGTTCAACATCATCATCACCTATTAAACCCTTTATTTTTGCTTTATTCAGTTGATTATCCAAATCAGCAATTGAATTAAGACGTGATAAAATAAAATGAATTTTTGTTCCGAACAAACGCTTTTGATCCAAATCATTTACGTCCCAACTTTCAGCGCTTTTAAAACTAAGTTGTGGTTTATTCATTTTTTGTTTCAGAAATTGAAACTGATAATTTTTTGTCGCTTTTGCTTTAATAAGATTTGGATTTATAAATTCACCTAAAAAAAATCGATCACCATCGCGATTCAATTTATTTCCATTCACAAAATAGTTTAGCAACCAATGACTAACAGGAGAAGGTGAACTTTTTGAATCTCCAGAAATAAAAAGTGCAACTACCGGTCTTGTAAAAGCAACATAAACTAAATTTAAATTATCTAATAAAAATTTTGATTGCTCTTCTTCGTAAACAGGTTTTAAACTAGTTTCAGAAAGCGCTTCTTTCATATTTAAAAAATATGCTGGTAATTTTTCTCCACTGTTTTCCACCCACGAAATTTGTCGATGCAAATCCATTCGCCAATCAAAAAACGGACAAATTACAACTGGAAACTGTAACCCTTTTGCTTTAAAAATAGTCATTACTTGAACAGCGTTAGCACCTTCTGGACTTACAATTGAACGAGTTGAACCTTTCACTAAAAACCAATCAATAAAATCTCGAATACTTGAATTATTTTTCTTTTCAAAGAGATGAACTTCTTCTAAAAAGAATTGCAAAAACGGATTGTTGGAAATATCTAAATCAAAGGCCTCCACAATTGATTCAGCATATTCATACAAATTATGAAAATCGGTTGGTTTTTTCAATTCAATTTTCATTTCACCAAAAATTTTCTCAATTGAAAAAGTTCCCAAACATTCTTTCCATTGTTCAAACAAAACACCCGATTGTTCTTTTAAAATAAGATTTGAAAAATGTTCGAGCGTTTTTATTTTGTGATTTTTATCCGTCGGTATTGCAGCCGATGACATCAAATTAAAAACAAATTTTACGCTTAAATCTTTACCAATAAAAAGACTATCAGGCGAAATTACCTTGATACCACTACGCGTCAAGAAATCGGCAATCTTAGCACCAGTCTTATTGTCACGTGTCAAAACACAAATATCTTTTAATACAAATCCTTTTTCCAACGATTCTTTTACAATCGAAAAAATATAATTCAGTTGCGCATCGTCTTCCATTTTTTCTTCAAATCTTGCTTCAACAAAACCTTTAAACTTTTTTGTAGGAATTTGAATAGAATGATTGTAAATTTTTTGAACAGATGTTGGCAATTGCGCAGAAAGCGCAGTAAATAAATCATTGTTGAATTCTACAATCTCTGGTGCAGAGCGATGATTTTCTTCCAGGTGTTTTAATTCACCCATTTGACTAAATAATTTTTCAGCTTCTTTTAATGATGCAATATTTTCAGGGTTATAAATTTTGGTTGGGAGTCCTGTAAACTGTTCTACCTCTCCTCCACGCCACCGATAAATAGCTTGTTTGCCGTCACCAACAATTAAGTTTGTACGCGCAGATGCTAGTGAATTATGAACCAACGGAATCATATTAATCCACTGCAAATGGGATGTGTCTTGAAATTCATCTAATAAAAAATGTTCAAACCTTACGCCCATTCTTTCATAAATAAATGGAACAGGTTCTTTGGAAATTATTTCTGAAATCTTTTTGTAAAAATCCGAAATCAATAAAATATTTTCTTCCTCTTTAATTCCTTCAATCAACTTTAATAAATGATTCATTAAAGAAAGATTGTTGAGATTTTTTAAAATTTCTAAATTGATGATGTACTTTTTATACGACCCAGCCAATAAATCTTCAATCTGATTAAAATATTTTGCAAGCAATTGACCAATGTCATTAGCCACCGCTTTATTTCCGCTATCAGGATGTCCCCATTTATTGGCAGCCACATTTTTATGAATTGTATCACTCGCGGATTTAAAATCACCATTTTTTATTCGTTTAAAAAATGCCACAATACTTGTACTTTTCCCAGCAAAATCTTCTACACCTAATCCTTTTGATCTAACTAAATCAAGTGCTTCAGTTGCATTGCCAATAATTGCATTTTCAATTTTTGCATTCTCCTTTTGGATATCAGATTGAATTGTCAAAAAATCATCACTGGATAATTTTTTTAATAAATCAATTGACTTGAGTGCATCCTCTTTAAAAAGTTGATCACTAAAATCAAACACGTGCGATGAAAAATTCCACGACTTATCTTGATTGAGATTACTTTGCGCATAATGCAACATTAACTTGGTTAATTCATCATCTCTTCCAATTTGATCAAATAAAAGTTCTGTAACATTTTTACGCAACGTTTTTACATCCAACTCCACATCAAAATCCATTGAAATATTTAAATCTTTTGCAAAAGTTCGAATAATGCGATGCGTAAATTTATCAATCGTCATAATAGAAAATGCACTGTAATTATGCAAGATAGAATTGACAATTTTTGCCGAACGTTCTTCCAATAATTTTGGTCCAATCACCAAATTCGCAGAAGTCTTTGCTAAAAACTCAACTTCCTCTGTAGTTTTGTTCTGCAAAGGTTTACCGAGTTGAATTAACGCTTCAAGAATTCTGGTTTTCATTTCAGTAGCCGCCTTATTTGTAAAGGTCATGGCTAAAATGCTTCTAAATTTAAGTGGATTTTTATCGTGAACAATTATGCGTAGGTATTCTTGAACAAGTGTATAAGTTTTACCACTTCCCGCAGAGGCATTGAATATTTTAAGTGGTTTTTCCAGATTCAAAATAGCGAAGGTTAAATGTATGAAATTAATTCAAGAAAAAATGATTTGAATTTTACACGAAGTATGTGCATAATTATTACCTTTCGTACCGAATGAAAAACCTAATCCTACTTTCTATCTTTTGGCTTTCACATCAGGCTATTGCGCAAGTGTATCCACAAATTGGTGCGCGCTCAAACGGAATGGCGAATTCATCACTTTGTTTAAATGACGTTTGGTCGATTTACAATAATCCCGGGGCATTTGGAACATTGGAAAAAACAACACTTGGTTTTTCGTATGAAAATAGATTTTTGTTAAAAGAACTTTCAAGCCAATCGCTGGTTTTTGGTTTACACACTAAAAAGAGTGGAAATTTTGGAATTCATTTTCAGCAATACGGATTTAATCTTTACCGTGAAATGAACGGAGGATTTACTTATGGAATGAAATTATTTGATAATTTTTCAGCAGGTATTTCAATCAATTATCACGGAGTTTTTTTAGCTGAGAATTATGGATCTAAAAGTACCGTGTCGGCAGGACTAGGTTTACTATATTCATTGAATGAAAAATTTAAATTAGGTATGCGAGTACAAAATATTTCGCGAGCAAAATTGGTTGAATTTGATGATGAACGATTACCAACAAATTTTTCGCTCGGTTTTCTTTATCAAATAAGTAAAAAAACATTGCTCACTTTTGAAGCAGAAAAAGATTTGATTCATAATGTAAATTTCAAAGGTGGATTAGAAATTCAGGCTCACGAAATTCTTATTTTAAGACTTGGTGTTAACTCTTATCCTTTTCAATCCGCATTTGGATTGAGTTTAAAACTGAAAAAATTTCAATTTGATTTTGCTACAAAATGGCACACCACTTTAGGTCTTAGTCCTTCGGGTGGTTTGATTTATTCTTTTGATTAATGCGTCGTCTACTTTTTGTCATCGGCCTTTTTGCAAGCATTTCTTTAACAGCTCAAGTTGATGCCACAAAACAAAAAATTGTTGAACGTAGAATTGAATTCATTGGCGAAAATTTAGAAGATTCTGATTTAGACTTAACAGTTTTTTTAGATGATTTATATGGATTTCTTGAAGAGCCAATAAATCTTAATGGAACAACCACAGACGAATTAAACCGACTTGGCTTACTAACAGATATTCAAATTTTATCTATCCTCAACTATGTCAAAAAATACGGTTCATTGGTTACCATTTTTGAACTTGCTGCTATTCCTGAATTAGACCCTTTAGTAATAGAAATGATTTTACCCTTTGTAAACGTTGAACCAATTGTTGTCAGTACATTCAAATGGAAAAATGCATTTAAATATGCGAACTATGAAATTATAACACGTTACGAAAGGGTGCTAGACAAAAAAGAAGGATATGTTGAACAACCTGATAGTGTTCTTCTAGAAAATCCAAACAAACAATATCTTGGAAGTCCGGATAAATTATTTATTCGTTACCGCAGTACTTATAAAGATCGCTTAAGTTGGGGCTTTACAGCAGAGAAAGATGCCGGCGAAGAATTTTTTAGAGGTTCACAAAAACAAGGATTTGATTATTATTCTGCACATATTTTTGTCAACGATATTTGGAAATTTAAAACCATAGCACTTGGCGATTATCAAGTAAATTTTGGACAAGGATTAACGATGTGGTCAAGTTTTGCAATGGGAAAAACACCTAATGTTTTTACAGGTAAACGATATGCACAAGGATTAAAAAGATATTCGTCTGCCAATGAAAGTCAATATTTACGAGGAGGTGGAATATGTTTAGGAAATGACAAAATGGAATTAACCGTTTTTGGTTCTTATAAAAGTGTTGATGCAAACGTAAATAAGTCTGATACGCTGGAAGATATTTTTGATGATAGTTTTAGTTCATTTCAAATTTCCGGATATCACCGAACTTTTTCAGAAATTGAAGACAAAAATAAAGTGAAAGAATTTGTAACCGGAGGCGAACTTTCTTTCAGCGGTGAAAATTTTAGAATTGGTTTTGCCGGCGTGTACACAAATTATGACATTCCTTTGAACAGTTCATTAAGCTTAGCGAATCAATATAAATTTAACGGTGGTAATTTATTCACGGGTGGAATTAATTATCGCTATTTTTATCGAAAAATTTCTTTGTTCGGCGAAGTTTCAATGAGTGACAATTTAAAATTTGGAACAATTAACGGAATGACTTGGCACGCTGATCCAAAATTAGATTTGATGGTGATTCACAGATACTACGACAAGGCATTTCATTCTATTTATTCTGCAGGATTTGGTGAATCATCCGACAACACCGGCGAACAAGGAACTTACATAGGCGCATTATTGCGTGTAAATAAAAAAATGAGCGTGTCTGCTTATTACGATCAATTTAATTTCACATATTTAAAATGGTTGACCGATGATTATAGCTCGGGCAGAGATTTCTTTGCTCAAATGGATGTGAATTTATCGAGGAATACTAAAATTTACATCCGCTTCAGAAATAAAGTAACGGAGCGCAATTCAAAGACTGATGTTGCAGGACTGCACGACCAAATTGAAATCAACAAAACCAGTTTACGTTTTAATTATGACCAACGAATTAATTCACAACTTTCATTGCAATCACGAATTGAATGGGTGAATTTTTTATATGATGAAGAAAAAAGTAATGGCCTTTTAATGTTTCAAGATATTGAATATACGTTTAAAAAAATTCCGTTAAAAGTTACGAGCCGTTTTGCGATTTTTGATTCGGATAATTATGATTCAAGAATTTACGCTTATGAAAATGATTTACTCTATGTGTTTAGTATTCCTGCTTATTACTACAAAGGCATGCGTTCTTATTTGATGTTGAAATACGACATCTCAGAAAAAATAGATTTGTGGGTACGTTGGGGAATTTGGTCTTATCAAAATGTTGACGATATTTCTTCCGGCTTGGAACAAATTAACGGTACAAGAAAAACAGATATTAAAATTCAATTGAAGATTAAACTTTAAAAAAGTATTCTTATTAAAGATTTGTGCATCTCAATTTATAAAGCGAAAACCATAAAATGAAACTGGATTTTATTTATCCACCCAAAACAGACTATTCGGATCACTATGCGCAAGGCAAGTTTGATTTGACTTGGAAGATGGTTGTTTTTAATTCAGTTTTTCTTTTTATTATCGCAATTGGCTATTTGATTTTTGAACCCAAAGCATTTCTTGTAGCTGTGTATGCTTGGTTGATTGCTATATCACTCAACATAAGTCTTTATCTATTTCGCAAATACAAATTGATAGGATTTCTTTATGCATTACACGGTTGTTTATTTTTAGTTTACACATTAAATTTTTTGCCCAATATCATTCACGCCATCGAATTTTTTTGGATGTTAGTTATGACCTTGTACACATTTTTTGCTATTGGAAAAAAAGCAGGCTATCTTATTTTAATAATTAATTTTTTAGGCATTGCCTATTATTTCTACTTTTCGTTTGAAGAAAATATTGCTCATCTTACACAACACATTCAAACCTATCAAGTAACAGCAACCGTCTTTAATATTTTTATTGCGTGTATTTTGATGGCGTATTTGTTGCGACAATTTAAAAATACAACATCTTATGCCGAACGAAAATTTAAAACCACTAACGTAGAATTAGAAAATCAAAACAGATTGGTGCAAGCTCAGAATGAAGAAAAAACAATCATGCTGAAAGAAATACATCACCGAGTAAAAAATAATTTACAAGTAATTACAAGTCTACTTCGACTTCAATCTCGCGAAATAGAAGATGAAAAAACAAAGACGCAGTTTCAAGATGCTGTTCAACGTATAATTGCCATGTCATTGATTCATGAGAAAATGTATCAAAATGAAAATCTTTCTAAAATTGATTTGAAGGATTATTTAGATACACTGGCCATCGACTTGATAAAAACTTACGCCGGAGATATTCATATAACACTCGACATCAATTCTCAACTAGATAGACTTGGAAATAATTCACTGGTGCCAGTTGCGCTTATTTTTAATGAACTTATTTCAAATTCACTTAAGCATGCTTTTGTTGACAAAAAAGAAGGAAAAATAACCGTTGAATTAGTTCCGAAAGAGATTTCTGCCATCAACCAAAAAAATCACATCAAAGTAAAAGACATGTTTGAGTTGACGTATAAAGACAATGGTGTTTGGACATCACCAATTAAAGAAGGAACCTTTGGATTAGAATTAATTGAAACCTTAACCGAACAATTAGACGGCAAAGTAGAACGCATTTCTGATAATGGAACAACGTATCGATTTTTGTTGAGGAATATTGAATAGTATTTTTCTTTAGTAAATATTGTTCTCTGGTAAAATACAATAGTGTATCCTGTTAAAATACGATTTTATACTTTTAGAAAATACACAATTGTAAATTGAGATGAAACTAAATTTCGAGGTCAACAAATCAGCCGATTTTATTTTTGATTATTTAACGGATATGCAAAAGTATGTAATACCATTACTTAGTTCAAATTAGTCCAAAGGATAATTTGGGCTTAGTATTGTAAATGCCGATAGAGTAGCTGTTTGAGTCCAATATCTATTTTGATATTGGACTAATACAGATACCGTATCGGTATAAGTAATGGTCCAATTCCGTTTCTCTGCATTGCACCAAACTTCTTTCCAATCGGCATAAACCACTGTAAGATTTATAATTATTGGCATAATACCATTACTTAGTTCAAATTAGTCCAAAGG
>Ga0105044_10010237_pt1 | contig 12807 bp, 9 predicted proteins | sample MAT01_FD_78092 | JGI IMG/M metagenome (GOLD analysis project Ga0105044, IMG submission 78092) | Freshwater microbial communities from Lake Fryxell liftoff mats and glacier meltwater in Antarctica - MAT-01 | ecosystem: Environmental > Aquatic > Freshwater > Ice > Liftoff microbial mat | place...
GCTCTCTGGTTTCTTCTCCAAAGATGCGATCCTGGCTGCCACCTTAGTCCATAATCCAGTTTTATATATTATTGGACTTTTTACGGCGCTGCTCACTGCATTTTATAGTGCCCGTGCCGTCTTTGTGCCCTTCTTTGGCAAGCCACGCGACAAGCATGTCTATGATCATGCCCATGAAAGCCCGCCGCTGATGACCATCCCGCTGTGGATTTTGGCTGGGTTGGCAGTGGTAGGTGGCTTGCTGAATCTGCCCTATGTGCTCACGTTGGAACATTGGTTGGAACCCGCGCTTGGCCATCACGAAGCGCCCAGCCTGATAATCGAGTTGCTCACGTTTCTGTTGAGCATTATCATCTCACTCTTTGGCATCTTGTTGGCCTATGGGTTGTATGTCAAGCAGGAAGCCTGGACGAAGCGGCTGGTGGAGCCTTTCAAACCCCTACAACCACTGGCCGAACACAAGTGGTATATTGACGAATTCTATATGGCTGTCATTATTAACCCCATCCGCGCGGTTGCCGAGTGGTTTGCGAAAACGGTCGACAAAATGGGGATTGATGCGATTGTCAATGGCGTTGGCAAGGGCAGTCTCGCGTTGGGTGAACAAGCCCGTTATTTACAAAACGGTGCCGTGCCCACCTATGCTCTCAGTATCTTCATCGGCGTTGCCGTTGTTGTGGCATACTTTGTTTTTGGCACTTAAGGCCCGAATATAAGCATTCGCTTGTGTTGGATTAGCAACGCAGGCGAGGGCTCAGATAAATCAGGATGCTCTTATGACGTTTCCGCTACTTTCTGTTATCACACTCCTACCCTTACTTGGCGCCATTGTGATTTTATTGGTGCCAAATGAAGCGCCCAAAAAGCCGATTGCGCTGGTTTGGACACTGGCAACCTTTCTGATCAGTTTGTTGCTCTGGATCAACTGGGAAGATGGGCAAGCCAATATGCAATTTGTGGAAAAAGTGCCTTGGGCAGCCGAATTCGGTTTGTATTACCACCTGGGTGTCGATGGCATCAGCCTCTTGCTTGTTCTGTTGACAACCTTCTTGATGCCGATTGCGATCTACTTTAGCAATCTCTATGTCGAGAAGAGTGTTGGGCCCTATCTGGCCCTCATGTTAGCGCTTGAGACAGCAATGATTGGTGTTTTCCTATCGCTGGATCTGGTGCTCTTCTTTGTCTTCTTTGAATTTAGCTTGATCCCCATGTACTTCTTGATCGGCAAATGGGGCAGTGGCAACCGGGTGTATGCGGCGGTAAAGTTCTTTATCTATACCTTCGTTGGCTCGGCCGCCATGTTGGCCGCCATTCTCTATGTCTACACGCAGACGGGCACCTTTAATATTATTGAGTTACAAACGCTCCGCCTACCTGCCGATGCGCAAATGTGGGCGTTCTTGGCCTTTGCGCTGGCTTTTGCGGTCAAAATCCCACTTTTCCCCTTTCATACCTGGTTGCCCGACGCCCACGTACAAGCGCCAACGGCAGGCTCGGTCATTTTGGCCGGTGTGTTGCTGAAGATGGGCACGTATGGCTATCTGCGCTTTGCCGTGCCGATCTTCCCGCAAGCCGCCGCCGACTTTGGGCCAGTGATCGCCACCCTGGCAGTGATTGGTATTCTCTACGGGGCTTTGGTTGCGCTCGTACAACGTGACATTAAGGCGCTAGTTGCCTATAGCTCGGTTGCCCATTTGGGCTTTGTAATGCTGGGCATTGTGGCTTTCAATATGCAGGGTGTTAGTGGCGCTGTGCTACAAATGGTCAATCATGGCTTGAGCACGGGGGCACTCTTCTTGATGGTTGGGATGCTCTACGAACGTCGCCATACACGTATGCTAGAAGACTTTGGCGGTCTTTGGAAGAGTATCCCGATTTATTGTGGTTTCTTCCTGGTTGTAGCCATGAGCAGCGCGGGGTTGCCCGGTTTGAATGGCTTCGTTGGTGAATTTGCCATCATCCTGGGCATGTATCATAGCCAGCCGGTCTTTGCCGTCCTGGGTGCTTTGGGCGTGATTCTGGCCGCGTGGTATTTGCTGACCGCCTTCCGCAAAATGGCACAGGGTCCAATTACCAACCCGGCCAATGAAGCAGCCAACTTACCGGATCTGCGTAAAAACGAAATTGCCATGTTACTGCCCTTCATCATTCTGTTTGTGATTATTGGTATCTTCCCCAATCTTTTCCTCGACAAGATCAATCCGTCGGTGGAAGCGTTGCTCAACCAACAACCGGCGATTGTAGCCGGCCGGTAAGTAAATCAAATCGTAGTGCTTTCATCTTTATGGATCAGGAAGCACTGCGATTTAGCAATCATCAGAGAGGCGCATGACTTATGTCTGACGTTTGGACAACAGCGGGCATCAATATAACGGTTATCTTGCCCGAGCTAGTACTCTTTGCCTTCGCACTCCTAGTCATGTTGGCTGATATGACCAGCAATGATCAAAAAGAAGGCTTACGCGGTGTGCTGCCCTGGCTAGCGCTGCTGGGTGTCGCCGTAACCACTGGCGTCTGTGCGGCAATCTGGAGCACACCCGTAGCCAGCTTTCAGGGCGCAGCGATTATCGACAACTTTGCCATGGGGGTGAAGCTGATTATCCTGGTGGCAACTGCGCTAGCGATTCTGCTCAGCGTCAGCTATATCCCCAAGGTCAACAAGCAGGTTGGCGAGTACTATACACTGCTGCTGCTCTGTGCCACGGCGATGATGTTCATGGGCAGCGCAACCGATCTGATGGTGGTTTTCCTGGCATTGGAAACCTTCTCGATCGCGCTCTACATTATGACCAGCCTGAACCCCAACAATCCACGCAGCACCGAGGCTGGCATGAAGTATCTGTTGCTGGGGGCCTTTGCCAGCGCCTTCTTTGTCTATGGGGCGGCGCTTGTCTATGGCGCAACCGGTAGCACCCAATATGCCACAATTGCCGCGGCGTTGCTCAACGGTGTCAGCCAGCCAGGCTTGCTCTATCCGGGCATTGCCATGTTGATTGTGGGGTTGGGCTTCAAGGTAAGTCTGGTGCCTTTCCACATGTGGACGCCCGATGTCTACCAAGGTGCACCGACGCCGGTCACAGCGTTTATGAGCGTAGGCACCAAGGCCGCCGCCTTTGCCGCCTTTATTCGCCTGCTCTTGACGGCATTTCCAGAGCAGCACATCACCTGGAGTTGGATTCTCGCCATTCTGGCCGTGGTGACGATGACCCTGGGTAACTTTGCTGCGCTGCGCCAACTGAGTCTCAAACGCATGTTGGCTTACTCTGGTATTGCCCATGCTGGCTATGTTCTGGTTGGGTTGGTCGGTGGCACGGCCCAAAGTGCCAGCGCGGCGATCTTCTATCTGTTTTCCTATGCCTTTATGAACATCGGCGTCTTTGCTGTGATCATCGCTTTGGAAAAAGCCAACGAAGACGACGCGCTTCAAAATCGTGCGGCGGGCATTGGCAAGCGCTGGCCCATGTTGGCACTGGTGATGGCAATCTTCTTGTTCAGCCTAAGCGGCATTCCACCGCTAGCCGGTTTCTTTGGCAAGCTGTTTGTCTTCCAAGCGGCCGTTAATGGCGGCTTTGCCTGGTTAGCCGCCGTGGGTATGCTCAACAGCGCCGTCGCCGCCTATTACTATCTGCGCGTGACAGTAGCCATGTATTTCGAAGAACCGACCAGCGAAACATTGGCCGAAGCGCCACGCTGGGCAACCCTCAACATTGGGTTAGCCGTTGCCGCCATCTTGACGATTGTGATCGGTCTCTATCCAGGGTTGTGGACCAGCCTTTTCCAAGGTGGGATTGCAGGCCTGGGCGGATGAGCCTCTGTCCAGCCAAGTAGTGCACTAAAACGCCGCTGGGGTGATGCCACAGCGGCGTTTTTTCGTGATTGAGCATGAGTTGAAAGAGATGGGTTTGAACAAATCTTTTGAATAAACAGAACAGTAGTAATCCATCTTTTTATGAAGCCGAGGTGGCCGCTGGTCTTGAACAGGTAGCATTTCAGGAATTATGCCATCTGGGCACTTCTATGCAGTTGCTCCAGCCGTTAGGGCTGAATAGTGGCGTGATTGATTTTCGCTATCGCGGCGATAGCCAACGCCTTCTCCAGTTGAGTACGGTGCTCAATATCTATGCCGGACTGCACTACGCGATTCCCAGGCCCAAGGCGATCTTGGCACAGGCCAACTTTAGTCGTCTCCTGCAAAGTATTCAGCAAGTGCTGCAACTGTTCCCCAAGCGGTTTCGCACCTTTGGCATCAGTGCGGCAGGCTCAGATTCGCCAGTGTTGCAACAGCTACAGCAGCAATTAGCCGACGCGTTAGGCATTCCTTTCTCCGCTACGGAAGTTGATCTGCTGGTACGTCTCCGCCCGGCGCGCTTGCAAACTGAGGGCTGGGAAGTATTGCTGCGCCTGACACCACGGCCTTTATCGGTGCGCGATTGGCGCGTGGCCGATATGAAAGGCGCATTGAATGCTGCCGTAGCCCACAGTATGGTGTTATTGACTCAGCCCAAAGCCGGCGACAAATATCTCAATCTGGCTTGTGGCTCAGGCACTTTGCTCATAGAGCGGCTCATGGCTGCGCCAGCCAGACGCGTGATTGGGTGCGATACCAACCCAGACGCATTACAAGCTGCGCAAGCCAACCTGCTGGCCAGCCGCGTACAAATAGCCGTGGAATTGCACGACTGGGATGCCCGTGCCACCAACCTACCCGACGCGAGCATCGACGCCATTTCTGCAGATCTGCCCTTTGGTATCAACATAGGCGATCACACCGGCAATGTCGAACTTTATCCGCAGATTCTGGCCGAAGCCGCGCGGGTGGCCAAGCCGCGCGGTCGCTTTGTGCTGATGACGCAGGAGATCACCTTGATGGATCAACTACTGGAAGCGTCAACCGAGTGGAAAATCCTTGACTGCTTGAAAATCACCTTGCGTGGTCTGCACCCGCGCATCTATGTTCTACAACGCAAAGCCGCCTAGTGGTGTGTCAAGCGTGATTTGATCGGTAGTAAAGTTCAGTCTTTCCTCAATCGGACAAAGACTAAAGTCTTTACTACGGTCTAAGGCGCTTTCAAAGAAATAAGTATCCAGCGCTTGCCAAACAAAATCATGCGTAGGGGCGGCCGCGCAGCCGCCCCGCGTTTGGCTCGCTGTGAACGGGCGGCTGCAAGCCGCCCCTACTGCATACTTATTTCTTTGAAATGGCCTAACGTAGGTCATGTTTGCAATGTGACGGTGATGAGTACGGACGAAAACTTATGAAGCACTCCGTAACCAGGCTAGGCAACCTGCCGGCGCGCTGGCTGAGTCTGCTGTTGCTAGCGATTTATCTTCTCTCCTATGCGGGAGTAATGCATAGTGTCGATGAACTGGCAGGCCTGACGGTGACAGAAACGTGGCTGGCCGAAGGCAACTGGCACGCCAACGCAATGGCATGGGACCAGCAGCGCACGCCACCACAAAATGCACTGGGAATTGATGGCAATCTCTACTCAAAAAAGGGATTGGGCGTGTCGCTGGTAACGCTGCCGTTGCTTGCATTGGGTCGCGCCTGGCCAGCCGTAGGTGCAATTCAGGTCGCTCTATTGACCAATGTCTTGCTGACAGTGGTGACGATCTATCTTTTTTATCAACTGGCCATCAGCCTGGCCTTTCCCCCAGCAACAGCAGCAGTGAGCGCACTAGCGTTGGGGCTAGCTACACCACTCTGGCCGTACACGCGCACACTGTTTAGTGAATCCTTGGCCGCGCTGGGGGTCTGTCTGGCACTCTTGGCAGCCTTTCGCTATCGCGTTGCCCTGCGCACGCGCGAGCCAATTGGCGAGTTGGTGGCGCTTAGCTGTGGCCTGGCACTTTTGGTACTGGCGCGCTCAGCAAATGCCATTCTTGCGGCACCTTTTGTGGTCTATCTCCTCTATGTACGCGGGCAGCAACGTCCGCAGGTGCGACCATGGCCCGCCTATCGTGCGCTCGTTGCGTTTGCACTGCCCCTTGGCGGTGCGCTGCTGCTGACCGTTCTGTATAACTATGTGCGCTTTCATAGCTGGCTCACCTTTCCCTTAGCCCCTTTTGAAAGCTTTAGCACACCGTTGCTCACCGGCCTGCTCGGCTTACTGATTAGCCCGGGCAAAGGATTATTTTGGTATATACCGATAACGCTCCTGGCTTTCTTTGGTTGGCGCGAATGGCGATCATCCGGACGCGCCGCCGAGTATCTCCTGGCAACAGCCATCATCGTGCTTACAATTCTTTTCTATGCGAAATGGTACGATTGGACAGGTGGACGCGCGTGGGGCCCACGAATGATCGTGATTATGACACCCGCATTGCTCACCTTGTGTCTCCCAATGCTCGATCGCGTACAGCGCCCCACCGGCCAGGCGCGCTGGTGGATCGGTGGCTGTTTGCTACTCTCGATCTTGGTTCAAGTGCCGGGCGTGTTCGTTAATTTCGAATTGCTCGAAGCCGAACAGATGAAAAACGGCCTTACCTTTGCACAATTGGTCTGGTCCGTGGCGCATACACCCCTGCTCACCGCCTGGCCCTATTTATTCAGCGGGACACTGGTCGATCCGATCTGGTGGCGCGCCGGATTTTGGCAACAGTCGCTAGCGTCTCTAAGCATTTTTGTGCTGGCGGGGTTGCTATTGCTAGTCACGTTGGGCGTGGGCATTCGGCGTACCCAACAAGCAAAGCCGACTGGTGGCTGGTGGTGGCTGGGATTGAGCGCGGCGCTGCTCTTTGCCCTGCTCACCGTTCGGCTCGCCGTTGCCGATCCACGCTGGCAGGAACGCACCGCCAACCCAATCGATAGCCGCGCCGTGGTGGACTATCTACGCGGTCAGGTAGGGGCTGGCGATGTCGTCGTGTTAGATATGAGCGCGACCACCGACCACTATGGCTGGCAGGCTTCCTGGATGAATCGTGGGGTGCGCAGCGTGCCCTACCTCACCTGGGTACGCGATAGCGATGTCTTGTCGCCGACAGCCCAACTTGCGACGTGGCTTGCGCCCTATGCCCGCGTCTGGTTGATTATGCAAGATACGCCAGAAAACGCGCCAACGGCGACCACCGAACAATGGCTGGATCAATCTGCCTATCGCGGACGGCAACAGTGGATTGGCAGTCAACGCCTGGTGGAATATATCATGCCGCCCACCAGCACGCCGCGCTTGGTAGAAAATAGCAGAGTCGAGTTTGACGGAGCGGCCACCCTGGAAGCTTATGTCATCTACGCTGGTCGGCTGCCCAATTATGCGGCGATTGAGCTGACTTGGGCAGCCAGGCCCGCCGATGGGTGGCGTTTTTCGATCCAAGCCCTCGATAGCACGGGCAAGTTGGTGGCGCAACTGGATGGCCGGCCCGCCGAGCTACCCGGTCTGCACGATCGCGTGGGACTGACGTTGCCCGCAGATGTGCAACAATTGATCCTCAAGGTCTATGATAGTCAGAATGGGCAGGTAGCGATGGTCAAAACGGCGGGACAGACAAGCGAGTTTTTCAGCTTGGCAAGCTGGAAGTAACAGCTAGGCGCTGCATAAAATCAGTTCTGTCACTTCGGGCGGGCAGCTAAAGCGCACCGGCATACCGACCATCCCAATGCCGCGATTGGTGTAGAGCCAGCTGTCATTGATACGCCGCAGGCCGTGTACATACTTCTTCCCCAATTTGGGCAAGATCGGCGTGCCCCAAAACGGCAAGCGAATCTGCCCGCCGTGGGTGTGGCCGGAAAGCTGGAGATCGATACGTCCATCCAGACTAAATTCGTCGATCACATCTGGCTCGTGGGCCAGCAATAGGGTAAGTACATCTGCTGGCTGCCGATCCAACGCGCGCTGCAAATCGGGCTGTCCCCAAATACAATCATCAACACCGGCCAGCAATAATTGACTGTGCCCCACATCAAAAGTAATTCCTTCATTTTGCAGAAGCGTGATCCCGGTTTCCTCAATTGCGCGGCTGATAATCTGTTTACCGGCGCGCACATCGTGATTACCCAAAATGGCAAAGACACCATACCGCGCATCCAATTGACCCAGCACGTCGGTCATGCCGAAAATTGTCTCGGCAGCATGGGTGACATAATCGCCGGTTAGCACAATGAGATCCGGCTTTAATTCACCGGCACAGGCAACGGCATGTTGAATCAGCGAAAGCGGGGTGTAGGGCAAAAAATGAAGATCGCTCAGTTGAACAATCTTGAAGCCCTCCAGCGCCGGATGCAGGTGGGCAATGGGGACATGAACCGTCTCGACAGCCAGCGTCGTACCGACAGTTAAGGTAGTGCTCAGAATCATCAAAACTCCGTACTCTCTGTGCGTATCTGAAGCGATCGCGTGGGGAAACCCGCTCCCTACGCACAAGACGGAGACGGCAGCAAAGTCACATAGGCGAAACGACTTGCTTCATTACCAAAGGCCCAGCCAAGACACTTCATTTACAACAATACCAATCTACAGTGTACCAAATGTGCGCCGAATGCCCTAACCTTGGGCGCAGCAAAGCCAAACCGTGCTCAATATACCCAAGAATTGTGCAGATTGTATAATTCAACGCCTATTCTTTTAGATAGTTTTCGGGTGGTCTACTGGCAGGAAGCACCCTACAATTAAAGGCTGAGTTTACGACGCGCCCGGCGCAATCACACCCTGCAAAGCGCATAACCAGCAATGTCACTCGCCATCTTACGCCTGCTCCATCTTGCCGATAGCGCCTTTCCGATTGGCGCGGCTGCGCATTCCTTTGGACTGGAAACGCTGACCGCTGAAGGCACATTGACACCCCAAAGCCTGCACACTTTTCTACGTGACTTTTTATGGGAAACGGGGCGCGTCGAGGCAATTTTTGGACGCTTGGCCTATCGCTGTGCGGTACAGAATGATCAACAAGCCTGGGTGGCGCAGTGGTTAGGATTGAACACTTATATCGCCGCCCTGAAACCGGCCCGCGAGAGTCGCGACGCCAGTGCCACCTTGGGACGCCGCTTTTTGCAGACAGTCGCCCATTTGGAAGCAACACCTTGTCTGCGCCAGGCCCAAGATACGGCACAACAGGCTGCCATTGATATCCACTATTGCGTGGCTTTTGGTCTGGTCGGTGGTGCGTTACAATTAGGCGAAGAGGCAACAACTGTGGCCTATTTGCAACAAAGTTTGATGGGACTGGTTTCGGCCTGCCTGCGTTTACTGCCAATGGGTCAAGGACGCGCCGGCGAAATTCTCTGGGGCATCAAGCCGCTGATCGATGAGGTGGCAACGGCCAGCCGTGCTAGTCTGCCAGTTGACGAAACAACAATCGATCTAACCCATTATATGAACCGCCTGACCACCTTTACGCCCATGCTTGATCTCGCCAGTATGCGTCATCCAACCTTGCCAACCCGGCTCTTTATCAGCTAACTGTGCCAACGCAAACCGACCCAACGCGCAATCGTACCGATGGACAACTCCATCTTTGTTTTACACGTCCAGATACCGCCGCCAGCACGCGCTTGCAGGTGCAGGTGCAGACACCGCCCATGCGCGTGGTGCGCGCCTTTCCAATTGCCGATCACGCGGTCTTGACGCATATTCATAATGTTTCAGGCGGCGTCTTGGGCGGCGATCAGCTGCGCTTATGCGTCGATGTGCAACAGAACGCACGGGCCCAGCTCACCTCTACCGGCGCGACGCGTCTCTATCGGCACCGGCCAGGCTATGGGGACGCCACCCAGACGAATCACTTTCAGGTAGCGCCGGGCGGGCTGCTAGAATATTTGCCCGATCCGCTGATTCCCTATGCCCAGGCGCGCTATCGCCAGATCACGCAGATTGAGTTAGCCGCCGATGCTGGCCTTATGTATTGGGAAATCATCACGCCGGGACGCGAGGCACACAACGAACGCTTTGCCTATGCCGAAGTGCAGCTTATGTTAGATATTGTGGCGGCAGAACGGCCGATTGTCCTGGAACGAATGCACCTTACACCAGCAACCCAGCCTTTGACAGCGACTGCCCGGCTTGGAATTTACCCCTATTTTGCAACCTTTTATCTTTGCCGCGTCGGCTGGCCACCGGCGCAGTGGCTAGGCTTAGAAAAAACATTGGCCGCGGTCGCCCAGGAATTGACCCTTCCTGGCGAAATTCTGTGGGGCGTCAGCACGCTGGCCGCACACGGCCTGAGTATCCGTGCGCTCAGCATCAACAGTCGCACGATCATGCGCGGTTTGTTGCAATTTTGGCAGCTCGCCAAACAGGCCATCTATGGGTTGGATGCCATTCCGCCGCGTAAAGTTTATTGAATCGTACCTATTCAGGCATCAGTTTTCACCCCTGGGAACGCCGCCATCCTGGCGGCAAGCGAATTATTACCACCAGGATCGGGAGCCCACTGGGCGCGTTCCCGGCTGAATAGGTACATTGAATCACCGATTTAAGTGTTTCAGGATGAATGAAAGCATTCCCAGAAAAGGCCAGGATCAGATGCGTAACTGAAAATTCATGTGGCCCTTTCCCGGAATGCAGCGTGGATACTGATTTACGACATATGAATTCCTCAAAATTTGGCTAACACGTAACAGGAGAGAGGAAACACCTATGCACCTAACGCAACGTGAGCAGGAAAAGCTGATGATCTTCCTTGCCGCCCAGCTTGCGCGCAAACGGCAGGCGCGCGGATTGAAGCTCAATTATCCCGAAGCCATCGCCATTATTACCTTTGAGATCATGGAGGCCGCGCGCGACGGCAAACGGGTCGCCGAGATCATGACCTACGGCGCGACGATTCTCAGTAAAGCCGATGTCATGGATGGGATCGCCGAGATGATCCACGAAGTCCAGGTCGAGGCGACCTTTCCCGATGGCACCAAATTGGTCACGGTCCACGATCCAATTCAGTAACTCATGTGATGCAGGCTCTCCTGGGAACGCCAGCATCCTGCTGGCTGGCCACCAGAGACGGTGCGGGTACCTGCTAGGTGCGCAGTGCGGAATAGGGGTCAGTAACATGGGTGTCAACAAGCAAAAGATAAAGGAGAATGCAGCATGATTCCAGGCGAAGTGCTGATAGATGAAGGGGCGGGTGATATTGTCGCCAATGTGGGGCGTGCCACCGTGACCCTCTTGATCCAACATACGGGTGACCGCCCGATCCAGGTGGGCAGCCATTTTCACTTTTTTGAAGTCAACGCCGGGTTGGTCTTTGATCGGGCCGCGGCCTATGGCATGCGGCTCAACATTGCCGCGGGGACAGCCATTCGCTTTGAGCCAGGCGATGCCAAAGAAGTCAACTTGGTGGCCCTAAGCGGTAATCGCGTGGCGATGGGTCATCGCGGGCTGGTGCAAGGTACGTTGGACGATGCCGCGGTGAAAAGCCAATCATTGAAAAATGCAGGGGAGAAATCAGCATGAGCTTACGTATTCCACGCCAAACCTATGCCGATCTCTACGGTCCCACCACCGGCGACCGGGTGCGGCTAGCCGATACCGAATTAATTGTTGAAGTGGAGCATGACTACACGATCTATGGCGATGAGATTACCTTTGGCGGTGGCAAGGTAATTCGCGATGGCATGGGCCAGAGCAGCAGTGCCACGCGCGAAGGGGTCAATGGCGCGCTGGATCTGGTGATTACCAATGCGCTGATTATCGACCATTGGGGCATTGTCAAAGGCGATATTGGCATTAAGGATGGGCGCATTGTCAAGGTGGGCAAAGCGGGCAACCCCGATACCATGGCGGGGATTGATCCCGCGTTGGTTGTCGGCCCATCGACCGAGGTGATTGCTGGCGAAGGCAAGATCATCACCGCCGGCGGCATTGACGCGCACATCCATTTTATTGCACCGCAGCAGATCTACGAAGCGCTGAGCAATGGCGTCACCACCATGTTTGGCGGTGGGACGGGACCGGCTACCGGCACCAATGCCACCACCTGTACACCGGGCGCGTGGAACCTGGCGCGCATGTATCAATCCGTCGAAGCCTGGCCGGTCAACTTTGGCTTTTTGGGCAAAGGCAATGCCTCCACCGCAGCACCACTGGTTGAGCAGATTTTGGCCGGGGCCTGTGGTCTCAAATTACACGAGGATTGGGGAACAACGCCCGCGGCGATTGATGCTTGCCTGAGCGTATCCGATCAATATGACGTGCAGACCGCCATCCACACCGACACGCTCAACGAAGCCGGTTTTGTCGAAGATACAATTGCGGCGATTGCTGGCCGCACGATCCACACCTATCACACCGAGGGCGCGGGGGGTGGTCATGCGCCGGACATTATCAAAATTGCATCCTTTCCGTACATTCTGCCCTCGTCCACCAACCCGACGCGCCCCTACACCGTCAATACGATTGCCGAGCATCTGGACATGCTCATGGTCTGCCATCATCTCAACCCCATGGTGCCGGAAGATGTCGCCTTTGCCGAAAGCCGCATTCGCGCCGAGACCATTGCTGCCGAGGACATTCTGCACGATCTGGGCGTCATCAGCATGATCTCCAGCGATTCGCAGGCCATGGGCCGCGTGGGCGAAGTGGTGACACGCACCTGGCAGACCGCCCACAAGATGAAAACCCAACGCGGTCCCCTGGCCGGCGACTCGGCACGCAATGACAACCAGCGCGTCAAACGCTACATTGCCAAATATACAATCAACCCGGCCATCACCCACGGCGTCGCCCACGAGATTGGCTCGATTGAGCCGGGTAAACTGGCCGATCTGGTGATCTGGAAGCCCGCCTTCTTCGGCGTCAAGCCCGAGTTGATTGTCAAGGGTGGCCTGATTGCCTGGAGCGTCATGGGCGATGCCAATGCCTCGATCCCCACGCCGCA
>Ga0105044_10010238_pt1 | contig 12807 bp, 9 predicted proteins | sample MAT01_FD_78092 | JGI IMG/M metagenome (GOLD analysis project Ga0105044, IMG submission 78092) | Freshwater microbial communities from Lake Fryxell liftoff mats and glacier meltwater in Antarctica - MAT-01 | ecosystem: Environmental > Aquatic > Freshwater > Ice > Liftoff microbial mat | place...
GAAATGTGACACTGGCATCATCTTCAATCGCCCCATAGCCCTCGGCTAACTAATCGGCTAACTAATCTGGCTAACTAAGCAGAGATGCCCCACTGGCCAAACAGGAAGGCGTAGTCTAGGGCGATTTCCTTCAGGTGTTCGTAGCGCCCAGAGGCTCCACTGTGCCCGGCTCCCATGTTGGTTTTGAGCAGCAGGAGGTGATCGTCAGTCTTGATGTCGCGCAATTTGGCCATCCATTTGGCTGGTTCCCAGTAGGCTACGCGGGGGTCATTGAGGCCAGCGGTGATCAGCATGGCGGGGTAGTCTTGCGGCTTGACATTATCGTAGGGCGAATAGGACTTCATGTAGTCGTAGTAGACGGGTTCGTTGGGGTTGCCCCATTCTTCCCACTCGATGGCGGAGAGGGGAAGGGAGGTGTCGAGGATGGTGCTGACCACATCGACAAAGGGAACATGGGCAATGACGGCCTTGAATAGGTTAGGGCGGAGGTTGACCACGGCTCCCATGAGCAGGCCGCCAGCGCTGCCTCCTTGGATGGCGAGGTGATCGGGCGATGTCCAGCTTTGCTGAATCAAGTGTTTGGCACAGGCAATAAAGTCAGTAAAGGTGTTGCGCTTTTCGAGAAATTTGCCGTCTTCGTACCAACGGCGACCCATTTCTGAGCCGCCTCGAATATGGGCGATCGCCATCACAACCCCTCGATTTAGCAAGCTTAGGCGCGTGGAGCTAAAGCTGACGGGGTAGCTTGCGCCGTAGGAACCATAGCCTTCTAAATACAAAGGGTTTTGGCCATTTTTTTGCAAACCTTTGCGGTAAACAAGGGAAATCGGGACGGGGGAACCGTCGGGGGCGATCGCCAACAACCGTTCAGCCACATATTGGGTTTTGTCGTAGCCCCCCAGCACCGGGGTTTCTTTTTTTAGCTCGCGCTGGCGAGTCGTGAGGTCATAGTCAAACACCGAGCTAGGGCTGAGGAGCGAGGTGTAGGTAAAGCGTAAAATGCTGGTGTCAAACTCGGGGTTGGTGCTTTCGTAGACCTCGTAGCTAGGCTCAGGGAACTCAATCTTATAGTCTTCCCCGGTGGTCAGATGGCACACCCGCACTTGCGGAATGCCGGCTTCTCGTTCATAGATGACCAAATGTTGGGCAAAGGTGCTGACCCCTTCTAGGAGGACATCTTCCCGATGGGCCAGCACCACCTTCCACTGGGTGCGATCGGGTTCGTTGACGGGCGCTTGAATCAGCTTGAAATTGATAGATTCTTCATTGGTCAAGATGTAAAACGAGTTGCCATGGTGTTCGACACTATACTCGACACCTTGGACTCGGGGCTGCACGGGGTGAAACTCACCGTCGGGGGCATTGGCATCTAAAAACCGCACTTCGCTGGTCACCTTGCTGCCCAACGACATCAGCAAATAGGCATCGCTCCGGGTTTTATCAATGCCCAAAAAGTAGGCATCATCCGGTTCGTGGTAGATCAAGACATCGGTATCAGCCGCACTGCCGAGGGTATGGCGAAATAGTTTATGGGGGCGGGTCGCTTCGTCTACCTGGGTGTAAAACACGGTGCGGTTGTCATTGGCCCACACAAACGAGTAGTAGACATCCTCCACCGTTTCGGGGTAGAAGGTGCGATTGGTGAGGTCGAGGAAGTAGAGTGTAAACCGCTCAGCGCCACTGGTATCGACGGCGTAGGCTAAAATTTGGTGGTTGGGGCTAATGCTCAAAATGCCTAGGTCGAAGTAATCGTGCCCTTCGGCCAGTTGGTTCTGATCGAGCAAAATTTCTTCGGCTGCGTCTAGGCTGCCCTGCTTGCGGCAGTAGATGGGGTAGGCTTTGCCCTCTTCGGTGCGAGAGTAATACCAATAGTTGTCTTTGCGATAAGGCACAGACAGATCGGTTTCCTGAATTCGCGCTAACATCTCTGCGTAGAGATCGGCTTGGAGCGCCTCGGTGGGGCGCATCATGGTGGCCGTGTAGTCGTTCTCGGCTTCGAGGTAGGCCATCACCGCTGGGTCGGAGCGATCGCGCATCCAAAAGTAAGGGTCGTGCCGATCATCGCCATGCAGAGAATGCACGTAGGGGCGTTTTTCTGCCACTGGTGGTTTTGCAGCGACAGGTGTTTCAGGAACTTGCATTTGGCTCATACTTCGGTAGAAAAAAAACCCAATTCCAGGGGGATGCTTCGAATGGCTCTCTCTACAAATCAGTGTAGAACTCTAAATCAGTGTAGAACTTTTAGCCGCATTGAACGTTAGCAGTGTAGAACTTTCCTCCCATTCCAAAAACCCTTCCGTTATGATTATTCTCACTGAAGCCGTCGATCCGGCCACCGCTAGCCAAGCTGAGTTGGCCACCGCTACGGCGATCGCCCAACTCCTAGGGTTCCCCGTCTATCCTCTCGCAGCGGATGATCCCCTCGTCGTAAATGATAACTACCACGACCCGGTGGTCGGGGCGATCGCCCACATCCCCCCACAACCAACCCCAACCCCCGGCGTTTGGCTAGGCTCCATCCCCGCGCCAGAACGCTACCAGGCTGTCTACGCTGCCGCTGCCGCCAAAAATATCTACCTGCTCAACACCCCCGCCCAACATCTCGCGGCTCAAGAATTTGACCGAGCCTATCCCTATATCCAGGATCTCACCCCTCCCAGTGTGATCATCACCCAGGTAGACCAATGCGAGACACTCCCCGCTGATTTTGGCTGGCCTGTGTTTGTCAAAGGAACCGTACAATCACGCAAAGACCGAGGCTGGAAAGCTTGCGTTGCCGAAAACCCTCAAGAACTACGCAGCCTGGTAAAGCAATTGCTCAAACCCCTCTATCCCTGGTCGCGGGGACGGGTGATTGTGCGGCAAATTGTGCCCCTGCGCCACACGCGCACCGCCGCGAATGGCTTTCCTCTGGGGCGAGAATTCCGGGTTGTGCTGTACCAAAATCAACCCCTTAGCTATGGCTATTACTGGGATGGGGATGATCCGGGCAAATTTCTGTCGGTGCCTGAGGAGGAAGGGTTACTAGAAAGGGCGATCGCCACAGCCTCCCGCCTATCCACACCGTTCATTGCCATCGACCTCGGCCAACTCATAGACGGCAGTTGGACGGTGATCGAAACAGGCGACCCCCAGTTTGCCCCCCTCGCCTGTCTACCCATGATCCAGTTCTGGCAAGAGCTATCACGTCAGGTCGGGTCATCTACCCCTAAAGACACCGGGAGTCTCAAAGACTCCCGGTGTCTGGCGTTTAACTAGGCTTTCTTGAGCCAGCTAAACATGGCGCGTAGATCCTTGCCGACTTCTTCGATGGGGTGCTCCGCTTCACGACGACGCATAGCAGTAAAGCCAGGTTTGCCGGATTGGTTTTCGAGCACAAAATCGCGGGCAAACTGACCCGTTTGGATTTCGTTGAGGATTTTCCGCATTTCGGCGCGGGTGTCGTCTGTGATGATGCGGGGGCCACGGGTGTAGTCGCCATATTCTGCCGTATTCGAGATGCTGTCGCGCATTTTGGCGAGGCCACCTTCGACGACCAAATCTACGATCAGCTTCACTTCATGGAGGCATTCAAAATAAGCGACTTCTGGCTGGTATCCAGCTTCTACCAAGGTTTCAAAGCCAGCTTTGATGAGCGCCGTGAGGCCACCACACAACACCACCTGTTCTCCAAAAAGGTCGGTTTCGGTTTCTTCGCGGAAGCTCGTTTCCAAAATGCCAGCGCGGGTGCCACCCACGCCCTTCGCATAGGCCATGGCGCGATCGCGCGCTTGCCCCGTTGCATCTTGATATACGGCAAACAAGCAAGGAACCCCTTCCCCTTGCTCATAGGTGCGACGCACCAAATGCCCTGGCCCTTTTGGAGCCACCATGATTACATCCACCTCTGTGGGGGGCACAACTTGGGCGAAGTGAATGTTAAACCCATGGGCAAAGGCCAAGATTTTGCCAGGAGCCAGGTGGGGTTCGATTTCGTTTTTATAAATAGTTTTCTGAGCCTCATCCGGCAACAGAACCATGATCAGATCGGCGGCGGCAGAAGCATCGGCCACTGTTTTGACGGGCAATCCTTCGGCTTCGGCTTTAGCCGCAGATCGGCTGCCGGGGTAAAGCCCAACAATCACGTTCATGCCGCTGTCTCGTAGGTTGAGGGCGTGGGCATGGCCTTGGGAACCGTATCCGATAATGGCGATGGTTTTTCCAGCCAATATATCTAGGTTGGCATCTGCGTCATAATACATCCGAGCCATAGGGAAATTCTCCGTGGAGCGCGCTTTAGTGCAGCTTTTGATTTTATCAGAGTGAGGTCTTTATATAAGGGAGAGATCTGCTGGTAAAGGGTCTATCCTTGACGGGGATGAGCTGCGTTGAGGAGGGCATACCCACGCATCAAGGGCATGGCTCCAGTCTGAAAAAGTCTAGGAAATTAAAGATTTTCGTAGATTTTGTGTCGTAAGGGCGATTTTACAGACAAAATCTAAACAGAGGAATGGGATGGACAATTTCCAAGGGGGACGGCAAAATCAACGCCTACTCAGTTTTTATGGTCGTTTAACCGACTATCTCCATCGGGCGACCCCACTGCGAATCCTGCTGATTTGAGAATCCGATTGATTTGAGAATCCGATTGATTTGAGAATCCGATTGATTTGAGAATCCCATTGATTTGAGAATCGCCATCGACCAAGGGATGCTGAGCGGGTGTCTGGATCAGGGTCTGGACGAAGGGGAGCGAGGGGCGATCGCCATTACCCCACGGGATGGCACATCTGCCCACACCCAGGCGATGCATCTTGAGCCATTTCAAAAGCAATTTCAAAAGCAATTTCAAAAGTCTGAGCGCGGTTCTCTAGACTCCTCTGCCGCCATCCCCCACTGTCCCTGAGGCATTTGCTTCCTGTACCCTTGCCCCGCTCCGCTGAATTCTCATTCCCATCCATCTAGCTTTTGGTTCTGGCAACGCTTTTTTGGTTCTGGCAACGCATTTTTGGCAGTAAGACGGCATCCTTTGCATGGCAATCCTACACGGTAGTTGGCTTCCTTCAACCCTTCCCCCAAGCTTATCCACGGCAGCCATTGCCCCGGATGAGGGCGTTCCTAAGGCGCAGGGTTGCTTTTTTGTGTGGGGGGAAATGTGGCGACGGGTTGATCCCCTTCCCGGTGGCCGTTCAGATCTGCCCCACCCGTTTGCAATGGATTGGGCAGAGTTGCGCGCAGCCTTGGAAACCTGGGAACAAGGCCGAAAGATTGTGTGGCCGTTAACGGATTTGCCGTTGGCCGATCCGGCTGTGAAAACGGCTCGGCGGGGGCGTAAAGCCGCTGTTGCAGAGCCACCTATACCCCCGGCTGCGCATCGTTGGCGATCGCTCACCTTTTCTCTCCCTGCCGACTGCGTGACCACGGAACCGGAACCCGGTTGGCTGCCGCGCCACTCTGCCGCGCCACTCGACCCAGAGGCTCCGGCTCCCATGCTGCAAACTTGGCAAGTTGCGGGGGTCTGTCTTTCAGCGAGGGAAGCGATCCAATTTCTGCATGGCTTGCCCCTGGGGTTAGCCACGGAAGGAGAAGCGTTTATTGGCGAAGATTTGCGGTTTTGGTCGCATATTGCCCGCTGGAACATAGATCTATTGGCGCGATCGCGCTTTCTCCCTGGCCTTGAGATCGAGGGCAACCACGGCAACCACGGCAGCAGTGTGTGGCAAGTGCTGCTTGATAGCAATGTTGACCAAGAACGGCTGCAACAATTTGTTCGGCGGATGCCTGGAGCCTGTTGCACCTACCGAGACCCTGCCCTGCCTATGGATGACCTGCTTCCTGCCGATGCCCCAGCCTTTACAACGCCTCGTTTTTTGCTGATCGATTTTTTGCATAGCACCGTCGAAGCGCAGGTGAGAAGGGCGATCGCCCAAGCCGACTTGCCCACCCTGCCCTTCCCTAAAGATGCCCTGATCTCCAAATGGTTGCTGAGCCTCGGAGCCAAGGCCACCCTGGCCGCTGATACCGCTCTCCTAGAACGGCTAGAGACCTTGCTAGCCCAGTGGAGCACCCCGCTCCAACGCCACCTAGCCGAGCAACTGGCGAGCTTCCGCACCTGCGTTCGGCTGCATCCGCCTGCCCCCCCAGAAAACGGCACCCCCAACACCCAATGGCTGTTGGAGTTTGGCCTCCAAGCCATCGACACCCCCGACTTCTTTATCAACGCCCATACTATTTGGAATAACCCCGTCGAGCGCCTGACCTACCAAGGACGGGTGATCGAGCAACCCCAAGAAACCCTGCTGGCTGGGCTGGGGTTAGCCTCTCGCCTCTACCCCCTCATCGACTCTAGCCTCGAAACCCAACAGCCCGAAGCATTGATCCTAGAACCGCTGCAAGCCTATGAGGTGATTAAAACCGTGGGCGATCGCCTCCAAGACAGCGGCATCGGCGTGATCTTACCCCCCAGCTTGGCGCGGCAAGACGGCTGGGCAAACCGTCTAGGGCTAAGCATCCGCGTAGACCCGCCCAAAAAGGGCAAAGGGTTGGGGCTAAAAAGCCTGCTCAACTTCCGCTGGGAACTCACCATCGGGGGCCAACAACTGAGCAAAGCCGAATTTGATCGTCTCGTGGCGCTGCAAATGCCCTTGGTCGAAATTAATGGCGAATGGGTCGAGCTACGCCCCCAAGACATCCGCGCCGCCCAAACCTTCTTCGACAGCCGCAAAGACCAAACCAGCCTCTCCCTCGAAGATGCCCTCCGCATCAGCACCGGCGATACCCAGGTCATCGACAAGCTCCCCGTCCTCAGCTTCGAAGCTTCCGGTGCCCTCGAAGAACTGATCAACACCCTCACCACAGGCAACCAAACCCTCGAAACCATCCCCACCCCCGCCGGGTTTAAGGGAACCCTGCGCCCCTACCAAGAACGCGGGGTGTCGTGGCTCACCTTCCTGCAACGCTGGGGCCTAGGAGCCTGCCTCGCCGATGACATGGGGCTGGGCAAAACCATCGAGTTCATTGCCTTTTTGCTACACCTCAAAGAAAAGCAGCAGCTCACCCACCCCACCCTGCTCGTCTGCCCCACATCAGTGCTAGGCAACTGGGAGCGTGAGGTCAAGCGCTTTGCCCCCGACCTCACGGTGATGGTGCACCACGGCGATAAGCGATCCCAAGGGCGCGACTTTCTGCGTCAAGTGCGGAGCCATGATCTCATCGTCACGAGCTATGCCTTGCTCTACCGCGATGAGGCCGATCTCAAGCAAGTAGACTGGCAAGGCATTGTGCTAGACGAAGCCCAAAACATCAAAAACCCTGAGGCTCGACAATCGCAGGTAGTGCGCCAACTAGAGGCCGACTTCCGCATCGCCATGACGGGCACCCCCGTCGAAAACCGCCTGTCAGAACTCTGGTCGATTATGGATTTTCTCAACCCTGGCTACCTCGGCCCCCGCAACTTTTTCCAACGTCGCTTTGCCGTGCCCATTGAGCGCTATGGCGATACCGATTCGTTGCGCACCCTGCGATCCTTGGTTCAACCCTTCATCCTTCGCCGCCTCAAAACCGATCGCAGCATCATCCAAGACCTCCCCGAAAAACAGGAGATGACCGTTTACTGCGGCCTCACCGCCGACCAAGCCTCCCTCTATCAAGCGTTGGTCGATCAATCCCTCGCCCAAATCGATTCGGCAGATGGCATCCAACGGCGTGGCATGATTTTGGCATTGCTCACCCGCCTCAAGCAACTCTGCAACCATCCCCTCTTGCTCAAGGAAGACCCAGAGGGTACTGCCGAAAAACCGAGCGCAGCCAAAGACCTAGAGGTTGCACAATTGGCAAACTCTGGGAAACTGCGCCGCCTCGAAGAAATGTTAGAAGAACTGCTAGCAGAGGGCGATCGCGCCCTCATCTTTACCCAGTTCGCCACCTGGGGCAAATGGCTTCAATCGTACCTCGCGCAGCAGTTTAACCGCGACGTCCTCTTTCTCTATGGCGGCAGTAGCAAAAAACAACGAGAAGCCATGGTTGACCGCTTCCAAAATGATCCCCAAGGCCCCCGCATCTTCATTCTCTCCCTGAAGGCTGGGGGCGTAGGTCTCAACCTCACCCGCGCCAACCACGTCTTCCACTTCGACCGCTGGTGGAACCCCGCCGTCGAAAACCAAGCCACCGATCGCGCCTTCCGCATCGGCCAAACCCGCAACGTCCAAGTTCACAAGTTTGTCTGCACCGGCACCCTCGAAGAACGGATCCACGAACTGATCGAAAGCAAAAAAGCCCTCGCCGAACAAATCGTCGGCACCGGCGAAAACTGGCTCACCGAACTCAACTCCGACCAACTCCGCGACCTCCTCCTCCTCGATCGCAGCGCCGTCATCGACGAGTCATAACAACACACTCTCTCCCGCTTCTACGTCACACAGCAAATCTGGCTACAGAATAGATCCAGCTAAGGATTATAGATCTGGCTACAAAACATCACCCATTGATACTGCAACGCCAAAATTTAGATGATTGCAACTCATTCGATAAAGCATGAGGCAATCCATCCATATTGGTTGGGTGCTGGCACATAGGTATAGGCTTCCAGAGAATGCGTCAGGGGAGACTCGTTAATCACCTCATACCAAAGAATGCCATCCCTATGGTCCGTTACCCCTGTTAAGACAACCCATTCTCCTGGTAACACAGCCCCCTTAATGGCATGGGGGGTCATGGCTGGATAATCCCGAAAGTTTGCCCCCTCATAGCGCACACCATGACACCGATCAATTCGTACGCGTTTATTTGAATCGGCATCCTTACAATTGGGCGAAAATGCATTTCTATCAGGTGGGTTGGGCGGAGGTATCTGGGGATTAATAAAATCATCTTCATTTCCAGAACCCTGGCTTCCATCTATTTTTTCTATAATCGGCCTAGGTGGAAAAGCTTCGGCATCCTTGTTTAAATCAATCACGCCTGTTAGCTCTAAAGCAAGGGTGATAGTAACGCTAATCGAGATCGTTACGACTGTCAGAATAGGATTGTCATTTTTGGGTGGTGGATTCTTTTTGGTCGGTAACAAATGTACTTCGAGGTGATTATCGTAGTTAAGATCCATGGCTGTAACTCCTGAAATACTTACAGATAAATAGTTGGCAGCACTCAGAACGTAATGAAGGCTGACTCTAGCGATGAACACAAAATTGGTCTGCGCAAGATAGTCCAGATAAAAAATAGTCCAGATAAAAGATAGTCCAGATGAAAATAACTCTGAAAATGAAGGCTCTGAAGAGGGCTTTAGGACTTCTGAAGAGGCTTGACTAACCAAGTATTGTTTTTGCGCTGAAGGGGTTCAACAAGGGTGTTGACTGGGATGCATGAATCGTTAGCCGAATAGGCATACCAATAGGTGCCCTGATAGTAAATTCGACCTCGAAGATTGGGGCGAATTTCATCAGAAACGATGGCAAAATCTCCTCCCGAGAAGAAGAGTTTTGACTGGGATGCAGTCACATAGGGTGATATTTCTTTCTGATTTGAATGACCGATGTGTGATGTTTTCACGGTGACATTCTCCTAGTTGCGAGGTCTTTTGAAAGATGCTTAGGGATCGCCATATCTCAATATTGACCAATCTTTTAGGTTTTACCAGTTTATTAGTCAGCCACTTTTTAATGACCTTGCTGATAAGAACTAAGCCTATATCGGGCTAGAAAATGATAGTTTCGTCAGATTTTGTCAGGGTTAGTCAGTTGTGCCCTAGAAAACAGATTGGAAAAAGTCATTAAAAGTCAGCAAAAGTCAGTTTTCGTGCAGTACACTGCCTGAAAAGTCAGGACGTAACCGCTGGGGCAGCATGGGTGCAGATGATGATGCGAGGGATAGATCAACGTTTAGGGTTGATTCTGAAGACAGCGATACCAGCAAAATGTGTGAGTGGGTGGAGCAAGCGCTGCTCCGGCAAGATGGCAAGAGCTTGCCCAATGCCCAAAGAGCCGTTTTGTATGGGCTACTCACGCAACCAAGTTGGAGCTACGAGCAGCTAGCTACAGGCCTAGAAGAATTCGGGTTGGGCAGATATAAGCCTCAAACCCTTAAAAATGATGCGTATAACCTCTTTAAGCGCCTATCTGATGTCGTTGGCTACAAGGTCAGGAAGACTAATTTGCAGCGGGCTGTGGTGGGTTGGCATCAGAAACAGAAGGATTCGGCACCGGTTGGTCAGTTGGTGAGAACTGTCGGATTAGAGTTGCAAACGTCTGGCAGTTTTTTGAATCTAGACTGTTGGCAGGAAGACCTGGCTCAGTTGGTGCGCTTGGTGCAGGAAGGTCGGCGGGTGTTGGGGATTAGTGGGGCACCGCGCATTGGAAAAACCTACTTTGTTCATGCATTGTGCGATCGCCTTCAGCCCCTCTTTGAAGCCCCGCCCATTCGGTGTGTAGCGACTCATGTATCAACCCCATCTGCTCTGTATCAAGCAGCAATGCGGCAACTGGGGGAAGTACCGAGTCATGAACCTGCAATCCCAGCCTTGATGGAGCTATTTCGATCGCGACGGCTGTTGTTTGTCATAGATGGAACAGAGGTGCTTTTTCAGCCCCAACAGTTTGCGGGGCGATTTAAGGATGTGCATCAGGACTTATCGGCTCAGGACGTGTCTGTGGGAAAAGCACCTAATTTTGAGCCATGGTTGAGGCAGTTGCTTTCCGTTCCGACTCACCAAAGTTGTTTGCTGTGGGTGGGGCGAGAACTCCCGGTCTTTTTTGAGTACGCCCGAGGCGTTTTGGCTTTGCATCGTGTTAAGCCATTACAACCTCCAGATGCGTTAGCGCTCTTGGAATCTCAAAATGTGCTACTAAGATTTCCTGAAACCTTAGAAAAATTGTTGAAATTTTGTGGGGGAAACCCAGCTTGGTTGCTGATGGCGATCGCCCAAATCAAGGATTTATATGAGGGCGATAGTATCCAATTTCTAGCTAACCCATCCTTAGCAGACGAAACGCTCGAGATCCTGGAGCTAGTGTTGAATCGGTTATCGAAGGTTGAGCAGGGGTTACTCATTTGGCTGTTGCTTCAGCCTCTGACTCACGACCAACTTTTAGCCCTACAACTTTCAGAAATTTCGTTAGAGGAGCGGCGTAAAGCATTATTCTCATTGCAGCAGCGGGGGCTCATCCAAAAGATTGGCAAGGGGGAACACTATCACGTTGACCCACCCCTTTTGGGGCATGTTTTAGCCCAGCAGATAGTGGCGGCGGCTGAAGCCGAAATTGTTACGGGTGCCCCCTACCAGTTAGGGCATTATCCATGGGTAAATACTGCTGCACCGCCGCACTTACAAACCTGGCAGCAAACGCATTTGTTAGGGGCGATCGCCCATCGCTTTCACAATCAGTACTCTTTCCGCCAAGAGCAGATCGCCTACTTACAACCCTGTTTAGAGGCCGTGCAACAGCTGCGCTCCCCTAACCAGGGTTACGCGGCAGGTAATCTGTTTAATCTGGCAACAGCGCTGCATATTCCCCTGACAGAGTTAGACTTTGACGGCCTCACCCTCTGCGATGCTGATTTGCGCCAGGTAGCTTGGAACCAAGCCACTCTGTCACATTGCACGTTGCAGCAACCCCAACTCCCTACAAACCTACTCAATGGGCCAGTGGCAGCCTTGTCTCCTGATGGCACCCTCATCGCTGCCGCCGATCATGAGGGGCATTTACTACGCTGGCAACAACAAGATGGCCAGGTTCAACTCCATGGGGTTCACACCCTAGACTTTGCCATTGATCTGCTCATCTGCCCAGAGAATGACACCTTATTATTTGTGGCAAACCAAGCCGTTTATTTGTGGTTTAGCGAAGAACCTCAACCCCAAAAACTAACCGACTTACCAGAACCTGCTATTTGTCTCACCCAAAGTTTGTTAGGAATGATTGCGATTGGCATGAGCAATGGCCAAATTGGGTTGTTAGATCCTAATCTCGCCACTCTCAAAATATTGGAGGCGCATCAAGCAGATGTTTGCAATGTGGCCTTTAGCCCCGATGGATTGCAATTAGCCAGTGTTGATGACGATAATCGCGTGGTGCAATGGCAAATACCCACCAAGGTTAACAACAACCCAACCTGGAAAGAGTTACCAACCCGATCAGCTATGTGCTTTGCAGTCAGTTGGCAGCATGACAAGCTCCTGCGGGCAGAGAGTAGTGACTACCAGGTGCGGGTTCGGGTTGGAGACGCTTGTTTAAAAGAGGTGGCGATCGCAGATGAAATCATGATGACGCTCCAATTTAGTGCCGATGGTCGTTATCTGCTTGGCATCATGAAGGGCGATCGCATCTTTCACTGGGCATGGCGATCTCAATCACCAATCATCCTAGATTTAGACGCCCTGGCGCACGCTCACTTAGCAACCACATTAGAGGCGCGATGGGTTTTGATCACATCTCCCAAACAACTCCAGTTGATGGACGTAGAGCGCCAAGAACTGGTTTGGGAAGCCCGTGCGGCCAGTCACGATGCGGCAGGGACGACCTTCAGAAAGGTTGCAGGATTATCTTCTGTTGAGCGAGAACTGTTAGCCTCTCTAGGAATAGAGCTATCTAACTGACCTCCTTACAGCCACCCAGTTGACTCGTAGAAATAGTCGCAGGTAGGTCGCAGGTAGACAGTTGTGCTACTAGCACAACCTGCATAGGTCCGTATGCCCCCCATGATATTTGTATTTGAAAGTATTTTATAGTGAGAGTAGTATTTTCTCGAAAGTGTCTTGTGGATCTATAAAAACAATAGATATTGATCTCAGATATTGATCTCGGATTCAGATCTCGGATTCAGATCTCGGATTCA